>Ga0070728_10002087_pt1 | contig 26216 bp, 27 predicted proteins | sample tdDd471_FD_66723 | JGI IMG/M metagenome (GOLD analysis project Ga0070728, IMG submission 66723) | Marine sediment microbial communities from the Atlantic coast under amendment with organic carbon and nitrate - tdDd47.1 | ecosystem: Environmental > Aquatic > Marine > Coastal > Sediment | place...
CTCGGCGTGGTGCTGTTCGAACGCGCCGGGCGCGGGCTGACGCTGACGCCGGGGGGCCTGGAACTGCTGGACCATGTGCGCGCCATGGGCGAGGCAGCGGGACGCGTCTCGCTGACGGCGTCCGGACAGGCGCAATCGATCGAGGGGACGATCTGCATCACCGCGAGCGAGATCTATTCGGCCTATCTGCTCCCACCGATCGTCGCGCGGCTCAGGCGCGAGCAGCCGGGCATCGAGGTGGAGATCGTCGCATCGAATGCGGCCATCGACCTGAAACGGCGCGAAGCGGATATCGCCATCCGCTCGTTCCGGCCGACCCAGCCGGACCTGATCGCGAAGAAGGTCGGCGACGACCTTGCGCGGCTCTATGCGGCGGAGAGCTATCTGGAGCGGATCGGCAATCCGACGACGCCGGAGGCGCTTTCTGGTGCCGAGTTCATCGGCTTCGACACGACATCGGTGATGGTCGACGGGCTGAACCGGCTCGGCCTTTCGTTGACGCAGAAGAACTTCCCGGTGCTGACCGGCAACCATCTGGTGCATTGGGAACTGCTGAAGGCGGGCGTTGCCATCGGGGTCGTGCCGGAAGCGATCGGCGACCGCGAGCCCGGCGTGCGGCGCGTGCTCAAGGATTTCACGCCAATGGAGTTCCCGATCTGGCTGACGGCGCATCGCGAACTCACTACGAGCCGGCGGGTGCGCATGGTATTCGACCTGCTGGCCGAAGAACTGGGCAGACCGACCGGCGGAGCATCGATGTGACGAAACGACCCGCCGGCTTGTCTGCGCCGCGGGTCACGCCAGTTTCAGTGCAAACGGAGAAAAACAGGACGATGATAAGGATCGCCGCGCTGGCGCTTGCCGCAATGCTGACCTTGCCGCTGCCGGCGGCCCGGGCCGCGGACAACCCGCTGATCGGGACGGAATGGACCGGGGCAGGCGAGGCCGTTGCCGACGAGGCTGTCGAGGAAGCCGTGCGCGCCGCCGATTTCGTGCTGATCGGTGAGATCCACGACAATCCGGAGCATCACGCAATACAGGCGCGGCTGATACGCACAATGGCGGAGGCGGGCCGCAAGCCGGCCGTTGTCTTCGAAATGGTGCCGCAAGGCCTGCAAGGCGAACTGGATCAATTCGAAGCGGAGGAGTCGGAGGATGTCGCGGGGCTTGGCCGGCGGCTGAAATGGGAGGAGCGCGGCTGGCCGAACTGGTCCAGCTATCAGCCGATTGCCGAAGCGGCGCTGGCGGCGAAACTATCGCTTTATGCCGGGGATCTCGACCGCGAGACGATCCGCGCCATCGGCAAGGGCGAGCGGCCGGTCGAGCCCGCCGCCGCCTATTCCGACGCGATGCGTGAGAACCTCGCCGAGGAGCTGCGGGTTTCGCATTGCGACCTGCTGCCGGACGAGGCGATCGGCCCGATGATCAAGGTTCAGCAGGCACGCGACACGGCGATGGCCACGGCCATGCTGGACTTTGGGGTCGAGGACGGCGCGGTGCTGATCTCGGGGTCCGGCCATGCACGCAAGGATCGCGGCGTGCCTTTCGTGCTGGCGGCGCGGGAACCGGGCAGATCGATCGTCTCGATCGGGTTGATGGAGGTCCGCGAGGGCGCGACGGATTTCGTCGATTATCTGGATGAGGGCGAGAGCGCCCTGCCCTTCGATTTCGTGATGTTCACGGCCAAGGCCAACGACATCGACCATTGTGCGGCGCTGAAGAAGCAGATGGGCGAATAGAAGTCAGGCCGCGGGCGCTTCCTCGAGCTTTCCGTCCATGCGGGTCATCTCCGCGCGGAAGCGCGGCAGTGCCTGCGGATATTCGGCCTGCAACCAGGCGATCAGCTTTTCGCGGATCTCGCAGCGCAGTTCCCATGCGGCAATGGAGTTGCGCGCGCTCATGATGCCGCGGATGACGATCGTCTTCTCATTGGCGTCGGTCATGTGCATCTTCGCGACCTGGCCGTCCCAGAAAGACGAGGCCTCGATCAGTTCGACCAGTTTCCTGCGCAGGGTTTCGACAGGCACCGAATAGTCGACATGCCAGGTCACCGCGCCGATGATCGAGGTGCCCTCGCGCGTCCAGTTCTCGAAGGGTTTCTCGATGAAATAGGAGAGCGGCACGACCATGCGCCGCCAGTCCCAGATGCGCACGACGACATAGGTCGCGCCGATCTCCTCGATCCAGCCCCACTCGCCCTCGACGATGACGACATCCTCCAGCCGGATCGGCTGGGTGAGCGCGATCTGCACGCCGGCGATCAGGTTGGCAAGGACAGGACGGGCGGCGAAACCGACGGCGAGGCCGGCAACGCCGGCCGAGGCGAACAGGCTGACGCCGTATTTGCGCACGCCGTCGAAGGTGAGCAGCACGAAGGCGGCGGCGACGATGAAGATCAGGATATTGGCGGTGCGGCGCAGCACGCGGATCTGGGTGACGACCTTGCGGGCGCGCACATTGTCCTCGCCATCCTCGGTTTCGAGGCGGTGGCCGCGCATCAGCCGGTCGGTGAAGAGATTGGTCAGCAGGATCGCCGTCCAGCCGAGCAGGCCGATCATGATGACCGATATGGTGCGGGCGACCGCGTCCTGGAACTCGGGCGGCAGGCCGGAGGCGGAGACGCCGACCGACACGGCGAGCAGGATGAGCGGCCATGCCCACAGGGATGCCAGCATATAGGTGTCGACGATGGCCTCTTCGGCGGTTTCGACGATCTGTTCGGGCATAAATCCTTACGCGGTTTGCCTGGACATGGCCGCGCCGCAAGGGGCGCGGGAGACTCATTCTTGTCCTTGAGCTAGGGCGAGTCTACCGCAGTGCAACAAAAAACCCGCGGGAAGGTTCCCGCGGGGTGTGGATCGGGCTGTTCTGCGGGGTTTCACACGCCCGCCGGCGCCGATCGCTTCGCCGCGTGTTCAATCCAGGCGAAAAAGGCGACGAACGCCGCCTGGGCCAGAATAAAGGCAACCCCGATGGCGTTTGGCGTGAACCAAAGGCCTGTGAGCAACGCGAGGCTGACGACGACCCAACCGAGATTTCCGAACACGATCAGGGTCAAGCCAAGTGCGGGAACGGGACGCCGACTTGCGACAAAGGCCATGAAGGCGGCGATCGGCAGGAGGAGCAAACCAGACCAGAGGACAAGTCCGGCCGGGATGGCGGTGATTCCGGCAATCGGCGTGTTCGCCACGGCAAGCACCAGTCCGGTGGACAAGCACACGGCTGCATCGAGCCAAACAATGCGCGCGACGGGGAGCGTAAGGGAGGCGGACATGAAATTTCCTTTCTATCGGTTCTATCGCCGGGTCAGACGGCGCCAGAAGAAGGAATTCCACGGTGGCTGAATATTTGCGATTACGTCCAAGGTAATGGAAAATGCGATCGCCCGGCGTTAATGCTGGGCGCATGAACACCGCGTCCCATCCGGTCGGCGATCAGCTGCGCCAATGGCGGCAGCGCCGCCGCCTCAGCCAACTCGGGCTGGCCAGCAAGGCCGAAATCTCGCAACGACATCTGAGCTTTCTCGAATCCGGACGGTCTATCCCGAGCCGCGAAATGGTTCTGCGCCTGGCCGACCATCTCGACGTGCCGCTGCGGGAGCGCAATGCGCTCTTGTTGGCCGCCGGATACGCGCCGGCCTATCCGGTGCGCGCTATGGACGACCCGGCACTGGCGGAGGCGCGCGAAGCGGTCGCGCTAATCCTGAAAGCGCACGAACCCTACCCGGCACTTGCCGTAGACCGTCACTGGACGATGGTTGCTTCGAACAGCGCCGTTTCCCACCTGCTCGCAGATGCAAATCCCCGCCTGCTGGCTCCGCCGGTGAATGTGTTGCGGATCAGCCTGCATCCGGACGGATTGGCATCACGAATCGGCAACTACCGGCAATGGCGCCAGCATGTGTTTCATCGGCTCCAAAGTCAGATCGACCAGACCGGAGACGCGACGCTCAAAGCGCTTCTCGATGAACTGAAGTCCTATCCAACCCCTGCCGGCGCGAAACCCTTTCGCGGCGGAAGACCCGAATATGGCGGGATCGTCGTGCCGCTGCAATTCACAACCGGGCACGGGACGCTTTCGTTCATATCGACGACGACGGTTTTCGGGACGCCGCTCGATATAGCCCTGTCGGAACTGGCGATCGAATCCTTCTTCCCCATGGACGAGCAGACGGGGGCCGCGATGCGGCGACTTGCGGAAGGCTGAAAGAAAAAGGCCTGCGGAACGAATCCGCAGGCCTCGATCATGGCTTTGTCGAAAAGCCTAGAAGTCCATGCCGCCGCCCGGCATGGCCGGCATCGGGGCTTCCTTCTTCGGCAGTTCGGCGACCATTGCCTCGGTGGTAATCAGCAGGCCGGCGACGGAGGCCGCGTCCTGAAGGGCGGTGCGCACGACCTTGAGCGGGTCGATCACGCCGGAGGCGAACAGGTCCTCGAAGGCGTCGGTCTGGGCGTTCCAGCCCCAGGAGAAGTCAGCCTTCTCGCGCACCTTGCCGACGATGACGGAGCCTTCGGCGCCGGCATTGGTCGCGATCTGGCGCATCGGCGCCTCGATGGCGCGGCGGATGATGTTGACGCCGACTTCCTGGTCGTGATTGGCGGTCTCGACGCTGTCGAGCGCCTTGACGGCGCGCATCAGCGCGGTGCCACCACCCGGCAGGATGCCTTCCTCGACGGCCGCACGGGTTGCGTGCAGGGCGTCGTCGACGCGGTCCTTCTTCTCCTTCACCTCGACTTCCGTCGCACCGCCGACGCGGATCACGGCAACGCCGCCAGCGAGCTTGGCAAGGCGCTCCTGCAGCTTTTCGCGGTCGTAATCGGAGGTGGTTTCCTCGATCTGGGCCTTGATCTGGTTGACGCGGCCTTCGATCTCGGACTTGTCACCGGCGCCATCGACGATGGTGGTGTTTTCCTTCTCGATGACGACCTTCTTGGCCTTGCCGAGCATGTCGAGCGTGACATTCTCGAGCTTCACGCCGAGATCCTCTGAGATGTAGGTGCCGTTGGTCAGGATGGCGATATCCTGCAGCATGGCCTTGCGGCGGTCGCCGAAGCCCGGCGCCTTGACGGCGGCGATCTTCAGGCCGCCACGCAGCTTGTTGACGACGAGCGTGGCGAGCGCCTCGCCTTCCACGTCCTCGGCGATGATCAGAAGCGGCTTGCCGGACTGGACCACGGCCTCGAGAACCGGGAGCATGGCCTGCAGGTTGGAGAGCTTCTTCTCGTGCAGCAGGATATAGGGGTCGTCGAGTTCGACGCGCATCTTTTCCTGGTTGGTGACGAAATAGGGCGAGAGATAGCCGCGGTCGAACTGCATGCCTTCGACGACTTCGAGTTCGGTCTCGGCGGTCTTGGCTTCCTCGACGGTGATGACACCCTCATTGCCGACCTTTTCCATCGCCTCGGCGAGGAACTTGCCGATCTCGGAGTCGCCATTGGCGGAGATGGTACCGACCTGGGCGATCTCGGAGTTCTGCGAGACCTTGCGGGCATTGGCCTTCAGTTCGGCGACGACGGCGTCGACCGCCTTGTCGATACCGCGCTTCAGGTCCATCGGGTTCATGCCGGAGGCGACGGCCTTGGCGCCCTCGCGAACGATCGCCTGGGCGAGAACGGTCGCGGTGGTGGTGCCGTCGCCGGCCAGATCGTTGGTCTTGGAGGCGACTTCGCGCACCATCTGCGCGCCCATGTTCTCGAACTTGTCGGACAGTTCGATTTCCTTGGCGACGGTGACGCCGTCCTTGGTGATGCGGGGTGCGCCGAACGACTTGTCGATCACGACATTGCGGCCCTTCGGACCGAGCGTGACTTTCACGGCATTGGCGAGAATGTCGACGCCGCGCAGCATCTTGTCGCGCGCTTCGACGTTAAACTTGACTTCCTTGGCAGCCATTTTCGTTTTCCCTTGTTACGCTCAGGCGGCTTTCTTCGCCGCGGCTTCGGCCTCGATGACGCCCATGACGTCGGATTCCTTCATGATCAGGTAGTCCGAGCCTTCGAGCTTGATCTCGGTGCCGGACCATTTGCCGAACAGGATGCGGTCACCGACCTGAACGTCGAGCGGCTGGATCGCGCCCTTCTCGTCGCGCGCGCCGGACCCGACGGCGACGACTTCGCCCTCGGACGGCTTTTCCTTGGCTGTATCGGGAATGATGATGCCGCCGGCCGTCTTTTCCTCGGCTTCGATGCGGCGGACCAGAATGCGGTCATGCAGTGGACGGAACTTCATGCGTGTTTTCCTCCTGGACAAACGATGTTGAGAAGAGTTCCGCCGGCCGCCGTTCTCCTCGAACCGGCGGCTGGCGCGCGATCCGGATGGCGGCTTCGCGCGCCGGGAATCTGGTTTCGAGTATTTTCGGATTCAAGAGGGACGGGAGAAAAAATTAGCACTCGCCATGGTCGGCTGCTAACAAACTGATATCATTGACAGAATCAGATTTTTGCGTAGCGTTTTTCGGTGCAATAGTCCGAAAAGGAGCCGCAATGCAAGGCAAGAGCGCTTTCGAATTGCAACTGGAAGGCTATGGGCTGACCACCGCCCATATCCTCTATCGCATGCCGGACCATCCGGGGATCCTGCAGACCTATGTCTGGCAGGACTACGACCTGGCGCCGAAGTTTCCGCAGATGTACGGATTTCTCGACTTCTGGGAGAACAATCTCGACGGTCCGCTGCATTCGGTGCGCTATTCGCACCAGAAGCTGATCAAGCCGGGAGAATTTCGCCGCGTCGACGGCGAAATCCTGCTGAACTAGTTCAGCGTCAGGACACCCGAGACGAGCCGCACGCGCTCGTCGGCCGTCTCGACTACGATGACCGCGTCGCCGCCTGCCTCGACGGTTCTGGCGGGGATTTCGATTTCGGCCGAAAGCTTGCCGGCGGTGTCGGTCTCGACCGTATCCAGAATCGTCAGGCTGTCGCCGCGGCGAAGGCCGATCCTGACGTCCTTGTTTCCGGGAAGACCGGAGGCCTCGACCTCGAACTTGCCATCTTCCTTCTTCTCGACATTGACTTCCGGACCGCGCGACGGTTCGGCATCGTCGCCCGGCAGGCCGATACGCTCGCCGAATTCCGAGATCTCGCGGCTCAGGTCGGGCGTTTCCGCCAGATAGTCGGACACGGTCTTGCCGGCCGAATCGGCGGCGTCCCGGATATTCCGGCCGGCATCCTCCATGGCTTCTCGCGCCCTGCCGAGGAAGTCGTCGAACTCGTCCTCCTCGAAGACCGGCATTTTCAGCTTGCCCTCGGGCAGATCCGCGACCGTCTCCGCGTCGTTGACCCGAAGGATTTCTTCCGGCTCGGTGCCGCAGCGCACGGCAAGCTGTTCAAGCGTCTCGTCCGGCTGCATTTCCTCGATGAAGCCGCAGGTGGAGCGGGCCATGGCGGGGGAGGCCAGGGCGGTCGTGGCGGCTATGACGATCAGAAAGGATGTGCGGCGCATATCGGTCTCCCGGGTTCATGAAACTTGCTTCCATAACCAGCGGGCGGTGCAGATGGTTCCGTTTCAGCCTGTTGCGCCTCGGCCGCACCAGGTTTCCACAGGCTCGCGGCGCCCGCGCCATGTGACGGCTAGATCGCGGCGGACCAAGAGGTCGCCAACGTCGCCCGCGGGCGTCGACAGGGCTGCGAGCGTGCGGCCATAGCGGTCCTCGCCGCGGCGATGAATACGGATCGGCTGGCTGTGCAGGAGAGAGGCAAGCTCACGCGTCGCGGCGCTGGCGCGCTGCCTTTCGGCATTGCAACGCGCCTTGACCTCGGGCGCGTCGATATTGACTAGCCGGATCTTCTCGCCGTCGAGCCAGACCGTGTCGCCGTCGACCACGCAATTGATCCGGCGGCCGGAGCCGCAGATCGGCATCGGGCGGGGCGCGACGGACCCGGCGAAATCGAGCGCCGGTTGCGGCGCGTAGGCGCTGGTGGTCATGCGGTCGACGAGGCCGGTGACCTTCGCGAGATCGAGGCCGTTGGTCTGGCGGACGAGCAGCGCGGCGCCCGCGCCGATGACGAAGCAGGCGACCAGCACCATGACCGTCCGCAAGCGCCCGCCAACCCAAGCCGGCCGGCGGCCGGGTGCCTGATTACGCGACCTGCCCCGTGGACCCGCCATCGCCTCTTCCTCTCTGTCGATTCGCGGGAAGGGTGAAGGGGAGCGGTTACGATTCCGTTCAACAAGCCGGATGCGGCACGGCCCAAACCTCCTTTTCAGGCTTGTGCGCCTCGTCACACCGGCGCGCGGCGGTTTCCGTCATAAGCCGCGCCCAACGAGCCAGGAGGCTCACCAAAGCAAAAGGAAAATGACAATGAACACGTTCAAGATCGCAAGCCTTCGCGCCCTCGGCGCTATCGCCACGCTCGCCATTGCCGCCCCGGCCATGGCCGCTGGCCCGCACTGGGACCGCCCGTCCTGCTACGTGCATGTGCATGACGGCTGCTACAACAACACCAACAGCCCCTGCACGGACGACGAATATCAGGGTTTCCTGGACAATTGCGACCAGACCTACCCGAACAAGCCGGTCCGCCCACTGGGCATCGCCAAGAAGTTCAAGATCAACTGACCCTGCGGATGCGGCCGGGCGACCGGCCGCATTCCTTCCAAGGTGCCGTCAGCCGCCGCACCAGGTGGAGACAGGCTCCTCGCGGCCTTTCCAGGTCGTGGCGACATTGAAGCGGACCATCTTGCGGCCGACATCGCTGTCTGAAACTCGAACCTCGGCGAGAACGCGGCCGAAAGCATCGCGGCCCTTGCCGCGCAGCTCGATCGGCTGATTGTCGAGTAATTGCTGCAGCGTGGCGCGCGCCTCGCGGGCCCGGGCGGTTTCCGACAGGCACCGGCCGTCCAGTTGCGGCGCATCGATGTTGGCGATGCGGATCTGCTCGCCATTCAGCCAGAATATCTCGCCATCGACCACGCAGTTCTCGTGCGGGCCGTTGCCGCAAAACGGCATGGGCCTCGGGCCAAGGCCCTCGTAGAAATCGTAGCCCTGGGCGACATCGCCGGTGAGCGAACTGGTGAAGAAGCTTTCGGGCTTCGCCTCGAAGACCGTTTCGACGGGGTCGGCGCGGTCCAGAACGAACCATGTCACGCCGCCGATGAGAGCGAAAACGAGGATGACCACGAAGGCGACCAGCGACCTGCCAGAAAAGAATCGTGCACCCCTCCCGTATGTTTCGACGGCGAGGAGTAGATCCGGATCGCTATTTCGCATTGTTTCCGATTTCGCTGTTCTGGGCGGCCTGTCGCGGCAACGTTCTTCTTCTTGTTGCGGCGCATTATCGGCCTCTTTCCTTACCATCGGGTTCGGAAAGAACGGTCAATTCGAGGGGGGCGGTCAAGACGGACGAAACCTTCGTTAACGGCATGGCCCTTTTCATCTCCGGACGCTTGTCCTATGCGTGGAGCGGGCCCGGAGCCCGGCATGCCAACGCCAGCAAGGGAGGCCGGCATGGCGCAAAAGGCGCTGATCGTCATCGACGTCCAGAACGATTTCTGCCCCGGCGGCGCGCTCGCCGTGGAGAATGGCGACGAAATCGTGCCGCTGGTCAATCACCTGATCGCCAGCCACGACCATGTGGTGCTGACGCAGGACTGGCACCCGGCGGGGCATTCCTCATTCGCTTCGCAGCATGAGGGCAAGACGCCTTTCGAGACGATCGAGGTCTCCTACGGGCCGCAGACTTTGTGGCCGGACCACTGCATCCAGGGTTCGACAGGCGCAGAGTTTCACCCGGATCTCGAATGGACCAAGGCGGAAATGGTGATCCGAAAGGGCTTCCGGCCGGAGATCGATTCCTATTCCGCCTTTTTCGAGAACGACCATGAAACGCCCACCGGGCTTTCCGGCTACCTGAAGGAGCGCGGCATTTCGGAAGTGGTGCTCGCCGGGCTGGCGACGGATTTCTGCGTCGGCTTTTCGGCGCTCGACGCGGTCAAATGCGGGTTCAAGACGTCGGTTGTCATGCAGGCCTGCCGGGCGATCGATCTCGACGGCTCGCTTGCCGCGATGACCGAAAAGGTGCGCGCCGCCGGCGCGCACCTCCTCTAGGGATTTCCGATGGTCTTTCGCGTTCTCGACATCGCCCGGCGGGTGCACGACCACACCTGGAAGCTCGACCCGATCGTGCGTTCGCTGCTCGACACGGATTTCTACAAGCTGATGATGCTGCAGATGATCTGGAAGCTGCATCGCGACGTGGATGCGACCTTCTCGCTGATCAACCGCACGACCTCGATCCGCCTCGCCGACGAGATCGATATCGGCGAGTTGCGCGATCAGCTGGACTATGCGCGGACCGTGCGGCTGACCAAGAAGGAGCATATCTGGCTCGCCGGCAACTCGTTCTACGGGCGCAAGCAGATCTTCGAGCCGGAGTTCCTGACATGGCTGGCCGAGTTCCGGTTGCCGGACTACGAATTGTCGGTGAAGGACGGACAATATCAGCTCGATTTCCACGGGCGATGGACGGACACATCGATGTGGGAGATCCCGGCGCTCGCCATCATCAACGAATTGCGCTCACGCGCGGCGATGCGCGGCATGGGGCCGTTCGAGCTGGACGTGCTCTATGCGCGGGCGAAAGCGAAGATGTGGGAGAAGGTCGAGCGGCTGAAGACACTCGACGGGCTGTCGATCTCCGATTTCGGCACGCGGCGGCGGCATTCCTTCCTGTGGCAGCGCTGGTGCGTGCAAGCCCTGCAGGAAGGCATTCCCGACGCCTTTACCGGCACGTCCAACGTGCTGCTCGCCATGGACAACGATCTGGAAGCCGTCGGCACAAACGCGCATGAACTGCCAATGGTCTATGCGGCGCTGGCGGAAACGGACGCGGGCATCGCCGCGGCAAATTACAAGGTGCTGGAGGACTGGAACGCGCTCTATGGCGGCAATCTGCGCATCGTACTGCCCGACACCTACGGGACAGCGGCCTTCCTCGCCGCCGCGCCGGACTGGGTCGCCGACTGGACAGGCTTCCGGCCGGATTCCGCCCCGCCGATCGAGGGCGGCGAGCGCATCATCTCATGGTGGAAGGAGAAAGGCCGCGACCCGTCGCAGAAAATCCTGATCTTCTCCGACGGGCTGGATGTCGACACGATCGTAAGCACGCACGAACATTTCAAAGGCAAGGTGCGCATGGCCTTCGGCTGGGGTACCAATCTGACAAACGATTTCGTCGACTGCGCGCCGCGCCGCAACGAGCAGCTGCGCGCCATCTCGCTGGTCTGCAAGGTGACCGAGGCGAATGGCAAGCCGGCGGTGAAGCTGTCGGACAATCCGCGCAAGGCGACCGGCGATCCGGCGGAGATCGAACGGTATTTGCGGATTTTCGGCAGCGAGGAGCGGGTGGAGAAGGCGGTGTATGTTTGAGCATTATCCGGAACCTTCCCCCTCGCCCTTTGAGGCTCGCTACGCTCGCACCTCAGGATGAGGGGGAAGGGAGCGGCGCATGTCATCGCCCCTATCCGTCGATCTTTCGGCAGGATCAGTAGGAAGCGGTGCGTGTCTTCACCCTCATCCTGAGGTGCGGAGCGAAGCGGAGCCTCGAAGGGCGAGGGTGAAGGCTCTGTACCCGGAAGATTTTCTATTGGCCTTTTCCGGTGGCAGCCGCCGCGCTACCATGCGCCTCATCCCGAGGCGGCCTCGAAGGACGAGGGGCATCACGCATGGGAGTGACCGTCTATATGCTGCGCTGCGCCGATGGCAGCTATTACACAGGCCTGACCAGGCAGGAGGTGGAAGCCCGGGTCTGGGAACACAACTATCTGCCTGATGAAAAGAGCTATACGGCGAAACGCCGCCCGGTAACGCTCGTCTTCACGGAAACCTATGATCGAATTACCGACGCAATCGAGCGAGAGCGGCAGATCAAGGGCTGGTCACGCCGAAAGAAGGAAGCGCTGATCGCCATGCGCTACGAAGATCTGCCGGCGCTTTCGCGCCGCGGGCATCTGGTGGAAAAGCGCTAACGGGAACCTTCCCCCTCGCCCTTCGAGGCTCGCTGCGCTCGCACCTCACGATGAGGGGGAAGGGAGCGGCGCCCCGATTTGCTCATTTGCGCAATGTGTCATGGTGATTCCGCAGGAAAATGTGGATCGTTTCACTGTCTGCTATCTCTGGATAAAGCTTCCTTGCCGGAGTTTCGCGGCAAAAGAGAAGTCATGCGGATCGATTTTGGTGAGTACAGGTGTCTCGGGATATTCGCCTATCCACCCCAGCGCCTTCTCCACCTCGCCCTTCGTCACCGGCGCGTCGGTGATCTCCAGCATCACCGATTTCAGCCGGTAGCCGTGGCCGAAACTGGCGGCGAGGTCGCCGGGGTCGACGCGGGCGACCGTGGCGGGGTTGGCGGGATCGGTGAAGGTGACGAAGACCGGGAAGGTTTCGGGCGGTACGGCCCGGCTTTCCCTCAGGCTCGACAGTTTGCGGAAATAGGACCGGCCGTGATCGTTGGCTTTGGACCAGTGCTCGGGAAGGCTGTCCTTGAACACCGCCTCGGCCATGCTCGGAGGATGGCCGAGCAGAACGAAGAGATACCGACCGTCCGGCAGCACGACCGTGACGGCCTCCCCGCGCCAGGAATAGTGAAAATAGCCGGTATCCTGGAGGAAATGCGGTTCGTAGGAGACGAGCGACCGCACGATGGAAGAACCGGACACTTCGCCCTCGGGCGTTGCGACCGTAACCGTCATCTTCTGCTTCCACCAGATAGTCGGCCAGGCGAGGAAGTACGCGCCCAAGGCAAGGGCGGCGAGAAGGACGAGACTGGCAAGGATGAGGAAAAAGCGTTTCAAACCGGCCGTGCTTTGCGAGGATTTCTGCAACTTTCGATAGGAAGCATCGTAGCCGCGAAGCACGTATAAATCGCTAACCCGGCGGGTAAAATCCGCGCGTGCCTCGGCAGGACACAGCCTGCGATCGAACCGGCTGGACAATCCCGTGGGGCTGTGACAGGGCAAGGCTCCCTCCAATCGACCGAGATCCATCCCATGTCAGACCCGCTCTATCTCGAGGATTTTTTTGTCGGTCAGCGTTTCGAGGCGGGCGGGTTTTCGCTCGATGCGGAGCAGATCAAGGGGTTCGCGACGCAATACGATCCGCAGCCTTTTCACACCGACGAGGAGGCCGCGAAGGACAGTTTCTTCGGCGGGCTGGCTGCGAGCGGCTGGCAGGTCGCGTGCCTGACGATGAAGCAGATGATCGAGGCGGGGCCGAAGGTCGCGGGCGGGCAGATCGGGGCGGGCGGCGAGATCAGATGGCCGCGGCCGACGCGGCCCGGCGACGTGCTGGCGGTCTCCTGCGAGGTCCTGGAGGTGAAGCCGTCGCGCTCTAAACCTGTTCTTTGCTTTGTGACGTTGCGCACCGAGACGAAGAACCAGAATGGCGAGACGGTCTACGTCTTCACCTGTCAGATGCTCACCTTCCGGCGCCCCGGATAGAAACCCGCCAGCAATTCGATCGCCGGTCCGTGCCGCTTGCGGGATTGCGTCATTCCCTCTCCACTCGACTTCCTTTTACGTAAACGTTAGTGAAGCGACATCGATACGAAGGGGCGATCCATGAACCTGATTTTCCGGCTGATCTGGGTGATCCTGACCGCGCGGGGCCGCGGGCGAATGGAGACGACGGCTGAAAGCCGCTTTTCGCTGCGGTGCTGGCCGAACGACCTCGATTCGAACTTCCACATGAACAATGGCCGCTACATGACCGTCATGGATCTGGGGCGGCTCGACCTGATCCTGCGGACGGGGCTGTGGAAGATGATGCGGGAGCGCAAATGGTATCCCGTGGTCGGCTCGGCGAAGATCACCTTCCGCCGTTCGGTCAATATGTTCGAGGCCTTCGAGCTGACGACGCAGATCCTCGGCTGGGACGAGAAATGGCTCTATATCGAGCATCGCATGGAACGCGGCGGCAAGCTGCTCGCGGTCGGGTACATAAAGGGGCTGTTCCTCTCGCCCGACGGCAAAGTGCCGATGGCCGAGCTCGCCGCCGCGGCGGGCCATGAGGGCCCCTCGCCGGAGGTCGATCCGGAGATCGTGGCGGCGCTGGCGTAAGTTCTTCCGTCTCAAGACAGAGTATTGCACCCATTTTCTGCTCTCATGCGAGATTCTGCATGGCTGGAATAAAGGGATTCGTAATGTCGGTGTGATGTCTTTTCCGGTGTAACGGCACAAGACACCCATGGAATTACAGGCTCAACTCAAGCTTTCCGCCTTTCAGGGACTGATCCTGGAATCAGTCGCGACGGGCAAGGATTTCGACACGGTGGCCGAGCTCCTGTGCCGGGAAGCGGAACGGCTTTCGGACGGGGCGATCTGCACGATCGTGCGTATCGACGCGGACGGGCTCATCCGGCCGGTCTCCTCGCCAAGCCTGCCAGAGAGCTATGCCAAGGCGCTGGACGGGGTTCCCATCGGCCCCGACGTCGGCTCCTGCGGGACCGCCGCCTATTTCGGCGAGCCGGTGCAGACCACCGACATCGACGCCGATCCGAAATGGCAGCCCTATCTGGGCCTCGCCCGGCCACTCGGGCTGAAGGCCTGCTGGTCGAGCCCGATCAAGACGCGCGACGGGCGGGTGGTTGCCACTTTCGCCTTCTATTTCAGGACAAAACGCGGCGCGACCGCGATCGAACGGGAGCTTGTGAGCCGCGCAGTGCATCTGTGCGCCCTCGCCTATGAACACACCGAGATCAACGCCCGCAACGAATTTCTCGCCTATCGCGACCAGCTGACGGGCCTCGGCAATCGCCGCTCATTCGACACGGCCCTCGCGAAGCATGCGGCGGCGGGCGAGCCGTTCGGATTGCTGCTGGTCGATATCGACAATCTGAAGACCGTCAATGACAGTCTAGGCCATGCCTGCGGCGACGTGCTGATCAAGGCAGTGGCGGCGAAGCTCGGGCAATTGTGCCAAGGCAGCTGCGCTTTCCGTATGGGCGGTGACGAGTTCGCGGTGATCACCACGAAGGCGGGCAGCGCCGACACGCTGAAGGCCATGGCGCAGATAATTCTCGAAACCGCGACGGCGCCGGTGGAGGCGCAGGGAAGCGTGCTTGTTCCGGGCGTGACGATCGGCGGGGTGCTGGCAGGCGTCGACGGGACAGATCCGGAAGAGCTGCGGCAGAATGCCGATGTGGCGCTTTATCACGCCAAGGAAACCAGCCGCGGCGACTTCCTGCGGTTCGACCCGTTGCACAAGACGGCGATCATCCGCCGCCTCGACCAGTCGCGGGATCTGATGGAAGCGCTCGACGAAGACCGGGTCATGCCGTTCTTCCAGCCGGTGGTCCGCCTGGAGACAGGCCGGATCTGCGGCGTCGAGGCGCTGGCACGCATCCGCGGCCGGGATGGGACGATCATCGAGGCCTGCGACTTCCAGCTGGCGTTTTCCGATTCCAGGAATGCCGCGCGGCTGACCGCGCGCATGGTGGAGCTGGCGGCAGATGCGTTCCAGGCATGGCAGGCCGAAGACCTGCCCATCGAGCATGTCGCGCTGAACCTTTCGATGGCGGACTTCCAGACCGGCGATCTCGACGAAAGACTGGCCGACGCATTCGGCAACCGCGGCATCGCGTTGCGCCACCTCAATCTCGAAGTGACGGAATCGGTGCTGATGGAGACCCATATCGTGCGGCCGATCGACAATCTGCGCCGGCTCGGCGTCACGGTCGCGCTCGACGATTTCGGGACGGGCTTCGCCTCGTTGACCCACCTGGTGCATTTCCCCGTCGATGCGATCAAGATCGACCGGTCCTTCGTCGACCGGTTCCTGACCCATCGGCCGAGCGCGGCGATCGTCGAGGCGCTGGCCGATATCGGCCGCAAGATCGACGTGCAGATCGTCGCGGAAGGCATCGAGACGGTCGAACAGGCCGCCAAGCTGATGGCGCTGGGGTGTCAGTTCGGCCAGGGCTACCTGTTCGCGCGGCCGCTGGACGCGGCCGCCATCACTGATCTGCTGCGTGCCAACCTTAAGGTGCGCGCCAAGGCGACGGAAGGCCGCCGGACGGCCTGAGCCGTTACAGCGGTATCGGGAAGCGCTGGTAGGTCTCCGCGATGTCGGCGAGTACGGCGTCGGACAGGTCGATGCCGACCGCCGCGATATCCGATTTCAGCTGATCCATCTTCGTTGCGCCGATTATCACGGCGGTGGTGAAGGGGCGCGACAGGGCAAAGGCGATCGCCATCTGCGCCGGGTCGAGGCCGTGTTTCGCGGCAATTTCGAGATAGGCCTCGATCGCCGGTTTCGAGCGTTCGGTGTAGCGACCGTTGAGGTCCGGCTGGACCGACATGCGCGCGCCGGCGGGGATATCTCCGCCACGATACTTGCCCGAGAGCGAACCCGAAGCGGTCGGCGTATAGGCAAGCAGTCCGACATCCTCATGGGCGGCGATCTCGGCCATGTCGAGATCGAAGATGCGGTGCAGCAGCGAATATTCGTTCTGCACGGAGACGACGCGCGGCAGGCCCTTTTCAGCGGCGATGCGCAGGTAGTTCATTGTGCCCCAGGCGGTCTCGTTGGAGAGCCCCATATGGCGGACCTTGCCTTCCTTTATGAGCGCATCCATCGTCTCCAGCGCCTCGAGGAAATCGTCACGCGCCTTGTCGCCGTCATGGGTGTGCGGCGCCCATTTCCAGGATTGGCGGAAATGGTAGGAGCCGCGATTCGGCCAGTGCAGCTGGTAAAGATCGATATAGTCGGTCTTCAGACGCTGCAGCGAACGTTCGCAGGCGCGGCGGAGCTTTTCAGCCGAAATCGGCGCGCCGTCGTCGATATGGGCGCGGCCGGGGCCGGCGATCTTGGTTGCCAGGACCACGTCGTCGCGCTTGCCGCGATTGGCGAACCAGTTTCCGATGAACTCCTCGGTCAGGCCCTGGTTTTCCGGGGTGCCGGGCGTCGTCGGATAGGATTCGGCGGTGTCGAAGAAATTGACGCCCTGCGAGATGGCGTAATCCATCTGTTCGTGGCCTTCGGCTTCCGAGTTCTGCGATCCCCAGGTCATGGTGCCGAGGCAGATCGCGCTCACATCCAGGCCGGTGCGGCCGAGCTTGCGGTATTTCATCGTGATGGTCCGGATTGGCTGGTCGGGTGAGGTGTTCCAGGAGGACACTATAGGGCGGCGCGGGGCGCGTGCAACCGGCGCCGCCTATGACTGCGCGGCGGTTCGTCGGGCGATATAGACCGTTTGCGTGAATTCGCGGTCGTCCTGGAGCGGATTCCTGAAAGTGACCGGTTCGGCGCGCGCTTCGCCGAAGACGGATGCAAGCAGATCCGCAATGGCATTGTCGGGCCGGTCGTCCGACCACAGGCCCATGATGCCGCCCGGATGAAGATGGGCGGCGAGACGGGAAAGGCCTTCGGGCGAATAGAAGCTGCCGGACCGCCGGTCCAGCAGACGGTCCGGGGCGTGATCGATGTCGATCAGGATCGCATGAAAGCGGCGGCCCGGCTTCTGGGGATCGAATCCCTCCGGCGATGCCGCGAGAGCGAAAAAGTCTCCGCATAGGATCCGGCAACGATCATCGACGGAAAGCGGCGGATCGAGCGGCACGAGGTCCTGCTCGTGCCAGTCGATGACCGGATCCAGCATCTCCACAACGATCAGGGAGCGGACATTTTCGAATTCGAGCACTGCCCCGGCGGTGTAGCCGAGGCCGAGGCCGCCGACGACGACATCAGCGGGTTCTCCTGAAAGGTCGGCCAGGCACAGCCTGGCAAGAGCGATCTCCGAAGCGGTGAACATGCTCGACATGAGATGCTCCTCGCCGAGCAGGATCTCGAAGACATCGCGACCCAGCGCAAGGATGCGGCGGCGGCGCAGGATGACGGGCCCGATAGACGTGGGTCGGTAGTCGAGTTCCTCGAAAAGCTTGCTCATGCGGAACTCCGATCGTTGTTGCGGGCGGCATACCGCCGCGCCTGGCGCATCTCGCGTTTCCCGGAAACGCCAAAACGCTCCTTCTCGTTGTCCGGCCGTGTTTCCAGACGGCGAACCGTTATTCACTTCAGCTGGAAACGCTCCGGCGCGGGGGACTGTATCAGTCTTCGCCGACGCCGAGCGAATCGCGCCACTGCTTGAGGAAAAGCCGACGCTTCATCTGGTCGAGACCGACGATCAGCGCCGGGCCGAGCGCGATGGGGCGGATGGCGCGTTTGCCGCCCTCTCCCGTGCCGAGCACGCGATAGAGCTGATCCTCGCCATCGATCGGCGAAAACAACAGCGCCTTTTCATTGAGGATGCGGCGTCCTTCCGGACCTTGCGTAAATTCGAGGAAGGCTTCGGCGTCGGCCCGGTTCGCGGCCTGACGCGGGACATAGGCGGCGCGGGTGAGGACGAGCGTATAGTCCGACGGCACCACCACCGCGAGGTCCGGCTTCTCGCGCGCCTGGGCCAGCGCATAGGAGCCCAGCACATTGTAACCGAGCGTCAGGCGGCCGTCGGCGACGCGGTCGAGGATTTCCTGGGTGCAGCAATAGAGCCGGACATGGTTGCGGCCCATCGCCTCGATCAGGCGGCCCCAGGTGGAGGAGCGTTGCTCGTCGAGCGTGGCGAAGAGATAGCCAAGCCCCGACGCCTCGATGTCGTATGTTCCGATGCGGCCGTCGAAGCGCTCCGGCTGGCGCAACAGGTCGAGCAGGGCGAAGTGATCCGTCGGCGCCTCGAAATCGGCGACGGCGCGGCGATTATAGACGATGACGGCGGGCTCGTAGGTGAGGCCGAAGAGCTGCGAGCGCCAGCGCGCATAATCGGGCAGGGCGGCGAGGCCCGGGCGATCGACGGTGGCGGCGCAGCCGTCATTGACGAGTTTGACCTGCAAATCCATCGCCGAGGACAGCACGACGTCGTCCGGCGGCGCATCGCCATTGCAGGCGGCCTGCGCCTCGGCGAAGAGCGCGTTGGTGGTAAGCTCCCGGTAACGGATGGCGACGGAGGGATTGGCCGCCTGCCAGGCTTCGATGACCGGACGGATGATGCCGATATCGGTGGTCGAGCCGATGACAAGGTTGCGACCCGGCCCGATGCCGGCGGGAAATTCGTAATCGTCGGCGAGGGCCGCCGAACCGGCCACAATCGTCGCAAGCCAGATCATCAGGCGGACGATCATGCCTCCCCCTTCGCAAGCGGCAGGGACAGGGCGACCTCGAAGCCGCCTGTGTCGAGATCGCGCAATTGCAGTTCGCCAGCATGGGAGACGGCGACCTCGTGGGCGATGGCGAGGCCGAGGCTCGCGCCCCGCGACGTGGCTGCCCGGTTGCGCCGGAACCGCGTGCCGGCTGACGCGCGCTCGGCCTTCGCGATACCGTCGCCGTGATCGATGACGGCGATACGGGCCAGCCGGCCTTCCACCGAAACGCGGATGGCGACCGGCGGACGTCCATGCTCCAGCGCGTTGTTGGTCAGGTTCTTGACCGCCTCGCGCAGGGAGAAGCGATCGCCGGCGACATTGACCGGCTCCTCGGGCAGATCGAGCAGCGGCAATTCGGCCGACGCATCGGCGAAGCGCCGGGTTTCCTCCTCGGCTTCCATGGCGATGCGGCGAAGATCGACAAGCGCGCGGGGTTCGGAATCGGTGCGATGGGTGACGAGGGCGTGGCTGAGCAACTGGTCGGCGAGACGGCTGACGGCGACCGACCGGTCGAGGATGCGCCGGGAGATGCGGCGCAGGCGGTCCGGCGATTCCTCGCCCGCGGCGATCTGGGCCTGGGCGCGAATGGCGGTGATCGGGGTGCGCAGCTGATGGGCGGCATCGGCGACGAAGGACTGCACGGCAGTGACGCGCCGGTCGAGCCGCCTTGTGAAGCGGTTGATGGCGTCGACGACGGCTTCGAGTTCGCGCGGGGTCTCGATCTCGAAGGGCGAAAGGTCATTCGGATCGCGCGACAGAAGCGCCCGCTCGACTCGGCGCAAGGGTGCAAGGGCGTAGCGCATGGCGAACCATGCGATCAGCACGATGGCGAGCCCTGCCGCGCCGACCAGGATTGCCGCCCTTGTGGCGATGTCGCGAGCAAGCGCGATGCGCGCCTGCACGGTGTGGGCGACGACGACCCGGACATTGCCGCTCATGCCGCGCTCCGCGACGGGGCGCGTCGCCATGGCCGCGCGCACGGTTTCGCCGGAATATTTCGTTTCGTAGACGACCGGAGCGGTGTCGGCTCCCGATGCTTCGGGCAGCGGCAAGTCCGGATAGCCGGTCAGGGTTTCACCCTGCATCCCGACCACGCGGTAGAAAACGCGGTCGTTTCGCGCCAGCGACAGGAGTTCGAAGGCGGAGGACGGCAGGTCAACCAGCACCTCGCCATCGGCGACGTTGACGCGCTCGGCAATCTGGAGCGACGCGCCCGTCAGCAGCCGGTCATAGGCTTCGTTGGCCGCCTGGATGCCGTAGCGCCAGGCCGACCAAAGAGCGGCGGATGCAGCGAGGGCAAGAATGAAGGCGACGGCCAGCGTCAGGCGGAGCGCAATGGACGGCCGGCGGCGGCTTGCGCGCGGAACCGCGGAGACGGGCGCATCAAGCACTGCGCACCGCCCCGGAGACGAAGGCCTGATAGCCGAGGCCACGCAAGGTTCGGATCTCCAGCTTTTCGGAGGTGAGCTTCTTGCGCAGGCGGGCGACATAGAGTTCGACCGCGTTCAGGCCTGCCTCGTCGTCCAGTCCGAAGAGGCGCGAGTGCAACTCCTCCTTGGCGATGACCCGGCCGCGCGACGACAGCAGGATTTCCAGCAGCGCCTGTTCGCGGCGGGTCAGCTCGCAGGGCTTGCCGGCAACCGTCACCTGGCGGGTCGCGGTATTGAAAATGATGTCGCCTGCCTTGAGCACGGCATCGGTCTCGCCATGGCGGCGCCGGGCGACGGCGCGGACGCGGGCCTCCAGCTCGCGGATATCGAAAGGCTTGACCAGATAGTCGTCGGCGCCGGCGTCGAGTGCGTCGACACGGTCGTCGACGCCGAGCCTCGCCGTCAGCATGATGACCGCCAGTTTGTCGCCGCGGGCGCGAATTTCCCTGAGCAGATCATGACCGAAGCCGTCGGGCAGATTGATGTCGAGTATGACGAGATCGAAGGGCTGCACGGAGAGGAACTGGCGCGCATCGGCAAGCGTACGCGCCCGGTCGCAGACGTGACCGATCCGCGTCAGGCTTTCGGCAATGGCATCGCAGACGTCCTCGGCGTCCTCGACAATCAGCAGCCGCACGCGCTCCTCCCGTCGTGACAGCTCAGTGACAGCTTCATGCACTATTAGGTCCGGTAGCTGCGGCGCGCAATGCCGCTGCGTCATTGGAGGAGATACCATGAAAAGACTTATCGGCCTCGCGGCCGCGTTCACGCTCGCGTCCTCGATGGCGGCCTTCGCTTTCGAGCCGTCCAACACCGAATGCATCGCTCCGGCCAATCCGGGCGGCGGCTGGGACTTCACCTGCCGTCAGGTCGGCAAGACCATGCAGGACTTGAAGCTGATCCCCGGCACGATGCAGGTGGTCAACCTTGCCGGCGGCGGCGGCGGCGTGGCCTATGCCGAGGTCGCCAACAAGCGCAATGACGACAACAATCTGATTGTCGCCGCGTCCTCGGCGACGGCGACCCGGCTGGCGCAGGGCGCATTTCCGGGCAACACGATGGACCAGATGCGCTGGGTCGGCGCGGTCGGCGCCGATTACGGCATCATCGCGGTGGCGGCCAATTCGGAGATCAAGACGCTTCCCGAGCTGATGGACATGATGAAGAACGATCCGACCTCGGTCTCCGTGGCCGGTGGCTCGGCGGTCGGCGGCTGGGACCATCTGAAGGTTCTTCTGGCCGCGAAAAAAGCCGGCATCGATGATGTCCGGACGATCAAATATGTCGCCTTCGACGGTGGCGGCGAGGCGGTGACTCAGCTGCTCGCGGGCTCGGTGCAGGCCTTTACCGGCGACGCCTCGGAAGCCAAGGGCTTCGTCGATTCCGGCGACATTCGGGTGATCGCGGTTCTTGCGCCGGAGCGCCTGGAAGGCGATTTTTCGTCCTTCCCGACCGCCAGGGAGCAGGGCATCGACGTGATCGGCGCCAACTGGCGCGGTTTCTATGCGCCGGGCGGCATGTCCGACGACGCCTATGGCTTCTGGACCGACGCCGTCGCCAAGACCTATGCGTCCGATGAGTGGAAGCAGGTCATGGCGGCGAACGGCCTCGCTCCGCTCGACATGACCGGCTCCGAGTTCGAGGCCTTCGTGAAGGAGTCGATCGACAGCATCACCGACCTGTCGAAGCAGATCGGCCTGATAAAGTAAGCGCAGACTTACGATTTTGACACTGGCATCCGGCGTGACCCGCCGGATGCCCTTTCGGCAAGGCGAAGGCATCCCAAGGGAGGGGCGAGCATGAGCGACCGCATATTCGGCGTGATCGGACTGTTGTTGTCGGCGTTTTACGCCTGGCAGGCGACGCTGATCCAGGAGAGCTTCATCCAGGACCCGGTAGGCCCGAAGGCCTTTCCCGTCCTGATCGCCCTCGTGCTGGCGGCGGCCAGCCTCGTCTTCGTCCTCCGGCCCGACCCCGCACCACATTGGCCCGCCGCAGGCCGGCTCTTCGAGATCGCGGTTTCCGCGGCGCTGATGATCGCCTATGCGCTGGCGCTGCCGGAAGCCGGCTTCGTCGCCTCGACCGCAGTCGCCGCGGCTTTCCTTTCCTGGCGGCTCGGCGCGCATCCGCTCGCCTCGGTCATCGCAGGGATCGGGATCGCCATCGGAATCTATGTCGTCTTCCATCTTATTCTTGGCCTGTCGCTGGCCAAAGGCCCCTGGGGGTTCTAGACCATGGATGTTCTTTCCTCGCTCGGCGACGGTTTCGTCGTCGCCTTCACGCTGCAGAACCTGCTGCTTGCCTTGCTCGGCTGTTTCCTCGGCACGGTGATGGGCGCGTTGCCCGGCCTCGGGCCGTCCAACGGCGTAGCCATCCTGATCCCGCTCGCCTTCACGCTGGGCCTGCCGGCGACGCCGGCGCTGATTCTGCTCACCAGCGTCTATTACGGCGCCATGTATGGCGGTCGCATCTCGTCGATCCTGCTCAACATCCCCGGCGACGAGCCGGCGATGATGACGACGCTGGACGGCTATCCGATGGCGAAAAAGGGCATGGCCGGCGAGGCGCTGGCGCTGTCCGGCATCGCCTCCTTCGTCGGCTCGTTCTTCGCCACCTGGGGCCTCGTCCTGTTGGCTCCGCAGCTCGTGAAAGTGGCGCTGCTGTTCGGCCCGGCGGAATATTTCGCGTTGTTCACGCTGGCCTTCGCGACGCTTGGCGGCATCGCCAGCCGCAACCAGGCCAAGGCCGCCTTCGCCGCGGCGCTCGGCCTCGGCATCGCGACGATCGGCGTCGACGGCCAGACCGGCGTGCCGCGCTTCGCCTTTGGCGAGGTGCATCTCTATGACGGGATCGATTTCCTCGTCGCGATCGTCGGTCTGTTCGCCGTCTCCGAGGTCTTCGTCTTTCTCGAGAACCACCACGGCAATGCGGATGCCGATTCCTCGAAAATAACGATCGGGCGCGTGACACCGCCGCTTTCGATGCTGAAGAAGACAGCGGGCGCGATGAGCCGTTCGACAGTGATCGGCTTCATCGCCGGCGTGCTGCCGGGCGCGGGCGCCTCGCTTGGCTCGTTTCTCGCCTATTCGCTGGAAAAGAAGGTCTCAGACAAGGACGGCACGTTCGGCCATGGCGATCCGCGCGGCGTCGCCGCGCCGGAGGCTGGCAACAATGCCGCGGCTGGCGGCGCGCTGGTGCCGATGCTGGCGCTTGGCGTTCCGGGTTCAGGCACCACCGCGGTGCTGCTCGCCATGTTGCTGGCGTTGAACATCACGCCGGGGCCGCTCTTGTTCCAGCAGAACCCGGACGTGGTCTGGGGCCTGATCGCGGCGCTGTTCATCGGCAATTTCATGCTGCTGCTGATGAACATTCCGATGGTGTCGCTGTTCGTGCGCGTGCTGCTGATCCCGCCGAAATATCTGATGCCGGCTGTGGCGATGATCTCGTTCGTCGGCATTTACGGCATTTCGGGTTCGACCTTCGACCTGATGGTCATGGTCGGGTTCGGCGTGCTGGGCTGGGTCTTACGCAAGCTCGACGTGCCGCTGGTGCCGATCATTCTGGGCGTGCTGCTGGGCGACCAGATGGAGAAGAATTTGCGCCGCGCGATGACGATCTCCGACGGCGACTGGACCGCGCTGTTCGCCTCACCGCTGTCGATCGCGCTGTGGGCCTTCGCGATCCTCGGTTTCGTCGCGCCGATCGTGTTCGGCCGCTTCTTCCGCATCAAAAAGCGCGAGGAAGATATAGGGGATTGAGGCCCGAGCCGTGTAATCCGTGAAACCGCCTCCTTCCGGACCTATATCAAGGGTCCGGACGGGTCGCGGCACCGCTTCCCCTTCGGGTTGCATTGCCATAGGATTACAACCATGGATGTCCATCCTCAGCCCTTCGTGCCTCCTCACCCAACGCCGCGCAACCGGCCGCCGACCAGCCTTGAGCTGATCCGCACCTCGATGCGCAACCCGCTCGAGATCTGGGGCGAGCCGTCCTACAGGCAGCCGCATATCTCGGTACGCTTCCTCGCCGACAATGTGCTGATCGCCAACCATCCGGAGCTGATCCGCCACATCCTCGTCGACAATGTGAAGAACTACCGCATGGCGCGGGTGCGCCAGCTGATCCTGCGGCCAATCCTGCGCGACGGGTTGCTGACGGCAGAAGGCGAGGTGTGGAAACGCTCCCGCAAGGCGATGGCGCCGGTGTTCACGCCGCGCCACATCCACGGTTTCGCCGAGATGATGAAGGACCGGACCGAGAGCTTTCTCGACCGCTATCGCGACGGCGCCGGCGAGGTCCACGACGTGTCGACCGACATGACGGAACTGACCTATGAGGTGCTGGCATACACCCTGTTTTCCGGCGATATCGCAGGCGACGACACGGATTTCGCCGACGATGTCGACAAGCTTCTGTCGACCATGGGCCGGGTCGATCCGCTCGACCTGCTGAAAGCGCCGGAATGGCTGCCGCGCCTGCAAAGGCTGCGCGGGCGGCCGGTGCTGGAGAAATTCCGCCGCATCGTGCGCGACACGATCGACCAGCGCCGCGCCCGGATGGAGACCGATCCCGACGGCGTGCCGGAGGATTTCGTCACGCTGCTTCTCAACGCCGAAGGGCCGGAGGGGCTGAGCGCGACCGAGATCGAGGACAATCTGATCACCTTCATCGGCGCCGGCCACGAGACGACGGCGCGGGCGCTCGGCTGGACGCTCTATTGCCTCGCCAACGCGCCGCATGAGCGGGCGCTGGTGGAAGAGGAAATCGATGCCGTGCTGGCGAACAACCCGCCGCCGGTCGAGTGGCTCGACAAGATGCCGAAGACGCGCGCCGCCTTCGAGGAGGCGATGCGGCTCTACCCGCCGGCGCCCTCGATCAATCGCGAGCCCATCGAAGACGACACGGTGACGCTGAAGGACGGGACGCGCATCGACATTCCGAAGGGCGCGACCGTACTGGTCATGCCATGGGTGCTGCATCGCCACCGGCTCTATTGGGACGAGCCGAACGCCTTCATGCCGTCGCGCTTCTGGCCGGAAAACCGGGACCGGATCGACCGGTTCCAGTATCTGCCCTTCGGCGCGGGACCGCGCATCTGCATCGGCGCGACCTTCGCGCTGCAGGAAGCGGTAATCGCGCTGGCCCTGATCCTGAAGGAGTTCCGCTTCGAGCCGACGCCGGGGCTCAATCCCTGGCCGGTTCAGAAACTGACCGTGCAAGCGCAGAACGGCCTGCCGATGCGGGTGGTGCGGCGGTAGGGCTCAGTCGTCGGCGCGCAAGGTCAGCATCATGCGCGGGCTCCCGTCCACGTGCATTCCCGGCACGGCTTCGAAACCGCATTTCGCGTAGAAGCCGATCGCGTCCGGCGCGACCGACGACAAAATCCGCCCTGCCCCGGCATCGCGGCAGAAGCGGACGATTTCAACGATCATCCGCTGCCCGTATCCCCGCCGCTGATATGGGGTATCGACCGCCATGCGGCGCAACCATGCGTCAGGCAAGTCCAGGTCTATCCGTACGACGCCGACCGGTTTCCCGTCGACGTCGAGGAGAAGCGGATGGTTGTACGGTGCCGTCTCGTCCGGATGAGCCGGGTCATAGGCGTCACCCCTGCCACGCGCATCGAACAGGATGCGCTTGCGGATATCGTGATAGGC
>Ga0070728_10002093_pt1 | contig 26134 bp, 17 predicted proteins | sample tdDd471_FD_66723 | JGI IMG/M metagenome (GOLD analysis project Ga0070728, IMG submission 66723) | Marine sediment microbial communities from the Atlantic coast under amendment with organic carbon and nitrate - tdDd47.1 | ecosystem: Environmental > Aquatic > Marine > Coastal > Sediment | place...
CTGCTTAACGGCGCTTATGAGCATGTGCTGACCACGGCCTTTGATATCCCGGTGGTCAACAAACTGCTGGAACCCTCGGTAAAGGGTGTGGCCTCTGCCGCCGGTGTCTTTGCGCCTTTGTCCCGCTATCTTCTGGGACAGCCCTGGGCCATTACCGTGCTGAAGCATCTGGGTATTGTTACTGCCAACCGGGATTTCTTCGGCGAAGTGGTATCCCTGTTCAAGGAACTGGATTTCTCGGTGTACTTCCGCATGATTCTTGCCCTCAACAGCCACAGCGCAAAGGAGATCCTGCCCCTGGTGCAGGTTCCTACCCTGATCACCGCCGGGACCATGGACAAAATGACACCGCTGTCGGTTTCCAGGTACATGCATCAGCGCATTGCCGACAGCGAGCTGTTTGTTGTTCCCAACGGAACCCATTACACCACCATTGAGTACCCGGAAATCATCAATCTGAAGCTGGAGCAGTTTCTCAGAACCCGGGTGTTTGGTCAGGAGTTTCTGGCGGCCTAGAGGTATTGCAAAAGACCGTAAAACATGCTAGCGATACAGCAATCCCCTGAGGTACGGAATACCTTCGGGGCAAGCAGACTTTCTATAGAAGGAATGAAATTATGACGGATAAAAAGACCGTGGTCGAAGATGGTTTTGTCGTTGAATTTGCACTGAAGATTACCGACAGTGAAGACGGCGAACTGCTGATGGACAGCTCTGACGAACAAGATGAACCCCATCTGGCCATGGTATACGGCATGCCGGGCATCGTGCCCCCGCCCATGTGGGACGCTATGGCAGGTAAGGCAAAGGGCGACACGGTTCGGGTAAGCCTGAAATCCGATGACGCCTATGGACCGGAATATGACGATGCCTATTTCCATGTGCCCCTGGAATACCTCAAGGACATTCCCGATCTGGAAATTGGCGAATACTACAGCCTGGCCGACGACAACAACGATGTGCTGGCCGGTTGCCTGATAGAAGTCAACAAAGACGAAAACTACGCCGTTATCAATGCCAACCATCCGCTGGCAGGTCGTGATGTTGCGCTGGAAGCCGAGATCATCGACGTGCGCAAGGCCACCAAGGAAGAACTGGCGGAAATGCTGGAAGTCCTTGCTGAGCTGGCAGAGCTGGCGGAGGAGGAGGATGAAGGCTAAGTTCCTTCATCGTCTGGCGACAGTCGCGGCAATTGGCGGGTTAATCCTCATTGCGGCGGCTGTCCCCCGTGCCGAAGAGCCGGATATATCGACAACACAGGATTCCGCAGGGGTGCTGCTGGTAAAGGCTGTGCTTCCGTCCTGGATGCGTACCGTGGACGAGCAGTTTACCAGCGAGTTGTTTCAGGCGGTCTACGCCAGGATGCCCAAAGGCATAACCCTGCACTCTGATTACCGTTTGCAGCAGGATCTGGGGCCCAAAAACCACAAAAAATACCGGCGGTGCAAAACCGTGACCTGCCGTCGGGATATTCTTGTGGCCGCCGGGATTACCAGCTACCTGAAAGTGGAGATTATCCAGGCTCCCTTTGGCGCTTTTGATATTTCCGCCATGGTGGTGGATGCCGAGGGTAATTTGCTGTTTCAGGAAAAACGCAGGCACACCGGTTCCGTGGCGGGTTTGCGAACCCGGGTGGCGGAAATTTGCATTGAGGCGCTCAAACGCCTGGCCCCCAAGATTGCCAAAAAGAAGCCTGTAGCCCAAAAGCCCGGTCACACCGGCGAAACCATGGACACCTACACCGGTGCGCAGCGGCTTATCCCCCGGGGTTCTGTAATGCTCTCCCGGGTGGGCAGCAACCAGCCGGTGATTGCTTCGGTAAAGGAATATTACCTGGACCTGACCGAAGTGCGGTATCAGGAGTACATGGACTGTGTGCAAAAACAGAAATGTGCGCCGCCCCGCTACGATGTCTGCAAAGGCTTGCCAAAGGATGTACAACTTGATCCCCACCGCCGGGCCAAGCTGTTTATGCGGGCCGGGCAGCCCATGGTCTGCGTCAACCGCGAAGAAGCCACCATGTACTGCGAATGGCGCAAGAGCCGTCTGCCCACGGAACTGGAATGGCTTCGGGCCGCCCGCTCAAGCGATGACCGTACCTATTCATGGGGCAGGGCTACGGCCTCGGAGAATCTGGCACGCTATCACAACAAAGAACCGGAACCCTGCGTTGCCGCTGCCACGGCGGAAACGTTTTCAGCCACTGCCCAGGCAGGGAATATCCGCAGCGTGTTTCCCTGTACTGTGCCAGTTGACTGGTACAAGGCCGCCACCGGTGCCTTTGGGCATTTGCAGCTTTCGGGAAACGTGTGGGAGTGGTGCTCGGACCTTAACGAAAAAGTCACCAAGGCGGGCAGTCCCATTCCCAAAGAGTTGTATTCCATCCGCAGGCAACTGGGCGCTGCCCGGGGCGGAAGCTGGAGCTCCAGCGAAGTGGACCTGACGGTCTATACCCGCTTACCCCTCAAACCTGAGACACGGCGCTGGGACGTGGGATTCCGCTGCGCCCGTGACGCTGCCCCCGCAATATAGCTGTAGTTCCTACAGACTTTGCCCCATGAGGAAGGGGTTGTGGGTACGTTCGTGACCAACGGTGGTTTCCGGTCCGTGACCGGGAATCAGCACCGTGTTGTCGGTATACACGAACAACTGCGTGATAATGGAATTTATCAGGGTCTTGAAATCACCGCCCCATAAATCGGTGCGGCCAATGCTTCCGGCAAACACGGTATCGCCGCAGACGATATGATCCAGACCATTGTGATCAAAGGCAAAGCAGGTATGTCCCGGCGCGTGACCCGGGGTATACAGCACCTTGATTTTGTGTTCCCCCACCATGATGATGTCATCCTGGTCTATCCAGCGATCCACCGGGGGAGGGGTGTTGGCCTGCATACCAAAGGCGCGTCCCTGTACTGCGGTGTTGTTGTACAGCTCGCTGTCGCTTTTGTGCAGCATAATCCGGGCATCGGGGAACGCCGCCCGTACATCCGAAAGCGCGTCGATGTGATCGAAGTGGGCATGGGTGCACAGCAGACCGGTGGGCCGCAGCTGGCGCTGTTGCAGTTCACTGACAATGCGCTGTCCGTCGCCACCGGGATCGCAGACAACCGCCTCACAGGAAACATCGTCCCAGATAATGGTGCAGTTGGCGGCAATGGGACCAACGGGGAATACGGTATATTCCATAAGAAACCTCCGGCTAAACCCCGTGGGGTTCAAGGTCTGTGATACTGCGTTCAAGGCGTTTGCGCAGCGCTGCGGTGGGCGGTTTGCCCGCTACATCGTTCAGCGCGATAATCAGAGCACCCACCACGGGTTCCACCTTCATGGGTTTGACCCGGGCGTCGGGGTATTTTTTCTGCAGATATTGGGTAATGCCGTTGCGCAGCAGGGCCGGTCTGGGTTTTTGCACCAGAGAGCCACCCATACCCACCAGGGGAGCATCGGACTTTTTGTATCCCAGCCGCCGCAGGGCAGTGGTGACATTAAAGGCCAGATGTTTGGCGATAGTGTCGATAAGCTCCAGGGCCACGGCGTCGCCCTTGTTGGCGGCTTTGAACACCACCGGGGCGTACTGCCCAAGGGCCGGGGGATTGTAGCTGTCGGCAAAATAAAATTCCGCCAGGTCCTCGATTTTTTCGATGCCGATTGCCGCGCAGAGCATGTCGTCGAGGATGGTGGGCTTTTCCCGGCCGTCCCGGGCTTTCCATGCCTGGGTCAAAGCCCGCAGCACCAGATCTTCGCCATAGCCCATGTCGCCGCTAAAGGGACCGAAGCCGCCGACTTTGGCCACGTCGCCCTTTTCGTTGACGCCGATGGTGTTTGCCCCGGTGCCCACGATAAGCGCCACACCGCTGCCGTCCCGGCTTGCTCCCCACAGGGCCGCAAGGGTGTCGTTGGTCAGTACATGACCCGGCACAATGGTTTCCAGATAATCTGCGATGGTTATGAAGTCTTTGTGGCGGTCGGCACCGGCAACGGCAAAGGCGCTCCATGCCAGATCATCATGGGTGATGCCCGCTGCGGACAATGCGCCGTCCACCGCCTTTTTGGTGTTTTGGGTTGCGGCTTGAACGCCCACAGCCTGAAAATTACCGGGACCGGCTTCCACCAGCGAAACCACCTGACCGTCCAGGGTCGCTACCGCTGCATGGGTTTTGGTGCCTCCGGCATCTACGCCCACCACATAGCGGGCTTCCGGTGCTGAAACTTCTCCACGCCGAATATAGGCTGTACGATCCACAATCTTACTCCATGTACTTCGTATTGGTTTGTGTCTTGCGACAGTATACCGGTCTTTTCCGTTGCGGCAAGCTCTTGCCTAGTTGATAACCGGCGTCCCCTCATAGGCCGCGGTATACAGGAAGTTGCCGTACATTTCCGCTGCGTTTTCATCGCGGAAAATAACGTAGTGGGTATGGCTTGCTTCGTCGCTGTTGTACTGATGCACACCGCAGGTGACCGGCTCTCCGTCGGGACCGGTGCAGTTGTTGCTTGCCGGGGCCGACTGGATGTCCATGCCCCGCAGATCCATGCCTTCGATGCTCCAGCCTGCGGGCTCCATAATGGGGAAGCGGGCGGCGGTCATCAGGGCTTCGTTGGTTTCGTGAGGCGTTGCCTCATCCCAGAATCCGGTGGTGTAAACCATGTGATTGCCGTGTCCCGTGGGATTGTGGGTCACATAAAACGGTGCGTAGTTGATGGGGTCCGTGACTTCCACCATGCTTTGAATAAGGGCAATGGCCGGGTGCAGCAGGGTGAGTGTTTTTTCTTCGTCAATACCAAGCATCAGCTTGATAAGCTCTTCAAAGTTGAAGTAATCCTTGCGCAGCAGAATGGTTTTGGCCAGCAGTCCACCGGCGCCGGAGAGCACGGCTGCGGAAATCTGGTCTTCAAGGCCCATCACCAGAGAGCCACTGATACCGCCGTGGCTGTGACCAAGGAACAGCACTTTTGCAGGGTCAAAGCGGATTTCCGCGCCCGTGGGAGAAACATCCGCCGGGATGGAAAGAAAACTTTCCTTAAAGGCCCGGGTCAGCACCAGGGTGTCGATGGCGGACTGCCTAAAGGCATGGGCGCCTGCCTCGGGATTGGTGAAGTTGAAGGACACAAAGCCTTCATCAAAGTTTTTGCCTTCCTTGCGTGCGCCGTGCATGGGCTGGTCAATGCCGATAACCGCCAGGCCTTTTTTGGTAAGGATATTGGCGGGCATCATTTTGCTGTCGCGGGCAAAAGTCTCAAAATCGCCATAGGTGCCGTGGGCGTACATGACAATGGGCCAGCCCTCTGCGGGCATCTCCATGTCACTGGGCACCACCACCCGGAAGCGCAGCCGTTCGATGCGCTGCACAATGGGGTTGCCGTTGGCGTCCCAGCGGAAACCGCCGGTGTTGTCTTCGTTGTAGGGAACATCACCCTTCTGGAAGTTGGGAGAGGTGTAAATACCGTCAAAGGCATAGTAATCGTGGTATTCCTGTTCCTCGTTGCGTTCCACATTGATAATTTGGGGCAGGGTCATTTTTTCGTTGATGTAGGTGCGAATATTTCGCAGATCTTCCAGGGGATCCATGGTGGTGAACACCGTGGCCGCCGCAACATCACAGGCGGTAAAGGGAGCTTTCCCCGCAGCCATGAAGTCCCGCAGGGGCTGATAGATATCCAGCAGGTCCGCAAGGTCGCCGTTGTCGCTGTCAACTCCCATGACCAGACGTTTCATGATGTCCGGGGCTCCCACGTTACTGCCGTCTCCGGCTTTCAGCGCGGTGGTGACCACAAGGGCGTAGGTGGTGGCGGGCATCAGGGGGAAACCCGGATGCGGCGCGGTGGCAAGGGTGTTGGGCGGAAAGTAATCGTCCCCGGCTTCCAGATTGACGCCCACCTGCAACGGCGTGCGCTGACCGTATTCCGGGCTTGCGGGATCAATATTGATAAGCAGTACCGGGCTGCTGTCTTCCCGGCTGTCCCAGGGGGAGGGCAGGGCATCGGGATCAAGAGCATCGCTGAAGCGCACATACAGGGCGCTGTCAGTGCCCCAGCCTTTGTAATGGGTGTTGCCGTATGCAACAAAATCCCGGATAAGGCTTGAAGGCATGGGATTGGGGAATCCGTCAAGGTTCATGTAACCTTCGTCGGTCAATAGATGATCCGAGGGGAAGGGAAAGTCGTACATGGATGAGCCGTTGGGATCGGCAAAGGGTAGCACACCGGCGTCATCCCCCAAAGGAGGATTGCAGACTTCCGGGCCGCTTTGTTCGTCGTCGGAGTTGCAGGCCATCAGAAGCGATGCAAGAATCATCATGGTGGATACAATACTACAGTGCCACAGGGTGCCTTTTTTCATTCCAACCTCCTTGGGGTGTTGGGCTTCAGTATACCCGGGAAGCCTTTTCGGGCAAGGAGATTGCCGGTTTCTGTACGGTTTTATTTGGTTTCCCAAAGACCGTTCGCAGTACGAAAGATGCAATACTCCACAGGGAATATGGTGTTGAGGAGAGACATGCACAGATAAGATGTCAATAAAGAAGAACCCCCACCGGAGGGTAGCGGTGGGGGTGAGGTGAACCGGGGGTGGCGTTGGTCGCGTGTGTGTATGGATGCCACCGGCCCGTGGCAGGTAATTTCAATGGCTCCGATGCGTTAGCATTTTCCCGTATGTAATAAAATAGTAGCTCGGCTTTTATACCTGTTTACATACTACAAGGTTTTATGGTTAGTGTCAATGTAAAACAAACGGGTTCTCTAATATAGTTATCATTTCCTAAAACAAAGGTTGCGGAAGACTAGGATATTCACCGTTAATGCGCTCCAGTGACCAGCAACGCATATCTCCCTGATCATTCAATCTGACTGTGGTGCTTAGGAACGTAGCCTCATTGGAAAGGTGTCCCCGTAACTTTACGTGTACATCGGGGTCTGTTTTAGACAGGCATATTTCCTCACCAAAAAGATTAAAGCCCCATTGCGTGCAGTCTTCAGTCATCTTTACGCAAACCATATACTCGCCATCAGGGGGATTGGGATGCCATATGCTTTCACTGATCCCGTCCTGGCATTGGGTGGCATATTGTAGAATCACGGGCGCTCCGTAGTCTCCAAAATTGCAGGTATGCATGGAATTCATGGTTTGTTCGGAGCAACTGATGCCGTTGGGGGATTTGTATATCAGGTCAACCTGCTCCATGGCACTGCAACCAGGGGTGGTTGCGGTGAGGTACAGCCCCGGGGTTGCATCGGCGCTGTTGAAAGGTGTGCAACTGGCTCTGATGAGAATCCATTTTGTTGGCCTGATGGGATCATTTGAGGAGATCATTATCTTTGTAGTGCTTAGATTCTGGCAAATTTCTTCCTGCGGGGTATAGGATACATTAATTGTGGCGCAGGTATCGGCGGCAATTTCACCGGTATAGGGTTGTTCCGGTTGCAGTTCCCATTCCGAAGATGTTCCTTCCTCAAAGCCCAGAGAGGGAACGCTCAATAGCTCATCGCCGGTATTGCAGATTTGAAATGAGCTGCTGATATTTGTTCCCGGCTGGGTAAATCCCAAAAAGATATTGGCCGTACTCATTTCAATGACAGGGCCTATTGTGGTTTCCGTTTCTTCTTCGTCAGCGCGTTCCTCTTCGTCGGCGGATTCTTCTTCGTCTACGCTTTCCTCTTCGTCGGCATATTCCATGTCACTGATATCAACATCGCCATCGGCCTGTGGGCAACCGGCACTGACGGGCAGGGTGGCGACACGATTTTGAAGATCATTGGAAGTGATGAACAGGGAATTCGAATTGCAACTTGTGTCGGTGGGAGTGTACCGCACATTTACTGCTATGCAGTGATCCCGTCTTACCACTTCCGGAAGCTCATACTCCGTATTAAAGGTCCATTCAGATGAATCTGTACGCAACCAGTCTATATAAAGAACTGAAAGCAGGGTATTACCGGTGTTGCAGATATTAACCTCCACATCTTTGGAGGTTCCCGGGGTAACAACTCCCATATCCAGGAATTCCGGCGTCACGCTGATACGAGGGGCGACAATGGGTTCGCCATCTTCTTCGACGTCATCAAAATCCATATCCATGTCACCATCAGAGCCTGCGGAATCGCAATAGGCTGCACGGTTTTGATTTTCACCCCGGGTGCAGGTATCTGTTTCGCAACTTTCCACCAGGCTGTTGTAGGTTTCCGCAATGGGGCAGCCCCGGGTATCCCGTACAATGCTGCACTCATAAATATCGTTGTTAATGCACATGCGGTCCGGGAATGAGCCGTCGGGAGCAGTACAATCCTTTTCAGGAAATTCACACTTGATCTTAAAGGGATCGCTGTCAGCGGTTTCGCCTTCATCCTGCTCCGACTCATCAATGGCGCCATCGTGGTTGGGGTCATTGTATATTGAAAAGGCCCGGATAATCCGTTCCACCATTTTGTGATACATCTGGGGATTGTCCGCTTCGCTGATGCGTATGGTGCCGCTGCTGTCTGCGGAAAGCTGGCTTGCCAGCCCGGCATCCAGTAGTTGCGCTGCATCCAGCAGAACGCCGATAAAGGTATCTTCACCGGCGCTCCACCGGAAGCGCTCCCCTCTGGGTATAAAGGCTACCAGGCCGCCCAGATCAACGGTAATCTCCACCGCTGTATCGCCATTGATATGTCCCCGGGCCGTAAACTCGCACTGGTTTTTGGGCAGGTCCAGGGTTAATGCACTGTAGTCGGTATCGGGCTGCGGTTTCAGCCATATTGCTTTGGGAGCATCCGCCAGCAGGTTTACGTTTAGCGGGGCTGTCCCGGATCTGTATGGGGTTTGATACGTGTAATCCGCGCCGGTGTACAGACTTACTCCCTCAATCAGCAACTCAAGGGTTTCCCACTGCACATAGGCATCGGGGCCACGATAATCCCGGGCGCCAAAGCCAATGGTCAAGGCCGGGTTACCGTCACCGGTGCCGTTGCCGTCATGCAGATCAATAATTTCAAACCCGGAATTTTCCGGCTGGCTGCCGGATTCCAGACAGCCGCCCATAACCAGAAGCAGTATCAACATCGCCACTACGCCCGTGATTTTCATACTGTGTAATCTGTACGACATGGCATCCTCCTGCTGATATTCAAGAACCCTGCGGATCGAATTGCTGTACATACCGCCCCTCATTTCTTTTCCTGCGCTTCGCTGAGCAGGGAAAACAACTGCACATTGAGGCGGTACAGAACCTCAATGGGTTCGTCCTGGGATACAATGAATTCCACCCGCTGCATGAACTGCCGGACTTCATCCCGCAACTGCTGCATCTGGTTGCTGCTGATGGCCATGGTGTTGCCCACCACATAGCGCTGCTGCTGCCCCTGATTCTCAATGCTTTGGGCCCCAAGATCTATCATGTAGCGATGAAAGTTGCGTACCGCCAGCCGGGCCACATCGTCGCTGTCGTCGCGATCTTCGTAATCCCCCAGCATGGGCTCGGTCTGAATAAGCTTCCCTTTGGGGTTGCGTTTAAGGTAACCCATATCCAGCAGTTTCTTAAGGCCTTTTCTGGCCTGACTTCTGGTGATGGAGGGTGATAAGGCTGCGGCGATCCATGCCGGGTCTTCCCGGAAGTCCTCCAGGGTTACCAGCGAACGCAGGGCTGGAAGATACCAGTGTTCGTACAACTGATAACTGACCCGGTTGCGGGTGGGATGGCGCTGGAACTGGGGAAACTGCCGGAGCTGATCCAGGTACATCTGCCGGGCTTCGTCGCTTGTGGCCTGATTCATATGCACAAGGGTAACAAAATAGCGGGTTTGGCATTTGTTCATGCCAAATACCCGGGCGTATCGCAGGGCGGCGTTTTCGCTTAAAGATGAGCAGCCGGTCATTTTTTGCCAGAAGTGGTTGGAGGAAACGCTGTACCCGGCTCTTTTTTGAAGCCAGCGGTAGGATACCCGTTTGTCCCGGGATGATAAGTCATCATAGGCTGCACGAAGAAACGATTTGAAATCGTCATATTCATACACGCTCACTGATAGCTTTATTTCCGTCATGAAACTGTCCTTTCCGCTTGGCATCAACCTCAGAATGACATCAAAAGCTATGGTGGTCAATGGTCGGGGACGTTTCAAAAAACATTTCTGTGTCTGGATCAATACACAGTTGCCCCAAAAATAAGATAAAAGAAAACCCCGCTCCGGCGTGGAACGGGGTTTTATATCGGGATATTTCGCTGCTTAATGCACGCCGTGCATCAGTTTGCGGATGGGTTTTGCCAGTATCAGCAGCAACAGGCCGGCAATGGCGCTGGTGGCGGTGGGGATCATAAAGAACTCGACATGATTCATGGTGTCGTAGTTGCCCGCAAACAGGCCGCCCACCAGATTGGCAAGGGCGCTGCTGGCCAGCCAGGTGCCCATCATCAGCGATGCAAAGCGGGCCGGGGCAAGTTTTGTCACCACGGAAAGGCCCACCGGGGACAGGCAGAGCTCACCAAGGGTATGCAGGAAATACGCGCCCAGCAGCCAGCCCAGGCCTACGAGGCCGCTTTGTTCGAATACGGCTGCGGCTGCAATCATAACCACAAAGCCGATGCTCAACAGACCAAGACCAATGGCCATTTTTACGGGTGTGGATGGTTCGCGGCCGTTTTCAGCGAGATTGATCCACATGCCGCTAAAGATGGGGGCAAGCAGAATGATAAACAGGGGATTGACCGACTGGAACCAGCTTGTAGGCATTTCCCAGTTGATAAAGGGCAGTACACGGTTTGTGCTTTGATCTGCAAACAGGGTTAAGCTGCTGCCTGCCTGCTCAAAGGCGGACCAGAAGAAGATAACGAAAAAGGCGAGGATGAAAATAGCGGCGATGCGATCTTTTTCTTCCCGTGTAAGAGGTTCCTCCTTGACGTTCTTATCCTTCGGTTTTCTGGCCGGGCGCAGACCGATATCCCCGAGCAGTTTTTTCTGGCCCCACACATAAATGATCAAACCGAGAACCATACCAACGCCTGCTGCTGCGAAACCCAAGTGCCAATCGATTTTTTCTCCAAGATACCCGCAGACAAAGGGTGAAAACAGCGCTCCAAGGTTAATGCCCATATAGAAAATAGTGAACGCGCTGTCTTTACGGGGATCATTTTTTTCGTATAACTGGCCCACCACGGTGCTGATGTTGGGTTTGAAAAAGCCGTTGCCAAGAATCAGCAACCCAAGAGCGGTATAGAAAAAGGGCAGCGGCGGAAAGGCCATGGCAAAGTGGCCAAGGGCCATAAGGATGCCACCGATGAGGATGGATTTTCTCGCCCCGATATAGCGATCAGCAAGATACCCGCCCAACAGCGGCGTAAGGTATACAAGACCCGTATATGTGCCGTATACGCTTCCTGCTTTTTCGGAGGAGAATTGCAGCGCATTTACCATATACAGCACCAGCAGGGCACGCATACCGTAATAGGAAAACCGTTCCCACATTTCCACAAAAAACAGCAGATACAGTCCTTTGGGGTGGTCGTGGCGGACTTTTCTGTAAAACATATGTACCTCGTTGCCGTCGCGATTGATTATTTCATTTCGTATTGCAGATGTATCTCAACCTTATAGACGCCATGGCGGCAAAGTGCAACTGTTGTTCACAATTTACAAGAGGGCGGCAAGCTGCTATACTCCCGATGCAAATAAAACCCGTAACACAAACGGCGGAATCATGTCTGAAACACCATTGACCTGTCCTGTATGCGCCGCTCCTCTCAGCAGCGTAAAAAGTCACGATATTACCATTGATATCTGTACCTCCTGCAAAGGTGCCTGGTTTGACGCCGGAGAACTCAAGGCGCTGGTGGACGCGGAAATCAAGGAACGCTCCGATATCCCGGATGCCCCCATAGAAAAACCGGACAAGGTCATAGTGGCCCACAAGGTGGCGGAAAGCGCCCGCAGTTGTCCCCGCTGTCATGTCCCCATGAAAAAGGTCAACTATGGCTACGATTCCAACGTGGTGGTGGATCACTGCACCTCCTGCAACGGCACCTGGACCGACGGCGGCGAAGTGTACAAGCTGGCCATCTATATGAAGGGCAACCCCACCCGAAAAGCCCTTGGCGAGGCCCTGCTTGGGGAAGTCAGGCAGTTTTCCGCGCTTTCGGATCTTTCCGACTCCATTGGATCAATGCAGAAACGCACCGGTCTTCCCCGCTTGCTGTCGGTGTTGGGCATGTTCAGTCTTGTGCCCGCCGGGGTTATGACCATGGAGGACAAGCAACAGCGCAGGCATTTTCCTCTGGTGACCCTCAGCCTTGTGCTGGCAAGTGTCATAGCGGTGCTGTTGTACAAGATTTTAGGCTACGATCCCAAACTTTTCGGTTTTCTGCCCCAGGCCTTCCACGGTTCCCGGCCCTATACCATGGTTACCTACGGCATTTTGTACAGCGGAATAGTCCATCTGATGTTTACCATGATCTTTTTGTGGTTGTTTGGTGATAACGTGGAAGACCGGTTCGGCAAGCTGGGATTTTTAGGCTTTTTCCTTGGTTCTCTGGTGCTGGCCGCGGCGCTGCAAAGTTCATTTCATCCGAATCAGACTATGCCCGTTGTTGGCGGCGGCGTGGCGGTGTCCGCTATTTTGGGAGCATACCTCGCGTTGTACTCCTTTAGCCGGATATCCCTTCAGGTGTTAACAAGCAGCATACAGATTCCCGCCTTTGTGTTTGTGATGGCCTGGATCGCCGTTCAGATGATGATTTCCCTGTGGGCCTTTGCTGCGGAAACCGCCATGATGCCCTGGTATTTCCATATCCTGCTGTTTATTGTGGGCTTTATTATGGGCCTTGTGGTCCGGTGGGCCGTGCCGCAAAAAGAGCAGAGCTAAGGCTTAGCCGCCAAACAGGGAGCGAATCCACTGCCATAGTTCGTTGAACTTTGCCATGGCCTCGGGATCGGCGTAATTGGGTTTCCACATGTACTGGCCCCAGCCCTGCTGGCACAGCACGTATTCCCCAAATGCAAACTGACCAATGGCGATAACCCCGGTGGCGAACTGTCCCAGACCAAAGTATCCACCCAGGGCGAACTGACCGATAACCACGGCCCCCGCCATAAACTGACCAAGACCAAAGAGCAGCCCAATGCCAAACTGGGCGATGGTGATCAACCCCACCGCAAACCAGCCGATGGCGATGATACCTTTGGCGACCATGAGTTTGCCGGTTTGTTTATGCCAGCCAAAGGCCACATGTATCAGGGGCCAGCCCATAATGGTTGTGGATGATTTCCATTCAAAGCCGGGTCTGCGACGCGCCGGAATCAGCATCTGCTGTGGTTGCAGGGGATACCCGCAGTGGGGGCAGGTGACAGCCTGATCGCTGATGCTGTTACTGCATTCGGGGCAGATGATAAGAGCCATGGTATCCTCCGCAGGGCAGGCTAAAACGGCAGTTCGGGATCCGCGATTTTTTTCCGTCGCCGGGCGGCTTTTTCAAAGTGTTCCAGGGCTGCGCCGCCTTTGGCGACTTCCATCAAAAACGGTGAGGGATGGCGGTTGTCGATTTGTCCCCGCATGGCCCGCCGCTGCGCCCAGGTAAGAATCAGCCGCTGTTTGGCCCGGGTGACGCCCACATAAAACAGGCAGCGTTCCTCGTGCATATCGGTTTCCATACCCGGGCGGCGGAAGGGAATCAGCCCGTCTTCCAGCCCCGTAAGAAACACCACGGGAAATTCCAGGCCCTTGGAGCCGTGCAGGGTCATGAGATGCACCGCATCAACGCCGGGCATCACGGTGTCGTGTTCCTTTTTCAGCACCACTTCCCGCAGCCATGAAACCACGTTGCGGGCGCAGATGTTTTGTGAGGCTTCCCACAGCAGATCCCGCATGGCGTCGTCAATGCCAAGGCTTACCGCCAGCACCGACACCACATCGGCAATGGGCATGTCCGGGTTGTAGGGCGGCAGTTGCGCCAGCAGGGCCACGTCTTCGATGTCTTCGGTAAAACGTTGCGTGGCCCAGATACGCAGCACGGAAATCAGGCGGTGAATAAGAGGTTCATCCGCCAGATCGCGGCCCACGCTCTTCCGCACCGGAACTCCCAGCCTGTCCAGCGCCTGCCCAAGAAGCTCTGCCTGGGCGTGGGTGCGGTACAGCACCGCGATGTCCCCCGCAGACCACTCGCTGCTGTTGCCGTCGGTACGCCCACTGTCCATGGAAAAATGGCTCAAACCGCCCAGCAGCCGCTCGATGCTGTGGGCAACAAATTCTGCTTCAGCTTTGTCGGTGACGGCTTTGTAAAACAGGGCCACCGGACCTTCTTCGCCGTTACCGGGTTGCAATTGGGCCTTGCGGTCTTTTTGCACCGTAACGTTTGCCGCCTTCAGCACCCGGGCGCTGGAGCGGTAATTCCGGGTCAGACGGTAGATCTGTGCGCCGTAATCCGTGGCAAAGCGTTGGAAAAATCCGGCGTCCGCACCCCTGAACCCGTAAATCGCCTGCCAGCGGTCACCGATAACCATGATATCCGTATCCGGTCCCGCCGGGGCAAGAATCCGCAGCAGCGCATCCTGCAACGGATTCACATCCTGATATTCATCCACAAAAAGGGTGGCAAAGCGCTGCCGGATCTGACGGCGAAATGCTTCGTCATCCCGCAGCCGGATAAAGGGCAGGTAGAGCAATCCTGTAAGGTCAATACAGTTGCGTTTTGCTAAAAGCGATTCCCAGCGCTGGGCAACGGCGGCGTCTTCACTGCTCCACAGTTCTTCGTCATCAAGAGGATTGTACACGTCCTCTGCCTGTTGCCGCAAACGGTCCAGCCTGCGCAAAAATCCCCGGCACTGCTGCCGGGACCAGGCGTTTTCCATGTCCGCAAGCAGGGCCACGGCTTCTTCCTCCACAATCAGGCCGAAACCTTCCCCGCGGTTCCACCAGGCGGGATCGCCCTCCAGCAGGTTCATGCCAAAGGCATGGAAGGTGCCGATAAACAGCTCCGATGTCAGTTCATCGCCAAGGCTGTCGGCTACCCGCTGTTTCATTTCTTCGGCGGCACGCCGGGTAAAGGTGACAGCGGCTACCTGATCGGGGGGCACACCGTCCCGCACCCGCCGGATGAGCCGTTTGACAAGCACCCGGGTTTTTCCGGTGCCGGGCCCGGCGTTGACCACCATGGCCCCTGGCGGGGCATCCACAATGGTTTGCTGGTCAGTATCAAGTTCCGCAGGTGCAGGAATATCTCCCCCTGATGGCTCCAGTGATGGTACCTCCAGAGGGAATCCGTCAAAAGGGGAGTTCGCCTGTGCCTTTTTCTTGCTGTTTTTCTTTTTTGGGGCAGAGGCGGGAAGAGGAGCGCTGATAAAGCTTTGCACCCCCATGAGATCTTTGCGTTCCTGTGGCGTAAAGAGTGAGGCTTTGCCGAATTCGCCGTCATAGCCCGCGTCCCAGCGGACTTCACCGCTGCGAACCCGGCGCACCGCTTCGGCGGTAAGGCTGTCGGTAAGGGCGGCGATATCCTCCAGCGGGGCGTGGCGCAGAATGTGAAATTCACTGCCCAATCCATTGCACAGGGCGTCCACCTGACGGGCAACACCCTTGGTGGCGGGGCCGCGCTGCAACACCTCTGCAATGACCTCCGGCAGGGGGATAATACTTTCAAAATCCTTCGCGCCTTCGGGTCTGAATCCCTCGGGACGGTCCGCCAGCTCCTCCACCCGGGCGGATACACCCACGGTGACTTTTTTGCCGCACACAGGACACAGGCCGTCGCGTTCAATGGTTTCCCGGGGCGTGAGGCAGACGTTGCACTTGCGGTGCCCGTCCATGTGGTATTTACCCTCCTCAGGGTAAAACTCGATGGTGCCGTCAAAGCCCTCGCCGCTGCGCAGAGCCCGGGCCATGGCTTCATAGCTGAAGTCACAGGAGAACAGGTTGGCTTCCCGGCCCAGTTTGGCCGGTGAATGGGCATCAGAGTTGGACACCAGCTGGAAGCGGTCCAGTGAAGACACCCGCCAGTTCATGGCCGGATCGCTGGAAAGCCCGGTTTCAAGGGCGTAAATGTGTTTGGTCAGATCGCCGAAACAGGCATCTATAGAGTCAAAACCGGATTTGGAGCCAAGGGCGGAAAACCACGGGGTCCACACATGGGCCGGAATAAACAGCATGTCCGGGATTTTCTCAAGGGCCAGTTCCAGCAAATCATGGGCGCTGACACCTAAAATGGGGCGACCATCGCTTTTCAGATTGCCCCGTTTGCCCAAATCCCGGTTAAAGGCTTCCACATGCTCAAAATCCGGGGCAATGATGACGTTGTGGTTTTTGCGGACCCGGTCATCCTGCTTGTAAATGCTGCTGATTTCACTGGTCAGCACAAAGCGAACCTCGCTGCGTACCGCTGCGGGAAGCTGTTCTTCCAGCGCCCTGGCCAGTTCATCTTTGAGTTTGTAAAACCCGTCGCCGGCAGGTTCCAGTTTTTCCTGCAATTCTCCCAGCCAGCCTGCATGGGTAAAGTCCCCGGTGCCCACAAGGCCTATACCCTTGCGCTGGGCCCACAGCCACAGGTTTTCCGGGTCCAGATTTTTACTGGTAGCCCGGGAATAATGGGAATGGATATGCAGATCAGCGATATAGCAACGGTCAGACATACAAATACTCCGTTACAGCAAACCCCGGCGCTTTATTTCCAGGTATTTGTTCAAAAGCGACAGGGACAGATCCTTTGCCGGGACATCCAGCACATAAACGCCGCGTCCCGAAAGCCTTGAAAGGGCATGCTGCCGTTCCCGCAGGTGTTCGCCTGCAAATATGTTGGACACGGCTTCCTTTGTATTTTGAGGTTCGCCTCCTGCTTCGGCATCCAGATCCGGGTCACGCAGGGCTGCCACCACAAACATATGGCGTCCCAGCAGGCCCGTCATGGCGGTGCTGAGGTTTTCTCCGGCTCCGGCATCGGCAACATCGGTCAAAAGAATGATCAGCGACCGCTTGCGCAGGGCTTTGCGCAGTTGGGTCATGCCGGTTTCCAGATCAGCCTCAATATAGGAGGGCTGCACATCAAAGAGCATTTCGCGGATGTGCCTAAACTGCTGCAGTCCGGTGGCCGGGGGCAGAAGCTCCTGCCGACCGGTGCCAAAGACCGCCATGCCCACGCGGTCGCCGACTTCAATGGCTTCCGCCGCAAGGGTCAACACGCCCTTCAGGGCCCATTCGATACGGGCCATGCCCGCTTCGCTGCCCAGCATTTCACGACCCGCATCAAGGCAGATCATCAGGCTCTGGTCCCGTTCCAGTGTGTACTGGCGGGTGATAAGATCACCGCGACGGGCCGTGGCTTTCCAGTCGATGAGCCGGGCGTCATCGCCCACATGGAAGGGACGCAGGCTGTCGAAATCACCGCTGATGCCGATGCGCCGGATGGCATGGGCGCCGCGATGCCCTGCAAGGCGGCGGGCCACCTGAAAAGAGCCGATATTGTCCGGCAGCGCCGGATAGATTTTTACATCCTGGGGCGTATAAAACACGTCCTGCCGCTGGGTAAGCCCCCAGCGACCTTGTACCCGGCTGTAGAGTTTGCCAAAGCCGTGGACGCCACGCTGTTGGGGGGTAACCTGATACACGCTGCGGTGCGCCCGGCTTTCCGCAAGGCTCAGGCGTCCTTCCGCCGGTGTCAGGGGTTCGCAGGAGCGGGGCGGTCCGTCCACCCATGCAAGGGTGTGCCCGTTTTTCCGCGCCGGTTGCCAGATAATATTGACAGTATCCGGGTCGTCTACTTCCCAGGCAGTGCGGGTTTCCCGGGTGGCGGAAAGCCAGTGGCCCCGGGGCAGGCCTGCGGCTTCAAACACCGCAATGCCGATCAGCAGAATGTCCGCCAGAATAAACAGCGCACCAAGGGCGGGCTCGAAAATGCCCACAAAGGACAACGCCGTCAGAAGAAGAAATATAATGCCCAATCGCTGGGTGGGAAGCACAAAACCCCGGAAATGTTCCAGGGTGACTTTCCCCACAGGAGCGATGGTGTCAAACTGCCGCAGCACCGCTTATCTCGGAACCTCGGTGGTGGCGATGATATCTTCGATGATCGCCTCGGCGGTGACGCCTTCCATTTCCGCTTCGGGACGCAGCAGCAGACGATGCCGCAGAACCGGCAGCGCCATGTGCTTGATATCGTCGGGAAGCACAAAATCGCGGTTATCAAGAAATGCCTGTCCCTTGGCGGCGTTCATCAGGGAAACCGCGGCCCGGGGCGAAGCTCCCAGCAGCACTGCCGGGGATTGCCGGGTGGCAATCGCAAGCTCGTGCAGATACTTGAGAACGCCTTCTTCGATACGCACCGCCCGTACCGCCTGCTGTAACGCCATAAGGGTTTCCAACGTCAGCAGGGGAGGCAGGGTTTCGGCGCTCAGTGTGCGGGGATTAAAGCCGCTGTCATGCTGTTTGAGCATGGTAAGCTCTGCATCCTGATGCGGGTATCCAAGCACCAGTTTCATCATGAAACGGTCGGTTTCCGCTTCCGGCAGAGGGTAGGTTCCCTCGTATTCCACCGGGTTTTGGGTGGCTACCACAAAAAAGGCATCGGAAAGAGTATGCTCTTCGCCTTCAATGGTTACCCGCCGCTCTTCCATGGCCTCAAGCAAAGCGGCCTGGGTTTTGGGCGGGGTGCGGTTGATTTCATCCGCCAGCAGCACATCGGTAAACACCGGGCCGGGGACAAACTTGAACACGCCTTCCCGGGGCAAAAAGATCCGGGTGCCGGTAATATCTGCGGGCAACAGATCGCTGGTAAACTGGACCCGTTTGAAGGTCAGTCCGGAAACCATGGCAAGGCTGCGGGCCAGCAGGGTTTTGGCAACCCCGGGAACGCCTTCCAGCAGTACATGACCGCCGCTGATAAGGGCGCAGACCAGTTGCCCAATGATTTCATCCTGTCCGCGAACCACCGAGCCAAGGGATTCCCGCATGGCGGCGCTGGTGCGTTGCAGCAGTTCCAGATTCGGGGCAGAGGCTTCGGGACTTACAGTCATCGGCGTCTCCTGAAGGTCACAGCCAGCAGCAGAAGCATCCACAGGGATGATGATCCGGCGCATCCCTCGCTGCTGTTATCGGGTTTGGGGGGATCAATGGGAACATCTTCGCAACTGCCGGGAATGCCTTCGTTGCGGTTTTCATCAAGGTCGTCGCAATCGGGGCCCAGACAATCAGCGCCAATGCCATAGCCGTCGCCGTCCTGATCCAGGCAGTTGACGGACTGGTCATCAACGGTGACGGTGACGGTATCGGCTTCGCTTTGCAATTCGCCGTCGCTGACCGTCAGGCGGAATACGTATTCGCCTTCACTGTCCGGGGTAAATGACGGCGTGGCAATGCTGGGATCGTCCAGGGGATTGCTGGACTCATCCACCAGTTCCCACTGGTAGGTAAGCTCTACGCCGGGGCTGTCGGGGTCAAAGGAACCGCTGCCGTCCAGGGTGACCGGCGTATCGATCATGACATTCTGGTTTTCACCGGCCACAGCCACCGGGGGATTATTCTCGCCCACCGTGACCGCCACCAGATCGGCGTCGCTCCACATTTTGCCATCTGATACCTTAAGGCTGAACACGAAAATGCCTTCGGTATCCGCCACAAAACTGGGGGTGGCGATGGTGTTGTCGTCAAGGAATACCTCCGCAGGGGATTCACCGATGCGTTGCTGCCAGACATACATCAGGGCGTCGCCGTCGTCATCGTAGCTGCCGCTGCCATCCAGGGTCACGGTCTGCATGAAGTCCACCTGCTGATCGTCTCCGGCGTCGGCCACCGGCGCGGTATTGGCGTCCACAAGGACGTCAATGGTGACATGGGCCGGGTTGGACCACACGCCACCGGCAAAGATGTTCAGGGTAAAGCCGTATTCGCCGGGCACCGGCGGGGTGAAGCGTGGCGTCAAACCGTTGCCATCGGTCAACAACACCGGCTGGCCCGCGTCCTGACACCACACAATGCGGGTGTATTCAGAGGCCGCCGGAATCACGGAGTTGGAACCGTCCAGGGTGACTTCGGTTTCGGGATTAACCACGGTGTCGCTTCCGGCGTCCGCCACAAGGCTGATACCTTCGGGGATAACCGCCACGGTGACCCGGGCGGGTACGCCCTGCTGCCCACGGGTGTCGGTGACATGCAGCTCAAAGGTAACCAGGCCCGGGTTAAGGGCATAAAATTGCGGTGTGGCGGTGGTATCCTGTTCAAGGACCACGCCCGCGCCTTCAATCTGCACCCACAAATAACTGAGGGCGTCGTCGTCTGGATCGCTGGAACCGCTGCCGTCAAGGCTCACGGTGTCGCCGGTATGGGCGGTGAAGGCTGCTCCGGCGTTGGCCACTGGCGCGGAATTCCCGTCATTGGTCGCCACGGCCACCCATTGGGTCGCCACGGGGCTGGTAGTGCCATCAGCGGTAACGGTGACATCAAAGCGGTACAGCCCGGAAATCGTCAGCAGGATGTCCTGACTGCCCATGGCGGGATTAAACTCCAGCAGGGATTCCTGCACAATGGGACCGTCCACCAGGGCCCATGCGTATTCCCGCTGGGCTTCCGCAACGGTGAGGCTGCCGGTGGCGTCAAGAACCACGCTGGTGCCCGGCGCGACACGGGAGATTTTTTCCGCGGTACGGGCCACCGGCGGAAATTGCGAGCCGCTTTGGTTCACCACCGCGATTTTTCCGGTGTATGTGTTGGAGGTCAGCTCGCCGTCATTGGCGAACACCGAGAACCCGGCGTAGCCCGGGGCGCCCAAAAGGCCTTCCACACGGGCCAGATCGTCTTCCTGAAGGGTCATATCCCCGGAGCTCCAGGTGTAGGTCAGGGCGTCGCCGTTCATGTCGGCGCTTTGGGTGGCGTCAAGGGTGATGACTTCGCCGGAGAGTGCCACGGGTACGCAGGCTGCCTGGGCCCGGGGAGCCACGGCTTCCACGGTGATGGTCACGGTGTCGGCCATGGAATCGTACTGGCCGTTGTTCACCACCAGGCTGAAGACATACTCGCCGGCCTTGCGCACTATAACCGTGGGGGTCAGGGAGTCGCCGTTTTCAAAGGAGACCGGAGCGCCGCTGCTTTGGCTCCAGCGGTAGCTGAGTTCCCAGGGCGGGTCGTGGGGGTCGGAGCCGCTGCCGGACAAGGTCAGGGGACCGGGCTGCACTGTCTGGTCTTCACCGGCCTCGGCGGTGGGCACTTCGCCGCAGGGGGAGACGGAAATGATGAAGTAGTCAATGGCCTGTCCGCCGTTGCTGTCTTCCACCCGGACTTCAATCTGATTATCGCCGATATGGGCGATGTCCGGCTGCCAGTCGATGTCGCCGGTGCGATTGCCGATGGTCATGCCCGGGGGCTTGTCGTCAAGATAATAGTACAGGGTGTCGCCCCAGTCGGGATCGTTGGCAAGCACCGTGGCGCTGAAGGCCTCGCAGGTGGTGCCGGAACTGTTGGTCAGCCCCTGAATGGTGGGGTGATCGTTGACGTTTTCCACAATAATGTTCCAGGTCTGGCTGTCGCAGGCCTCGTCATCGTCGCAGACCTTCAGCTTGACCTGATTGTTTTGCTGCACATGCTGGTTGCCGGGAATCCAGCTCACCCGTCCGGTGTTGGGGTTCACCGTCATGCCCGTGGGGTTGACCTCCAGGCTGAAGGTCAGGGGGTCGGAATGCGCTGCCGGGTCGCTTACCCCGGGGCTGTAGAAGTAGGCCTCGCCCTGGGTGGCGGCGGTCAGGGGATCGGTGGTGAATTCCGGGGCAACGTTGTTCACCGTGAGGATATGATCGGTGATGTGGGTGCTGCCGTCGTCGTCGGTGACCCGCAGGCCAATCCGAAACTCGCCGTTGTCCCAGGTCTGGAACACAAAGCTGGAAGAGCCGGTGCCCAGTTCGCCGTCGGGATTGAAGGTCTCGCCGTCGTAGCTGATGTCCCACTCGTAGGCGGCAATGGAATCCGGCAGAGAGGCCTGCTCGCTGGCAAGACCGTCAAAGGTGATATCGTCGCCCTCATTGGCGGTCAGGGGCGCGGTAATGACCGCCACCGGCGGGGTGTCCAGCACTTCCACCACCATGGTCTCAATGCTGGTGCTGCCGTCGTCGTCAATGGCCCGTACCGCCACGGTATAGGTTCCGGCGTCGGGGAAGGTATAGCGGGCCGTGGGGGCAGCGTAATTGGTAAAGGGATTGAAGCTGCTGCCGTCGTAGTTGAAGTCCCACTCGTAGCCAACGATATGATCCGGGTAGCTGGTGGTGCCGGTGGTGTCAAAGCTGGAGGGCAGGTTTTCCGGGGCCTGGGAGGGGCCGTTGAGCACCAGCACCGGGGCGGTGTCGTTGACCACAATAGACATGGAGGCCACGGCGGTGGTTTCGTCGTCATCCACGATCCGCACAGCGATCATGTGTTCGCCGTTTTCCATATAGGTTTTGTTGATGGTGGGTGTGTGGGACAGCTCGTGGGGATTAAAGGTTGTGCCGTTGTAATCCCAGTCCCATTCATAGCGCCAGATGCTGCCGGGCACGGCTGCGCTGCCTTCGGCGGAGAACTGCACTTCCTGGCCTTCGTCAAAGCTTTCCGGGCCGTTGATAAAGGCGGTGGGCAGTACGTTGGTGACATCGATGGCAAAGCTGGTCTGGTCGTAGCGGGCGCCGCTGCCGTAGCTGTCGTACACCCGCATGGCGATGCGATACTGACCGATCTGGTCAAAGGTGACGTTGACATTGCCTTTGTCGGGCCCGGCTTCGTCCACGTCAAAGGTTTCGCCGTCGTAATTGAGATCCCATTCGTAATTGGAAATCGGTGGGGCCGGGCCGGGGTCGCTGCCCGCGGCGTTGTAGATCCGGGTTGCGCCTTCGGGGAAGGTTTCCGGGCCCGCAATGCGGGCGATGGGACCGGTGTTAAGGATACGCACATCCATAATCTTATCGGCGGTGCCGCCTTCGTCATCGGTGACCCGCAGGGCTACCTGATAGTCGCCGGGATTGCTGTAGCTGCGGTTGAGGGTACTGGCGTTGCTGGGGCCGGGGTTGAAAATGCTGCCGTTGTAATCCAGATCCCACTGATAGGTGACAATGGAACCCGCGCCGTCGTAAGAACTGGTGGCGTCAAAGGTGATGTTCAGCCCGGCGTATTCTTCGATCAGGGTGGTGTAGGGGCCGCCGTTGGTGTAGCCAAAGGCGTTGATGACCGCCACCGGGGCGATATCCGCAATTTCCACGGTGGTGGTGGCGCTGTGGTTTACGGCGCTGGGGCCGCAGTAGCCGTCCACCCGCAGGGTCACGGTGTAGGTGTTGGGATTGTTGTAGGTAAAGTTGACGGTTTCGCCGTAGCGGATACTGCTGCTGATACCCATGCTCCATTGCCAGTTGGAAATAAAGCAATCGGGGTCGGCATAGGAACCGCTGCCGTCAAAGGCGATTGCTTCGCCTTCGTTGCCGCTGTATGGCCCGCCGGGCACCGCGTGAATAGCGGCCTGGGCAGTGGCGGTTGACATCAGCAGCATCAGGGCTGCAACAAGGATAGTAATGCTGTTCTTTCGTACCATGCTCTCACTCCACAAACAAGGAGGTGGTTGCTCTCCGCTTATTTAAAGTATTATACCACAGGTTTTGTGCAGACATGTCATTTTTGTCCGCTTTTGGCATTTTTTTTCAAAAAAAATCCCATCAGGGTTCATTAAACTTGCATCAGAGGTATATACTTTGTTATATTAACGATTACTATGATACGGCGTATTGGACAATGGTTGCTCATCGGGGTTATGCTGGTCGCCATCGGCGGCATCAGCGGACGGGTGTACCTGTCCTGGCAGAACAACCACCGGGAAGCCTCCACCACGGCCCAGTATCAGGAGCATCTCGACGACACCACCCAAGAGGTTGAGGATCTTAAAGAGGAGCTTGACCGCCTGCGCACCGAAGACAGCTATTACGAGCAGCTTATCCGTGAAGAGTTGGGCTGGGTCAAAGACGGCGAAGTCATCTACATCATCGACGACAAAACCTGAAATTCCTAAAGGGAAAAGGGGAGAGGACTGCGGGAATGGGAATCCATTGTACCCCGGGTGCCATAGTCTCACGACCAAAGGTCGGGAGGCTGTGCATGCTCAAAGATACTTCCGGTGCATCCTTCCGCATACCACCGGGCACTGGACCACAGCCATGCAGTGGGCTCCTGTGCAAAATTCCGCCTGACCGGGTTGTTGTGAATATAGGCTATGGTCTGCCTGAGTGCCTTGTCGGACCGGATATTCCTGTCATATCCGCCGCCCTGCAGCCAAAAGCGAAACCGTACTTTTCCCTGTGCATCTGTATGGCTCAGTTTTTCAAGCCATGCACTGTCATATTCTGTCAGCCAGCGCTTTGCCCGTATGGAAACCGGCTGTTTGACTGATTGCAGAAATCTGGAAATGTCATAACCAGTGTCCTTTGGGAGTACCAGAATATGAGCGTGCTCGGGCATGATTACCCAGGCCAGGCATTGCATGGCGTGACGATCACAGGCCTGCGCAAACGCGTTCAGCAGCCATACCCTGCAGCGGTCCTTATCCAGCAATGGCACCCGATTGTGACAGGAAAAGGTCAGGGCATGGGCTTCTCCTGCATTGTTGAAATGCATCAGCTTCTTTTGAATTATTTTTTCCATAACACATTGATAGCATATTGGACGACAGTTGCACAGTTTCACTGGAAAGAGTCAACACTGTACATTAATCCCAAAACCGGGTGCCATAGTCTCACGGCCGAAGGTCGGGAGGCTGTGTGAACCTTTGTGTGAAAAATGTTTGCGTTGAAACATGACAGCTTCCTCATGGTCGAGCCATGGCAAAGGCAGAATTTAGGAATCCAGCGATTCACGTTGACTACTATCAAGTAAATACTCAACTTTTGCAAAAACTGTATTACGATAAATTTGGTAATAGCCTGGCTGGAAACATAAAGTAGCCCAGCTTTTATAATTAACTGGCAATGTGGGCTCCAGAGCAGTGGCAATTTGCCAATTTATCGGAGGGGTTAATTCAAATTTTGATTTTAGAATTGCACAATACCCTTCTGTGGCTCTTCTTCGCGCAGGAAATACATAGTTCATGGCAATTTTTCCTACCAACTCATCATTCACATGACATGAAAAGTAGCGAATACCATCGATTTTCTCGATCTTCTTTCTTGATTCTGAGTGCTGCTGCTCAATAATCCATCCCCACAGCAATTGAGGGATAACATACTCCACAACAAAGCCTCGTTGTGTATCACTTCGAGGCTTCATTGAACAGGCGGCAACCAACGGCCAAAGAATGGCAGAAGCTACAGTAAGTGCAACCAAGCCTTCATAATTCTCTTCATTCTTCAGATTTTCAGGATTTTTATGCATACTTGCAATGGCTTTTGGAGTATAGCCAAAATCCAGCACACGCATTGATTTTCCGCCTATCAAGGAAAATTTCGAGGCCCAAATATTTGATAATTCAGGCGAGCCGCATTCCAGCCAGCAAACATAGATTGAACCTCCCAGGTATAGGCAAGGCAAGCCAGGGAAACTATAGCGCTGTGTTTCAACCCGATCCCGGCATTGAAAAGGAATATGGAAAAGATCTCCCCTTCCATATTCTTTATTTAGAGCTCCGGTTCTTATACGAAATAGTGAACCTATCTCTTGGGAGTCTAGGTGATCTTCGCTTAAAAGGTTTATTTCATCAGCAACATATCCCAAGGATTCATGAAATATTTTCAGGGCTTTTTCCTGCTTTCCATCCAATCTGTATTTCAATGCCTTGCTTATGCCGTCTCCTAATTTTATTATTTTCCGGCGCTCTGTTTTGATTTTTCCGATGGCATCATCATTTGCAGGCAACCTATCAATGACAGAAAGATATGAATCGAACATGGACTTGAGTTGTTCTTCAAAGTTGCCCTCCGATTTTCGGGGTAGCTTAGCTGCATCGCTTTCCAGAAGACTTATTAAGCCCATTGCCTCATTTTGTTGCTTGTCAGGGTTTACATCTGACATGTTAATAACCTTATGCTTCATGTTTGACATTACAGCATCAACAGCTTCCACTATAAGGGGATTTCGCTGGTTTGTAGTAAAAGCATAGAAAGGCATAAATAGTCTGTCAATGAAACTTTCGGAAACTTTGTGTGCCACTTTGCCAAGGGTATGCATAAAAGCCTTCGGCTCCGCTCCATTCCCCGC
>Ga0070728_10002101_pt1 | contig 26035 bp, 26 predicted proteins | sample tdDd471_FD_66723 | JGI IMG/M metagenome (GOLD analysis project Ga0070728, IMG submission 66723) | Marine sediment microbial communities from the Atlantic coast under amendment with organic carbon and nitrate - tdDd47.1 | ecosystem: Environmental > Aquatic > Marine > Coastal > Sediment | place...
GGGTCAGTAAGGACCGATATATAGACCACGGCGCGCGGAGTGAGTAGCCTCAGGGCTTGAGTTGCAAAATAGCTGCTAGCGGAGCGCACCTTATGACTTCAACATTGAGATTGCTGACGGGTTCTTTTGTAGTTGCCATTGTGGCCTGGGTATGGAGTCTGGTTTTCTATGTATGGACAGACATTCCGTACATGACGATGTCGGACACCGGAGATGACCGGGCGGCCGCCACGGCTTTGCTGGAACATTTTCCCGAATCCGGCACCTATATTTTGCCGGGACGTTTCAGCGGTGACGAGTTGCGCAGCGAAATGCGTGAAAACGGTCCGGTGGCGACTGTCTATATCAAACGCGAAGGTGCGCCAGAGGCATCACCGGTGATGATCGCACTGGGATGGCTTAACAGCGTCATCATCGGTTTACTGCTTGGCGCGGCGATGCTGATGCTGAACCGCTACACGACAGACTATTGGAGCCATGTGGCGATATGCGGGACGGTCGGTCTGGCTTATACTGCGTATCCCCGTTTCGCCGACATCCTTTGGTCGGCGTTTCCGCCGGGCTACCAGTTGATGATGATCTTTTCCGATGGCGTGAGTTTTACGCTGATGGTGATGGTCATGGCCTGGTTTACCCGACCCAAAACTCCCAAGGCAGTCTAGGTCAATCTGAGGCAACCAGATGCAGAAGTACTCGGTCTTCTTTCTGACAGCGATGAGCATGGTGCTTATCGCTGTGTTCTCCGTACGTTGCTCCGGTGTGGAGCAGGACGGAGTGGCCGGTACTTCGCAAATGCCAAAGGTTGTCACTGGTGCTGCGGGCAGCCTGCTTAAACCGGCCAAGCCGCTACCTGCTTTTAGTCTGGTTGATCATCGCGGCGAAGAGTTCGGTCCGGCTCAGCTGGCAGGGCGCTGGTCACTGTTGTTTATGGGGTTTACATCCTGCGGACACCTCTGTCCGCCCACGATGTACAAGATGACGCTGGTGCAGGAGCAACTGGGGGAGCTCGTTCCGGAGTTGCCGTTGCGGATCCTGTTTGTCTCGGTCGACCCTGGACGGGATAACCAATTGGCGCTGATGGACTATGCGGAAGGTTATGGCCCGGATGTGCTGGCTGTAACCGGCCCCGCAGCAGAGCTCGATGCGCTGGCGGGAGGCCTGGGTGCTACCTGGCGGGTTATTAAGGATGATGAAAGCTACGTTGTGGAGCATTCTCCGGCGTTGTATCTGATCAATCCGGAGGGTCGGTTTGCCGGCATTTTCTCGCCGCCACTGAACTCCGAAAAGATAGCTGCGGACATTCAGGGCTACATAGGCTCTGAGTGATAGATCTCCGATCCCTTTACGTCATTCTCTGAAGCTCGTTTTTCATTTCCGTTTTTGTCATACAACTGTAACGCGCGCTTGCTAACGTTAAGTTAGTGGTCTGCGCATACCTATACAAACCATCTTTGTATGGAAGAAAACTCAGGCTTCGTCGGCACTCAAACATCATTCAATTGAATGATGTTTTGTCGTTTTCTGTGCGCATTCACAATGCGTTTACTTTTTGTTGACGCTTACAGGTTAAATCGTCTTCAATTTTTGTGTTGCGGCGATATACTCAAATCACGTTGCAAAGAAGGTGCGACATTCTTTGCACGTCAGAAAGTTTTTTGTTCAGCTCAGGTGTACGAGGGTTATTGATGTCCGATTCAAAAGTAAACGGAACTGTTAAGTGGTTTAACGATTCCAAGGGGTATGGTTTCATCGAGCGTGAAGGCGGCGCAGATGTGTTTGTTCATTTTTCTGCGGTTCAGTCAGATGGTTTTAAAAGTCTTAAAGAAGGTCAGGCTGTAACGATGAAAGTGGTTGACGGCCAAAAAGGCCCGCAAGCCGAAGACGTGGTTCCTGTGTAAATGCCAGTCAGCATTTATAAAAAAACCCGCCTGTTGGCGGGTTTTTTGTGTCTGTCATTTTGCTGCCTGAGCTGCCTGGCTTCAGGTTGATTCAGGTTGACTCTGACGCACTCAGCTCAACCGGGAATCGCTTGCGATAAAGGGATTTCAGGGCATGCCGGTAGTACCAAAGGGGCTTAATGGCCGGGCCTGTGGGATTGCCGCTTGCCGCAGTGCCGCTATTGATGTCGGCTGCTTGCAGACCCTCAATACAGCGGTTTAAGCGTGTGTCGGTGCCTTGTGCCATATCGGTTGCGTTCCACGCGTCGAGAAACTCCTGAGGGAAGTCTTTGATCGAGCCGATTTTCGAGCCGCCCTCACTGACCTGTTTGCCGGTGCCGGCACTGCCGAAGAAGTGGTGATGCTTTTTGTTCCAGAATTCTTCCTGACCCTCATGCCAGTCGATGCCGCAACGATCACAAATGTCCTTAAGGATAACGCTGGGGTTACCAACCAGATCCTGATAGTTGATCGCGATAAACGGCAGATTAAGATTTAGGAAGCGTTCGTAGTAATGCAAAAACGCTCTGCGGTAGTAATCGATCGGGCGGCCGCGCTTCCAGTGCGAGTAAGCCAGATCTTTCGGATCTTTCCATAGCAGCAAATTAACCACCGGTATGCCATGGCCTGCAGCCCAGCGGTTGCTGTCCAAAACCCAGTTCAGGTCTTTTGACGAGTCAATCACATGCTCGATGCCAGGCATCTGCAGAATGTTGGCATGCAGATCCTGCTCGGGCACCTTGCCCAGCGACTCCCAGACCGGACAGGGTTTTTCACCACAGGAGCAATCGGGATCAAAATGATGGGTCCGGTGCGGCCGGAAAAACGCGTGAATCTCACCACAGGAGAAGCAGCTCTCTGAATTGCCCAGCATGAGGTCGAGCATGGTGGTGCCCGAACGGGCCGCGCCGTTAACGAGCACCAGGTTGCCTGTACTATTGCTGTCGGTCTGGGTCATTACTGATTCTTGGTGAGAAATGGAGGCTTATTTCTAAGGTAAGCACCTGATTGCGTCAAGGAACAGCGTGGTAAACGTATGCCTTTGGCGGTTTTGGTTGACATATGTCACCTGAAGCCGGCGGTTTGGGGGTGTTCCATCCGTTTTTGCGCCGTAGCTTTCCGACTGATGGTTACGTAGGCAGCTTCAGGGTAACGCAATGTGCAGCTTTGCTAGGATGCTTTTCCGAATTATTTACAGCTTTACTACTGTCGCGCTTTTTACACGGCGGCAGCACGAAAATTCATCGAAGGAAAAATGATGAGCGACAAGCAAAGTGACGTGAAGACAATTCACGAGTTTTTGGAAGACAACCCCAATGTCGACGTTTCCAAACAGTGGGAGCGCATGTGGGATATCCACGGCAAGATTGCTGACCGGATTATCGATACCTTCGGTTGCGAACTGCACCCGATTTCCGAAGGTGCGGATTACTACCAGTCTGAAGATGGTCAGATGGAAGGCGCATTTTTCGGTTATACCGGCAATGACGTCGACTGGTTTGTTCGCTCCTGGATTGGTAACCGTAAAGCCAGCATCATCGACATGAATATCAACGTCGCGCTCGGTCAGGAAACCATGGTGCCGAACCTGATGATCATCTTCGGTACGGTTCCCAACATGCTGTTCTACGCAGATTATGTGTCGCGTTGTGATGTGAAGAGCAATGAGCAGTATGTAGACACCTACTATGAAGGTGATGCGAATGCTGATTATCTCGAGTTCCGTGCTAACACCGATTATGTCTGGTCTGCCAGCCATGGTCCTGGGATCCGCGGCATGCAGTCGCCGGTGTGCTCAAGCTACATCACCGATTTGAGCGATGAGCATATCGATCAGTGTGAAGCCTATCTGCAGAAGTTCGTAGACCGCTGGTTTACCTGGTACGACAATGCCGACCGTCTGCCGCAGTCTCTGCGTGACGCCCAGCAGGAGTACGACTTCACCTACCGTGATTACACCAACCGTAAAGATCCTATGAATGTTATTCCACAGAAGATTTTCGGTAAGGAAATGGCACAGATGATGCTCGACCGTCGTGGCGGTAAAGTGCAGATGGATGCCGACCGCGGCAAGTGGAAGTAAGTAGCTTCTGCTGACAGAAAAGAAAAAGCCCCGCTCATCATTGATGAGCGGGGCTTTTTTGTGCCTTGCTGTTCTAAATGTCTTGCTTAAGCGCCCCGCTTAAACATCTTTGAGTGCCGGAACAACGTGCTCGCCGATAATCTTCAGGCCGTCCATCGGATCTTCATGGAGACGCAGAGCGATTTCGGTCAGACCGGCTTTACCGAACAGCTTGAAGCGTTCGATTTCGCGGTCGAGAGCATCCATGCCACCGGTGGAGGTCAGGCCTTCACACAGCTTGTTGGAAATTTCGACCGGTACGCCCGGTACGTTGTCGGACTTGGCGAAGTATGAATCGACATACTGCTGGTAGTTGTCGCGAACCAGCTGTACTTCGTCGTCGCTCAGGTACATGTTGATCATGTTCGGGTCGAGCAGACGTGCGCGCCACGGCAGTTCCAGACGTGACTCGCGGTAAGCTGCTTCGGCATCTTCTTTAATGTGCCAGCCCCAGAAGGTGTTGATGCGGAAGTCTTCCGCAGGCTCGTCACGACGGCTGATGCCGGTCTTAACGTGTTCAACTGCGGGTTCGGCAACTTCCGGCGGGGTGCAACCGACGAAACAACCGTCAGCAACACGGCCTTCCATGCGCATCATCATCTCGCGGTAGGCGGTGCCGTAGACTTTCGGTGCAGGCGACTTCACCCAGTCGTAGGCACAAGGCAGGTTGACGTTAAAGATCTCGCCTTTATAGCCTTCTTTAAGACCACCGCTGGCGGCCAGACGAATAATTTCGATCGCTTCGCGAATAGCGAGAACCTGTTTCTTCGGTTTCTTCAGGTCCATCGCGGTGATGTTACCTTCGCCGGCACCTACAGCGATTTGCGCGCGACCGCCGGAAATTTCGTTCAGGGTCAGCAGTGAGTTAGCGATTTTCAGAGGGTGCATTTCGAACGGGCTGACAGCCAGCGGACCCATGCGCAGTTTGCTGGTGCTTTGCGCGAGCGGTACCAGGCTCAGGAAGCCGTCCCAGTGTGCAAAGTAATTCGAAGTCCAGATGGCCCGGATGCCATACTTTTCTGCAGCCTGACCGATTTCGGTAATCTGAGTCGGAGTCAGGTCCGGTTCGAGAATAAGATCTACGTCCACTTTCTTTTCCTTAAGCTACTCAAGCTTTGTATGCTGCAGCACCGTTGAATGCCGCGCTGTTCAGGTCTGTCTGGTCGCAAAGAGTGTGACAGGCAGTTCCTCTGTATAACGGGCTGCAAAGATAGTCTTTTAAAGCGGTGAAATCCAGACGGAAAAACCCCGAATGCAGGGCTGGTTTGACCTTTAAAGACCGCAGCTTACGCGTGATATTTATCAACGGTGCAGCGAAAGTGGCTGCTTTCAAGGCTTGCCGGACAGCGGGGGATTCTGAAAGGTATCTATCCGCGTGTAGCGCGATTATAATTAGCCCCATATTTCTTCTACGAAAACCGGATTCGATTCCAGAATTTCATGGCCACTGTTAATGACTTCCGCCTTAAGCTCGGCGGAAAAGACTACGTACCTATTATTATCGGCGGTATGGGCGTCGATATTTCCGCTGTCGACCTCGCTCTTGAAGCGTGTCGCCTGGGCGGTATCGGGCATGTTTCCGATGCGATGATCCCGTTCGTCTCGGATAAATACTTCAAAACCCACTACACCAAGACTAAAACCAACGAATATAAAGACAGCCGCAATACGCCGGACAAGTCGCTGGTTAAGTTCAATCTTGGTCGTCTCTACGAAGCGCAGAAAGCCGTTGTTACGGATACGATGCGTCGTAAGCAGGGACCGGGCGGCATCTTCATCAACATTATGGAGAAGCTGACCATGGGTGCCGCCAGCGACACTTTGGGTGTGCGACTGAATGCTGCGCTCGATGCAGGTATCGACGGCATTACTTTGTCGGCCGGTCTGCACAATCAGAGTTTGCGCCTGATGTCGGAAAACCCGCGTTTCCGTGAGTGCAATATCGGCATCATTGTTTCCAGTGTTCGCGCACTGAAAATTTTCCTGCGTGGCGGTAAGCGTGTTGATCGTTTGCCGGACTACGTCATTGTCGAAGGCCCGCTGGCCGGTGGTCATCTTGGTTTCGGCGACGACTGGGCAGACTACGATCTGAAAGATGTGTTTCAGGAAGTACTCGACTTTGTTCGCGAAGAGAACCTGCCGATTGCTGTAGTACCTGCAGGCGGCGTGTTTACTGGCACCGATGCCACCGAGTATCTGGAAGCCGGTGCTGCTGCGGTGCAGGTTGCCACCCGCTTTACCGTTACCAAAGAATGCGGTTTGCCGGATACGGTCAAGCAGAAGTACTTCGAAGCCGACGAAGAAAATGTGCTGGTAAACAGCCTGTCGGCTACCGGCTATTTGATGCGCATGCTGGATAACAGCCCGTGCATTGGTTCAAACGTTAAGCCTCAGTGTGAGCCGTTCGGCTACATTCTGAGCAGTGAAGGTACCTGTCGGTACATCGATGCCTATGAGGCTACCGGTCTTAATGAGAAGGGCAAGAAGCTGCCTGTCACCGACAAGATGTGCACCTGCTATCACTTCAGTAAGCATAACGTGTACACCTGCGGTCACTATGCGTATCGCCTGAAAGACACGACTGTGCAGAATGAAGACGGTAGCTATCAGCTGCTGACAGCTGAACATGTCTTTAATGACTATCTGCACAGCACCGGTCATCAGATTGCGCTGCCGGAACCTGAAGGCATGCCGGAGTCTGTAGCAGGCTAAAGTCTGCTGTTCCAACTGTTAAGAGAACAGCATCAGAAACTGATGCTTAAGGGTGGCTCCTGCAGTAACGCAAACTGCTCTCTTAGCGACAGTACATGCTCGTCCCAGTAGCGTTGACTGTTGAACCAGGGGAAGGCGGTTTTGAAAGCCGGATCTTCCCAGCGCCTCGCCAGCCAGGCGGCGTAATGCATGATGCGCAGTGTCCTTAAGGCTTCCACCAGATTCAGTTCGATGGCGTCGAAGTTCGCGAACTCCGAATAGCCTTCCAGCAGGGCCTCCAGTTGTGGCGCCTGCTCTTCTTTATTGCCCGACATAAACATCCACAGGTCCTGTACCGCAGGGCCGGTGCGGGCATCATCCAGATCAACAATGTGCAGGGTTTGTTCCTGCACCAGTACATTGCCGGGATGGAAATCGCCATGCAGTCGCAGGTAAGGCACATTGCCGGCACGCGCGTAACAGGCCTCGATTTCGCTAAAAAGGTTTTCGCAGACGCTCACGTAACTGTCGTGGATGTCGCGCGGAATGAAATTGTTATCGAGCAGGTAATTGCAGGACTCGATGCCGAAGCTCTGCATATCGAGCGTTGGCCGGTATTCAAATGCATGCAAGCGACCGATGTTATGAATGCGGGCAATTAATCGGCCTAACTGCTTTAACAGGTCGAGGTTGTCGAGGTCCGGCGCGCGTCCGCCGTGACATTTATACAGCGCGAAACGGAAGGGTCCATGGTCGAACAGGGTTTCTTCGTTGATCTCCAGCGGCGGCAGCACCGGAATATCGGATTCGCTGAGCTCCAGCGCAAAATCGTGTTCCTCAAGGATGGCATCGTCGCTCCAGCGTCCCGGCCGGTAAAACTTCGCGACTAGCGGTGCGGCATCCTCAAGCCCCACCTGATACACCCTGTTCTCATAGCTGTTGAGCGCCAGCATGCGCCCGTCGCAGCGGAATCCCAGCTCCTCCACGGCGCTCAGAATGTCCTCCGGGCGCAGGTTCTGGTAGGCGAGGGTGCTTTCCCGCAGGCTTTTTCCGGCATCTTGCTGCATCGGCGCAGTGTAGCACTGCCGGATGCTTTAGCTTGAGCGCGCTTACCTCTATAATCGCGCCGCGCCCGTGCTCCTTAACACCCCTCGCGCCAGAGCACCCCTCCGTTGGAATATTCATGAGTAACGCATCTCAACTGCGAAATATCGCGATTATCGCGCACGTCGACCATGGCAAAACCACACTGGTCGATCAGATGCTGCGTCAGTCAGGCACCTTTGATGAGCGTGCCGAAGTGCATGAGCGTGCGATGGACTCCAACGATCAGGAGCGTGAACGCGGCATTACCATTTTGTCGAAGAACACCGCGATCAACTGGAACGAGTGGCGCATTAATATCGTTGATACTCCGGGACACGCTGACTTCGGTGGCGAGGTAGAGCGTGTGCTTTCAATGGTCGATAGTGTGTTGCTGCTGGTTGACGCTGTTGAAGGTCCGATGCCGCAAACGCGTTTCGTAACCGAGAAAGCATTTGCGCATGGTTTGAAACCTATTGTGGTGATCAACAAGATCGACCGTGACGGCGCCCGCCCGAACTGGGTACTGGATCAAACTTTTGATCTGTTCGACCGGCTCGGCGCTACCGATGAACAGCTCGACTTCCCTGTAATTTACGCGTCGGCACTTGGCGGTTATGCCAGTGAAGATGCTGATGTGCGTGACGGCGATATGCAGCCGTTGCTGCAGGCGATCATCGATCACGTGCCGCCGCCGGAAGTGGACGAAGAAGGTCCGCTGCAGTTGCAGGTGTCCAGCCTCGACTATGACTCTTATGTAGGTGTGCTCGGTATTGGCCGTATCAAGCGCGGCAAGCTGGCCAGCAATACGGCTGTGACGATCGTAGGCGCTGACGGCAAGCAGCGTAACGGCCGTGTGCTGGATGTCTATGGTTTCCTGGGCCTTGAACGTCACAAAGTCGACGGCGCTTCCGCCGGCGACATCGTCGTATTCAGCGGTATCGAGCAGCTCGATATCTCCGACACACTGTGTGACCGGGAGCATCCTGAGGCGCTGCCGGCTTTGTCTGTGGATGAGCCGACCATCAGTATGACTTTCCAGGTGAACAAGTCGCCGTTCGCCGGTCGGGAAGGTAAGTTCCTGACCAGCCGCCAGATCGGTGAGCGTCTCGAGCAGGAACTCAAACACAATGTCGCGTTGCGTGTGGAGAACACCGATGATCCGGACAAGTTCCGCGTTTCCGGCCGTGGTGAACTGCATCTTTCAGTATTGATCGAGACGATGCGACGCGAAGGATATGAGCTGGCTGTGTCACGTCCTGAAGTTATCTTCCATGAAGTGGATGGTGAACAGCAGGAGCCCTGGGAGCAGGTCACCGCAGACTTTGAAGAAGAGTATCAGGGTGCGGTAATGACCCGACTGGCTGACCGCAAAGGTGAGCTGCTGAATATGGAGCCCGACGGCAAAGGTCGTGTGCGCCTTGAGTACCGCATTCCGGCTCGCGGTCTGATCGGTTTCCGTACCGAATATCTCACCGCAACTGCCGGCACCGGCCTGTTGTTCTCCGTGTTTGACGGTTACGACCGTCGTGTACCCGGCGAGATCGGTCAGCGCAACAACGGTGTGCTGGTGTCTATTGTTACCGGCAAAGCACTCGCATACGCGCTATTCAATCTGCAAAACAGCGGCCGCCTGTTTATTGGCCACGGTGTTGATATTTATGAAGGTCAGGTTGTCGGTATTAACAGCCGCGACAATGATCTGGGTGTAAACCCGACCAAGGCAAAACAGCTCACCAACATTCGTGCCGCCGGTTCGGATGAGGCGCTTACGCTTAGCCCTCCGGTGAAATTCTCGCTGGAGCAGGCGCTTGAGTTCATTGATGACGATGAACTTGTCGAGGTAACTCCGGAAAGTATTCGTCTGCGCAAGAAGCACCTTACTGAAGGCGAACGCCGCCGCGCTGCCCGTCAGGCGGGTTAAAGCAGCATACCCCTCTTGTTTAAGGGGGCGCTTGTGAGAATCTTTACCGATGCGTTGGTTAACCCGCATCGGTGTGCTGATTCTTGTGGTTCTGCTCGGCGGAGCTGTCTGGCTGTTTGGTGTCCTGCCGAAACAGCGTCCCGCACCTGACCTGTCTGTAGAACTCACCCCTCTGAACATTGAGCGCGGCCGGTATCTGGCCGAACACGTCATTCTGTGCAACGACTGCCATTCCGAGCGTGATTGGGCGCTTTACGGCGGTCCGCCGATGTTGCCGAAAGGTGGCGGGCGTGAGTGTATGACCCGTGACAAAGAAGTGGCCAGCGTCAAACTCGTTGAAGGCAACTTCCCGGGCATCATGTGTATGCGCAATATCACGCCGGATCACGAAACGGGCATTGGTGCCTGGAGTGATGGTGAGCTGTACCGTTCAATTCGTGAAGGCGTGAACCGCAACGGCGAAGGTCTGTTCCCGATCATGCCGTATTTCATTTTCCGCACCTTGTCTGACACCGACACGGAAGCATTGGTGGCGTATATGCGTTCGCTGGAACCGGTACGTGAGCCGCGTACCGGAAGAGAGATCGACTTTCCGCTGAATCTGTTGGTCAGAGTCTTGCCGGAGCCGCTGGATGCGCCTGTGCCGGAGCCGGACCGTAATGATGAACTGGCGTATGGCGAGTATCTGGCAACGGTCGGTCGCTGCGAGTTCTGTCACACGCCGCGCAAGGGGCGGGGTAGCGAAGGCCTGTCCGGCAAACGGTATGCCGGCGGTGTGCCATTCAGCGGCGATGTGTTTTCCGCCAATCTCACCCCGCATGAGACGGGGCTGGGTGGCTGGACCCGTGAGCAGTTTATTGCCCGTTTTAAATCGGAAGCGCAGACCCGTCCGGCACCCGAAGGCGCAAATACACTGATGGACTGGAACTCGTACTCGGGTATGAGCGAAGCAGACCTCGGTGCAATCTATGAGTTTCTGATGTCGTTACCGCCGGTCGAGTTTTACTCTGCGGCCCATACGAAATAATTACTGCGGAATAATCACCACGGTATTAGGGTGCCGTCGTAGGTGATCAGCTTGCCGCGCATGCTCTTATCGAGCTTCCCGATTTGTTCAATTACCAGTGTCGCGCTTTCTTCTGCAGAAATTGAGGGGCCGGTCCAGCCGGAGTCGCGCATCAACTGAGTATCGACCCTGCCGGGCGAGATCATCGTAATGATCAGCCCGTCTTTCTTGGTATCTTTTTGCAGCACACCCATCGCCATCAGGTGTGCCGACTTGCTCATCTTGATGAAGTAGTGGCCGCCGAAAAGGCTGCCGATGCTCTGCGTGCCCATGCCACCACCAAGGCTGATGATCTTCTTCTGTTGGCTGGCTTTGACGTTCTCCAGAAAAGCCTCCGACACACGCAGAGAGCCGATGGCATTCACCTGCATCACCCGCTCCAGTTCATCGAAATCAAAATTGCCCAATGTCTGCTTCTCCAGAGTGCCGTAAATACCGGCATTGTTGAGCAATACATCGACCGGCTGGTCCGGATAGCGTGCCTTGAGTGCAGCGGTTTGTTCATCGCTCGTAACATCGAGCTGTTCGACGCGCACGTAAGGGTTGGCTGCCGCCAGGTTCTGTAATTCAGTCGCTTGTGACGGGTCTCTGCAGGTGGCGATCACATTCCAGCCGAGAGCTGCGTACTGTCTGGCGAACTGCAGCCCCAGTCCGCGATTGGCACCGGTGATCAGAACCGTGGGTTGCTCAGCGTTTAATGGTTGGGGTGCTTGCGTCGAAGTTGTCGCGCATGCGGCGACAAGCATAAGAAGGCTGGTAAATAGGAAGAAACGCATACGGTGCTCCTGAACAGAGCGCTCATATTAACCCAGGCTATTTCCAGGCGTTATCTGACAGTTATTCAGGCCAACGGTGCGGCACCCGCTGCAGGCGTTCGATGTCATGGCCCATATCCGCGGCCATTTGCACCAGTGCGGCGTAGTCTTCGTCGCTGATGTCCCAGTCACGTGCCATCAGCCACACATACTTGCGGTTGGGTACACCGATAATGGTCTGCTGATAGTCCTCATCGACCCAGGCGACCAGATAGGCGGCTTTAAACGGCCAGACGAACTGCATGCGCCATTCTGTATTGGTTTCTTCGTTGTAGACCCAGCCTTTCGGCTTGAAGGTTTTCTGTTTGCCGTCGAATGAGCCTTTGCGGAAGGTGTAAGTGGTAAGAATCGTGCCATCGTCCGTCAGTTCGTAGGTTTCCACACCGTTGTGCGCACCTTCTTCGCTGAAGCCGGGGATAGTGACCGGAATACTGCCGACGACATACCAGTCACCCATAAAGCGTTCCAGTTCGATCGGGGTGGAGCTTGCTTCGAGCGGCGCCACTTTATTGCTCGCACAACCGCTGAGGAGAGTACCGGCAATTGCCAGCGAACCCAATAGTGTGTTCGTAAGTTTCGTCATGATGCTGTCCGTTACTGCTTGCTGTCATAGAAGTATTCGCCTTGCGCGGTGAGCCGGATTCAGTCAGGTGAACGGTCCGGCGCCTTCGTGGCAAGAAGGCTTTGACGAACCGAGCGGCCGTTATCGCTTTCTTCTGCGGCTTCAATAATGAATCCATCGTTGAAAATATCCTGCAGTTCACCTGACTTTAGCAGGAAGTCAGGATTACGCGGGCGCCCATACTGTTCGTTGCCCTGCATGAACGTGGTGTAGATCAACTTGCCGCCGGGTTTAAGGCTGTCGCGCATATGTTCAAATAGCGGTCGGTGCAGATAGTTGCACACCAGAATAACGTCAAAGAACTCTGCGGGAAACGGCCATGGTTCTGCTTCGAAATCGTATTGCAGGGTTTCCAGTGCCTGACCGTTGCGGGCTGCAGCCGCAACATCGACGTCCGGCGTTATGTCAGCAGCGAGTACCGCCAGACCGTGGTCCAGCAGCAGCCGGGTATGGCGGCCTTTGCCACAGGCCAGATCCAGCGCGAGCCCTTCCTGCGGCAATTGCTGCAGGTGAGCAGAAATCCAGTTGTCTGCATCCGCTTTGTTCATAATTCCGAATTATAGTAAACCTGCAGCGCGCTTCCCTGTCTGCCAAGCCCGTCAGGTGGTGCAGGGGTGTAACGAAAAGTAACAAGCAGGTACAGCGCGCAAATGGCGTGATAGATTCTGTTCAAATTCATCATCAAAAAGCGATTATTGAGGCGCCGTCATGGCAAAAGAAGAAATTAAGATTCGTCCGTTCTGGTATTCGGATATCTGGTTGTTCCCGAAGCTGATTACCGTAATTACCACCATGGACAAGGAAGGGCGGGTGAATGCCGCGCCGTATTCGCACATCATGCAGTACGACGTGATGGCCAAAACCCCACGGATCATGGTGGGCTTCCGTCAGGAATCACATTCATTCCAGAACATCGTTGATACCGGCGAGTTTGTTATCAACTGCCCGACTGCGGAGTATCTGGACGACATGATGGACACAGCCCGCTTCTGGCCGGAAGGTGTCAACGAACTGGAACATACCCGGTTTACGCCGATTCCTTCGCGCCATGTGAAGCCGCCGAGCATTCAGGAATGCCCGCAGATCATGGAATGCACGGTTGATGAAATTGTGCGGCTGAAGAAGTCGAGCGGTATTGTGATCGCAAATATCGAAGCGATCGTGATGGACGAAGGTCTGGAGCAGATGGATCGTGGTGACCGCATCCAGGCGATGGATCTGCCGATCGGTTTGGGTGACCAGAACCGCCGTTACTACTATCACTGCAAGAGCACATCCGATGTGACTATGCATGAGCTGCAGGAGCCGCCCGGCGGCCAGAAGGGTGGCCAGGTGAAAATGGCTATGCCCTGGGATGCGCAGGCACAGAAAGGTCTGATGGCCGTGCCGACGATGATGCGTCAGATGGTGTGCACGTCGGTGGAAGAGTTTGTGCAGAAGAAGGGCGACACTGAAGTTACCGGCAAGCGTTTCATTGAGATGTCAGAAGAGTACGGCATTGATTCGGAGCTGCTGGAACGTTTCCGCACCGGTACTGATGATTAGTGCTTGATTACTGCTGGCGACTAGCCCGCACTTGTTACAATTAAAAGCCGCTCTTCCTCTGGAAGGGCGGCTTTTTTAATGCCTCGATTCTAAAAACAAGGGAATGCAAAGCATGAAAGTGATCGTTGATTTGTGCGTAGTGCCGCTGGGAGTTGGTGTGTCAGTGTCTGAGTACATCGTCGAATGCGAGCGCATTATTCAGGAAGCTGGTTTGTCACATACCCTGCACGCCTACGGGACCAATATTGAAGGCGAATGGGACGAGGTGTTTGCTGCAGTCAAAGCTTGCCATGAAGCGGTGCATGCAAAAGGGGCGCCGAGAATCACCACGACGTTAAAGGTGGGTACCCGAACCGATCGTGCTCAGACGATGCAGGACAAGGTGGACAGCGTGACGGCTAAGCTGGAGGGCAGCTAGTAACCCTTGGTTATGCGATCAGTCGTGATGCTTTTCGACTTTAATAGTCAGCGCATAGATGCTGAGGATCGCAAACAACCCTGCTGACGCCAGCATCGGCATATTCGGGGCAATCGAATACAGCGCGGGGCCGACGAGGGGCCCGATAATGGCGCCGGAGGTATTGGCGGCAGCCAGATAGCCCGCGGCAGTGCCTTGCTCATGAGGTTCCACAGCCAGACTGGCAGCGCCATTGAGCCCCGGAGTTGCGAATGCAAAGGCCAGACCCAGAACTGCATAACCGGCAACCATAACGGGTATCGTCGGTGCCAGACCGATGATCAGAAAGCCGAGCACGTAAATAGGGCCGAATGATTTCATCAATATCGCGGGTGACGGTTTGAAGACCTGGAACACCAGCCCTTGCGCGACCGTAATAACCACAGCCAGAACCAGCAGCGCTTTACCCGCGGTAGCAGCAACATCAGCCGGATCGGTCAGGCCAAACTTACTGCTGATGTAGAACGCCGTAACAATGTTCAGCGCGATAAAGCACAGGAAGAAACAACCCCAGAGGATGATGTAAGGGACAAGACGCTTATCTGTGAACTTCAGGTTCGACGTTTGCCCTGAAGTCTCTACATGCTTGGTCGGTTCTCTCAGCAGGAAGTAGGCCATCACAGCGCCGCCGAGCGTAATGCAACCGATCACGTACATCGGGAACAGCAGGCCCATGAAAGCCAGGCCACCACCGATCAACGGGCCGATAATGGAGCCAAGGCTGTTGGCGCCGCCGATCAGCGCCATGCCCTGCGCGCGTTTTGACGGTGGCGTGACGTCAGCCATATAGGCGGAAGACGACGGATAAATTGCAGAGCCGGTGGCCGAATAAAACGCACGGGCGAGACCAAAGAAGAAGCCGGTCCAGGCAACGGGATACCAGCCGCTGATGCCGCCCTGCAAGGCCATTGCGACCAGCAGAGTACCGGTGCCACTGCCGACCAGTCCGATGATAAACACCGGGCGACGTCCGACTTTGTCGCTGCGCTTGCCCCACCAGGGAGCTGCGAACAACAGCGGAATATTTGATACGGACAGGATGATGCCGAAGGTCACTTCAGACATGCCGATCGATTGTGCGAACGGCGCGACAACGATAAACAGCAGTGACTGACCTATGGCGAACAGCGTCATACCCAGAGCAAGAATCAGTTTGCCGCGATTGTTTGATTTCTCGATGGCGGCTTTCCCGGTTTCGTCCCCGGAGATTTCAGGCTGCTGGGTTTCGTTGGTCATGGTCGGTATACAGGTTGCGTAAGTTCCAGATGCTGCAGTCTAGGTGCGGGGCAACTTAGTAGCAACGGCTTTATGCGGTCTGTCTGAGGTGCAGACTGACGCACAGCTAAAGTAATTGGACTGAAGGGGGCTGCGTAGAGCTTTGTGACCGTTGCACAGGAGTCGTGTCAGCCTAGTCGCCGAAATCTACATCAAACCGATACTTATTATCGTCCTGATCTTCGTCCGGAACTATATAGCCGGCCGACGGCGTGGCGAAATGGCTGCCGATCACCAGTGCTTTGTCTGCGGCCTGCTGGCGCAGCACATCATGGCGGGTGGACTCGGCCGCATCGCCGTCGAAGTCGAAGGGGCTGCGCCATTCGGGACGGGCGATTTGCGCCGGGTGGTGCATGACGTCACCGGTAATGAAGGCCTTTTCGCCGCATGATTCAATCGCAACACTGATGTGCCCGGGTGAATGTCCCGGAGTTGAGACCAGCGAGACCTCATCGGTCAGCTGGTAACCCGGCGTATAGATCTCGGCCAGTCCGGCGCTGATCACCGGTTTGACCGAGTCGCCGGCGTAGTCACCCAGCGGAGTCACCTCGGCTTTCTCCAGCCAGGCCCAGTCGGCCTTGGAGAACATGTAGCGGGCATTCGGGAAGGTGGGTTTCCATTCATCACCGACCAGCATCGTGTTCCAGCCCACATGATCGGGATGCAGGTGAGTGCAGACCACATAGTCGACTGACTCGCGCGGAAAGCCCAGTGTGGCCATGCGATGCAGGAAGTTGGATTGCTTCTTGTTCCACTGCGGGACTGCGCGGGGCTTGTCGTTGCCCACACAGGTGTCGACCACAATCTTCTTGCCGCAACTTTCAATCAGCAGAGAAAATATGGCAGAGATCAGCTGGCCGTCTTCGGTAACGAAGTGCGGGCGCAGCCAGTCGATAGGCAGAACGTTCTCAGGTGTTGCGTCCGGCAACATGAACCGGGCTTCCATCGAGGTGTCTTCGGATTCGATTAACCTCAGTATGTTTACCGCACCAACGTGCCAGCCCTGCATAGTTCGCTTCCTGTTTTTCTGAGGCTATTTGCTTCTGCGCAGGTCCCGGATGGTAGCGCGGCCGTCATTGGTCGGCTGATACCAGTGGGTGAAATCTTCGGTAGCTGTCTTCCATTGCGCTACTGCTTCATCACCCACAACGTCGAAGGCGTCGAAGCCAACGCGCTGCATGTAGTGCAGCTGTTCCAGTAACACGTCGCCGACTGCCCGTATTTCCCCTTCATAACCGTAACGGTCGCGAAGCAGGCGGGCATAGGAATAGGCGCGGCCGTCTTTATAGGCGGGGAAGTCCAGCGCAATAACTTTGAAGTTTGCCAGGTCGTCTACAACAGACAGCGGGTGCTGGTCACTGGCGAGTCGCACACCCAAATCAGTGCCGCGTTTCAACAGATCTTCTTTGTGTTCACGCCATTGTTCAAGACTGACGATAACTGCACCATCGGCCAGCTCTTCGGCGGCAGAGCAGTCGGTAAAAATATCGTCGACCTGCTGGCCTTGTTTAATTAGCGCCATAGAGCGCCTCCTTGAATGGGTCCATGCCAACGCGACGATAGGTTTCGAGGAAAGTCTCGTCTTCGTCATCGCGCTGATCAATGTAGGTGTGCAGGATGCGTTCTACGGCATTAACTACTTCGTCAGTTGAGAAGCCGGGGCCGGTGCGGTCACCGAGTGAGGCGTCTTCGGCAGAGGAGCCGCCCAGCGTAAACTGGTAGAACTCCTGACCTTTCTTCTCCACACCCAGAATGCCGATGTTGCCGACATGGTGATGTCCGCAGGCGTTCATGCAACCCGAGATGTTCAGTGACAGCTCGCCGAGACCGTGCAGTTTATCGATGTCGGTGAAGCGTTCGTTAATGCGCTGGGCAATGGGGATTGAGCGGGCATTGGCCAGTGCGCAGTAGTCGAGACCGGGGCAGGCGATGATGTCTGACACACGACCGATATTCGGTGTGGCCAGATCCAGTTCAACCAGCTTTTGCCACAGTTCAAACAGATCCTGCTGACGCACGTCGGTGAACACGAGGTTCTGACGATGGGTAACGCGCAGTTCGCCGAAGCTGTATTCATCGGCGAGGTCTGCAACCGCATCCATCTGATCGGCACGCAGGTCACCCGGAGGCAGTTTAGTGCTTTTCAGTGACAGGTTGACGATCGAGTGGCCGGATCTCTTGTGAGCAGCAATGTTGCTGTTCATCCAGGCATCGAACTCAGGTGACTGCTTGCGCTGTTCGGCGAGATCGGCATCTTCAAGTGTTTCGTATGCCGGTGCTGCGAAGTAGGCATTGATGCGTTCAACTTCAGCCGGGTCCAGAGACAGCGGACTGCTCTTGATGGCTTCGAACTCTTCTTCGACCTGACGGCGGAACTCGTCGATACCGGTGGCGTTGACCAGAATTTTGATGCGCGCCTTGTACATGTTGTCGCGGCGGCCCCAGAGGTTGTACACACGCAGGATCGCTTCCAGATAAGACAGCAGATATTCCGGTGCCAGCCATTCGCAAATGGTTTTACCAATCACCGGGGTGCGGCCCTGACCGCCGCCGACCAGCACTTCAAAGCCGGTTTCGCCGGCATCGTTGTGATGCAGGCGCAGGCCGATGTCATGCAAAGCCACAGCCGCGCGGTCTTTCGGCGCGCCGGTTACGGCAATCTTGAATTTACGCGGCAGGTAAGAAAACTCCGGGTGCAGCGTCGACCACTGGCGAATGATCTCGCAGTAAACACGTGGGTCTTCGATCTCATCTGCCGAGCTGCCGGCGTACTGATCCGAAGTGGTGTTGCGGATGCAGTTGCCGCTGGACTGAATGCCGTGCATTTCGATATCGGCAAGGTCGCTTAACAGCTGCGGCATTTCTTCCAGCTTGATCCAGTTGTACTGAATGTTCTGGCGGGTGGTGAAATGGCCGTAACCGCGGTCGTACTTGCGGGCAATATCCGCGAGGCCACGCAGCTGTGTGCTCGACAGAACACCGTAAGGCACATTTACACGCAACATGTAGGCATGCAGTTGCAGGTACAGACCGTTCATCAAACGCAGTGGTTTGAATTGATCTTCCGTCATCTCACCGTTAACACGGCGTTCAACCTGACGACTGAACTGTGCAACGCGCTCCGCCATGAAGGCATGATCGAATTCATCGTAACGATACATTGCTTATTCCTTTAGGCTTCGTCAGTTAAGTTGGTCAGATCAACTGACGGGCCGTAAGCACGGATGTACTCGCGGTAGGCAGTAGGGTGGCGGCCGTGTTCGTTGTCGTTCACTTCGATCAGCTGGGGATCGATGATGACGTCGCCGGCTTCCGCCGATTTTCCTGCTTCGAGGAGGCGTTCTGCCTCGTCTTCAGAGTGCGCAAGTGCACCGTCGGCTATAGCGGTCACCCACTCACCTTTATCGGCGAGAAAGACCACCCGGCCGTCGCGGAGCGTATTGGCAATTACCATGTGCGGCATAGCTTATTCCGTGAAGTTCCGTGCTTATTACAAAAAGTATTGAAAATACTTAAAAAACAATCATTTACGTGGTTTTTTAAGCGAGGAGCGGATAGTACATATGCAGACCCGAAACCGCAATACGCAGGCCGAAAAAACACGGGAATTGGTCGCGAGCCGGTTTTTTCGCCTCTTGCGCACCCCTGATGAGCCACCCCTATATCGGCCCGAAAGTGGCTAAAAATAAAAGAAAATTGACAATGTCATACCCTTCTATATAGTGCAGAACATTGGCAAAACGACCGGTTATTTATCTCGCCATATAAGAACAACACCTCGGACTGATCCGAACGGATCTTTACCCTGGAATGGTTTTATAAAGCTCGTTAAGTAAACGCTACCTCTGCCTTTCTATTCAGCCTTCGTTAAGAAAGGCGTTTTAATTTTTTACACAGGATACAAACATGTCTGAAAGAGTTACCGGTACCGTTAAATGGTTTAACGAGTCCAAGGGTTTTGGTTTTATCGAGCAGGAAGGTGGTCCGGACGTATTCGTTCACTTCAGCGCTATTGAATCAGACGGCTTTAAAACGCTGGCTGACGGTCAGAAAGTTGAGTTCAGCGTAACTTCCGGCCCGAAAGGTCCGCAGGCTGAGAAAGTAGTTCCCGCATAAGCGGCTTTACTTTTGCAGAACAAAAAAAGCGAGGCTCACATTTGTGGCCTCGCTTTTTTAATGCCTGTCTTTCAGCGTCTGTAGATTAGCGTCGGTTAACGCGTCGCAGCGTAGACTGCTCTACAGATCATAGCGGTCGAACAGATCGCGTTTCTTGCGCAGCACTTTGGCATCGAAGAAGCGCTTCATCATCTTGCCGCCGGTCAGCCAGGCGATACGTTTGCCGCTCTCGGTATTTGCCAGAACTTCGTCGACCAGCCACGGGCAAACGTCTTCTACGTAGTCGCAGAGAATGTTCAGAGTGGGTTTGATCTTCGCCCAGTCCTCATCCGACACATACTGCTGCTCATCAAACCAGTTTTCGGTAATTAGCATACCGGGGCTGATGGAACCGACGATGATGTCTTTCATGTCTTTGTTTTCGTCGACCAGATACATGGTCATGCGGTGGATGTAGGATTTGGTGGAGCTGTAGACACCCATGTTCGGTGTCAGCATCTTGCCCTGAAAGCTACCGCCCAGCATGTTGTACAACGCACCGCTGCCCTGACTACGGAAGCCGTTTATTGCTACCTGGCTGCCATAGGTCGTGCCAAGTACATTGCTGTTCACCACACTGGTCAGTTCCGGCTGCGGCATCTCATGCACTTTGAAGCGGCTGACAGCGCGCCCTGCGTTGTTGATCCAGTAGTCGACTTTGCCAAAGGCTCTTGTCGTGGCATCCCACAGCGCCTGCACCTGTTCCTTGTCTGTCGTGTCGCAAACCTGACCGATGACACCGCCGCGACTGATGCGATCCAGCTCTTTAGTAACCTGCGCCACATCTTCGGGATTACGGCTGCAAATGGTGACGTTATGGCCCCGTTTCAAAAAAGCTTCGGCCATGGCTCTGCCGATGCCTTTGGTTGAACCGGTGATAACTGCTACTGCCATGTTTAATACCCCGTCTAATGCTGTCTGTTATTTGCTGCCTGATACTCATTGGCGGGCAATCCGAAACTGCTCCGGGCCCGAAACATAAGTAAGGCTGTAGCCGGACTTTAGCAGGAAGAGCGCAAACTGTCTGACCACCTTATAGACGGGTACCTTGCCCCGGACACTCCGGCGATACTGCGGGCAGAGTCAGCGGCTATAATTGAGGCAATAACTCCTATGAATGTTTTGCGGGGCAAATCGATGAGATTCATTAGCGGCGCACTGAATGGCTTGGCGGCTGTTTTCGTTCTATCAATGAGTATGGGTGCTAATGCGGCGGAAGGTGTCTGGCCGCAATATGGCGGGCCCGAAGGTGGCAGCCGGTATTCGGAAGCAACCCAGATCGATCGCGACAATGTCGGTGATCTGGAGAAAGCCTGGACGTACCGCACCGGTGCGCTTGAGGAGTATCCGGATCTTGTGAAGGTCAGCGGCTTTCAGGCAACACCAATTCTGTTGGAGCCCGAGGCCGGGCATCATCTGGTGACCTGTACTCCGTTTAATAAAGTCATTGCTCTCGACCCGGCAACCGGTGAAGAGCGTTGGGTGTTCGATCCCGAGATCGACATGACCAACTACGCTAACAAGTTCAATTGCCGCGGCCTGACCCAGTGGGAAGACACGCAGGCGGAAGCAGGTGCAGTGTGCAAACACCGCCTGTTTATGGCGACGAATGATCAAAGACTGGTGGCTATCGATTCAGTCACCGGCAAGTACTGCGAAGATTTCGGTGATGGCGGCAATATCGATGTCACGCCGATCATTGCCCAGTTGCAGCCACAGGCGCAGCTGCAGTCGATGCAGCTGCAATCCCCGGTCGCTGTAGTCAGCGATACAGTCATCATCGGTGGCTCTGCCAATAAGTTCAAAAGCCGTGAATCTATGAACGGCGCAGTCCGCGCGTTCGACGCCCGTACCGGCAAGTTGAAGTGGGTCTTCGATACGATTCTGCGCAAGGGCGATGGCGCCAGCGATTACGATGTTGGCGGTGCGAACGTCTGGACGACAATGTCCTGGGACAGCGAACGCGATCTGGTCTTCATCCCGACTGCCGGTCCGTCACCAAACTATCTGGGTACCCATCGCCCGGGCAACAATCTGTATGCCAACTCCATTCTTGCGATCCGTGCGAGTACCGGTGAGCTGGTATGGCACTTCCAGGGTGTGCATCACGATGTCTGGGACTGGGATATTCCGACCCATCCATTGCTTGTGGATATCACCCGCGATGACGAACAGATTCCTGTGGTTCTGGTGCTGACCAAGACCGGCGTAGTGTTTACGCTTCATCGCGAAACGGGCGAGCCGTTCTTTGAAATCGAAGAACGCCCGGTGCCGACTGACGGGGTCATGGGCGAGCAGTTGTCACCGACACAGCCTTTCCCTGTGAAGCCGCCGCCATTGGTTAAACATACGCTGACACCTGACGATGCCTGGGGTTTTATCGACGCGTTCGATAAAAAGGCCTGTCGCGAGAAAATCGCGAGCATGCGTCACGGTGGTTATTACGAACCGCCCAGTGAGCAGGGCACGGTCATGTATCCCATGGTCGGTGGCGGCATGAACTGGGGCGGTGGCGCGTTTGACCCGGGCCGCAACATTCTGGTGACTCCGGTTGCCCAGATTCCTTACTTCGTGAAACTGATTCCGACCGACGACATCAAAAAAGAGGATACGGAGAATGTGATGAGCGGTCTGCCTATGGGCCCGCCGGGCTACATTGGTGGCTCCGAGTACGGCGTGCATCATGGACCGCTGATGTCACCGATCTTCACGCCTTGCACCGAGCCGCCATGGTCATTACTGGTTGCGGTCGATATGGATAAGGGCGAGATTCTTTGGAAGAAACCGCTCGGTGTGCTCGACAAGTTAATGCCTGTGCCGATTCCTCTGGAGTGGGGTACGGGTGCCATTGCCGGCGGTGCTATTACGACCAAGTCGGGCGTTGTGTTTGTCGGCGCTGCTCATGACGAGCGTTTCCGTGCACACGATGTTGAGACCGGTGAAAAGATCTGGGAAGACGATGTGCCGTATTCGGCAAATGCCACGCCGATGACCTACACCTATGAAGGCAGGCAGTACGTTGTGGTGTCGGCCGGCGGACATGCCTGGTCGCCGTTGCCTCAGGGCGACTACGTTGTTGCCTGGGCGTTGCCTGAAGAAGACTAAAGAAGAACATGCCCGAAGCAGGGCTGATGGAGCTGATGATGAAGCGTGCAGCGATAGCGATTGTTGTTTCCACTTGTTTGGTGGCCGGATTGGCGCATGCCCAGCGTCAGGGGCAAAGTGTCTCGATACAGGTGGGTGTGGTGCAGTCGGCTGAGCGGGTTACTTTGCAATCAGAGGGTGGCGGCAAGGGTGCCGTTGTCGGCGGCACGCTGGGTTACGCGTCGGGCAGCAGCAAGTCGAAGAGTCGTCGCAACGCGCTGATCGGTGGTGTGGCCGGTGCTGCCTTATCTTCATCCGGGCAGTCGCAGGGTATGCAGTATGCCGTGAAGATGAATGATGGCAGCGCCGTGGTTGTAGTCAGCGACCAGACCGAAATTCAGGTGGGTGATTGCGTGACTATTGAGCAATCCGGCGACCGCACCAATATTCGTCGTCAGGATCCGGCGGCTTGTGACCCGGACTATGCGAAAGTGGTCGAGGAACTTGAAGACGAATTGGAAGAAGAGGCCAGTGCCTGTGACGTGGCGAAGCAGGAGATTCTGAATGCGTCGAATGCGGAAGAAATTGAGCTGGCTACGGCGAAAGCGAAGATTCTCTGTAACTAACAATTTTCTGGTTCTATAGAGTCGCAAAAGGCAGACCATTCGGTCTGCCTTTTGCGTTCAGACGGGTTTTACCGGATTACTCCTGTCCCAGGAACTCTGCGACTGAATCTGCCATCTGATCCAGCACATTCGGTAAATCGGGATCGAATGGTTCGGTCAGCGAAGTCATGACGCCCTGACGGATAAGCTCCAGATCGTCTTCACTGAGTTTGCGCAGGTCACGCGGTGGCACAAAGCCGCTTAGCGGCACGGGGCTGCGGTATACCGGCGACATCGCAAGAAACTCAACCGGGTCGCACTGAATTGCGGTGATGGCCGGAATAGCAAAAGCATTTACTACCCGGTCATCCTGTTCCGGTGCGCCGAGACTGATTGAGTCGGGGCGTTTGTAGCCGCCTTCTTCCGAAGCGGTCAGCAAGCCATAGCCGCTGATGTTCTGGGTGGAGTTCTTTTTGATTTTCACCGTGTCAGAACTGAGGATCAGCAATACATCTGCTCCGGACTTGTTGCAGGCGCTGATGAGCAGGTTTTGTAATGGCGTGCGCTGACTTGAAATAACGGCTTTGCGAATACGCAGCAGGTCGTTTACCGGTTCAACATCGCCGGTATCGATGGGAACAATGGTGTTGGTCAGTCGCTGGCTAATATGGTCTTCGATGAGCTGCGGAATGCCCCAGTCGACCGGGTATTTGCGCGATTGCTGGCTATAACCACTAAAGGCGTAATAGCCGGCCTGGTCTTCCAGCAGATTGACGAAGGCGATGGTGCTCTCTTCATCCAATGACTTGCCGGACGAGGCGCAACCACTAAGCAAGACTGCACAACTGATACCGGCAACAGCTAATAGTTGTTTGATTATTCCACTCATTGCTGCCCGCATCATTTAGACGGTTTTGCTGTCAGTTTGTGCGGGAAGTACTTCTCCATCTTCTCGAGCATATGTTTCGGGTACTGCTCGATGCTTTGCAGTTTGTGCGCAGGCCCGGCCCAGATGGTATGGCCCTCGTGACCTTTCATGTCCATCCATTTCAGCCAGGGTGACATATAGGTGGGTGAGCCTGTAGCGGCCACGCTGACAACATCCGGGTCATACAGCTCTGCGGTTGCACCCTGCACAATCTGGTGCTCACCGATCGGGTAGTTCGCAGGATACTGGCGACGCATAGTCAGCCAGGTGTGTGGTCCGGACTCTGACCATTTCAATTTCTTCTGAATGATGGGTTCGTTGCCCAGCGGCGTCGGATCATCCGAACGCTTCATGCCGTAAATCGAATAGATGTAGTGAGCTTTGACGCTAATAGAATTCGGTTCGACTTTGTTGACCTTGCCTGTAATAGGGTTTTCAAAGGTGTCGATGAATTCGCCGGTGCGGGTGTCTTTGAAAAAGCTTACCGTGGCACCGTAAGCGTAGTAGGAACCGTCCGGCTGGCGTTCGTAGTAGTCGATTTCAGAACCTTCGAAATCGACCATCGGGATTGGTGCTTTGCCCGGCAGAATTCCGTAGATGGTGCCCTCGTACCAGTGCGGGCAATCTACCGGTTCGAGGCTGCCGCGCATTTTAATCATCGCGGTTAATGCGTCTTCCGGATTGTTCAGGTCGAGATAGCGGGAGGGCAGTGCAGCAGCTGCCGGAAAGGACGAAAGTGTTGCGGCTCCGGCGGCGCTACCGAGAAAAAGGCGTCTGGAAATGGGCATGGCGTGTTCCGTTGTGAAATCTTTAAAACAGCGTTCTGCAAACTTAGCAGATTCAGACATAATTGGGTCTGAACAGTTCATCCGGACCCTTATGTGGATGCTTTGGCATGATGATGCCCCGGATGGAAGTCCGTAGTCAGACGGAGTCGAAGAAATGAAGCTGGGATTGGTAGCAGGATACTCGCAGGCGCAGCTCTATCTGCCGATGGAGGTGGTTCGTGAGGCTGAGGATCTGGGCTTTCACTCGGTCTGGACGGCAGAGGCCTACGGGTCGGATGCCGTCAGCCCTGCAGCCTGGATACTGGCCCGGACAACGAAGATAAAAGTTGGCACTGCCATCATGCAGATGCCGGCGCGCACGCCGACCATGGCAGCGATGACAGCGAATACGCTCAATGAATTGTCGGATGGTCGCTTCATTCTCGGGTTGGGTCCCTCAGGACCGGGTGTGGTCGAGGGTTGGTACGGCGTCCCCTATGGTCGCTCACTGACGCGTACCCGCGAGTACATCGATATTGTCCGCAAGGTGCTGGCCCGCGAAGAGCCGCTCACTCACGAAGGTTTTCACTACAGCATTCCTAACCATGGCGAAAACACGACCGGGCTGGGTAAACCCCTGAAAAGTATTTTGCGCAGCCGCCATCCTTTGGAGATTTTCACAGCAGCTGTCACGCCAAAAGGCTGGGCCTGTGCAGCCGAGGTGGCTGATGGCGTCTTCCCTATCTGGATGGACCCGGAACGCTTCGACCTTCTGGAGCCGCATCTTAATAGCGGTTTTGAGTTGTCCGGCAACAGTCTGGATAACTTCACCGTCGCGCCTTTTGTGCAGATGGTGATGGATGATGATCTCGATGCGGCGCGTAAAAAGGTGAAAGCATTTCTGGCGCTGTATATCGGCGGTATGGGGCCGCGCGAGAAGAATTTCTACAACCGCTATG
>Ga0070728_10002102_pt1 | contig 26028 bp, 17 predicted proteins | sample tdDd471_FD_66723 | JGI IMG/M metagenome (GOLD analysis project Ga0070728, IMG submission 66723) | Marine sediment microbial communities from the Atlantic coast under amendment with organic carbon and nitrate - tdDd47.1 | ecosystem: Environmental > Aquatic > Marine > Coastal > Sediment | place...
ATTTCAGAGTTGAATAGCTAAGCTAAAACGCTATATAACGATACCCTACCGCACCTTTGCTTACCTCATTAAGCTGGTGCGGGGTTAAAAATCTCATCCACTCCTTCCCCTGCAATAGTTCCAAATTTTCACTCTTTTTTAGCCCTTAAGCTATTGTTTTTAGATTCGTCCGGAAAAAATGTTTTATCTTTATCACTCAGACTGTGTGCTCTTTATTAGGATGCAAAAGTGTATTTATTCCAAAACAATGGAGTTCAATAGTGCGTAATGAGGCAAAAGTTTATTTCTATTTAACGGTATTAATTATCATCTGCTGAACAGTGTGTAATTTAAGATAGTACAAAAACTCCGTTAATATGAAACGGTAAACAATATCTGACCACTTCAGGCCATCACTGTAAGAAAAAGCAAACACTTTGCCGATATCTAAACTTCTAAATTGTCTATGTTAGAATTTACTCAATATCAGCTATAGGCCAAATCCCGTTGAAGATATTTTAAAGGAAGCTTTGAAAACAAAAAAAGCAGACCTCCAGAGAAATCTACTTCACTAAAAATATAATGTTATGGGTTTCAGTTTAACATTAGGGAATAAGAATAAATCTTTATCCAGTCTTTTTTTCGGGGAACATTTTAAAAGGTATGTAATTGCTGTGAATAATTCATTTTTTTTAATTTCCATAAACTTTTTTTCACTAATCAAAGAGTGTAGGAAATTAGGAAATATAAATTAATAAGTATAGATTTTCTGATTGGCCTAACCCATATGTTCCTCTTGTAAGTGGTGGTGTCTATGCTATTTGGAGTGGTAATATCTTTTTAATTAAGGATTTATGATGTATTGAGCTATTATTTATATAATTGTACAAGACTAATTCAGTTATATTCTTTTTAAATAAAGCACTATAAAATAAAGTAATCCAGTTCTTATAGAACCAAACTTATTCCTTATGTCAGTAACCTGTTGATTTGAAAATTAACAGCGTAAAATTTAATTATATTGCCCCTGAAGTATTAGAGGTGAGTATACACAGAGCATAGGTTATTAAAATAACTTAATATGGAAAAAGACGAAGCTAAAGCATTGCTAATAAATATGGCTGCAAAATATGTGCTAAAAATGCTACCTCAACAAGCCATCGAATTGTTAGAGGAAGATATAAACTTGGCACATCAGACACTTGCGAATAGCCCGTATCTTAACAAGTGGCAGGATAAAGTTGTTATTCTTGAACATTGGGAAGGCGTGTTAGAGGAAGTTGCTAAAAGTGAAAAAGAACAATTAATTGAAAAAATAAAAACAGCTGTTTTTTCAGAAAAAAAGGTTTCTTTTTCATACCAAGGGAAAAAAGCTGCTGAATATAATCCAATTGGTATTATTGCAAGAGACAAACACATATATCTTGTGGCTTCCTATTGGAATCATTCTGAGGCTTTTTTGTTTTCAGTCAGAAATATTTCAGAATTTGTGATATTAAATCAGCCTTCCATTCAACCTAAACATGAATTTTCTTTAAAAGATTATGCAGAAGAAAAATTAAACTTTTTTAATCCTGATAACACAATTGATCATTTGATAGTCGAATTTCCATTGGATGTCTGGTCCTATGTGAAAAATAATTACCCCGAAGCCGAAAAAGTTCACTTTGACCGAAAAAATGCCTCTCATGGTCATTTTAGGTTCGTAGCATCTAAGATAAACATCAATGCAAAATTACTACAATGGCTAAAAGGGTTTGACAATAAGGTCCAAGTAATCGAACCACTTGAAGTAAGAAAAAAAGTCAATAACGCAGATTTGGATAAACTGACTAATTTATACAATCGGCAAATGTTCGACCGAATATTATATCGTGAAATAGAGGGTTACCAGCGTGATAGTCGCCATCGCTTTTGTATTTTGATGATGGATATTGACCATTTTAAAAAAATTAATGATACCTATGGCCATGTCTTTGGTGATACGGTAATTCAAGCATTTGCACATTGTTTAAGAGCTTATGATGGTATTCGTTATGGTGGAGAAGAGTTTTGTGTTTTCTTATCCCAAACGAGTTCTCAAGAAGCCCTGGAAATTGGGGAAAGAATCCGTACAAAAATTGAACAACTAGAGCTTGTTCAAAACATCGAATATGACGAAAAAGTTAAATTTACTACCAGTATAGGAATCGCCGAGTTCCCGTTGCATCTGGATAACGAATTAAAGGATTTTCTGAAAGTCAAAAATAATAAACCAATAATTAAGGATGAAGTGAGTGTTGTCATGAAAAATATTATTGAAAAAGCAGATAAAGCACTTTACCAAGCTAAATCTGGTGGTCGCAATCAGTGCGTTTTATATAAGACTTGAGTTAAAAAAAATACTTACCCAAAGAATAAAACACTTTTATATATTACCTCTATAGATTTTATCGGACATACACTTGAATATTTTATTATGCTCTATGGGCTCTGCATGGGCTGTCGTTCCAGAAGTATTTGCTTTCTTGTCACCAAATACACTTCCTCTTTTTAAACATCATAGGGAGCAAGATTTATTAGCGTCAATGAGAAATCAATTAAATCCACCAGATGAAATATGGATTTGTTCCACTGATGGTAAACTTGAATCACAAAGTCAGGAACTATTATTAAAATGGCATCAAGCTTTTATAGAGTCAGGGAACTCCGTTAAGCTTCGCATTTGGGTTGCTAAAGGTACTTCTAATCAAAACAACAAAGAAGAAATAGAAAAGTATCGTGAACTCACATTTAGATTAGTCTTGCTTGCTAATCAAAAGGTTCAAGGGAATGGACAATTATTTATATCTTTATCTGGTGGTCGAAAGACAATGAGTGCGGATATGCAAAAAGCAGCGAATCTTTTCGGATGTAAAGCTTTACTTCATATGGTGACGAGTACTCCAACTCCTGATATATTCTATGACAAATACAATATTGAATCTTTTTTAAATCCACTTCCCAAGAAGTCTATTATTACCAATAAAAAGACGAGGACCACCAGTGAGATTTACTGCGTTGATACCTTAATGCCTTTAATTGTTGAATCAAATGTACCAACAAATGAAGTGACTCAAGTGATATTACCTGATCATAAAATAAAATCAATTGATGTAACTAATTACCCTTTAATTGAGCCTGATGATGGAAAAGTTAGTTATTTTAATGATGATGATGTTTCGCTTGTTCAAGATGTTTCAATGAGAGAGCAACAGGGTCAGCGACTGTTTAGTAATTTTCTTCAATCAATTGCTCAAGGTGAAAACTATAGTAACTGGCGACTACTATACCGATTACCTCCCAAATTAATTGAAAAACTTCATAATACTCAAATAGGGTGTGGTTCCGTGTTTAATTATGAATGGCTAACAAAATTACCAAAGGCTGACATTCATCGTCACTTGGGAGGTTGTCTTGACATAAAAGAACAAATAATCGTTGCAAAATCTGTATGGGATGCAATGTCTGAACATGAAAAAAAACACGCTGAGAAGCGGGTAAGCTCTTTAATATCGAAATATGATTGGGGATTTAACTGGACAGCTTTGTTAAAACCAAGGAAAGGAGAATTACCAGTTGTTAGGTCACATTTTGCTGCTACATTGCTAACAAAATGTGATTTTAAAACATTGCATCATAACTTGTTTGAAATCACTGAGCCCAGAGTTGGTCTAAAAAACACGAGAGGTTTTGCAGCTTATGAACTACCTGGTGAGTTAAGTGGTTCAGCAATATTACAACACGAAGCAGCAATTAAACCCTATGCATCCCTACTTAGGAAACAGGCTGATAATGATAACTTACTGTATGTGGAATTAAGGGGTAGTCCACAGAAATATTTGTGTGGCGATGGTTTAAAGTTCTTACATCTTTTAAAAAAACAACTCGACGACAGATTTTCTTTTGTCATAATTGCGGATCGACGGCAACCAGAAAAGCTGGATGATGTTATTAACTTGGCTGTAACCGCTAAGAAGGAACTTGCTGGTTTTATTGTTGGTTTGGATATGGCTGGAGATGAAGGAACAAATGAGCCTGAAAAGCTTGCCAAACATTTCACTCCTGCATTTGAAGCTTGTTTACCCATAACCATTCATGCGGGTGAGGGAGAAGAGGCTAATAAAATATGGCAAGCTGCCTACCATTTACATGCTGATCGTATAGGTCATGGTTTAACGTTAGATAAACATCCTGACTTAGTAAAACGCTTTAGAGATAGAGGGATTTGCCTTGAGTTATGTCCTAGCTCAAATAGGGAAGTTGTTGGTTTTTTAGATAAGGAATATAGCGATAGTTTATCTTATCCGAGTTATCCCCTGACAGTTTTATGGAATCAAGGCGTTCCGTTAACATTATGTACAGACAATCCAGGAATCAGTAATACAACATTAAGCCAAGAATATTTAACTGCTGCACGTATGATGGAATCTGGTATTACGGCGTGGGATGCATTGTCGATGATTAAACAGGCTTTTGTGTATGCTTTTGTAGACGAAAAAACTAAAAAGGAAATGATGGCTAGAGCTGAGAAAATAATTTTCGATCAATTATCCTTAATAAAATAATCAATAAAAATAAATCAGATTAATTCTAATGAACTCTACTGCTAATATGATAAGTAGAGTAAATGTTACAAGCTCTAACTTTAGTGGCTGTAAAAACATATTAAGCTGATACTGCTCCTACCCCAATTTCATTGTCACTTTGACTTAAGAGGCTCTTTTAAAATTTTTATCCCGCACTCTTAACAGGAAAAGAGCAAAATTGATTCTTTAAATTGATTGAAAATCGAAAGAAGTTTTTGGTTAAAAGTCAATGTATACTCCATTATGATCGGACATATAATAACCATCTTCGGTAAAGTGATCCCAAGCACCAATATAATATTCATCTAAAGAATTAAAAAAATCACTTGATATACTGATGTGATCAATATTTCTTCTTACTTTGCCTTTTTTGGGATCGACAGACAGCTTTTTTGACATGCTAAAATCTTCTTCAGTAACACAGGTTAAATTATTAGAATTTAAAGCATTGGTTAATAATAATCTAACCTCTTCAGTTCCATATCCTCTTTTATAACCGTCACGAGTTTGGTTATAATCACCCAAAACAAATAGTGGAACAGTTGGATACAAAGAACTAATGTATCGCCAGTGTTCATCGCTTAGTTTAATTTCTTCTTTATGTTTATCCCATCCTTTGTAGATACTACCATCCTCTTTTATCTGATTTATACAACTATTCTTATACGAAATGATCATGGCATAAACTATAATCTTTCCAAATGGTGTATTAATTAATGAGGCGATTTCACCCTCTGTACGAACAACCTCTTTTTCAATTTCCCATTTAGAATATATAACAGCTGATTGTTCATTTGGATAGTCTTTATACTCCTTTGTTCGTGAAATATAAGGATATTGATTTAATTCAATGAAACTGCTGGTTTCCGTCAATACAAGAACATCAGCATTAATTTCATTGATTTTATTAATTGCTAGTTGAGATTTCTTGTTTATTTTAAGAGGTCGTTCTAAATTCCAGTTTGCTATTCTATGTTTGAATTTTTTCTCGTCAGTGTTTTTTTTTATTTTTAAGTCTTTATTATTACCAATTATTTCGTCGGGTATATCCACGACCCATAATTTTAAATTATCTAATTCAAGAATATGTTTTGGGATAGTCGAAATATTAAAGGGTAAAGATAATTCATCAATATCATCTAATGTTTTGTCCATTAGACCGTTGTTTTTGCAATAGTCTATTATGATTTTTAAATATCGTCTATATAGTAGTACAGATGGAAATTGATTTTTCTTTAACATCCAATCTAACATATCCTTAGCAGATTTAGATGAATTACAAGATCGGCACGACCAAACCAAGTTTTCACCAATATCCATCCCACCTTTTTTTTGTGGAATAATATGATCAGCAGCTAAATGCTCTTTAGAACCACAATAACAACACGATTGAGGCAAAATCATTTTTAACCTTTCGTCATCAAAAAATGACCTAATCTCCATAGTATTATTCAATAGCCCTTTATATAAGCGGCCTCTAATTTGATAATATTTACTACTATAAGAAACTTGTTTATTTTGTATTGCCGCATGAGCCATTGCTAAATTGGAGTATGCCCGATATAGATGTCCAGCTACAGTTGGAGAGTTCATTGAATTTTACCTTATATTCAAGAAAAATTTGCGTCATTTATTCATTATCGTGAATATGCATCTGTATATTAACACAATATAGGTCATGCTCAGCTACCTGTTGTTGAACCTTGAATAAGTTGTTTTATTTTAATCTAAAAATCGACAATCAGTTCCATGTCGTTGTCCGGAAGACAATAAAAGGGGAGAATTATTGTATAAATTGACACAGTTTTTTGTAAATCCCACATTGATAACGCTCGATTTTTAGGCGGTAAGCGATGTTTCTTATAGTTGTTAATCTGTGGGCCGGCGGTGTTTACAGCAATGTTAGAATGAAGGCCCGACTGTGTTTGTTGGTGGTGATAGTTTTGGATGGTACCTGTAGAAAGGAAGTTTTAGCCGTGATAGATGGCTATCAAGGGTAGTTGGTTAGAAGAAATTGAACAAATGGTGACACAGGGGGGCACAGTTCCTCCTAAATTAGCCATTGGTGGTGGGTCTTAGAATTTTGAAAGGCAGTGACCAAGAAATGGTCATCAGTAAAGCAACAATTGTTGGTTCTATAAAATGGGTAATGTGCTCAATAAAGCCCCCAAATAGGTTCAGCCCAAAATAAAAGAGGCCTTACAGGATATTTGGAATGACGAAACGAGGAAAGATGCTGACAAAGCATTTGATAGCTGTATTAATTGTTTTTACGCTATATATTTGAAGGCCATGGAATGTTTAATAAAAGACCAAGATTCATTATTGACTTTTTATGACTTTCCGGCAGCTCATTGGCAACACATTCGGACCACTAATCCGATAGAATCGGTTTCTGCCACAGTACGTTTAAGAACGACAAAAACTAAAAACTGTGGCAGTAGGAAAACGACTTTAGCGATGGCCTGGAAACTGATGAAAATAGCTCAGAAAAAATGGCGGCGATTACGTGGCTATAAGCTGTTAGCTGGTGTTGTCCAGGGTATTGAATTTATAAGGTGGAGAACGTATAGAGCCAGGGCAATCATTGAGTAGCGTCAAAATACTCGTACATCACAATTGACCGTAGATCCAGAACTTACCGCATCTGCTTATGAATAATTTTCAGCCATTTGTTTAATGAGCGAAGATATTTTGTTTTTCAACTCATTTGGCTCAAGTACTTTAATTCGGGGCCCTAAACTTAATATCCAGTTAACTAGTTCATTTGTATCAGTAACTGTTGCCGTAACAATTACTGCATTGTTTTCTGTTTCTTCTATATTCTGAAATTTAGATAACGGTGTTTCTATAATTTTATTTTTTGCATCCCACGAAACCCATGCTTTAAACATAATTTGGTCACAACTTGCAGGAAAGCCAATGTGTGTTTTTAAAAAATTATCCAAGTTAAAATAATTATCTATTATGCAACTTTGAATTTGTATAGTAGCTTCTTTAATTCTATTCAGAACAAACCTTTTTATGATTCCATCATTTTCATCTTTAGCTATCAGTTCGGTGGTTATGCCTCTGTAAATTAAAGCTATGGGGTGAATACGGTATTTAGTTACTTTATCTTTTGCAGGAGAGTTATATTTTATGGATAGAACCTTTTCTTCAAATAAAGCTTCATATACTTGTAGAAGTACTTTTGAAGACACTTTTGCAGGTATACGCTCAACGGTATGGGGGATCACTCGTATTTTGTTTAACCAGTCTCTTTCTTTATGTGAATGATAACTCGACAATACTTGGTTAGCTTTTTTAAACTTAGGTTTAAGATAATTTAGGCTCGCTTTTGGAAATAGAGGTTCAATATATTGTTGAGCGAGATTAAAAGTTAACGCAGTATTTCTTCCCATACATGGAATTTCAATTGTTTCTTCACTATCCCACCACCATTGATGGGGGCGTACAGAAGAATCAAAACCGATATTAATAAACTCTAAAGCCAATTTTTTCATATCTCGTTCAACTTTACGTGGTACAGCATCCATACCTTGATTTTTAAGACTTTTAATAATTTCAGGAATGGTAATATATCCATCTTCTCGCTTTTTCAGCATTTGTAAAATATAAAACCTCCTCTTAAAACTATCTGACATAACTAAATCCCCTTTTAATCAATAGTATAAAAAAAAGATAAACCGTCATTTTTTGACGGTTTATCTGTGTATGATAACAGATAATTTAAGGAAGGCAGCAATTACCTTTAGTCACAAAATAATTAAATACTAATGCGTGATTAAGTCGGCATTAATTAATTGGTAATAATTTAAAATTTCATACTCAAGTTGGTTCAGTTGGTTTGCTTGGGTAATAACAATAAAAGGTGACTGAAATGCAGATTAAAAAAATGATCGCAGGTGCAGTATTATCCGCAGCCGTATCAACCGGTTTATATGCCGCTGAACCCAAAGTTTATGATATGGCATACGATGAATTTACTTACATTGATGTACTGTTTTACTATTCTAATCAATGGAATTTAGATAAGTCTAAAACCCTTGTTAAACGCTACCTTGAAGACGGTAACCAAGCCTTAGCTAATTCGTTACTCGGCCAATTTAAATACCGGTTGGCGGGAATGATAGAAAAACCCTACTATAACGATACCACCGGAGACATTGTTTACGATATGGCTACTAATGCTGGTAATTGGGCCGGTACAAGTAGTGACTTAACAAACTATGGTGCTGATGTTGGCGTTTACTTACGGTATAGCACCCCAGCGGGAGACAATTTATGTGGAGGTACTATATCAGGGTTTGTCGGCATTTTGGGTAACTACCCCTATATGGTGCTTAATTATATGAATGGGGGTGGTTGTACTCGAATTTCTACTTTTCCGCATGAAATGGGGCACTTACTTGGAGGCCAGCACAGTAAAGCCGATTTAGACAAACATAACAGCGAGGGTTTCGTTAGTTATAACGATGCCGGTATTGCTTACTCTGGTACTAATAGTATAGGCTCCTTTGGTACGGTGCTTACTTCGGGTATTCGTAATCGATCCTTAGTGTACAGTTCTCCTAAACTTAACTGTGACGGTCAAGGTTTAGATGATGCTCATGATCATGATTCCACCTTTAAACGAAATATTCCTTGTGGGGATGCCGATCATGATATGGTGAGCTTAATTGAAGAAACCGCACCGATTATAGCTAATGTTAATCCCGCCACCGGTACATATGAAGATATTGGAGGCGTTATTTATTACTCAGAAACCGATATCCCGCTTTATTTAGGTTGGCTGTACTCCATGGAATATAGTTCACCGGATGCCCCAATTGTTCAGGATTTATGGTTTGTTTTCCGGGGAGATGATTACACCCCACCGGTAGTTACTACCCCAGAAGAAACCCCAGATGACACCACCGATAATGGTTCTTCCTCTGGTAGTTCTAGTAGTGGATCAAGTTCAAGCGGTAGTAGCTCAAGTGGATCATCCAGTAGCGGATCGTCTTCTGGAAGCGTAGTAAATGGTAGTTCCGGCTCAAGTAGCTCTGGATCAACTAGTTCAGGGTCAAGTGGCTCCAGTAATACCGGATCTTCAAATTCAGGTAGCACCAACAATACCGGCTATCAATGGATTACCGGGAATTGGAGTGCGTGTTCAGGTGATTGCACTAACCCTGTACAAACCAGAACCGTACAATGCTATGATTATGACAACGCTTTGGTTAAAAGTGATTCCTTCTGTTCCGGTACCAAGCCTACCACCACGCAAACTTGTTCTGCGGCTTCTAGTTGTTCAGTAAATACAGGCAATAATAGTCCGGTTAATCAAAGTTGTGTCTCTGGGCAATATTGGGATACTTACTTTAATCAATGCATGGTGTACTCCTCTAATACCGGAAATACTATTAGCGGATCAAGTAATGCTACGGTAACTACATCAGTAAACACCAGTAACGAAGCCGAGGAAGATAATATGGTAGCCGAACAAGCTCGGAGCTTATTATTCTCTTCCACTGGTAGCATGAACAATGCGGCGGTTTACTATAGTCAATATTGTGGAGGAAACGAAAGTCGATTAACGTTGGCTTTAAACCAGTACGAAAAGGTAATGAATAATATTGAAACATTGAATGGCTTATCTGGATTCACCGGAATTGTTAGAGATGTAAACGAGTATTACACTGCCTATATCCCAAGAGAAACCGATGATCAAGTTGCTGCCTTCATAGGTATGTACACCTCAGTAAGATATAACATAAAATCTTACTTAGGTATGGCAATCCAACAGTACATTAATTCTCAAATTGAGGGAAATAGCGCCATTACAGAAGTACAAGATAGTAGTTACTACACTCATTACTTAAATAGTGTTCAAACATATATTGATTTATGTGATAAATATGGAAATCTTTAAATCATATTCCACTCTGACTGGTTGATTGAAAGAGATAGAACATAGTGAGTTATTGTCGAACATATTGTATTTAGAATTTTATTTATTAGATTTTGGCGTTCAAATTTATGTTCATCCCGAATTTCAACTCGTGTAGAGTCAAGGTACAGATGGGATTTGAGCAGCTCACTTTGATATCTTTTTAGTTGGTAACATAAATATCTCAGAGGTAGTGGCTAGTACTTAAACTGTGGGCTTTAAGCGTGAAAATAACCAGTTAGCCACGAATACTATAAATTTAAAATTTTTTATTTTGTTATAGTCTATATTCACAATTTAAATCAAACAAATATGAGCAAGGATAGTTTGGTTAATTCATAAAACATACTAAAGAAACGTATGAATCTTTCTAAATTAAAAACACACAAAAAAACTGGTAAAGAAATAATTTTTAACCAGAATGGTGAGCTAGAAATCGACTTAAACTCATTTTGGAGCTGGTCTAATTCTGAATTACTCGGAAATGCTTTAAGAGGTGTTTTAGCCGAGTATATAGTTTCAATTGATATAGGCTGTAAGGCTGACATTAGAGAAGAATGGGATAGCTATGATTTATTATCACCTGAAGAAATTAAAGTTGAAGTAAAGTCCGCTGCTTACCTGCAAAGTTGGGAACAAGATAAGTATTCTGCTATTAGTTTTGGCATTCAACCCACTCGTGGTTGGGATGCTATTACAAAAAGTTATGTTAATGAGACAAAGAGACAAGCTGATGTATATGTCTTTTGTTTGTTAAACCATAAAGACAAAGCAACCGTGAATCCTATGAATTTGGAGCAATGGACATTTTATGTTTTAACGGCCTCAGTACTGAATAAAAAAATTCCCAGACAGAAAAAAATTGTTCTATCGAGTTTGTTAAAATTAAATCCCATTGAAGTCAAATTTGGAGGAATACACGAAGCAATAAAATATTGGCCTGTGATGAATAGGCTATTATTATTTTTTGTTGCACAAAACATAAATTTATTCGGAGCGATAAAATGCATCAAGACTTCGTTGGAGGGGACTAGAAGCATATGGAAAAGGCAATAATAAATTAAAACTGCATAGAAAAGTTGTTTGTAGGTATGAAAATAGTTAGAAAAAAAATAACTAGACAAATTAATAATAAATACAGGCAATAATTTTAAAAAGGATGTAAAACATATGGATTTTATACTTGTACCAGATAGCCTTTCAGCCAGACATATTAGACAAACCATCAGCAAGTTGGCGAATTCTAGTACATTAAAAAGCGTCCAAAATATCAAAGTTGGAACATTTAATAGTCTGTTATCCACACTCAAAGAGTTTTGGTTATTGCCGGATGAAGCTGATAATTGGAAAGAAGAGCTTCAATCATCTGCATTGAAACTCACGGATGTATTCTGGTTGAACTCCATTAAAGTGGATGAGTTAACAGTTCTAGAACAATTAGATGCAAGTTTGATTCATATTTTAAAAGCTTTGCCATTAAATGAAGAGCTTGAATTCATTGAGAATGCGTCCACGAGTACGGAACAAAAATACAATGACTTAGTATCTCTACATCGAGAAATGAATTGTCTGTTCCCTCTGGAAATTGCCATTGCCAGGCAATGGTATGGTGTTGCTAGATCAGACTCCTTAGAGCACCTTAATCTTTTTTGTCTTAAGGATGAATTTACGTTTGATTATTGGCAAGTGCTCGTCATCGAGGCGCTAAATGATATTGGAATGAAAAGAACAGCTAATACAGACCTGATTCTTAGTGTTCTTGAACGCTATAATTTACAAGAAGGCCAGCAAAACTGTACTTTTTCATCCATCACGCAAAATTTATTTATATCTTCTAGTGAATCACTACAGCCAGTTGAAAAGCCGGATAACTTTATTGGACTCAAATGTCGAGATGCAATCGTTGAAACAGAAATTGTTACAGCAATGATTCAAGCCTCGGTATACGATGCTGATAATTTTGAGAATATTGTGGTGATGTATCCCAAGCATTCTGACTATCCACAATGGTTGGCACAAGCGTTTGAAGCAAACCATGTCCCCTTTTCTAATATCGTAGCCCAACAAAACATTTATGATTGGCAAACAGCATTTTTACGGGATGCTATTACCATCAAGGCCGAGCATACGCCTCCCATGGCTTTGATGAGCTTATTATTGAATCCGCTGATGCCTTGGAACAATAATATGGCGCATTACTATGCCAGAAAAGTCAAAGAAGGACGATTGGACGATATTCTTGATAAGAAAAGTGATAATCCTCCCAATATCACGGAATTACTAACGCTGTTATTGGCGACTGAGCAAAGCAGTAATTTGGACAATGAGGAAAAAGCGACAGATGAGTTATTAAATTGGTTAGAGGCATCCAGTAAATTATTAACTGTTAAGGAAGAACAAGGTTTAACAGCTCAGCGAATGAAGCTCAAATTAGAGCAAATTAAAAGTTGGTTTTTGCTCTATAGTAGCGAAGACTATCCTGCACAATGCACCAAAGTGTTAAATCAATTACAACCGAACAAACTAAAAAATCATTCCCAAAAGATGGATTGGTTAAACTCTGTGACCTTGATTAGTGAAGATGAAGTGTATTTAAAACCGATTAAACATCTGTATATCGTCGGCTTTAGTCATCCCAACTATGGGTTTAGTAACCATTCTTTAATCCAAAACACGATTTTCAATAAACACCATTGGCTGGATTTAAAACTTGCTACTGGCATGGATTTGACTTTTTTTGAAAACTGGATAATCAATCATAAAATCAATTTTAGAAACCAAATGTCAAAACCATCTCAAGGAATCACTATTACCTATGCTGAGCAAGATTTTGTTGGTGATGCAAATGTGTTAAGCGAGACGGCATTGGATTTAGCGCTTTGTTTTAATGCACCGGATAAAGTGGATTTAAACGGTTTGTTTACAGACGTGTTTGAAAGTGATGCCACTGCCCGTATTACGAAAGAAATTTATCCGAAAGCGATTCCGGCTATAGTAACAGATGATCTAAATTTTAACGATAATTTATTATCCGTTAAAAAAACAAAGGAAGGTGCACAACGTCCAGAGTCTCCTAGTAGCTTAGAAACCATGATGATTTCACCACTGGCATGGTTATTGGAGAGCTTATCCTTAACCGATCAGAGTTGGGAAATTGAGTCCTTAGATATTCAACTGCAAGGTACAATTGCACACAGGGTATTTGAGCTTTATCAGAAGTATCAGGGTGTTAGTGATAGTTTGTCCGTATTTCCACAGTTATATAAACAGGCTGTTTTAGATGAAGCCTCTTTTTTATTAGAGCCCAAGTGGCGACTTGAGTTTAAGCAGCTGGAGCAGCAAATCCAAGTGGCCTTAACGCAATTTGTAAAGTGGCAAAAAATCACTAACTGGAAAATCATCTCCGTGGAACAAAGGATAATGGGTGAATTATGGAACCACCCAATGAAAGGATTTATCGACTCGGTTTTGAACAAGGAAAGTGGCGATGACAATAGTGTGCTGATTCTGGACTATAAAAAATCAAAATCGGACGGTCGATTAGAGCGTCTAAATAGTGGTTTTGATATCCAAAATTATGTATACCGAGCTTTGTATGAGCAAAACTTCGATACTCAAAACATTTATACTGGTTACTATAATTTAAATGATCAAACGATGGTTCTAGATCAATCCCCTACCAATTCAACAACCCAAAGCGATACCTCGATAAACGAAGTATATCCGAATAAAACCATCACCGATCAATCAGTACAAGCCAAGGGCGCACTGTCAAAGCGGTTTGAGCAATTGCGTTCGGGCTACATTGAGTTAAATTCCCAAGGCGAGGTAAAAGGATGGAAGGATTTCGGAATTACACCCTATGCACTGCAAAACAATCCCATTATTAACCGCTTTTTTAAATCAGAAGAGGCTTAAATCTAATGAACAGTGCTAATAATAATACAGATTTATCGCCCTTAACCCTGGTCAAAGCCGGAGCTGGCGCCGGGAAAACATATAAAATTCAACAAGAATTAACATCCTGGGTCCAAGCCAAAAAAGTTCGTCCTGATCGGATTTTAGCGGTAACTTTTACCAATGCAGCTGCCAATGAGATGCGAGAAAGGATCCGTCACAATTTAATTTCAAAATCCATGTTAGCCGAAGCAGAGCTAGTACAAGATTCTACGATTACGACCATTCATGGATTTGGTATTGAGATTATCGAACAATTTGCCTATGAAAAAGGGATTTCACCCAGCCCCAGATTGTTAAATGATTTGGAACAAGATCATTTAATTCGCATTGCTTTAAACCAGGTCGAATCCATTCAACCCGTCCTCGATGATTTAAATAAATTTAACTATAAGGGAAAATACAAAGGCGATAATTTTATCGATGGAGCTTCTCAATTAAAATTACGTATCCTGGATGTCATTAAAGAAATAAGAATACTTGGTAAAGACAGCAATCCCGAAACAGCTATCAATCTCTCTCGCTCAGCACTAAATTATATTAAGTCGATTTATGGTCAGAATTTATCCAAAGCAGACACACTTAATAAGGCATTATGGGATGCGATTAAAGCGGTAAAGCAGATTTATTCTTCAGAAATATTGTTAATGCCGGAATGGGGATCGAATTTTGGAACAAGAGCGTTCGTAAACACCATTTATAGTGTCACTGAAGCATCCATTAAGCATGATTGGAAAAGTTGGGCAAAACTGCAAACGGTTAATCCGGCACCAAAATTTTTTGGAAAACAAGGTGAACATAAACACGCTCAACTAGCATTAAATATCTGGAATGCAGCAGATAATTTATGCATCCATCCTGGCCCCTTGGATGATGCAATTGTTCATATTGAATCCTTATTAAATGGGGCTATTGATACCTTGGTATATTATCAGGACTTAAAAAAAGAAGCGGGTCTCATTGATTTTAATGATATGGTGCATTTGGCGGAAAACATTTTAAAAACGCCCTACTTTCTGGCTGAAATTAAAGAGCACTACGACTGTTTGATTATTGATGAGTTTCAAGATACCAACCCATTGCAGTTCTCGTTGTTAAGACAGTTTCAAAAAGCGGGCCTACCGACTCTGATAGTGGGCGATTTAAAACAATCCATTATGGGCTTTCAAGGAGCAGATTCACGTTTATTTGCCAGCTTGCTCAAATCATCTGAAAATTCGGATACAGCTGAAGTGGAGGAATTAAAAAATAATTGGCGAAGTACTTCCAGAGTGATGCAGTTTGTAAATGAAATTGGTGAGCATCTTTATAATGTGAATTACCAACCACTAACGGTTACTGAACAGGCAAATTACTCATCTCAATTAGTGCCTGTGCATCGATTAATCTTTGATAGTAATGCATGGGGATTAGGGAAATCAAAAAATAAACCCTCTATCGGTGACGGAGGTCAATTCGTATTGGCCAATCATATTGCCAATATTCTCAAGCAAGATATTGAGATTACGGACAAAAAGACAGGTAAGAAAAGGCAATTGAGGGAAGGTGATATTGCTGTGTTAGCGCCAAGACATAAGCAATTGTATCATTTTTCAGAGGAGTTGAATAAATTAGGGATCCAGACCAAAATTTCTCAAAAAGGATTGATTTCCAGTGAAGCTGTTCAATGGATATTATCGGCACTAAAATTTATATCTAATACTCAGCACGATTATGCTTTATTGGATCTATTAACCTCCAATTATGAGCAGGCATCTTTAGAACAAGTTTTACAGGAATATATTGATAAAAAAGCGTTCTCACATCCCATAGCCTCAGTTTTAAAAGAAAATGCTGAAGCCATCCAGTTAATGGATTTTCACTCGACAGTATTAAAAGTTGCTGAACTATTAAATGTATGGGAGAAAATCAAACAACGAAATGATGGCGAACAGCAACGGGTTAATGTTATCAAACTTATTGAGCATGCCACGAATTTTCAGCAAACGAAGCCGGAATCACTTCGAGCCATGGGGATTTATGGTAAGAATTTGGAAACCTTTCAAGTGTGGTTAAATGAAAATATTGAGCAAGAAGGATTCGATGAGCAACCTGGCACCAAATTAGATGCCGAAAACATGATTGTGTTGAGTACCTGGCATGCGGCTAAAGGATTGGAATGGCCTATTGTGATGGTGTTAGGGTGTTATGATAAAAGAACGAATTATTTGCCAACCATAGATGTGGCATATGAATCCGATGATGTGGATAAAATGCTTGATTCCAGTTTTGTTCGATTTTTAATGGATTTTGATGATCCAAAGACAAAAGACAAGATGTTAGCCGAACTTCAAGAGGCCTCTTATAATACCCAAAAAAATCTCATTTATGTAGCATTAACCAGGGCAAGAGAGCAGATTATCCTTCCTTGGTTTGAGGCGGATAAAGAACTGCCCGGAACGGTACAATCGTTGATTGAGCCGGTGTTTGTTAAATCGAATTTCCAACTAGTGGATAGTAACTTGGTTCCGATGGAAGTGCCAGATGATAATGAACAAATATTCTTTGCAAGGCAAGGTATTAAGCTATCTCCCGTTGTAAGTTCAGAGGCTAAATGTGAACGATTACCAGCTATGATATCCCCGTCTGTTCATGATGAAAGCGAAACCATTTTTCGGACAGTGGTATCGTCCAGTTATGCTGATGGATTGGAATTAGCCACATGGGACAATGTTTTAGAAGCGAATGAAATTGGTACCTGGATTCATCGATTCTATCAAATATATTTTATGAATCAATCGATGCTGGATAAAGGGTTTGAGTTGTTGCCAGATACATTGTTCAGAGAAACAGTATGTTCGGAAATTAAAGCACATATAGATGAGTTTGATGTATGGTTACAAAGTGAGTTAAAGCCAATATCCATCAAATGTGAATTACCGGTTTTGGCTATGAATGATTTGGGGCAAACCATCAGTGGTAGTATTGATATGTTGATAGAAACTCCAAATGAATACATGATATTAGATCATAAAACAGATATAGAAATGGATTTCAGTACACATTTTTACCAATTAAAGGCTTATGCAAATGCTATACATCTCGATAAACCAATTATTAACTTAGGAATTAATTGGATACGATTTGGTAAAGTTGAATGGGTTAATGTTAATTGAGTTATACAATTAAAAGAAAGGTAGATTTTTCATTTCATTAGATAAGTATAATTTTGCTCAAAAAAAAAAGGATAATAAAGTGGAAAAGAAAATATGGAAAAAGGGGATTTTTATTGTAAATCCGAAAGCAATGCACTGGGGCATCGGTATTGTTACAGAAGATCAAAGAAGTGAACAAGTTAAGGCTTTTTTTGAACATGAGTGTAATATTAAAACGTTGGGATTAAAATATATACAACCTGAAGAAATAACAGAGCCTGGTCCTGCAAAATTATTTTTAGAAAATATATTGGTTGATGAAGAAGTAGCTTCAAAATCTGATAGACAACCTTTTCCTGCCATTTTAAAACAGTTTTTGGAAAACTTTCCTGATGGCCTTAAAGGCAAAATGTTAAAGCATTATGAAATAAATTATAAACGGGATGCTCATAACTACTGTGTTGAGGAACTCGATAAAAAGTCTTTAAAAGAGTCTTTAGATCAGGAAGATTATGATACTCTTGCAACAAAAATAAAGCGGCTCTATTCAAAAACTAACCTTTTAGCATCTTTTGAAATGATGGATTTAAACGATGCCTTTAAAAAAGACAAAGCTAAAAAAGAGCTTTCACATGCTTTTTATCATCTCCTCTATGGAGATGCTCCCCTGCAAAAACGCTTTAACGATACGGTTAAAATCTTTGAGTCGTATAAAATGGATAAATGGACAACCATCAGTTATCCACTTTTTATTCGTTTCCCAAAAGAATATCTTTTTGTCAAACCTTCAATGACTAAAGAAGCTGCTGAAAATAGAGGGTTTGATATTCAGTATTCTTCAAAAGTAAACTGGTCTACTTATAAAAGAATATTGGATTTTGGAGAAGATTTATTTGTTCGTTTATCACAATCCGATAATGAAATGTTACATCCCAAAGATATGATAGATGTACAAACTTTTATGTGGTGCACTTATGCAAAAGGTTGGAACAAAAATGAAATTGCTAAAGCAAAAAGAGAGCTTGGGATAGGATAAAAAATGAAAGAAGAGTATCTAAAACTTAAAAATGATTTTTTTCTGGATTTTCCTAAGCTTACAAATTTTTCGCATCCAACACCTGAATTTAGTGAAGAAGAACGAAATTATAAAGTTGAATTACATAATCTTTTTAAACAGGAAATAATTCCTCGTTTAGAGAATCTCAGCGATTTTTCTGAAGAGCTTGAACAATTAGGTGAAGATATAGCTTCTTTTTTTGTTCGTAAGTTAAAAAGTGATAATGCACCACAAAACTTGGTTGGGTGGCGTTATCATATGTTTACTCAAGACTGGACTTCAAATGGGAAAATCAGTTTTGCAAGAGCAGTTGCTACTTTATTAACTGAATCAAACCGTAATTTGGAAAAAGGGTTTGATAATTTTATGCAAATGCTTGAACTCTTATCTAAAGATTCCGATAAGTTTGTCCTTACTCCAGCAGCATCTCGCTCCCTTATAACTTTTTTTCTTTTTATAGCTAAACCAGACGAACATTTTTTTATTCAAACCGGCGTTATAAATAGTGTCTTGGGAAAGTTTAAGCTTGAAAAAATGAACCAGCCCAGATTAACCCTTAAAGAATATAGAACAGTTCAGACTTTAGCTAAAAGTATTTTTTCCTATTTGCAAGACGATGGTCTTGAGCCTCAAGATATGATTGATGTACAAAGCTTTATATGGCGGGCACAAGAATATAGAAAAAATAAGGAAAAGCAAGATAAGATGGATGAAGGAACAGTAATTGAAGGGATTACTATGACAGATAATAATTCACAGAAACAGCCATTAAATTTAATTTTATATGGCCCTCCTGGAACTGGAAAAACTTATCATACAATTAATCAGGCGTTAGCAATTATTTTGGAAAAAGAACCTAATCTACTCATTCAACGTTTACTAGAGCAATCTGTTGATGAGATTCTGTCTGATGGTGATAGACAAGTACTCACTAATGAATTTGAAAAATATAGTAAAAATGGACAAATTAGTTTTGTAACATTCCACCAAAGTTATGGTTATGAAGAATTTGTGGAAGGGATTAAAGCAATTCCTAAAGGTGAAGAAGGCAATGATTCTGGTGATGACATGGTTTATAAAGTCATGCCAGGAACCTTTAAGAAATTATGTGAAAAGGCCATTGAATTGCGCTCTTTATCAAGCATAGATAGTAATTTATATGAAGAAATATCTGAAACACCAAATGTTTGGAAAATTTCTTTGGGGGAATCCGGCTCAATTAAACAAGATTGTTTTGAAAATAACGAAATCAGAATAGGTTGGGATAATTATGGTGATTTAAATATAAATAACCAAATAAATCAAAGAGAACTGAATGATTTTTATTCTTCAATGGATTTAGGGGACTTGGTTTTAGTATTTAAGAATCAATGGGAAGTGGATGGAATTGGTGTCGTTACTGGTGAATATGACTTTGATGATTCATTAATTGACATGAAACATAAAAGGAAAGTGACTTGGTTACAGGTTAACAAGACTCTTAATATTAAGGAAGTAAATAAAGGAAAACGTTTAACATTATCAACATTGTATAAATTACATCGAATTTCAAAAATTGATGTTCTAAATATGTTGACTCAACAAAATGTTAAAGCTAACGAATCAATAATAGAAAAAAATTATATTTTGGTAATTGATGAAATTAACAGGGGAAATATTTCTAAAATATTTGGTGAATTAATAACGTTAATTGAGCCGTCCAAACGACTTCAGAATAAAGAATCTTTAATGATAACGTTGCCATATAGTCAACATGAATTTGGTGTTCCTTCCAATTTATATATTTTAGGAACAATGAATACAGCAGACAGAAGTATTGCTCTAATGGATACAGCTCTTAGACGTCGATTTGATTTTCAGGAAATGATGCCAAGCTATGAGCTACTCCGTGGACTTACAGTCAATAATATAGATATTCAACGACTACTGATTACTATTAATCAACGTATAGAATATCTTTATGATAGAGATCATACTATAGGACATGCCTATTTTATGAGTTTGTTAAAAGATAATACCTTGGAACAACTAGATATAATATTTAGGAATAAAATTATTCCATTACTACAAGAATATTTTTACGACGATTGGGAAAAAATACAGATAGTACTTGGAGACCACTATGATCAGTTAAATAATAGCAACCACTCCTCTAATAAAGAAGTATCTTCATTTAACGATAAGATAAATAGTCTTCGTTTTATTCAAAGTAGAAGGGTTAACGAAACGGATATTATTGGCTTTAATCATGATGAAATCGAAGATAATGCTATTGATTATAGAGTTAATCCTGATCCGTTTCGTATAGAAAATTATGTGAAAATTTATGAATCTGACATTATGGAATATAGTACTAATGAAAGTAGTGAATCAATATAATGATTTTAAAGGAATTCCAATTTCTCCAGTGCCAGAATCTTAGTGATAAAAAGTCCTATCTCAGCCCCCAAACATTTGATGAGTTGGAAAAATTTGTTCTGGAAAACGAAGATACCGCTAGATATTTAAAATTATCAACAGTAAAAGGTTATGGAAAAGTATTAATCGCTCAAAATTATGTTGGAGTACTTCAGACCAATGATGGTACAACGATTGAAATATTACCTAAAATAGCCAATTTAACTGATGACGAGAATGGAGACAAAGCCAGAAAAATTCTCATTAAGATGTTAAAAACTTTAAAAAAATCACCGTTTGAGAAATTCAACAAAACCAGTCTAAAATCAACTAATTTACCATTACTAGAAATTTTTATATCAATGTTTCTTGAAGAACTAACGAGACTAGTACGTAAAGGGATTAAGTCAGACTATATTACAAAACAAGATAATCTCAAATTTTTAAAAGGTAAATTACTTTTTGGTCAACAAATAAAGCAAAACTATATTCACAAAGAACGTTTCTATGTTGAATACCAGAATTTTTTGAGTGATCGAGTTGAAAACCGGTTAATTAAAACGACTCTTAATTATCTCTATAAAAAATCTCAATCCAATACCAATCAGCAGAGAATTCGTGAGTTTTTATTTGTATTTGATGAAGTAAGTCTTTCTAAAGAAATAAATAAAGACTTTAAACAAGTTAAATTAAACCGTCAAATGAAAGACTATGAACAAGTTTTATTATGGAGTAAAACTTTTCTTTTGAACAATAGTTTTTCACCCTATAAAGGGAAAGATATAGCTTATGCATTGTTGTTTGATATGAACTTGTTGTTTGAAAGCTATGTGGGGGAATATTTTAAAAAGCTAGGACTTGATGTAATGCTGCAGGATTGTACTCATCACCTTGCATACTTAGATGGTAGAGGTAAGTTTCTATTAAAGCCAGACTTTGTAATTAATAAAGATAACGAAAAAGAAATTATAGCAGATACAAAATGGAAGTTGCTTGATGATAATAAAGTGCATCAGGGGATATCTCAAAGTGATATGTACCAGCTGTTTGCTTATGGTAAAAAATACAGACAAAATCAACTAAAAAATTTATATCTGATTTACCCTAAAATCGAAAATAATGCACCACTTAGAGAAAGTTGCTATCAATTTAATAAATCATCGGAACATATGACTATGGATTTAAAAATTCTTTTTTTTGATTTACAAAATGATCTATCTCCTATTGAAAAGTTTTGGGAATAAGTAGATGGATTCTTTCTAAGAAAAGAGGAGCTGTATAAATTAAGGTATAACAATACAATCTCCTCAAAACAGTCAATTAGTACAGGAAATTTATGAATCACAGATGTAAATAATCGGGTAGGATTCCCTTATTTACAAGAAGAAATAATTTAGAAATTGCCCTGGTAGCGGCTGTGTATATTAAGTCTTCTCTTATGCAGAACGCATTATCTAGTTTTAAATCGGCGACAATTACGACGGACTTTTCTAGTCCTTTAAATTTCATGATACTATCAAATTCAATACTCCGTGGGATTTCTAGCTCAGAATTTTCTGGTTTAAATGGTGTCAAAATAACTATTTCCTTTTCTTCAACTCCATTCTGTTCTAGTTTATTTAGTAAGGCTTTAACTTTTTGATTTTGTTCTTTTTTATTTTTCCATCTGATTATTTCTACAATTTCACCTTCAGGTGACATAGGATTTGCTAGTGCTGAATATTTGAAGTGGCTATTTAACCATTTTGCTATCTTCAGTGAATTTCTACAATTATAGGTGAGTTTAAATCGATAGCTACTTTCAACAGGGAAATTAAAATCTCTTTTGAAGATATTCTGGTTAGGATCATGGAATATATAAAGCCATGATTTATTGGGAGTCTCATCGGTTAATAGCTCAGTAATAGGAATCCACCAGTGATCTTCAAAGTCTTGTGCTTCATCAACCAATATTGCGTCGTAAGAAAGATTAAGGTTTTCTGCAGATTGATTTAACAATTCAATAGATGTCTCATTATAAAATTTCCCGATTTCTTCTACAGCTTCAGGTATTTTATATTCAATTTTTGACAGTTTGCATAATTCTTCAGACAAGCCATGGATTGTGTTCACACTTACTTTTTTATTTTGACTAAAAATATTTTTCAATAAATCAGCAATTTTTATGTTAAAAGTTAAAATTAATACTTTATTATTAGCCTCAGAAAGTCTTCTTGCCTTTTCAATTAATAAGAGCGTTTTCCCCGTTCCGGCCCCGCCTTCAATAATTGCATGATTCTGATGTTCTATAAAGTCTAAGATTTGATATTGTTGTTGTGTTAGCTGGATTAACTTTTTCTTATTTTGATTAAATTGATCTGATAATGTTGGTAATAATCGAAAAGAAGGTTGTAAAACTTTATGTTGTATTAGCTTTGAAGCTGACGGGGTAAGTGAAGATACAGGATGCCAGTATTTGAAAATGGTTAATATCGTTTTTTCTAATGCTATAGAATTAATTATCTGTTTTGTCAGTATAATTTGTCTTGGTGATTCTACGGGTAAATCAACACTTAAAACATCATTTATATCTGGAAAACAAACTGCATAACCACTAACAAAGTTATCATTGGTAACTTTTCTACAGGTATTTTTTATAAAATGTTGAGCTTTCCTTGCTTGTTCAAATGGATTTTTTATTTGATGGTAATCTCCGTAACGATCAATCGATACCCAATGATTGTTGTAAAACTCAATTCCTCCACCTTTTACTTCGATCACAATAAATCCAAACTCCGGTATAAATAGCACTACGTCAGCTTCACCTTGATGTAATTTTTTTGATCTAATTGGTTTAGTATTGTTATCAAATTCTAGAAAATTAAAATTATGGTAGGCTATCCAAGTGTCAGGAGTATACTTGGATAAGGCCTGAAGAAAAAATTTTTCTCCAGAAGAAATACTGTGATCAACATTTTCAGGTAATAACTTTGCCATAGTCTAAATGCCCATATTTATTACTGTATGAATCCCACAAATAGGAGAAACAAATTGATCCTTTGATATAGATTTGGACAATATTAACTTTACCATCCGCTTTGATCTTGACCTCTTCATATTCGATGGGTTGATAACCGTCTTTGATACCCAGCGTTCCAGATAAGGATAAGGGGTCATTTGTTTGCAATTAAAGTCTTTAATTCGTCCGAGATTTGGTTAGCTGACAGTTTAATCGGTTTAAGTCGAGATTTCTCCGAAGGCTTGTTTAACATACCGTATTTATTACTAATATGCTCTATGTTCATCGTTATTATAAATTATGAGCTTGTTCCAGGAGGTATAAAATCTAACCGAGTCTTGAGTTTCTGACCGGCTTTAAAGGTCACCACACGTCTGGCTTCAATTACCGCTGCTTCTCCGGTTTTAGGGTTTCTACCGGGGCGTTCACTTTTATCTCGAATGCTAAAGTTGCCAAATCCTGATAACTTTACTTCTTGGTTGCTAGCTAAGGCCTCTTTAATTGCATCAAAGTAGGACTCAACAAATTCTTTGCTTTCTCGGTTATTCAGTCCCAGCTCATTAGTTAACTTGTCGGCTAGGGCTGCTTTGGTAATGCTCATAATGATTTGATATTAAGTTAATAAACAATTATCTCAGTATAGCAGATAGTGAGGCTTGTACGGGCTGCTTTAAAATTTAAATAACCCATTATAGGAAGAGCGGGGCAGACTGTATCGATCGACATCTGACATGATCAACCAAACTTTTCCCTATCTTCTGCAGACGGTAAGGACAGATACCTTGGCTTTTTAGATTCTTCTCCGTACCACTTTGAATCCTGTATATGTTTCTTTACATCTTCAAGGCCATAGGGACGATCGGTATAGTTTCTATCCAAAATGAGACTGATAAAATGATCACCTCGGAGATCATGATCTTTGATCGTGCGTTCCCAGGTACTATACGTGGAGATTAACGTGCCGTTGTCACAATCAAAAAAGGGAAGGTAACCAAAGTACTCGCATTTCGTTCCATCTGGAGCCATGTAAATACTGGGAGTTATTAGCTCAAATCCAAATTCCTTAGCACCTTCAAACCAAGCGTTACATATCATTTTTTCTGTGGCGTTCATAAATTATCCTGCATTAGATGATAAGACCAAGACGTTAACTGATTTAGAATTTTTACTTTGCGTCATGTTAATGCTCTTAAATCATAGTTAATCAATGTCCTTAGGAATAAATTAATAAATTTTTTATATGTGGAACTGAACCCAAAATCGCTCCTGCCAGAAAAACTTCCAAATTGATGTTGATAGTTTTCAATGTATAATTTGTGTAGGTTGTAACAAACTTTGGAAAAACAAATACTAAGAAAGATTAAGGTATGGATACATCATATAAGTCTATATTTAAAATGCCTGTTCCCATGAAAATTACTGGTAGATCATCGAGTATCACTAACTCTTTTGTCAATTCAATAATACCAGTTATTGAGCCTTCTGCTGATGATATTAAAGAGGCTTTAAGTATTTTAGGGATGGATGTGCATACCATTGAGTGCAGTTATTGTGGCTCTAAATATACTGAATGGGATCATCTAAGGCCATTAGTTGAAGATAAAATGCCTACTGGGTATATATCAGAGATCCAAAATCTGGTTCCTAGCTGCGGGAAATGTAATCAATCTAAAGGGAATAAAGATTGGTTAATTTGGGTAAACAGTGAAGCTAAACTATCACCAAAATCTAGAAACATAAAAGACTTAAGGGAAAGAATCGAAAAGCTTAAGAATTATAGTCGTTGGAGAGAGCCTACAATAATTGATTTTCCCAAAGTAGTTGATAGTTCTCTATGGGAAAAACTATAATACTCCCCAAAATTTGGACCACTAGTTAAGATATAATTCCTTGTATAAATCAAGGGAAAAGAAATGGGAACCATTAGAAAAAAACACAGTACTCAAATCAAAATGAAAGTGGCT
>Ga0070728_10002104_pt1 | contig 26017 bp, 16 predicted proteins | sample tdDd471_FD_66723 | JGI IMG/M metagenome (GOLD analysis project Ga0070728, IMG submission 66723) | Marine sediment microbial communities from the Atlantic coast under amendment with organic carbon and nitrate - tdDd47.1 | ecosystem: Environmental > Aquatic > Marine > Coastal > Sediment | place...
AAGGCGCGAAAGAGCTGAATACTGAAGGTATTCTGCGATTGAGCAACGCCGCGAGGTGTTCGCCTGGCAAGTCAGGGCGCGGACCGGATCACTGAATGTCGGTGTCAGCCGAGCTCGTCGGGCGGCAGATCGTCGACGAGCACGAGGTCGTCCCGGTGCACGGCGGCGTCGCCGTTGTGGTACCCGATCGCGTCGACGATCGCCGAGGAGTCGCGGCCGGCGATGCGCGCCAGGTCGGCGGACGGATAGGCGGACAGCCCGCGGGCGACCTCGACGCCGCTGTCGGTCTGGATGCGCACGACCGCGCCGGCGCGAAAGTCGCCGGACACGCCGGTGATGCCGCCGGGCAGCAGGCTGCGGCCCCGGGCGCGGATCGCCACCTCGGCGCCGTCGTCGATCGAGACGACGCCTGCGGGTTGCGCACCGAACCGGATCCACGCCTTGCGCGACGAGAGCCGGTCGCCGCGAGGGACGAAGAGCGTGCCGATGGTCTCGCCAGCGAGAGCGCGGCCCAGGTTGTCCGGGCGGCGCCCGCCGAGGATGACGGTCGGCACACCCCAGGTGGACGCGGTGCGGGCGGCGCCGACCTTCGACGCCATGCCGCCGGTGCCGTACCCGCCGGACGTCGACGGCCCGGAGATGTCGGTGAGCACGGGATCGTCGGCCCAGACGACCGGCAGCGGGCTGGCGGACGCGTCGAGCGCCGGATCGGCGGTGTACAGCGACTCGACGTCGGACAGGATCAGCAGCGCGTCGGCGTTGACGATCGACGTCACGAGGGCGGCGAGGCTGTCGTTGTCGCCGAAGCGGATCTCGTCGCTCGTGATCGTGTCGTTCTCGTTGATGATCGGCACGACGCCCTCGAGCTGGTCGAGCTCGCGCAGGGTCTTGCGCGCGTTGAGGAACCGCTCGCGGTCGTTGAAGTCGTCGCGGGTGAGCAGGACCTGGGCGACGCTCATGCCATAGAAGCGGAACTCCTCGGCATAGAGGTGCATGAGGCGCGGCTGACCGACGGCGGCGAGGGCCTGCTTCTGGGCGAGGGTCTCGTTCGTCGTGCGTCGCGGGCGCCCATGCTGGCGGCGTCCGACGGCGATCGCGCCGCTCGACACGAGGATGATGCGGCGGCCGGGCACACGCGCGAGCCGCGCAATGGCCTCGACGAGGGCGGTGAAGGTCCGCCGATCGATCACGCCGCCGCCCCCGCCGACGAGCACGTTGGACCCGACCTTCACGACGAGGGTTCGTGCGCCCCGGATGAGGCTCCGCGCGCTCTCGACGGCATCGGTGGGGACTTCCTGGATCGCGTGCATGCGGCTCTCGGCGGCGGGCAGGTCGCGGGATTGTGGTACGGCCACGGCGCGAACGTCCAGCGTCGCCGCCCGTGCGCATCGAATCGATGTCGGGGCTCGGGCGCAGCTCGCGGCGGCGGACGGTCCGCGGTTCTGAGCGGACGCCGGCGATGCAGGCTCGACAGGCGCCGGGCGAGCGCGCTAGACCGGGGCATCTCGCCACGGACGATGAGGCGCCCATGGGCTGGTTCTCGGGCCTGTTTCGGCCCAACCCCGAGAAGGTCATCGCTCGCGCAGACAAGGCGTACGACGCCGGTGGATGGGCGGACGCCCTCGAGCTGTACGAGCAGGTCGACGCATCCGCGCCCGACGCGGATCGCATCGCCGAGCGTGCGCTGACGTGCCGCCGCAAGCTGCACCGCATCAACATGGACGAGGCGGAGCGGTACGCGGCGGCCGGGCAGCGCGAGCGCGCGGCCGAGCACTACGAGCTCGCGGCGCGGTTCGCGCCGAGCGACGAGGCGGCGACGTCGTGCGAGGACGCGCTGACGACCCTCGCCCGCGACGCCGCGCGCGAGGACGCGGACGCATCGTCGACGGTCGACGTGCCCGAGGGCGCGCTGATCGACGACGTGCAGACCCTCGACCTGCTGCTGGCCCGGTTCCCCGAAGAGGTGGTCGACCGGTACCACGACGAGCCGCAGGCGCTGCGTGACGCGGTGCTGGCGCTGCACGACGGTCGCCCCGGCGATGCGTGGGATCGGCTCGAGCCACTGGTCACCGACGGCGCGTCGACGATCGTGCGCTTCGAGGCGGCGCGGACGCTCCGCGCCCTCGGGCGCATCGAAGACGCGCTCGACGCCACCGAAGGCATCGACGACGCCAGCGACGCCTGGTCGGACGCCTGGCTGCTGCGCGCTCGGCTCGCGTGGATGCTGCGCCGGTGGGACGTCGCCGAGGGCGCGCTGCAGGCGGCGGTGGACGACGACGCAGAGAACGTCTCGGTGCTCGCGGCGATCGCGTCGGACGCGATCTTTCGGCGGGCGCCCCACGATGGCCTCGAGGCGATCGGTATGGCGCTCGAGCTGGCCCCGCGCGACCGCAGCCTGAAGCTGCTGCAGGCGCGGCTGCTCGAGCTGCTCGGCCGCGATGCGCCGGCGATCGAGATCTACGAGAGCATCGTTCGGGCGACCTGGTCCTGGGACCCGGACACGTCCGAGCTGCGCTTCGACCCGGATTCGGCCCAGCTCGCGGCGCTGCACTACCTGCGGACGGGGCAGCAGCTCGAGCGCGCCGCGGAGTTGATGCGGGCGCTCGTCGCGGCGTCGCCCCCGTCGAACCGGTGGCGCCCCCAGCTCGACCTGGCGGCGATTCTGCAGGCGCTCGGTGACGACGAGGCTGCGACGACCGCGTTGAAGGGGCTGCGCCGCACGCTGCCCGCGGACCAGACCGTCGGTCACGCCCGCGTCGCCCAGCTGCTCGGCGACGAGACGCGCCTGGCGGAGCTGATCGTCGGGTTTGACGAGGCCGATCGTGGCCGCTGGCTGGACCTGCTGGCGGACCGCGGGGTCGATCCGCCCACCCCGTCGTGACCGATTCGGCACGCGCCGCGACGACGACCGTGGGGCGCCTCGCGCCGCTCGTGTCCGGGTTCGTCGTGCTCGTCGTGTCGCTGTGGTCGAGCGCACCCGCGCTGGGGCCGCTGGATGCCGGCGACTTCGTCGCTGCGTCGGCCGCGCTGGGCGTGCCGCATCCCACCGGGTTCCCCCTCTCGACGGCCACCGGAGCCGGCGCCCAGCTGCTGCCCCTCGGGATGATCGCCGGTCGCGCCGCGTGGTGGAGCGCGCTGGCGTCCGCGTTCGCGGCGATCGCCTGGTCGATGGCCGGCGTGCGCCTCGCTCGCCACGACGCGGGCCGGCTCGCGGCGAGCGTCTGCGTGGCGATGGCGTTCGTCACCGTCGACACCCTCGCGCTGCATGCCCGCATCCCCGAGGCGTACGCGCTCAACGTGGCGCTCGCCGGGGTGGCGCTGGTGCTGGCGATCGATCACGCGCGGGCGCCGGACGCGCGCCGCGTCGCCCTCATCGGTCTCGTCGTCGGCCTGGGGATCACCCAGCACGCCCTGTGGCGCCCGTGGGGGATCGTCGTCGGGATCCACCTGCTCGCCACGACACCGCGCGCGATGCGCTGGCGGGCGTGCGTGGCCGGGGGCGCGGCAGCGCTGGCCGGGCTGCTGGCGTGGACGTGGTTGCCCGCGGCGGCGCTGTCGGACGCCGCGCACGCCTGGGGCCAGCCGGACACCCTGGCGCGGTGGTGGGATCACGCGAACGCGGCGTCGATCCGGCGGGGCTACGACGGCACGATGTGGCCGGGGCCGTACGCCGCCGGGGTGCACCTGAGCACGCTGGCGTCGCAGCTGCTGCGGGGGCTGGCCGGGCTCGCGCCGGTCGGGCTGATCGCCGGGGCCGTACTCGCCGTGCGCGACCGGCGGGCCGGGCTCGTGGTGCTCGGCCTGGCCGCGGCGGACGGCGTGTACAGCGCGTGGATCAACCCGATGGGGCTGACGGACGTGCAGAACGGGCAGGCCCTCGCGCTTGCCCTGGCGGTCGCGGCCGGGGTCGGCATCGGCGATGCCGTGGGCGGCGCGTTCGCGCGGCGGGATGCCCCCGCAGTGGCCGCGCCGATCGCGGCGCTGGTCCTCGTCGGCGCGTGCCTCGCCTCGGCGCGTCCCGGCGCCTTTGCCGACGTGCGGCACGATCACGCCAGCGAAGATCTCGTGCTCGCGCACCTGCACACCGTGCCCCCCGAGGGCGTCACGACGTGGGCGACCGACACCCTGTCCGCCGCGGGGTTGTACGCGCGGGTCGGGCTCGACGCGCGCCCGGACCTGTGGACGATCGGCCGGTGGGCGCTCAGCGATCCGGCCGTGGCGGACGCGCGCGCGGCGGATGCGCCGTTCGACGTCGTCGCGGCCCCCGTGGTGTCCGAGGACATCGACCAGAGCTTGAACCTGTGGATGCATGCGATCCTCTCGGCCCAGCTCGGAGCGCGTGCGGTGCACCACGAGGTCGCCGGACGCGACACCGATCTGCCCGGCGGCGTCTGGCTCGAGCACCGGTGGCCGATCGGCACCGTGCGCATCGGCGCGCCCGCGTCGATCACCGCGTGCGAGCCGCAGCCGTTCGCCCTCTGCGGGCCGGGCAACGACGCGGCGTTCGGGCGCAGTGCGCGCAGCGTGTCCGGCGCGGATGGCATCTGGTACCGCCGGTGGCTCGGCACCCAGTGGGGGCGCATCGGCACGACGTGTGTGCAGCGCGGGGATCTGACCTGCGCGGCCGAGGCGTTCGAGCGGGCCCACGCGGTGGCGCCGGATCGCGCGGCGCACGTCAACGGGCTGGCCCTCGTGCTGGCGTCGACCGGGCGGTTCGAGTCGGCGCTCGAGCAGATCGAGATCGCGCTCACGATCGATCCGTTGAGCCGCGTGGCGCTGCGCAACGGGGCGCTCTATGCGGCGGTGATCGGCGACGTCGAGCGGTTCGACCGGTTCGCCGCGCGGGCCGAACGGCTCGGCATCCCCCTGCCAGACGACGCGCGCCGACCCCGGTGACCCGGAGTCGGCGCGCATGCAGTGCGGCGGGGGCGCCGCGCTACGTCTGAATCATGAGGATGGCGGTGCCGCCGGTCACCGGTGTGCCGGCGAGGAAGATCGTGCCGCCAGGGGGCAGCCGGATGTCCGTCGATCCGCCCGGGACCTGCACCTGCAGCAGGATCGTCCCGTTGCGCTGGCCTTCGAGCAGGATCGTCGCAGGCCGTGCTCCGGGCAGCGAGACCGACCCGGACTGGCCGGGCGCGAGGGCCAGGCTGCGCCGCGTCGACTGCGAGAAGCTGTCGAACTGCGAAAACTGCTGCTGCAGCCGTCGCGCGTGGGCAGAGAGCGACGCGTCGACCCCGCTGCCGCTGTTGCTGGCGACGATGACCGTGACGGTCACGTTCACCTGCTGGGCGCTGGCGGCGCGTGGTGTCGCGAGCGACGCCCCTGCGAAGAGCAGCAGCGCGCTGAGAGCCACGAGAGCCAGTTGTGAGATACGGTTCATCATCGTCGGTGTCCGGTGCATCGTCGCAGTGGCGACGACCGTCGGGGTCACAGGGGGGTGCCGGTGGGAGCCGGCTCGGCGCTGGCGCCTTCGTCTTCGCCGTCCTTCGTCTCCGGGACGATCCAGATGACCGGCGCGATGTCCGCGTCCGCGTCACCCGGGGTCACGCCGGACCAGTACCCGGGCTCGAACTCGACCGAGTCCACGACCGGCGAAGTCAGGTAGTAGTTGTTGATCACCGTGGGCGCAGGGGATGCGACCTCGGGCGCGACCGGGTTGTCGGCGGTCGGGCGGTTGATCATGGGCAGCATGAGGGCGACGACCGCGGCGGCCGTGATCGCGCTGGCGAACACCGCGCGGTGCTCGCCGACGAACGCGGCGACGGTGGTCCACATCGACCGCTTCTGCTGCGGCGTGAGCTCGGTCGACGACCCGCGCTCGGCATCGATCGCGTCGAGCGCGGTCTCGATGCGTCGGCCGAGGGCCTCGAAGTCGACCCGCTCGGCGGCCTGCTCGACCGGCAGCACGAAGGCGTCGCGCAGCTCACCGAGCCCGGCGACCGCGTCCTTCGCGGCGTCGGTGCTGGCGAGGTAGGTCTGCACCCGCTCGCGGTCGGTGTCCGACAGCGGCTCGCCGTCGGCGCGGGCCATGGCGAGCAGCTCGAGCTCCGGGTTGCGTAGCCGGGTCGGCGCTGCGTCGCCCATCACCCGATCGAAGAGCCCGTCGAACGAGACCCGCTCGAGCGCCGCTTCGACCGGGAGCCGCACCGCGTCGCGCAGCTCCTCGACGACCGCGAGGTACTCGCGGGCCGCCGGGTCGGACTCCAGCGCAGCCTCGACACGAGGCCGATCGGCCGCGTCGATCTCGCCATCGGCATAGAGCTCGATGAGCAGCTGGATGTCGGGGTCGAGGTGGCTCATTGCGTGAAGTCGGGGGCTGCGCCGAGGCGGCGAGGAGGTCGGGTCGTTGGCTTCGACGGGGTGGGGGGGAGGATATTCAGGATCGAATCGCCTTTTTTCGATCCGTCGAGACGGTGGGGTCAGCGGAAGGCACGCAGGTCCTCTCCGACGTACTCAGCGAGGGCGTTCTGCATATTCTTCCGCGCGTGGTGCAGACGGCTCATCACGGTGCCGATCGAGATCTCGAGCTGGTCGGCGATCTCCTGGTACGCGAGGCCCTGGATCTCGCGCAGCACGAGGATCTCGCGGTGCGCTTCGGACAGCGTCCGCATCGCGTCGTTCATCTTCTCGAGCAGCTCGCGCCGGCCGAGGGCCCGCGCCGGGTTGATGCCCAGGCGGCTCGGCAGCAGCATGTCGTCGCCCTCGACGTCGTCGTCGCGGCCGATCGCGTCGTCGTAGTCGACGGTCTTCGTCCGCTTCGCGCGTCGGATGTGGTCGATCGTGACGTTCTTCGCGATGCGATACAGCCACGTGTAGAAGCTGCTGCTGCCCTCGAAGCGCTCGAGGTTGCGGTAGACCTTCACGAAGGTCTCCTGCACGAGGTCCATGGCGTCGTCTTCGTGCCGGACCATGCCGTAGCAGATCGAGAAGACCTTCTTCTGGTACCGCTCGACCAGCTGACGGAACGCGTCGCGGTCGCCGCTCTGGGCGCGCTCGACGAGGTCCTGATCGCTGACTTCCACGGGGTGGTCCGGGGGCGGTGGCGTGGGACGGCGTGCCGAACGCGACCGCGGGTCGCGCCAGCCCGTGCGAACTTGTAGGCCCCAACACGGTGCGAACGCAAGCCGTCCGCGCCGTCGCCGAGGGTGTCGCGGGGTTGAGATCCGGCTTGATCCGTGGGAATCGAGGCCCCACTCCTCGCGTTGGACCGCCCGCAGGGGAGGTCGTCGATCGCTGATTCGTCCTCGCCTGCGCGCGAACCCTTCTCACCTGCTCGCGAGCGCTCTCTGTGCCGCACGGCCCGCAGCCCGTCCTGGACGCCGCCGCCCGAATTCGGGGCCATCTGGCCCGGGTGCGGTCTCTCGCCACCCGGCGAGCGCTCGGCGGTGCGGCGTGGATGGCGACCGGCGCCGTGCTGGCGGCCCTGGTGGTCGGCGCGTGGATCCTCGGGGTCGTGCCCCGGTCCGCGATCGCGCGGTACGCAGTGCTCGCGGTGGCCCTCGTCGGCGCGGCGGGGCCGCTCGTCGCGGCGCTCGTCCGCATCCGGCGGGTCTTTGGCGCGGACGCTGCGGTCGCCGCTCGGTTGGAGTCGAGCTTCCCCGCGCTGCGGTCCGACGTCCGCGCGGCGCTCGAGTTCGCCGATCCGGCGCGGCCCGCCAGCGACGACACCGCCCGGGCGCTGCGGGATCGCCTCGTGCTGCGCATCGCCGATGGCCTCGACGCGAAGCGCGCCCGGCTGGGTGACGCTGCGCCTGCGGCGGATCTGCGCCCGGCGCGCGGCCTGCTCGTCGGCGCCGTGGCGCTGCTCGTCGTGGGCCTGCTCGCCGCGCCGGCGACGCTGACCACCGGGGCGAGCGCGCTGGTGTTCGGCCCGCCGACGGTGACCGAGTCCGGCGCCGCCGTCGTGCAGCAGCCCCTCGTCGGCGCCATCGATCTGCTGGTGACGCCGCCGTCGTGGACCCATCGGCCGCCCGCGCGGATCGTGTCGTCCACCGGCGACGTCCGCGCGCTGGCCGGATCGACGGTCGCCGTGTCGGCGGTGGCGCTGCAGCCCGCAGAGTCGGCGCGGCTCGTCGTCGTCACGGATGCTGGCGAGACCCCGATCGCCATGTCGGTCGAGGACCAGCGGATCCTCACGGCCGAGTTCGTCGTCGACACGGCGGGGTCGTGGCGCGTCGAGGTGACGCCACCCGGTGAGCCCCGCGTGGCCGACCCGGTTGAGCGCAGCATCCGCATCGAGCCGGATCAGCCGCCGCGGGTCGAGCTGATCGCCCCGACGAGCGGCATGGAGGTCACCCCCGACCACGTCGTGAACCTCGAGTTCATCGCCAGCGATGACTTCGGGCTCGGGGACGTGCGCCTCGTGTGGCACTTCGTCGGCGACGAGGACCGCCCCCGCGAGGTGCCGCTGCAGAACGACATCGGGCTCCCTTCGCATCAGGAGCACGTGCCCTTCGAGCTCGCGCCGCTGCGGCTGCAGCCCCGGGACGAGGTTGTCGTGTGGATCGAGGCCACCGATCAGCACGGGCTCGACGGGCCCCAGACCGGGACGTCGCGGGCGATCACCCTGCGCGTGGCGTCCCCCGACGACCACCACGCCGAGGTCCTCGCGCTGAAGGAGCAGCTCTTCGAGGTCGTGCTCGCCCAGCTCGCCGCGACGCTGCCGCCTCGGCTGGCGACGTGGGCGTCGGCGGACGACGCCCTCGTGGCCGTGCCGCGAGAGGGCACCGACGCCGAACGCGCGGAACGGCTGCGTGGGGCGCTGACCGGCGCGGACGGGTGGGTGCAGGTGCACGAGGTGTTCGGCGCTCTCGTGGAGGCGATGGCCGCCGACGAGCTGAGCGCGACCCGGGACGCCGAGCTGCTCACCGTCGCCCGCGCCGAGCTCTACGAGGCGGAGCGCGACCACCGGCGTCGGCTCGACGCGGTCGAGGTCGGCGCGAACCGGGGCGCGGTCACCGCGACGGCGTACGGCCCCGTGGCGCTCTCGGACGCCGATCTCATCGAGCGTACCGAGCGGATCGCGCTGCTGCTGCAGGACCTCATCGCGCTGCACCGCAGCGACGACCTGCAGCGCACGGTCGAGGAGCTGTCCGAGATCCGCGACCGGCTCGCCGAGCTGCTCGAGCAGTACCGCGAGACGCAGGATCCGGAGCTGCGCGCCCAGATCGAAGAGGAACTCCGCCGCCTGGAGTCGCGGATGCGCGAGCTGATGCAGCGCATGGCGGCGCAGGTCGAGCAGCTGCCGGTCGAGCACCTCAACGCCGAGGGGCTGGAGCGATCCGAGATGGCCGAGCAGGTCGGCGAGATGACCTCGTCGCTCGACCAGCTGCGCGACCTCTTCGAGTCCGGCGACATCGACGGCGCCCTCGCAGCGCTCGAGTCGCTGGAGTCGAGCCTCGAAGGCATGATGGGGCAGCTCGATCAGCACCTCGACGGCGCGACCCCCGACGGCGTCAGCGAGTTCGACGAGGCGATGGCCGAGCTGATGGACGAGGTGAACGACCTCGAACAGGCCGAGCAGGCGATCGAGGCCGAGACGAGCGAGCTGCTCGAGCAGATGCTCGCCGAGCGCGAGGCCGAGATGCGCGAAGAGCTGGACGCCCGCATCGAGGCGGCCCGCGAGCTCGTCGCCGAGATGGAGGCGCGCCACGCCGACGCGGGCGACGACCGGTTGCCCATCGAGTCTCGGCAGGCGCTGCGGGCGACGCAGGACGCGCTCGAGCGACTCGACGCTGCCCTCGCTCGCGACGATGTCGCCGGCGCCGAAGAAGAAGCCACGCGCCTCATGCCGACGCTGCACGATCTGGCGTGGCAGCTGCGGCGCGACGAGGCGCTGGTGCTGCGCGACAACGAGGCCCGGGGTCAGGTCGCCCAGCAGCGGCGCGCCACCGAGCAGAACCTCGAGCAGATCACCGGGCTGAGCCGGTCCCTGCGCTCGCTGATGGAGCAGTCGCGCCCGCGGCCGACCCCCGGCCAGCAGCAAGCGATGGACGGGCTCGCTGAGCGCCAGTCCGAGGTCGGCGAGCGGCTGTCCGAGCTGCAGCAGCAGATGGACGCGTTCGGCGAACGGTTCCCGATCGGCGAAGGCGCCGGGCAGCCGCTGCAGCAGGCGTCCGAGGCGATGCAGCAGGCCGAGGGTGCGCTGCGCCAGGGGCGCCCGCGCCCGGCGATGCAGGGCGAGATGCAGGCCCTCGAGGGGCTGCGCACGATGCGCCAGCAGCTGCAGCAGATGACCCAGCGCCAGCGGCGCCAGGACCAGCAGCAGAGCCAGGGGTCGCCGCGAGATCGCGTGGACATCCCCGGCGAAGGCGAGGGCGGGCGACGGGCGTTCCGCGACGACGTGGTCGACGCCATGCGCGAAGGCGGGTTGGACAGCTGGGACGACGAGATCCGGAGGTACTATGAAACGCTGCTGGAGTAGCGCGGTTCGGGTCCTCGTCGGGGTCGCGCTGTGGTGCACGGCGACCCCCTCGGCGAGCGCTCAGGACAACCCCTGGCAGCTCGCGGTGCAGGCGTCCGGCGCGATGGACGACTGGGACTACGTCACCGCGCGCACGCACCTCGACGCGCTGAACGCGGGGTGGGCCGACCATCCGGCGACCGCCTGGGTGCAGGGCGAGTGGCTCTTTCACCACGGCGAGTACGACGCGGCGGTCGAAGCCCTCGACGCCGCGGTCGAAGGGGGCGCGCCCGAGCGGGTCGCCGAGCTGCGGGACCTCGTGGCCGACACCCGCGACGTCACCGCCGACTACGCAACGTACGTCACCGCCGACGGGCTCTTCGAGATCCGGTACGACGCCCGGCGCGACGCGGTGCTGATCCCGTGGGCCGAGGCGACGCTCGAGGGCGCGTACTACGAGATCGGGTACGACATCGGGTACTGGCCCGAGCCGCCGATCCGCGTCGAGATCTACCCGCGCTCGTCGACCCTCGCCCGGACGTCCTCGCTGACCGAGGAGGCGATCCAGACGTCGGGCACGATCGCGCTGTGCAAGTACAACAAGCTGATGTTCACGTCGCCGCGGGCCACCGCGCGCGGGTATGGCTGGCGCGATACGCTGAGCCACGAGTACGTGCACTACGCGGTGGCGCACCTCACGCAGCGGGACCTGCCGATCTGGCTGCACGAGGCGCTCGCGAAGTACCTCGAAGGGCGCTGGACGGGCTCGCGCGACATGCACCTGGAGCCGTCGCGCGAGGACCTGCTGGGCGAGCGCATCGAGGCAGGGACGCTGATCACCTTCGAGCAGATGCACCCGTCCATGGCGTACCTGCCGAGCCCCGAAGACGCGTCGACCGCGTACTCGCAGGTGTTCACGATCATGGAGTTCGTCGTGCAGCGGCGGGGCCCCGCGGCCATCCGTGAGCTGTTGTACCGGCTGAAGGATGGCGCCGAGCTCGAGCTCGCCTTCGAGGCGACGTTCGGCGAGGACTTCGAGACCTTCGAGCGGACGTGGATGGCGTGGCTCGCCGAGCGGCCGCGGGTCGAAGTCCCGGGCAGCTTCCAGGAAGAGATCCAGCTGATCTCGGACTCCGGCGACGGGCCGGACGTCGACGAGCTCGCCGGCGTCGGATCCGTCGAAGCGCGCGAGCACCTGCGGCTCGGCGAGCTGCTGCGCGGGCGCGGGCACGTCGACGCGTCGATCGTCGAGTATGAGAAGGCCGAGACGCTGGTCGGCAACGCGAACCCGATCCTGCAGAACGCCCTGGCCCGGGCGCGCCTCGATCTCGCCGATCCGGACGGCGCCCTGAACGCGCTCGAGGACGTGCGGGGGTGGCATCCGGACTTCTATCCACTACACCTGCACCACGGCGAAGCGCTGCTCGGACTCGGGCGCCCGCGCGAGGCCCTGGACAGCCTGGAGGCGGCGGTCGGCATCAACCCGTTCGACCCCGCCGTGCATCACCAGCTCGCCCGCGCGTTCGAAGCCGTGGGCAGCACCGAGCTCGCCGCGCGGGCTCGCGAACACGCGACCGCCGTCGCCCGCTGACTCCCGGACACCCATGCAGACCCCCGCCGAGCCGACCCCGGCTTCGATCGACGATCCCGCCCGCCTGCTGGCCCGCGCCCGCGAGGCGAGCGAGGCCGTGCGCGCCCAGATCGGCAAGCGAGTGTTCGGCCAGCACGACGTGGTCGAGCACCTGCTGATCGCGCTCTTCGCCCGCGGCCACACACTGATGATGGGCGTGCCCGGGCTCGCGAAGACCCTGCTGGTGTCGACGCTGGCCGAGGTGCTCGACCTGTCGTTCAACCGCATCCAGTTCACGCCGGACCTGATGCCGTCGGACATCACCGGCACGGACATCCTCGAGGACGACCCGGACACCGGGCGGCGGCGGTTCTCGTTCGTGAAGGGCCCGATCTTCACGAACCTGCTGCTTGCCGACGAGATCAACCGGACGCCGCCGAAGACGCAGGCCGCGCTGCTGCAGGCGATGCAGGAGCAGATCGTCACGGTCGGTGGGCGCACGTACAAGCTGCCGCGGCCCTTTCTCGTGTTCGCGACGCAGAACCCGATCGAGCAGGAGGGCACGTACCCGCTGCCCGAGGCCCAGCTCGACCGGTTCATGTTTCACGTCCGGGTCGACTACCCGAGCCTCGAAGACGAGATGAAGATCGCGCGGCTGACGACCTCGGACGCCGAGGAGCCGCTGCGCCACGTGCTCTCGCCGGACGACATCGCCGCGCTGCAGCAGCTCGTGCGCCACGCCGAGGTCACCGATCCGGTGGTCGAAGAGGCGGTGCGTCTGACGCGCGCGACGCGCCCGTCGGACGACACGGCCCCCGAGATGGTGAAGCGCTTCGTCACGTATGGCGCCGGCCCGCGGGCGACGCGCTTCTTGATCCTCGGCGCGAAGGCGCGGGCGATCCTCGCCGGGTACGAGACGCCGAGCGTCGACGATGTGCGCGCGCTGGCGCCGTCGGTGCTGCGGCACCGGATTCTGGTGAACTTCCACGCCGAAGCCGAAGGCGTCGACAGCGACGCGATCGTCGCCGCCCTGACGGGCCGATCGGCGTGACGACGTGCACCGCACACCGCGAACCGCACGACGAGCCGCACCGCATGACGAGCCGCACCGCATGACGAGCCGCACCGCATGACGAGCCGGACTGCATGACGACCTCTCGCGCCCGCTGGATCGACCCCCGGCAGCTCGAGCGCCTCGCTGGCGCTCGGCTGCGTGCGCGTGGTGTCGTCGAGGGCGTGCTCGCGGGCCTGCACCGCAGCCCGCACAAGGGCGCGAGCGTCGAGTTCGCGGAGTACAAGGAGTACGCCCCCGGCGACGACCTGCGGCACATCGACTGGCGGGCCTACGGGCGCATCGACCGGTACTACGTGAAGCAGTTCGAGGACGAGACGAACCTGCGCGCCTGGTTCGTGCTCGACACGTCCGGGTCGATGGACTTCGCGTTCGAGGATGCCCCCCGCAAGGTGACGTGGGCGTCGACCTTCGTCGCGGCGCTGTCGTGGGTGCTGCTCTCGCAGGGCGACGCGCCGGGGCTGCTCGTGTTCGACGAGCGCCCGGGGTACGCGCTGCCGCCCTCGTCGAAGAAGACCCAGCTCGACGACATCTGCGCCGTGCTCGACGCGACCCGCGCCGAGGGGCGCACCGATATCGAGTCCGCGCTCGCCCGAATCGCCGAGCGCGTGTACGCCCGCTCGCTCGTCGTGCTGGTCAGCGACCTGCTCGAGGCTGGCGACGAGGTGCTCACGCTCGCGCGGGTCCTGCGCCGTCGCGGGCTCGAGGTCGTCGTCGTGAACGTGCTGGACCGGGCCGAACGCGACCTGCCGTACGAGGGGCTCACCCTCTTCGAAGGCCTCGAAGGCGAGGGCGAGCTGCTCGCGGATCCCGACGACCTGCGTTCGGCGTACCGCGACCTGATGGACGCGCACATCGCGCGGGTCCGCGACGTCTGCCGTGCGGGCGACATCGAGATGCTCGAGGCGACGACGTCGGATCCGGTCGAGGGCGTCATCCTCGACCTGCTGCGTGCACGAGCCCGGGGGCGTCGCCGATGAGCTTCGTCGCCCCGGCCATGCTGCTCGGCCTGTTCGCCGTCGCCGTGCCCATCCTCGTGCACATGATGCACCGGCGTCGGGCGCCGCGAGTGCAGTTCCCCGCGCTGTCGTACCTGCTGCGCAGCGACAAGCGGGTGGCGCGGTCGCTGCGGCTCAAGAAGTGGCTGTTGTTGGCGCTGCGCATCTCGCTCTTCGTGCTCCTGCCGCTCGCGATGGCGCAGCCGTTCGTTCGGTGTGGCGCGAGCCCCGTCGAGACGGGGGACCGCCTGCCCGCGAGCCTCGTGATCATCGTGCCCGACGGCGCGAGCACGTCGGCTGCGGACGGTTCGAGCACGGTGTGGGACGCCGCCCTCGACGAGGCGTCGGACCTCGTGCGCGATGCGCGCGCCTGGGACCGGGTCGCCGTCGTCGTGGCCGGCCCCCAGCCGGTCGTCGAGCCCGCCGAGGCGACCGAGGACCACGGCGCCGTGCAGCGCGTGCTGGACGACCTCGCGCCGCGGTCCGCCGGGGTCGACCTCGGTGCGGCGTTCGCCGCCGCGGTCGACGTGCACGCCGAGGCCGAGATGCCGATCCGGCGTACGGTGCTCGTGACCGACGGCGCGATCGGCACCCCGCCGACCGCCGACGACGCAGCGGGGCTCGGCCGGTTCGAGGTCGTGCGGGTCGAGGGGGCGGCGACGAACCTCGCCGTCAGTGAGGTGACCCGCGAGGTCACCGACGACGGCGTGCTCATCGAGGCGGTGATCGAGAACGTCGGGCCCGCGCGGACCGGCGTGACGGTCACCCTCGAGGTGGGCGATCAGGCCGTGGGCGCCGAGCTCGTCGACATCGGTGAGAACAGCTCGGCGACCGCGCGGTGGACCCATCGGTTCGAAGCCGGCGCGGTGCACCCGGTGCGTGTGCGGGTGGACGACCCGGACGGGGCGATCGCCGACAACATGCGGCACGCGGTCGTGCACCTGGACCGCGGGGTCCGTGCGCTGCTCGTGTCCGGCGACCCGCGCGCCGTCGCCTGGAACGACGAGCTCTACTTCTTCGAGCGGGCCATCGAGGCGGCGCGGGCAGCGGGTCGCCCGATCGACACGAATCGGGTCACCGCTGATGCCCTCGCCGGCGTCGACCTCGCCGCGTGGGACGTCATCGTGCTCGCCAACGTCGGCGCGCTGGGCGCCACGGACGTCGCCCGCATCGAGGCGCGTGTGCGCGAGGGGGCGGGCCTGTGGATCGCCCTCGGCGACGCCGTCGATCCGGATCGCTTCAACGCGACCCTCGGCGCGCTGCTGCCGCGCCACCTGCGCTCGATCAAGACGCTCGCCGAGACCGAAGCCGCCGATCGGGACGTGATGGCGACCCGCGTGGCGTCGTTCGACGCGACGCATCCGGTGTTTCGCGTGTTCGCGGCGCCGGGCGGCGAGTCGATTCAGGCGGCCACGACGTGGCGGTACGCACTGCTCGAGCCCCGCGCGGGTGCCGAGGTGCGGACGGTCGCGACCTTCGGTGACGGCGGCCCCGCCTGGATCGAGCACGACGTTGGACGAGGGCGTGTGGCCCTGTGGACGACGACCCTCGACGACGACTGGACGGACCTGCCGATCCGCACGGCGTGGGTGCCCCTGGTGATGCGGGGGCTCGAGCACCTCGCGCGCCGCGGCGCGAGTGCCGGGATCGACGCCGCGCCGGGCGAGCCGGTGACGATCGGCGTCGAGGCGTGGGACCCGACCGCAGTGGTCATCCGTGGGCCGACCGGCCCGCCACAGGTGCTGGAGCCGATCGCCGGCCGTGCGGTCGCGCAGCCCGACGTGGTCGGCGTCTGGCAGGTCGAGCTTGAGCTCGCCGGTGAGACGATCGACGCGCCCGAGCTGGCGTTCGTCGTCAACCCGCCGCCGGGCGCGGGGCACCCTGCGGTGCTGGACGACGCGACGGTCGAGGCGTGGACGGTCGGGGCGGACGAGTCGTCGGACGCCACGGGTTCGGATGCGCCGACCCGCCGACGGTCGGTCTGGCCCGTGGTGCTGCTCGCGGCGCTGCTCGCCCTGTACGCCGAGTCCGCCGTGTCGGTGCGGCGGCGGGTGTGGTCCCGGATGGCCGAGCAGTGGCGTGCGCGCCGGTCCGCGAAGGCCTGACCGCCGCAGTCGCTCTCGTGCGAGAGCGCGCGGTACGAGGGCAAGCGACGCGGTGCGCGCGGTTCAGCGACCGCGGGTCCGACGCCGCAGGCCGCCGAGCAGCGCGAGCGCGAAGAGCGCGACGCTGGCCCCCGCCGTGGGCGACGCGCCGGCGGCGGCACAGCCGTCGCTGCCTCCGCTCGACGTGTCCTCGTCGATCGGGGCGTCACCGGACCCGTCGTCGATCGGGCCGTCGCCGGATCCCTCGTCGCCGGTCGCGCCACGGATCGTGAGACGCCCGGCCGAGCGCTCGGTCGGGTCCATGTTCACGAGGGCGAGGGCTACGGGGGCGCCGGCGCTCAGGGTCACCGACTCCCCCGGGGCGAGCAGCGAGAACGACTCGCTGTCGGCCCAGGTGTCGACCGGCGCAAGCACGACCCAGGGCGTCGTGTCCCAGCCGTCGAGGGGCTCGTTCGTGAGCGTCAGGTCGCGCGGGCGCTCGAGCTCGGCATAGACGGCGGCCCACCCAGCGACCTCGCGTTCCCAGTTCGCGGCGCGGCCATCGAGGGCCGTCCGGTCGAACGCCGGCAGGTCGGCTGCGTGGTCGAACCCACCGCCTTCGATCGTGTACTCGCCGGTGAACTGCACGCGGGCGTGAAAGTGCCCGAACACCGTCGGCCAGTCGGTCCCGGCGGCGTCGACCGCGTCGACGAGGGCGTCCTCGAAGGTCGTGTCACCGGCGCCGAAGCGGGTGAACGCGTCGAGCAGTGTTGCCTCGCCGGTCGTCTCGGTGAGGTGCCAGAAGAAGAGCCCCGTGCCGTAGGCGAAGCTGTCGAAGGGCCCGAGCTGGCGGCTGTTGAGCGAGCGGCCCGGGTCTTCGAAGAACGTCGTCGTCAGACGCTCGAAGTCGGACTGGTTCGGATCGTAGACTTCTTCGTTCCAGGTGGCCGTGCCTTCGGACGCCCAGCCGGGCAGGTCGGCGTGAATCGCCGCCTGCACCGCGTGGAAGTACTCGTGGGACACGAGCACGCGGACCGCGTAGTCGAGCGACGGGTAGCCGTAGCCGCGGAAGTCGTTCTCCATTCCAAACCAGCCGCTGCAGCGCACGACGGGGGATTCGGTGCAGCCCTCGCGAACGAAGAAGCCGTCGCCGCTGCCGATGTCGACGAGGTAGATGTCGAAGGCGGTGTCGCCGCCATCGTCACCGGCGACCCGGCCCACGTCGGTGAGGGCGAGGGGCCACCCACGCGCCTCGAGGTCGGCGAGCACGTCGTCCGCGATCTCGGCGACCATCTGCGCGAAGTCGGGGATGCCGTCGTCATCGGCGTCCGTCGGCACCACCTCGTGGCGCCCGTCGATGGCGTACCAGACCCGGACGTAGCCCTCGGGAGACGCGATCGACCGCGCCTCGTCGTCGCCGAACACGATCCCGAGGTGGCCTTCGCCCTCGGTCGGGCGCGCCGCCTGGGTGCGTGTCTGCAGATCGTCGGGCGACACGGACTCGCCGACATCGGCGGCGCATCCACCCAGCAGCGCCGCAGCCGCGGCGCATCCGAGGACCCGTCGGATCACAGCTCGGCCCACTGCAGGGTGTACTCGCCGCTCGACCAGCCGAGGATCTCGATCTTGTAGAACGCGTCGGCGGTGCGGACGACGTAGATGTCGTCGGCGACCGGCGACACGCCGCCCTCGTAGCTGTACCAGGACGCCGAGCCGGTCGGGTTGTCGACGTTGAGGTAGTTGATCGCGGTCAGGATGTTGCCGATCGGGTCGACGTACGGGACGCAGTCCTGATCGAACGAGACATCGGACTCGAACGCGCTGAAGTCGGTGTCGCCATCGACGTCGGCGAACGGCACGCCGGAGCTCTTGGCCATGGTCACGCCGCCGGGGCCGGAGTCGCCGCCGTTGGTGCGGATGACGACGCGCTTGAACGCGATGTCCCACGTGGCGTCGGTCAGCGACTCGTTGTCGGTGATCGCGACGACTTCGCCGGCGTCGAGGTCGATGTAGACGAAGGGGTTCTCGCGGGCGCCGTCCATGCCGCCGGCGGAGGCGTCGATCGTCGCCGTGACCACGCCGTCCGCGTCCGTGTCGATCGTCACGGCGCCGGCGGACACGCTGTCGTTCAGCGGCCACGCGTCGATGACGGTGCCGGCGGGGCAGCGGGCCTCGCCGCCCGCGTCGGGGTTCGAGACGTCGCCGATCGTGACGACGTCCTCATCGGCGCCGGTGTCCGTCTCGCCGGCGTCGGTCTCACCGGTGTCGGTCTCGCCGGTGTCCGCCGCACCGGTATCGGTGGTGGCGACCGTGTCGTCGGTGTCGTCGCCACAGGCGGCGAGGGCCACGGCGCCGGTGAGCGCGAACGAGAAGAGCAGAGACGTGCGTCGAAGCATGGGGACTCACTGGGAGTGCGGTGTGTTCGGAAGTCCTTCGCAGCGAAAGCAACCTGGGGGCTGGTGACGGTTCTGTCACGCACAAATCCGTCGGATGTCGTGGGCCGAGCCGACGAGGGCGATTCGGTGACGCTCCACGACACCCGGTGACGAAATGCGGCAGCGAACCGGCAGATTCTCGCCGTCGATTCGCCGAATCTGCCGGTGAACGGGGTGGGATCGCCGCTGGCGCTCGAATTGCATGAGAGCGAGGGTCCACTTCACTCGAGAAGGTTACCGCACCGCGGTTTCGCACGGAGGAGATGATGCGCAGGATCCTGACTGTACTCGCGACGGGCGCCCTCGCGATGGGCGCGTGTGCCGAATTCGAATCGGACGACTCCGGCACCCTCGACGGGGCGGTCGTAGCGCCGTCCGAGATCGGCGACGCGGTGCTCAGCGCGTCGGACCTTCACGAAATGCCCGCGCTGCAGAACGGCCAGGTCGAGCTGGCCCGCTTCGTCGGCTACGCGGATCCCGTGAATGGCACGATGGAGATCCAGCGCGTCTTCGAGACCGCAGAAGGCCAGCGCCTGCGCACGGTCGGTCAGGCGAACTGGTGCGACGCCATGGTCGTGCAGGACGGGACGACGGGCTCGAACCCGGACGATACGGTCGAACTGTACACGGTCGATGGCTCGATCGGATCTGCGCTGCCCGGTGACGCCGCGCCCGCGGAGTGCCTCGACGCGGCGATCAACGCCGAACGGCCGGCGTACGATGACCTGTACGGCATCAATGGTGTGTTCTGCGCGACGGTCGGCATCGGCAACTTCTACGACGCGGAGCTGCCGAACGTGATCGCCGAGATCACCTACACCGGCGACGCGGAGCACGCGCCGACGCAGTACCCGTACGGCAACGCGGCGAACCCCGACGACGTGTCGGGCACGAACCGCCCGACGGCGGCCGACGGCGGCATGTTCACCTTCGGGTCGCTCGCCTCGGCGGGCGGCGCGAACGACACGCGCGAATCCCTCTGGACGTTCAACAACGGCTCGAACGCGCCGTTCTTCTTCGAGGGCCGCATCACGTATGACGCGACCGAGGTGTGCGGCAACGACATCGACGATGACTGCGACGGCGTGGTCGACAACGACTGCCGCCTCTTCGACACCGGTGACGAGTGCGCCCTCGCGCGCGACTGCGAGAGCGGCGTGTGTCCCGACGAGGTGTGTCTCGAGGCCACCTGCGACGACGGCGTGACGAACGGCGACGAGACCGGCGTGGACTGCGGCGGCTCGTGCCCCACGGGTTGCCTCACCGAGTGGTCCGGCATCCGCAACAACGTGGACATCGCGACCCTCGAAGGCTGGTCGCAGTGCCACGTCAGCAACATGTATTCGACCGTGTCGGCGGCCGGGGTCCTCACCTCGTGCGACGGGGACCAGCTGCTGGTCGCGTGTCGTCCGTCGGGCTCGGGCACGCTGCGTGTCGCGGCCCACGCGGATCGCGACACGATGGTGGGCACCGATGATGGCCGCGTCTCGTCCGCGGGGCGTCTGATCAACGGCACCCGCTGGTACTACAGCACGACGTGGTCGTGGGGCTTCTTCCCCGACGGCGAGAGCGTCAACCGCAACAGCTGTGACGTCGTGAACACCGGCAACAATGATCGCCTGTGCTTCCACAGCAGCAGCGGCAACCTGACGCCGGGCTGGCGCTGCGGATCGACCCAGTCGGTCGGCGGGTACGAGCGGATCATCTTCGAGTCCGGTGGCGGCGGCGGTGGCATCGGCAACTGCTTCGACGGCGTGCGGAACGGCGACGAGGACGACGTCGACTGCGGCGGCGCCCTCTGCCCGGTGTGCGACCCGCCGACGTGTGATGACGGCGTCGAGAACGGCGACGAGCTCGGCATCGACTGCGGTGGCGACGTGTGTGACCCGTGCGCGTGCGACGACGGTGTCCAGAACGGGGACGAGGTCGGCGTCGACTGCGGCGGAACGTACTGCGACCCCTGCCCGTACGACCCCCAGTGCAGCGCGCCGGTCACGACCTTCACGGACTCGCGCCGGAACGTCACCAACCGCAACGGCACGGTGTACTGCGACCAGGCCGGCCGCGGCTCGCCGGAGTGGGGTGGCCCGGGCTGGTACCGGTTCTCGGGCGCTGCGGGCGACCGGATGCCGACGTCCCCGCCGCCGACGTGGAGCTGCGGTACGCACGCCCCGGGTTGGCTGAACGGCTCGCACCCGACCGTCGCAGACGGGATCGTGTCGCGGCAGATCTGCTACCACTGGTCGGGCAACACCTGCCTGTGGAACGACACGGCCCGGGTCGTGAACTGCGGCGACCACTACCGCTACGAGTTCCCGAACACCCGGTACTGCAGCCTCCGATACTGCGGCATCACCGACTGATTGCGCCACGCGGAGCGTTCGACGCGCGAGCGCACTCGGCGACCCCGCTGGCGTGCGCTCGCGCTGGTTTTGCCCTCCCGCGCGCGCCAGCGCGGTGACCGCACGCTGCCGCCCGTGGTAGCGTTCGGCCGACCCCATCGCATGGAGCCTCGATGTCTGTTCAGCGCCTGTTTCTCGCCGGCCTGCTCGTGGCCGTCGGTACCTTCGCTGCTGCGTGCGGCGACGATGAGCCCTCGGATTCGTGCGTCTCGTCCGACTGCCTGACGCCGCCGCCGAACTTCTGTGACGGGGACACGGCCATCCGGTTCCTGCCGTTCGGGTCGTGCCTCGACGGGGCGTGCGACTACTCGCCGTCGACGCAGACGTGCGAGTTCGGCTGCGCGGACGGTGCATGCCTCGACGAGCCCGATCCGTGTGACGGAGTCGTGTGCGACGATCCCCCGGCGGCCACGTGCGACGGCAACACCGTCGTCGGCTTCGAGTCCGAGGGTACCTGTGCCGACGGCACCTGCACGTACGCGGAAGCCGAGACCGAGTGTGGCACCGGCGAGGTGTGCGCCGACGGAGCGTGCGTCGAGGCACCGGACCACTGCACCGACGGCACGCTGAACCGCGACGAGACGGATGTGGACTGCGGCGGCTCGCGCTGCCCGGGGTGCGCTGCGGATCTCGCCTGTGTCGCCGACGAAGACTGCCTGTCCGGCGTCTGCGCGGACGAGGTGTGCGCCGCGCCGTCCTGCAGCGACGGCATCGCGAACGGGGCCGAGACCGATCGGGACTGCGGCGGGCCCGAGTGCTCCGGGTGCCGGCAGGGGCTGTCGTGCGCGATGAACCGCGACTGCGCGTCCGGGGTCTGTGGCGACGACGGCACCTGTGCCGCCGAGGCCTGCGACGATGGCATCCTGAACGGGCCCGAGACCGACATCGACTGCGGCGGAGGGTGCGATCCGTGCGCGACGGGCGAGGCTTGTGTCGAGGGCGCCGACTGCGAGACGGGGACCTGTCTCGACGACGTGTGCACGAACGCCAGCTGCGCCGACGAGGTCGTCAATGGGGCCGAAACCGATGTGGACTGCGGTGGGGCGGACTGTGCGCCCTGCGCGAACGAGCGGCTCTGCGTGATCGACGAGGACTGTCGGTCCGGCCGCTGCGACGATGGAGTCTGCCGTGCGCCCGGATGCTTCGACGGCGAGCAGGGCGGGCGCGAGACAGACGTCGACTGCGGCGGTCCATGTGCGCCGTGCCTCGACGGAGAGATGTGCCGCAGCGACGCGGACTGTGTCACCGACTTCTGCGATGCCGGGACCTGCGCCGTCCCGTCCTGTGACGACGACCTCACCAATGGCGACGAGTCCGACGTCGACTGTGGCGGCGCCGAGTGCGACGCATGCGCGAACGGCGCGATCTGCCGAAGCGGCGGCGACTGTGACTCGCTCGTCTGCGATCGCGAGCGCTGCCAGGCGCCCGAGTGTGACGACGTGGTCCAGAACCAGGACGAGACGGACGTGGACTGCGGCGGCGACGTCTGCGCGCCCTGCGAGGCCGGCGGCGCGTGCCGCGCAGCGCTCGACTGCGTCTCGCTCAACTGCGTCGACGCGACGTGCGCCGAGATCTCGTGTGAGGACGGCGTGCGCAACGGCACCGAGACGGACGTGGACTGCGGCGGCACCTGCCTGCCGTGCCCGATCCTCACGTGCGACCCGGACGACCCGTTCGCGTGCGAAGCGGCGTGCGACGCCGCGCCGCTCTTCATCCCGCCGACCGAGGCGGCCCCGGGGGTGTGGTCGCCCATCGGCGAGACAGGAGCGCTGAGCCTGCCGCTGTCGACCCGATCGTTGCTGCAGCCGCCGTGCATGGACGGCGACGACACGTCGGGTACGGAGTCCGGGTTCCTCTTCGTCGCGCCGAGCACCGGGACGTATCGCGCCACGACGGACGGGTGGGACGTGGAGCCCGACGAGCTGGCCGATACGTACCTGTACGTCGTGCTGGCCGGATGCCGGGTGATGTTCGACGACATCGATCTGACCGACGCGTGCAACGATGACGCGGGCGCGATGACGTCGCTGTCGACGATCGAGGTCGACCTCGAGCGGGGCGACGCCGTGTTCTTCATCGTCGACGGGGCCTCCATGGGCGAGATCGGCGCCGACTACGGTCTCTGGATCGAGCTCCTCGACTGACCGCGGGTCCGGGCGTCCTGGCCGAATTCGTCGTCGGCGAACCACCCGTCGAGGCGGGGCTGCGGAGTGCCGCACTGTGCATGGCGCGACGGCTTCACCGCCGCGTCACGTCACCGGTGGCACAGAAATGGCACCTTTCTTTGCCGGAATTCTGTCCCCGGACACCGCCGTTAGGGGATCGGCAAGTTCTGGATCCGAAGTTGCATCCTCTATCGCCAGGCACTTTCGCGGGCTGCTCCGCGGGGCAGTCGAGCTGATGTTGGAGGACAGGATGCGTAGGATCTTTGCGGTAGTAGCGACGGGCGCGCTCGCGCTCGGTGCGTGTGGTGAGATGGAGATCGACGACACGTCGACGACCGACGAGTCTGTCGTGTCGCCGACCGCGATCGCGGATGCCGTCGTTACGGCGGCCGATCTGCACGAAATGCCGAGCCTCGAGCGCGGCCGGGTCGAGCTGGCGCGCTTCGTCGGGTACGCCGATCCGGTGAACGGCACGATGGAGATCCAGCGCGTGTTCGAGACCGCGGAGGGTCGTCACCTTCGCACGGTCGGCCAGGCGAACTGGTGCGACGCGGTCGTCGAGCAGGATGGCGTGACGGGCTCGAACCCGGACGACACCGTCGAGCTGTACACCGTGGATGGCTCCATCGGTTCGGCGCTCCCGGGTGAAGCGGTTCCGGCGGAGTGCACCGACACCGGTCTTGCCGCCGATCGACCCGCGTACGACGACCTGTACGGCATCAACGGCGTGTTCTGCGCGACCGTCGGCATCGGCAACTTCTATGATGCCGAGCTGCTCGATGTGACCGCCGAGATCACGTACACCGGCGACGCCGAGCATGCGCCGACGCAGTACCCGTACGGCAACGCCGCGAACCCCGACGACGCGACGGGCGTGAATCGCCCGACCGCGGCGGACGGCGGCATGTTCCCGTTCGGCGACCTCGCGGTGGCCGGCGGTGTGAACGACACGGCGGAAGCGCTGTGGACGTTCAACAACGGCTCGAATGCGCCCTTCCTCTTCGAGGGTCGCATCGTCTACAACGCGACCGAGATCTGCGGCAACGACATCGACGACGACTGCGACGGCGTGGTCGACAACGACTGCCGCGAATTCGACGATGGCGACGCCTGCGTCGAGTCGCGCGACTGCCTCAGCGGCCTCTGCCCCGATGATGTCTGCGTGGCGGCGTCGTGCGACGACGGCGTGACGAATGGCGACGAACAGGGCGTCGACTGCGGCGGCTCGTGCCCCGAGACCTGCCTCACCGAGTGGTCCGGCATCCGCCAGAACGTCGACCAGTCGACGCTCGTCGGCTGGGAGGAGTGCTACGTCGACACGTACAACCGCACGGTGCCGCTCTCGACGGTCTTCTCGGGCTGCGACGGCGACAACCTGATGATGGCGTGCCGCCCGACCGGCAGCACGACGCTGCGCGTCGCGGCCTACGCCGACCGCGCGGCGATGACCGGTACCGACGACGGCCGCAACAACACGGGCCGGCTGCTCAATGGGGTGCGCTGGTACTACAGCAACTCGTACTCGTGGGGCTTCTTCCCCGACGGGCAGGGCGTGTCGCGGAACTCGTGTGACACCAACAGCACCGGCAACAACGACCGCATCTGCTGGCACACCGGCGGCAGCAGCCTGAACGGCGGCTGGCGCTGCGGCAACCAGACGAGCCTGAATGGCTCGACCGGCTACGAGCGCGTCCTGATGGACTCGAACGGCAGCGGCGGATCGACCACGTGCTTCGATGGTCTCGAGAACGGCGACGAGGACGGTGTGGACTGCGGCGGTGCGCTGTGCCCGGTGTGCGCGCCCGCGACCTGCGACGACGGCGTCGAGAACGGCGACGAGCTCGGTGTGGACTGCGGCGGGCCGCTCTGCGACCCGTGCGCCTGCGACGACGGCGTGCGCAACGGCGACGAGACCGGCGTCGACTGCGGTGGTACGTACTGCGACGAGTGCGACGTGCTGACCTTCTCGGGCATCCGCCAGAACCTGCCCGTCGCCGACCTGACCGGTTGGACCGAGTGCTACCGCAGCACGTTCGGCCAGAGCGGCCTCAACCTCGCGTCCGGCCTTCTCGCGGCCTGCGACGAGGCGAATCTGCTCATGGGTTGTCGTCCGGTCGGCGCTTCCGCGCTCACGCTCGCGGCGCACGGCCCCCGGGCTGCCATCTTCGGCACCGATGATGGAACCAACCGCAGCGCCGGTCGGTCGATCAACGGCGCGGCATGGTACTACAGCCCCAGTTGGAGCATGGGCTTCTTCCAGATCGGGGACGGCGTCAGCCGCAACTCGTGTGACACCGCGAGTGGCAGCGCTCCGCAGCTGCGGATGTGCGTCCACACCAGTGGCGGAAACATGAACTCGGGCTACCGCTGCGGCAACACGTTCCTGAACGGCAACAACAGCTGGGAGCGCGTGTACTACGAAGCGCCCTGATCGAGCTCGCCGCCGGCGACACTCGCAATCCCACGCCCCATCGAGCATGCTCGTGGGGCGTGGTCGCTTCTGCGTCTTTCGAAGGAGACTCCGATGTCCGTATCGATTCTTCGGCGCCTTGTCGCGCTGCCCATCGCCCTCGCGCTCACCGTCGGACTCGCGGCGTGTGGCGGGGACGACGGTGGTGACAGCTGCAGTGCGTCCGAGTGTGTCACGCCCCCGCCGAATACCTGCGTCGGCGATGACGCGCTGACCTTCCTGCCGTTCGGCTCGTGCGTCGACGGCGCCTGCAACTACGCCCCGACCCAGCGGACGTGCGAGTTCGGCTGCGCGGACGGCGCCTGCCTCGATGCCCCCGACCCGTGCGACGACGTCGTCTGCGACGATCCGCCCGCCGGTTCGTGTGATGGGGACACCGTCGTCGGCTTCGAAGCCGAGGGGACCTGCGACGAGGG
>Ga0070728_10002105_pt1 | contig 26015 bp, 22 predicted proteins | sample tdDd471_FD_66723 | JGI IMG/M metagenome (GOLD analysis project Ga0070728, IMG submission 66723) | Marine sediment microbial communities from the Atlantic coast under amendment with organic carbon and nitrate - tdDd47.1 | ecosystem: Environmental > Aquatic > Marine > Coastal > Sediment | place...
TGAATAACATATATAACAGTGGTTCCGTATAGTGAGGCACATTTTAAGTGCGACATGATAACATGCAGCTTTGCAAATCGCTATTTCTTTGTTTTTTTGGGAAGTTTCAGTTTTGTTTAGGTGGAGTTGTCAATAATCATCTGTATTAGCTAAGTTGCTGTATATATTGTTGTACATGCTTGAAATATGTTTGTTTCTAGCTGGAAAATGGCCAGATAGAATATGTGGACTTATATGGTTGTCAATATTACAAAAAAGCAGCCAACGGAAAAACCGAAGGCTGCTTTTGTATTCAGTAAATACTGGATTAGTCCATAAGTTCAAACATCATGGCTTTACCCATTCCACCACCAACGCACATGGAAGCGATTCCGCGATGGAGACCCAAACGTTTCATCTGGTGGAGCAGGGTAATGGAAATTCTGCAACCAGTTGCGCCTACAGGGTGACCCAATGCGATACCGGAGCCAACTACGTTGGTTTTTTCACGGTCGAGTTCGAGAAGTTGTTCACAAGCCAGATACTGTGCGGCAAAGGCTTCGTTGACTTCAAAAAGATCTATGTCAGCAAGTGTCATGCCTTTTCTTTTCAACAGTTTGTTGATGGCAGGAACCGGGCCATAGCCCATCAGGTGAGGTTCTACACCGGCTAAAGCATGGCCTGTGATTTTGGCGATTGGTTTCAGTCCCAACTCGGCGCATTTTTCAGCACTCATGATAACCATGGCAGCGGCACCATCGTTAAGACCGGAAGCGTTACCGGCTGTTACTGTTCCGTCTTTTTTGAAGGCGGGTCTCAGTTTGCCAAGTGATTCTGCTGTTGCGCCACGGCGGGGATGTTCGTCTGTATCGAAGATTTTGGGATCGCCTTTGCGCTGCGGGATCTCGACAGGAATTATTTCGTCTTTAAACCAGCCATTGTCAATAGCAGCACATGCTCTGGCGTTTGAAAGAGCAGCCAGCTCATCCTGTTCTTCACGGCTGATGTTGTATTTTTCAGCCAAGTTTTCTGCAGTGATACCCATTAAGGTATGGTCAAAGGGATCTGTCAAACCCTGGAACAGTGAATCCACGGCTTTAACGTCCATCTGACGGGCTCCCCAGCGCATGTTATAAAGCACGTAAGGAACGTTTGACATGGATTCCACACCACCGGCGACTACGATGTCACATTCGTCTGTCTGGATCTTCTGTGCGCCAAAGGCGATACTTTGCATACCGGAAGAACACTGACGCTGGATTGTGGCGGCTGGAGTTGTGAAAGGAATGCCGGATTTTAAACTTACACAACGGCCAACGTTAATTTCATCTGTTCTCATGAAACAGTTACCGATTAAAACATCATCAATCAAAGATTTGTCTTCCAGACCGGAACGTTTGATAGCTTCTTTAACAGCAATAACACCAAGCTGGTATGACAGCAGCGGGGTAAGTGATTTTCCAAATGAACCGATTGGGGTTCTGGCCATTCCGACGACTACTACTTCTTTCATTTCTTTCTCCTTTTAAATAAATTATAATTCTGGATAGTATTTATCCGTAAAAATGTATTCGCTACTTAATCAAATGTACAAAATTAAAAATCAGGCAATAGCTACAGCAGCTTTCCATCTGGTTATATAATCCTGTCTTTCTTTCTCATCCATGCGAGGTCTGAAAGCACGGCTTTGTTTCCATGATCGTCTGATATCATCCAGACTATCCCAGACACCAACCGCCAGACCAGCAAGAAATGCAGCACCGATAGCAGTGGTTTCAAGTATCTGCGGTCTCACCAGTTCACAGTGTAAAATGTCAGACTGGAATTGCAACATCAGGTTGTTGGCACTTGCTCCGCCATCAACTTTCAGCGATTTTAATTTTTGTCCTGCATCAAGCTCCATTGCCTCAAGAATTTCGTAATTTTGCAGAGCAATACCATCCAGAACTGCACGGGCAATATGCGCGCGATTGGTTCCGCGGGTCATGCCTGTAATTAAACCGCGAGCTTCTGAACGCCAGTATGGTGCGCCCAAACCGGCAAAGGCAGGTACAAGAATAACGCCTTCAGATGAATCTACTTTACTTGCAAGCTCTTCAACTTCAGCGCTTTCGGCAAACATCTTCATCTCGTCTCGTAACCATTGCACAGCAGCACCAGCTATAAATGCACTACCTTCAAGGGCGTAGGTGGTTTTATCACCAATTTTCCATGCCACAGTTGTTAACAGACGATTTTTGGAGGGTACAACTTTATCTCCGGTATTCATCAGCAGGAAGGCTCCGGTTCCGTAGGTGCATTTTGCATCACCGGCTTCAAAGCAGGCCTGCCCAAACAATGCTGCCTGTTGGTCACCGGCCATACCGGCAATTGGAATGCCGTCTGGTAAAACTGATATGTTTTTGGTGTAGCCATAAATTTCCGAGCATCCGACAACCTTGGGTAAAACTGACATTGGCACATCAAGATCGGCTGCCAACTCTTCGTCCCATTGCAGGTCATGGATGTTTAAAAGCAGAGTTCGTGATGCATTGCTAACGTCTGTTACGTGGCACTCTCCGCCACTAAGTCTGTCTACCAGGAAACAATCTATTGTACCGGCTTTGATTTCGCCAGCTTCGGCTTTTTCTCTTAAGCCCTCAACATTATCAAACAGCCAGTTTAGTTTGGTGCCTGAAAAATAAGGGTCAAGTAGAAGTCCTGTTTTTTGGGTGAACTTTTCTTCCAGCCCTTTGGCCTTCAGTTTGGCACAGATATCTGCGGTTCGTCTGCATTGCCAGACGATAGCATTGTACTGTGCTTTACCTGTTTTTTTGTCCCAGGTCACAACTGTTTCACGCTGATTGGTTATGCCTATTCCGGCTACCTCGCTACCTGAAACACCTGCTTCCATCAATGCTTTTTCGATAGAGTGTGAAACTGTGTCCCAAATATCCTCCGGGTCATGCTCCACCCATCCCGGTTTAGGATAAATCTGTTCAAATTCCTGTTGTCCAACGCCCAGTATGTTAAGGTCCTTATCAAGTAGAATGGCTCTGGAGCTTGTAGTACCCTGATCAATGGCCAAAATATAGGAAGACATCTTTACCTCCGTTGGAATTTTACAAAATTTCGAATTTTCAAGTTTGAAAAGGTATCACAGCAAAGGATTATCTGCAATGGATTAATTGCTTGAATTCTGTCTGGAAATCTTTATCATGTTCGCCATACAGGAGGTTCAAATGAGTGAAGAAAAACCAAAAGTCAAAGAAGTTAAACTTGAGATACAAGCCGATGAAAAAATAGCCAATGGTGTGTACTCGAATTTTGTTATAGCAAATCAGACCGAAACAGAATTTATGCTCGATTTTGTTTTCGTAGCTCCCCAGACGCCCAAAGCTAAAGTTTTGTCCAGAGTTATACTGAATCCAACCCATGCCAAACGTTTAATGTTGATGTTGAATAAGCAGGTGGCCTCATACGAGCAAAGATATGGTGAAATCACCATCCGGCAAGCCAAAGTAAAAGCCAATAAAGAACCAGGCCCGGATTCAGGTGGTTTTATTAACTAGAGAGAATTTACGGCACAAGGATTGTTGGGGGGGATTGCCGAAATAGAACTCTCTGACTTACTGTGAGGCAATACCCATAGCACGGGGCTTATGGATAATCCATGCACGAACCCATATCAGCGTTGCATCGAGTGCCCGGACTGTTAACGCAGTCGTAAGTGTTGGTTATTCTGCCACAGGCATCAACTGTGTTTAAGACTGTGTCGTCACAATAAAATGATGCTTGTGAGTTCGGGTAGCATATGTCACTGGATAAAGATTCAATGGTATCATAAGTGCCACAGAGAAAATCGTTGTCACAGAGAGATTGATTATAATCTGGACATTGTTTGACACAGAAAAAATCATCTGTCAGGCAGAGTAGACCCTGTTCGCATGGTTGTTCATCGGAACAAGGTTCGCATTGTTTTGACAATGGTGGAACTTCATCTTCCTGATCGGCATCACCGTCTACCTCGCAGTCAGAACGCAGTTCGATTTCATCAAAGATGCCTTCACGATCCATTGTTTCGTGGTATAACTCCATTCTGCTTACATTGCGGATGTTTTTTGTGTAAAAGGGGATCTGCTCAAATGGTTCGCTGTCATCTACAAATACCGTGAGTGTTTCATCCTGCCAGTCTGGAATAACATGAATCTTAAAAGTTGTACTTGGAAGACACTGAACAAGTTTGATGGGTTCGTTTGCTGTATACATAACCAGATAAGGATCTGCTGGTAAATCAGGGTTGGTTGAAATATCTGCTATGGCAAATCTGAAAAGCTTGTCTGTATCACCATTGTCATCTGTTCCGTAAACATCCACATTGTTTTGAATAATACCACTTTGGTTGGGGCATTCTACAGTTTCCACCCAAAAAGAAATCTCGCAGCTTTGACATTTGGGAAATTCTGCTATCATCGGTGATTCTGTACTTGTGACCCATTTTTTAAGGTTTAAGGCAGGCGCAGCCTCGATGCGATCTCTTACAAGTGTTACCTCATAATTACCACTGCTTTCATTCTTCCAGGCGCTGGTGCTGTACATCACATCAACAGAATCATAATCAAAATTATCGCCGGGCCAGTCGCACAAGCATTCACAAGCTGCAACTATTTCCTCTTCCATGTCTTCGACTAAATCATTTTCCATCGTGTCAAGCTCTTGATCAAGATCTCCATCTGGTTCTTTTTCCAGATCTTCTTCGATGTCCTGATCGCCGTCTGCGGGGTCTGGTAAATCCGAATCAAACAGGGTGACTTCGGTTGCTCGGTACAGACCAGTATTTTCTTCTGATTGCAAAGCCCACAATAATGTCAAATCTGTACTTTTATTGCTGGCCTTAAAACCGCTTTTGAGTTTCGAATTTGCAAAGCTATCCAGTATTTCGGCGGTAAAATACACGGTGGACTTGAATACAGGCTCATTGTTGCTGTTCTCATTTTGAAGGATAAAGTATGAACCTGCGTTTGGTAATGTCAGAACTGCATCGGTAATTTCGCCAGTAAAATCAGATTCAATCATAATTTCTACCGGTTCGTTTACGGAAATTTCATTCGGAATGGTAATGCCGATGATTTGCGGGGAATTGCTTTCGGGGTTTCCTTCTGGTGGGGCAGAGTTTTCCACTTGTATGTCATCGCCATTCTGAGTCTTGAAATTACCTGCCAGGGCTTCTATATCTGCTTTTGCGGTGAGGATCTGCTCGGCAATTTTAACCTTAAGTGGTTTGTAGGCACCAGTTTTTTTATCATCGGTCTGAAGTGCAAAACTGATGTTAAAATCCTGACCTTTAAGCTCGTCATCAATATTCAAGCTACCAGCAAGTGTGATGAAATCATTGAGTAAATGTCCCGGAATAGAGATGTATTTACTGGAGTCGTTCACGTAAACAATAATGTAGGCGACCTTTTCAGGCTCGGCATAGGTGCTGTTTAATTCGAAAATAAAATCTGCACCCATTTGTAATTCTTCGACTTCTTCAATCGAGTCAATTTGGGGATATTCGGCAGATTCGTTGCCTTCTGGAGGTGTGGAATCAACCATTTCTCCACCCTCGAAGTCCAATGCATCTGTCATTCTATCTGCTAAATCCTCGGCAATTTTATTTGAATCTGCATCAGAAGAGCAGGATGTACACGATTCCAGTATGAACAAAGCCAAAAATATCAGTAAAAACTGCAGTTTCATTATGTTTCCTCTGGGAATTAATAAATCAAGTTATGCTTCAGTAAAGACTATCAAAAACTGAAATAAATTCAAGTCAATAGCAAAAAACAGTTATTATCGGGATGTAAAAGTTAATCTGCTTGAGTTTTCCACAGGAATAGGAGAACATGGCCACATGATGTTTTATTTTTTGTCCAGGTGGAAAAAATGAAAATTTCCGAGAGGTTTCGTGATGTTGCAGTAGTTGGCTGCTTGATGATACTGTTTTCCGGCATGGTCGCAGTTTTGTACGAATCCCCGTGGTTGCTGTTTTTTTTAACTCTTCCGATTCCTTTTGTCTTGATTAGCAGGTTTGAGAATATTCAAAGGGCTGCAAAGGTGGCTTTGGTAGGTATGGTTTTGGGGCCGATTACTGAAATAATCTGTGTTGCTGCAGGGCTTTGGACATATTTTGAAACAGGCGGGTTTCCGTATATTCCTGTCTGGCTGTTTGCTGGCTGGGCCTGTTTTCCTACTGCTTTAATTCTATTAACTAAATCCGTGCTGAATAGAAGTATTTCAGCTCAGTCCATGAAAGGCATCACAGTTTTCTCAGTTTTTGGTATTACGCTTCAGGTTGTACTGTTCGTGCTATTTGGCCACTCCAGTATGGGAGGACTAATCGTTGCTGGTAGCATGATAATTGCTGTTATTTTGTTGTTGAGGAAAAAGGAAACATACATTTTACTCCTGCTAGGTGCTTTTATTGGCCCATTGGTTGAGGCCATACCGATTGTGGCAGGTGCCTGGTCGTATCCCATAGTTGAAATTTTATCCATGCCGTATTATATGCCACTGGCCTACGGTATATTTGCTGTTTTTGTGAGCTATATTGCATCGTCAGTAAGTTTTATAAAATATTGAGCATACATAAGCTTTTCAAATTCCTTGAGAAACCTAATTCTAGGCCTCAGGTAGGATATAATATGTCTTATTATAAATAAAAATAAAAAATATACATTCTTTAGTTGACGTACAAAAAAATAAGTGCTTAAATGCCAAATGATAATTCAAGAAGTACATCTTATTCCCTCATGGATCTACTTCTTAACGTGTTTTGAGGGAAATGTGCGTTGGGTCTCGAAAGGACTTGCGTACGGGAGGAATTACATTGGCTACTGGTATAGTAAAATGGTTCAATGAGAAAAAAGGTTTTGGTTTTATTGTCCCTGATGAAGGTGGCAAGGACTTGTTTGTGCACCACACAAACATCACAACAGAGGGTTTTCGTACGTTGCAAGATGGACAGAAAGTAGAATACGAAGTTGCAGAAGGTCAAAAAGGACCAGAAGCAACTCACGTTTCCCCGCTATAGGTTGGAAGAGATTACCCGAAAAGAAAACCCCAAACTTTGGTCTGGGGTTTTTTTTATGTGAGTGGCAACATGTAAGGTAAATTATAGTTTAACGGGCTTGTACTTTTCTTTCTTTAATTCGTATTTGGTCATCAATTTGTGTAGCTGTCGCGAACTTATTCCCGCTGTTTCTGCTGTCTTGTTCATTCTGCCGTCGTTCTCAGTTAATATTTGGTTAAGATACTGTTTTTCTACCTTTTCTACTGCCAGACGTCGCACTTCTGCTAAAGTGTTTGAAGTGTTTAAGGGTATTTCTGCGTGCGGATAATCAAACTTTATCAGATTACTGGGAAAACTTTCAGGTGTAAGGTGGGTTGATTGCTCTAGAATATATGCCCGCTCGATCAGGTTTTCAAGCTCTCTGATATTGCCTGGCCAGTCGTAGGCGGTTAAAGCCTCCGAAACTGTAGGGTGGAGTCCGATTATATTCTTCTTATACAGGTCGTTGAGCCTGTTTAGGAAAGTTTCCACCATTATCGGCAAATCTTCCAGCCTTTCACGTAAAGGCGGGATTTCGATTGGAAAGACATTCAGGCGGTAATACAGGTCGCTTCTGAAGCTGCCCTCGTCTTTTCTTAGCTCAAGGTCATCGTTGGTTGCGGCAATTATTCTAACATCGACTTCCATTATTGTTTCGCCACCGACACGGCTGAATAATTTCTCGTGCAGAACCTGCAACAGTTTTATTTGCATGGCAGTTGAAATAGTACCAACTTCATCCAGTAGAATAGTACCTTCCTGGGCAATTTCGAATTTGCCGGGTTTGCGCCTGTCTGCTCCCGTAAATGCTCCTTTTTCATGTCCAAAAAGTTCACTTTCCAACAGAGAGTCGGGTATTGCACCACAATGAACCGGTATAAAGGGAGAATCCGAACGGTTGCTATGGCGGTGAATTAATTGTGCCATCAGGCTTTTGCCTGTGCCGGTCTCTCCTGTCAGCAGTACAGTAGCATTTGTAAGTGCGACTGAGCGGATCTTGTTTAGGACTTCCATTACTTTGGGGCTGTTGGTGCGAATAAGGTCTTTGTCTTCGCTTTTCCAGAATTGATCACGAAAATAATCAAGTTCCATTTGTTTCTGGCTGGATTCCTGAATAATTTCCATTACCAGGTGGACTTCTTCCGGTGCGACGGGATAGTTCAGGTAGGTGGCAGCTCCGGCTTTAACAATATTGACGGCTTGCCTGATTCGGTGGCGACCGGCAATAACCACAACTTCCAGAGAGGGCCAGACCTGCCAGAAAGATTTCAGTGCTTCTTTATAAGATGCAAGTCCTGTAATCTCGGTATCTTCCAGAAGGGTGTCAATGTCTATAAACAGCACATCATAACGCTTTTTTTTGAGTTTACTGATAACCTTTTCTTTGTTATCAGTTATGATTTTGATGCTGTTTTCTGTTTTCAGGCTCCAGTTTATGACTTCGCCTGCGATTTTTTCTTCTGTAACAACTAAAATGGAACTCATTTGAGAACTCCTCTTATCTGAAACGTGATCGAAGTTTCACACCAGATGCTCTCATTTACAAGAAAAAACTAACAATAAGTTAAAGTTTTAGGATTTTATTAATATTGAGTAAAAACTGGCACCATATATACTATTGTATTACTGTAGTTATCAATTGGCCCTGATTGCTGGCACTATGATGGATAGCATTCGAAAATGAGTAATAAAAGCAAAAAAGAAAAGACCAATATTCTACCATACATACTTATTGGTGTGCCTTTGTTGTTCGTTGCAGGAATTGCAGCTTTTCAACTGCTATATAGTGGGAATGAAAGAGATAGTTTTGATCTCACTGATAACGATGACAATTTGAGGGTTTTTGAGCAGTGGCAGGATAAATCTGCAAAATCCAAGGTGCATGAGTGGCCGGAAGGCAAAGATAGCTTTGTAAAATTTTGCTATTATGATATTTCGGGTAAACATCTTGGTTGTGGCATTGAAAAAAATGGTAAAATGTGGGAAGGTGCCAGAGTTGAATGGTATCGGTATTCAAAAAGAAATCCTACCGAACAGGAAGGCTATGGTGTGGCCCAGAGGATTTTTGAGTACAGCAACGGAAAAGCTGATGGTTTATGGAAAACCTATTATTCAAATGGAGCCATAAACTCTGAGACTATATATGAAAATGGACAAAGGCTTTCAACGGTGGTATATGACCCTGCTGGAATGGTAATTGATAACATGGCTGGAAGTAAGGCCGGTAATAACAAGTTAAAAGGCAATAGTAGTGGACAGAAGAATTAGAACTTCCCTGATTTCTATCGGGGCTAATATTGTACTCATTTCAATACTCTGGACATTGTCGAGTCTCACTGGTTCAAAGGCGATAGGTGCAGACGCCCTGCATTCTTTGTCGGATCTGTTTGTCTCGCTGACTGTAATGTCCGGTATTCTGTTTAGAAAATCGCGCGAGAAAAAGCTGGCCTTAGCTGCTCAGCTTGCCGAGGGAGATACGGAAGGCAAGGCCAAACCAAAGACGGCCTATTGGGTCGAATCACTGGTGGCTTATATTGTTTCCCTGATTATCCTTTATATGCCGTACCAGATTCTCACCAATGTAAGTGCCCCCACTAAAATGGATTTACAGTATGCCTGGCTTGCCATTATCGGTGTCATGGGCTGCATATTGATTACCTATTTCATCTCTCGCTTTAAACTGATTGTTGGCAAAGAAACCGATTCGATTGCACTGGAAGCAGACGGACAGCATAGCCGTATGGACATGTATACATCGTTTGCGGTGCTGATATCTCTGGTTGGTCAGATTATCGGAATCAACCTTGACAGCATTGTGGCGGTGATCATTGCTGTTATGATTGGCATTACAGGTCTTAATCTTTTTGTTTCCTCGATATTGAGTTTTATCAAAAAGAGCGACATAAAGCATGTGGTGTTCTGGAACTGGTGCTATGACAAACTTAATAACGGTTTGGGCCATATTTCGTTGTTTCTGTTTGGAAAAAAAATCAAGCTGCCTTCGGTGGATGATTTCAGTTTTAATTCATTTGCCAAGATTTTCTCTGCCAAATTTCTTGCAGTTTTTACCTCGCTGATTTTAATTGGCTACCTCTTGTGGGGAATCGTAATAATCAATCCTTATGAAACCGGTGTGCGACTGAGATTTGGTAAAATAGTTGATGAGGAAATGGAGCCGGGTATACATTACCTCTTGCCGTGGCCATTTGAAACAGTGCGCAAGGTTAATGACAAAAGAGTTAATCGTGTGGAGATGGGATTTAGAACCAATCCCAAAATTGAGGGAAGTATTTCATCTCTGGTTTGGGAAGCCAAGCATACCAAGCGTGGTTACAAGAAAAACAAGGAAGAATCCATCGTCCTGACAGGTGACGAGAATTTGGCCGATCTTTCAATTGTGTTGCATTACAAACCCACCGATGCCATCACTCACACTTTTAAGGTAAAAGATATTGACGAGGTCTTGCGGGGGCTGATTGAGTCCAATATGCGAGAGGTGCTATCCACCGAAACTGGAGATGATCTTTTAACTCTTGGCAGAAAAACAGTTGTGGAGCGCATTCACAAGGCTTTGGATGTAGATGTGGAAAAACTTGGTCTTGGAGTAAGAATTGTTGAAGTCTATTGCCATGATTTTCATCCGCCGATGGATGTTGTGGCAACCTACCGTGATGTGTTTTCTGCCAGAGAAGATAAGGCCAAACTTTTGAACAAGGCCAAATCTTATCGCAACCGTGCCTTACCGGAAGCTCGTGCAGAAAGCACTATCAAGCTTGGTAATGCTCACTCAATCATGTATGAAAAAAGTGTTATGGCCGAAGGCGAGGCCGAAAAATTCAAGCTGGTGAGTAAGGCCTTTAAACTTGCACCAGAGATTACCTCGTTCAGGATGTTTATGGAAACTGTTGAAGCCGGATTTTCCGGTAAAAAGAAAATTATTGCCGACCCGGAAGTTAACCGTGGTGGCTATCGTTTATGGTTGTTTTCTCCTAAAAAAGAACCGCTGTTGAAGTAAAGAGAAGTGAAATGAAGAAAATACTGATCATAATTGGCGTGTTGATAATTCTTGCTTACATCATTACTACGGCAATGGTTGTAGTGGATGAGACCGAAGTTGTTATTATCACACATTTTGGAAATCCTGTTAAGGTTGCTGATAATGCGGGGCTGGTGGTGAAATGGCCCGATCCAATTCAGACAGCCTTGCGCTTTGACAAAAGACTACAGGCACTGGATTCCAATATTGGCGAGTTTCTGACACGTGATAAGAAGAATTTGGTTGTCGGAAATTTCATCCTCTGGAAAATAGTTGACGCCAAAAAATTCATTCAGAGCGTCAGAGACAATGTTTCAGCAAAGCAACGCTTGTCTGATCTGGTTGGTTCTGAAATTGGCGCTGCAATCGGTAGTCATACCTTGGGTGATTTTTTGACGGTTGACAAGGAAGGCTCGCATATTGCTAGCATTATGCAGGATGTGCAAATTGTCAGCAAAGAAGTTGCTCTGGAAGAGTTTGGTATTGAAATAGTTGATATCCGCTTGCGAAGATTAGGATTCCCAAGCCAGAACTTGCGTTCTGTTTACGACAGAATGCGAGCCGAGCGCGAACGTATGGCCAAGAAATACAGGGCAGAGGGTGAAGAGGAAGCCGCCAAAATACGCGCGCAAACCGAACAGGATGTAAGGGAGCTTTTAGCAAACGCCTACAGAGAGGGTGAGATTGCCAAAGGTAAAGGTGAAGCCGAAGCTATTGCAGTTTACGCCGATGCCTTTAAGAAAGATCCAAAATTCTACAAATTGACCAGAACCTTGCAGGCTTATAGAAACTTTATGGGCAGTAACACAACCTTGATTCTCTCGACCAAATCTCCTTTGTTCAGATATCTAGAATCGCCACCGGAGAATTAATCGCATGGAACTTAAACAGGACATAAATCAGGTTTTTAAGCACTCGAAAATAATATTTTGGGTAATGATGATTCTCTTGGGGATGATATATCTGGCGACGGGCTTTTATTCTGTCAAGCCGGAGCAGCGTGGTGTAGTAAAGCGGTTTGGTGAAATCATTGATGATAATGTTTCGCCTGGAATTCACTATCACATGCCATGGCCGATAGAAGTTGTGGCACGGCCCAAAACTACCGAGATTCAATCTGTCAAAGTTATCTTTGAGGATACCAGCAATACCGGAAAAGTCGAGAGGGGTGGGGCACTGTTAACCGGTGATGAGAATCTGGTGCTGATCTCCATTGTGGCCCAGTACACCATTAAAAGTGCAAAAAACTATCTTGTTACTACGGCAGAACCTAAAACCATGATCAGCCGTCTCGTGCAAAGTGCCTGCGTGGAAAGTTTTGCCAAGATGAGTGTAGATGAGGTTATGACAACGGGGCGTCAGCAGGTGCAGAGCGAAGTCATAAAACATGTACAGAAGCTGGCTGACGAGTATGAGCTGGGTATTAATTTAAAGCGTGTACAGATCCAGAAAGTGGAACCACCGGCAAGAGTCGCGCAGTCGTTTAAGGATGTGGCCTCTGCCAGAGAAGATAAACAGAAAGCTTTGCAAAAAGCAGAGGGAGACAGAAACCGTCGCTTGCCGGGTGCAAGGGCCAAGGCCGAGGCTACCATTAGAAGTGGCAATGCCTATGCCATGGAAGTGGTTGAAAAAGCCAAAGGTGATTCTGAAAGATTTCTTTCCACATGGAACGAGTATAAAAAATCGAAAGATATAACCGCTCACAGATTATATCTGGAATCCATGGAATTGATTTTACGCAATGTTAAAAAAGTTTTTACCAACCCCGATGCAGAAAAAAATGTTTCATCAAGCGGAATGAGGATGGGACGTTAGGTGGTAGATTAATAAAATACTTGTGTACCGTTTTTAATGCTTAAAAAGAAATCAAAAGACATCTGTCGCTGTTCTTCCGATAAAAGATGCCCCTTACCTGAAATTACCTTAGGGTAAATTTTAATTTTTTCTTGCACGGCTTTTTCTACAAACTGGTAAAAACGACGAATCCTGCTTTTGTCTTCTGAGCCAACCGTAACCAAAATTGGCGTTTTAATGTAATGCTTGGGCAAGTCGTAACCACCAGCACCATGTGCTGCACAGGCTGTTACACTAAAGGAATGCAGCATAGTGAAGCGATGGACAAATTGAGCCCCGGCTGAAAAACCAAAGAGATATAGTTTATAAGGATTGATCGGGTATCTTTTTGCAGTTATGCCCAGAATTGTTGTTAGCGCACCTGCCGACCATGCCTTTGGATACTGGTAGCTGCGCTTTTTTTTAAATTCTTCATTATCGAAGTTTTTAAATGCGACAGTAATAATCGCAAAACCGTTTTGTTTTGCAAAAGCTCGATAAGGATTTGTGTGGTATTCGTTGCCTTCACTATTTTGTCCCCCGATACATACCAGTACAGGAAACCTTGTTTTACTTGTTTTGTCAGGAATGAAAACCCGGTATTTCAGTTTTGTGTTATCCTTTTTAAATATTTTTATAGAATCTGTTATATCGACTACGTTTGTGGCCTCTTGTATCTTTGGGGAGAGAGGTTGCTTTTGTTCTACTAAAACCTTGCCAAGGTTCTCACCAAGATCGTCACCCCGAAAATACAAAATTCCAGCCAGTATTAGTAGCAGAAGAAATAAGGTTTTATTCGACATCACATCCCTCGAAAGTTGTTAATGATTTCAAGCTATCCGAAAATAAAAAATGTTGTTAGTATTAAACAATAAATGAAAACAAACATAAAGCAATAAGTGAAATGCAAAACAATTTCAATTTTCCCAATATGCGTCAAGTTACCTTGACATTTTATACTGCTCTCGGTATCCATAGGAGGTGTGTTGATTTTGTTCGACTACCTATTAAAGTTCAAAGGAAATAAAATGTTGCGAAAAAACATGTGTTTTGTGCTGGTTCTGTTACTTGGTATTCTGCTTGTGGCCTGTGGTTCCGAGAGTAATCCGGTAGATGGTGATGTGGATCAGGAAGTTTCAAATGAAACCGATGACACTGAAAACAGTGAAGTTTTAGACGGTGATGTTGAAGAAGATAGCCTTGTCGACGGTGACAGCGATGGAGATTTGATCGAAGCCGAAGATGGCGATCTGGCTGACGGCGATGAGGATCTGATCGAGGAAGAGGAAGAACTGGAACCATTGAATTGCACCGCAACCGGATCGGAACCGCTCCATGGTGTGTATTCCATTTCCGGCAAGGTTGTTGATGAAAGTGCTAACGGTCTTGCAAACGCTGCCACTATTATTTGTGTTTTTCAGGAAAACGACATTTCCGCATGTTTAAACCCGGTAATGACCTCCGAAGATGGCAGCTTTACAACCGACATTCCCGAAAGCAGAAGATGTATGTTGCATGCGTCCATTCATGTTTTAATGGGTGCAAGCAATCGAGTCAGCCTTTTCTGTCCGATAGATCTCTCTGATACCAGCTTTGTGGAAACAGGTGATTACAGGTTGCCAGTAGCCCCGGAAGGCACCCGAGATACTCTTGGTGATACTAAAGTTGCCCATGAAATAAAAGCAGACGATGGCACAACTCTCTCGGTTGTACCGGATAATCTGTCACTCTGGGACTACAGCTATGAGGATATTCGTGTAATGCCCTGGGATGCAAATACCTACGGTTGGCCCTGTTTTATTGATGCAGCAAATCCGCCCGAGGCATTGGTGGCCTTGACTCCGGAAATTGAGTTTGGTGACGGAACCGCAAGCACTGCCAAAAACGATGCGGTACATCTGTCTTTTGTTAACAGCAAAAACCTCGCAGCGGGAACCATGGTCAACCTTTGGGGACTCGGCGGTGTGTCCAGCAAAACCAACGATGGCACAAAACTGGAAGAGGGCGAGTGGACAATAATTGGTGAGGCCAAAGTGAGCGATGATGGCGCCATGATATCTACTGAAGCAGACAAAGGCTTGCCCTTCTTTACCTGGTTTGGCTGGACTGAAAAATAAGAATTAAAAATAACAGCTATAAAAGGACGGGTGAAATATGCCTGTCCTTTTGCTGTTTATGCATCAGTATTTTCCGCAGGGTTTTTGCCAAAGTATTTGAATACCAGCCAGAATATAACCATTGCGACTGCATAGGCTAAAACAGGGTTGATAATGGTTGCCAGTGCGTAACCTATGAAAATAGCAATGGCTGCAACTACCAGGGCATAGGGGATTTGTGTCTTGACATGATCCAGATGATCGCAACCTGCTGCAATTGAGGACATAATGGTTGTGTCTGAGAGTGGTGAACAGTGGTCACCAAAGATGGAGCCATCAAGCACTGCACCCACGCTGATTATCATTAGGGGGGTGCCCCCGATATGATAGGCCAGTGGAACCGCCGCAGGCAAGAGGACTGCCATTGTGCCCCAGCTTGAGCCGGTGGAAAATGAGATAAAAGCTGCCAGAAGAAATATCAATACAGGCAAAAGCCAAGGGGCAATTGTATCGGCCAGTGAGCTTACCAGAAAAGCTCCGGTGCCAAGGTCGCTGTTAACGTGTCCGATAGACCAGGCCAGAATCAGAATCGAGAAAGCCAGCAGAAGCATGCGCCCCGCTGCGAACCATGCTTTGATCAATACAAATCCATTGGCTTTTCCGATTGACATGCCAAGTATAAATGCCAGTATCGAGCCTGTGACCGAGGCCATGGCCAGAACCCATGTGCCATCCTGGCAAAGCACGAGATAATTGTTTTCAAGTGTGAATAATCTGGATATTTCGAAGCTGCCAAGTGCTGCAACATTAAAAGACCATGGTGCCACTACTCCGGCGCCGTTTAATGCCATACCTAAAAGAGTGATTAAAATTACTGCAAGCACAGGCAAGAATGCATTGATGGCTTTAGGATGTCCCACAGGCTTGATTACAGTTTCTCTTGAAAGCGGAACAGATCCTTCTCGTAAAACTTCGCCGGTAGTTAATGACCTTTGCTGGGCCGTTTTCATCGAACCGAATTCTTTTCGGCTGATAATATTTATCAGAACGAAAATTATGGTCAGAATGCAATAGAAGCGGTAAGGAATGGTCGAAATGAACATTGCATACGGACTGCCCTCTAGTCCGATGTCTTTCATGGATTCACCGATGATGCCGACTTCATAGCCGATCCAGGTGGAGATCAGGGCCAGACCTGCAATTGGTGCTGCGGTGCAGTCTACAATATATGCCAGCTTCTCTCTTGATATTTTCATTCTATCTGTCAGTGGTCTCATGCAACCACCAACAACTACGGTGTTTGAATAATCATCAAAAAAAACCGCCAAGCCTAAAAATGCAGTGGCAAGCTGGGTGGATCTGGTGTTTTTGGCGAGTCTGGCAAAGATGTTGGCCAGCCCCAGCATTCCTCCACTGGCAGTAGAGACATTTACCATTCCAATAAGCGAGAAGGTAAAGAGGAAAATCCAGAAATGAAAGTCGTCAAGCAAAACTGTTTTTAGTACTCCGGCTGTTCCGATTGTCAAACCGTGGAAAGATCCTGCAAAACTTCCATCCGATACCATCAAAGCTGCACCAAGCGCAACACCAATAAACAGTGAAGTAATGAGCTTTCTGGTGGCAATTGCCAGTGCAATCGCTAAAATGGCGGGCAAAAGAGCGCTCCATTGAACGTTGGGCAAATCAACCATTATTGGCTTGATGGTTTCTCCGGCCATTTCAACATTCAGCAACCATCCTGCGGATTTGACCGATATTCTGCAACTCTGCGCTGTCGCATCCTTCTTCCCAATTGGCCCTAGTATCTCAAGTTGCTCGGCTGTTTCTGCAAGAGATTCACCTATTACTACAATGGAGCATTTATATTTATTGGCAGGCGTAAGCTTCTGTACTTGCTCAGTTAATTTTTCGTGAATGCGTGTTGCAGAAAACTTTCCGAGTTGCTTGTTATTCAGTGGCAAGTTAGCCAGAATTGCTGATAAAACAATTGTGAAAATAAGGGCGGCAACAATTCTAAGAGTAAAACCTTTAATAACGGACACGTTCTGCTTCTCCGCTTGTGTATGATAATGGTTTGTCAAGATACAGCGAAACGGAAAATCACGCAAGTTGTGACTTGAAATTTGTTGTTATTCTATAGAAAAACTTTTGGGGACTTGATACCGGTAAATGGAGTTATCGTTTTTTCAATATAATCACAGTAATTATCAGTATGATGGATGCTGCAACAATCCCGAAGATTATCGGAATGATGCTTTCATCTTGTTCTTCTTCGTTTTCAGAGCCAAGTGATACCAGATAGTCGGCGATATCAATGTTTTCTCTCGACAATGCCATATCCCAGGCATTTTTTCCGATATTATTACGCAGATTTATATTGGCACCTTTATTGACAAGAAGCTGAACTGTTTCGAGGTCGCCCTTTGTAGCTGCCATCATGAGAATAGTGGTGCCGTGACTGTTTTTTGTGTTAACCTTGGCACCTTCTTCCAGGAGGTATTGAACTATTTCAAAGTGGCCTTCTCTGGCTGCCATTAAAATTGCAGTTTCGCCTTTTTTATTCTGTGCTAAAACATCTGCACCATGCTTGACAAGAAAGCGTACTGCATCAGTTGCGCCATAGGAACTGGCATACATTAAAACAGTGTCTTTTCCCTCCGGTCGTGCATTTGGGTCTGCATCGCTTAAAATCATGTATTGGACAATATCAAAATGTCTGAATTGTGCTGCTGTTAAAAGTGGAGTTTGTCCGGAGTTTGATTTTGCGTTAACGTCTGCACCACTGCTCACCAGGAATTTTACCGTATCGTAGGAACCGGATTTGCAAACCATCATCAATACTGTTTCAGCATTGGCATTGCGAGCGTTGATATCCGAGCCGTATTCCACCAGCAGTTTTACAATATCAAATGCGCCACGAGCACCGGCGTCCATCAAAGGAGTAATACCTTTTGTTCTGCGTGTGTTCGGGTTTGCACCGTTTTTTAGCAGAAATTCTGCCATGTTGAAGGATTCTGTACAAGCCAGGGCTGTCAGTCCTTCATTGTCTCTGGCGTTTATATCGACTTTTCTTGAAATAAGAAATTTGGCAGTGTCCATATCGCCAAATACGGCTGCATAAATAAGTGGTGTTGCACCATCATCCATCTTGGAATCAGGGGCATAGTTTTCAACCCTAATTGATTGAAGCAGGCTTTTATATGCTACCTTGGCTTCATCTGATACAATTTTAACGCCCATGTGGCCGCTTCTCCGAATCTTTCAATACAGCTATAATAATGTCCATATTATTATATAATTGACGTCTTGCTGTGTCAAATAAATAGCGCTACTTTATCTACAAAAATTTTAGCTATTAGATGGTAGTTTTGTAAAGTTATACTACATCAGGATAATTTTAGAGATAATGAACTGCTTAAATAAGACCCAGAAAGCTGAGCTGTTTTTGTATTTTCATAGAAGTGAGTGGTTTTACACAATAAACATCGCATGCACCAGCATAGGCCTGATTAAGGTGGTCAGGTTCTTTATGTGCTGTCAGCATCATTATTTTTGCAGCTGGAAGCTCGGATTCACTTTCCAGCTCTCGTATTTTTATCAATGCTTCATGACCGTCTATTTCAGGCATTTCAATGTCCAGACAGATAAGATCAAAAGGTGTTCCAGAGCCTATCGAGTCAGATACCATATCAATGGCCGTTTTTCCGTTATCTGCCATTTCGTGGGTGCCATATTTTCCAAACAGTTTACTCATGGCAAGTCTGGCTGTCTTGTCGTCATCAACTAGTAAGATTCGCATTTGCAAGCCTTGTTTTTAATTTGATATTTTTCATTTTTACCGGGCAGTGTCCCATTCCTGTAACCCGGATACATGATAATCGGCATATTCACTTTAAAAAGACAGTAGTTTTTACAATTAGTTTCCAGAAATATAACTTAATATATAAGTTGATGTTTTTTTCTGTTTTTGCTATGTATTATTTTGAAAAAAGTAACAATAAATGGGTGTTTTGACTTGACAGCGATGTTGCAGTGCATTATATTAACGCATAGCGCAATTGGTAAGTTTAACCATGCATTAAGTTTAATCATGCAGTAAATTTAAATGGGAGGAATAATATGAATATGGATAGAATTAAAATACCGGAAAACGTTGAGAAAAAAGCCAAACTTGTTTGGGGTAACGTAAATGAAAACATCAAAAAGCTTGAAGAGAAGGCACAGCCGAAGCTGAATGACCTTCAGAAAAAGCTTACAGAAACGGCGAATGTTGATGCTTTGCTGGAAAAAACAAAGGTCAACGAATACAAAGAAAAGATTATTGACGAGACCAATAACCTGCGTGAACGTGCCACAACATGGCTCGAAGAAGGTTATGTCAACGTACTGGATCTGATGGGTTTGGCGACGAAAGATGAAGTCGATACACTGCGCAAAAAATTAACACGACTTCAGGGGAAGGTAAATAAACTTAACAAATCTCTTAGTAATTAGCTTGAAATTCCCCGATTTAACCCTAATATTACGGGGAGGCCGACGTACCGCCTGATACTTTATCTCGATTTCCTTAAGGGGCACAGTAGGTTACGAGTTCATGGAAAAAGTATTTGACAACGTTGGGTTAAATCGGGTAAATATGTATCTGAAAAGGAGATAAGAATCAGTGGCCGAATATCGGTGAAAACTCTTGAATAGTTTTCGTAAGCATTTGATATTGTTTCTCTTTTTCATTTTCTTTCCTTCTGGGGTGCTTTGCCGGGCGCCCCAGTTTTTTTATTTATCTGCAAACCTTTGACGATTGCTTGTAATGCGACAGAAGTGTGGTAATATGAATAAAAAAACAGCCTCTCTTGACTCCCTGAAAACCTTGCTTAACAACATTTGTATCGTCCTGGTAAACCCTTTATTACCAGAAAATATCGGTTCTGCCTGCCGGGCCATGAAAAACATGGGCTTGAGCGATCTTCGTCTGGTGCATCCTCCTTTGGATAGATCTGGCAAGGGTAAAAAACTGGCCCATGGTGCGGAAGAAATACTGGACAATGCCAAAAAAGTTTTCACAGTAGAAGAAGCGCTGGAGGGCGTTCAGTACACTGTTGGTACTACTGCAAGGCTTGGTGGTTGGAGAGATCAGGTTAAAACTCCAAGAACGGCGGCTCCTTCAATCCTGGATCTTGCTAGAGAAAACAAAATTGCCATTCTCTTCGGTTCTGAAGACTGCGGACTTCCAAACGAGGTTGTAAAAGAATGTCAGATGCTGATCAATGTTCCCACCACCAAGGAGCATCATTCGTTGAATCTGGCTCAAGCTGTATTGTTAATATCTTACGAATTGCGTCTTCATGGTCTTGGTTCAGAGGCTGCACCTTTGAAGCTTGCCGAGGTAAATAATGTTAATGGCATGTTTGATGACTTGACAAAAGCTCTGGATATGATCGACTTTTTGCGTCCGGGAAAACCTGATTACTGGATGATGGCCTTTAAACGTTTGTTTGCCAGATCCGGCCTGACGGAGCGAGAAGTCAATATGTTCAGAGGTGTTTGCCGACAAATACGCTGGGTAAATGACAGGCGTGAAGAAGCAGAGACAAAACTGGCCGAATTACTTCCCGTAGAAGAATAAATTAAGCTCTGCAAAAAACTCAATACAAAGTCAGATATTATAAGAAATGTCCAAGCAGAAATATTTGCATCTCTAGTCGTTTGAGAAGAGCAGATAGTTACAGCTACTGAATACTATTCACCGCAGTGTTTTTTCTTTTTCCTGGATTTATTTTTCTCAAATTCTTAATATGTTTATTCAGTATATTTTGCTGTCCAATTAACTTTTCCAGTCACATTTAGGGAATACAATTGCCTGAAACAAGGTTCTAACTAATGGTAACTTTGACCTTTTTGGGTTAATCCTGTATTATCTTGGTTCAATTAACGGAGGCAATATGGCAGTAAAGGTGCAGACTGAACAGATGGATTATCAGGCAAAACTGGCAGATATCATTAGTAGTATGAAAAGTGTCATCAGGGGCAAAAGCGAAGCCATAGAGCTTTCTATGGTTGCGTTGCTGGCTGGAGGTCATCTGCTGGTGGAAGATGTCCCCGGAGTGGGCAAGACCATGCTGGCACTTTCCCTTGCCAGGTCTGTAGAATGCAGCTACAAGCGTATTCAGTTCACCAACGACACAATCCCGGCGGATATTCTGGGAATGATGATCTATTCTCGCAAAGAAGAGAAGTTTCGCTTTGTGGCCGGCCCGATTTTTGCGGGTATTGTGCTGGCAGACGAAATCAATCGTGCCTCGCCCAAAAGCCAGTCAGCACTTTTAGAAGCCATGACCGAAAGCAAGGTTTCCATTGAAAATCAGGTAATGGCCTTGCCCAACCCGTTTCTGGTAATAGCCACCCAGAATCCGTCAGATCATCATGGAACGTTTCCCTTGCCGGAAAGCCAGTTAGATCGCTTTTTGTTGCGCATCAGCATGGGATACCCGAACAGAAAAGCCGAACGGGAGATACTCTCTGAAAATATCGGCCCGAATAACGCACAGAATTTGACCTCGGTAATTAATGCAGAAGAAGTTTTGGCCTTGCGTGAAGAAGTCAAGAACGTACGCATGGATGACGATGTTCTGGAGTACATTCTGGAACTGGTGGATGCCACCAGAAAGAGCAAGGAACTCTCTCTCGGGGTATCTCCACGTGGAGCTTTGATGCTGAAACAGGCTTCTCAGGCCTTGGCCTATCTTCGTGGTCGCGACTATGTTTTACCCGACGATGTGAAAAATCTGGTTCTTCCTGTCTGGGCGCACCGAATAAAGCCCAGTGGCGTGGCCCTTGGAACCAATGGTAATAGCGCAGATACGGAAGAGATTCTCGACATCATCCTGAAATCCACCAAAACACCCAAGTAGGAAAAACTATGGGTATTATCAGCGCACCGGGACGCTATTATCGAATATTCCGGGAGGACGGCTTAAGAGCTGTTGTTAAACATTGGGTGCGTTTCCCCAGAAAGCTGGTTCCCACCAAGGCTGGCTGGATCTTTTTTGCCTTTATGCTGGCGATAGTTCTTTTCGCCTTTTCTACCAATAACAATCTGTTGTTTTTATTGTTTTCCGCCATGATGAGTCTGATGCTTGTTTCCGGTTTGCTTTCGGAGGCCAGCTTAGGCAAGATTTCCCTTGAAAGATCATTTCCCACAGAAATTTATGCCAAACGTCCATTTGTAATAAATCATCACTTCACCAACTCGGCCAGAATTGTGTCGGCATTCGCTTTTTACCTCGAAGACAGTTTTCTCTTTCTAAAATATCCTGCACCAATGGTGATATATCTTGCTAAAGGCAGTCAAAAACAAGTTGCAGCGAGGGCGACGATAAACAACAGAGGTCGCCACATTCTACCGGAGTACAAACTTGTCACAGAGTATCCGTTTTTACTTTTCACCAAATCCCGAAGAATGAGAGCTGGAGAAGAGCTGCTGGTTTTTCCTGAAATACGTGAGTTTGAGCTTGATTTCGAGCTTTTAATGGGAGCTGGTCAAAGCGGTACACGCGAGAGTGAAGAAGAGGGTGACAATTTCGCTTATCTGCGCGAGTACGAAAAAGGCGAACCTTTACGCAAGATTGACTGGAAAAAAAGTGCCAGACAGGATGATTTGTATATCAAGGAATTTGTGGCCCCGAAAACCAGAAAAGTTACAGTGGTTTTCAATAAACAAGACAGTAGATACTACGAAACCGGTTTGTCGGTGGCTGCTTCCATTATCGTGTTTTTAAACCGTAAAGCTGTTCCTTTCAGGCTTTTTGCAGGAGATAAAACACTGAAAGGTTTTGGACATGGACATGACCGACTGATAGAGGCACTTTCAATTCTTGCTTTATATCAGGGAGAAAAAACGGAATATTTCACATACAGGGAACGCACCATAGAGGTTTTTGCAGATGGCTCATATGAAGTTCGCTAACAATTCAGGGGCTTTGGGAAGGATAGATTTTCACATCCGTCTTGTGGTTGTGCTGGTCTCTCTTATTGGCTATGCTGTTTTGTTTCTTGCCGGTGTTTATCCTCTGATATACATTCCTGTTGTCGTTTTGTCGATGTTGGCCGGATACAGATATTTCTACTCCGAAAAGCTTCCCTTTGTTCCTGAAAGCATCTGGACAATTGCAACTTTGATCATTGTTATTGGCCCGGTGGTTTTGTCTTTTATGGGCAGACTGTTTTTTCTGGATGCACTGGATTTTATCTTTTTACTATTACCGCTGATAAAACTTCTTACCACCAGATCAGAGCGAGATTATTTGCAGATTTTTGCCCTCTCATTCGGGCAGGTTTTGTACGGAACAATCGTCAATCTGGATCTAAGTTTCGGCATTGCTTTAGTTGCCTATCTTGCTGCAACTATCTGGGGATTGATTCTTATCAGTTTCAAAATGGCTGCAATGAAAAGTGAGCACCAGCAGTACCAGCTCGAAGAGGCCGAGAAGGCGATCTTCAGAAAACAATACCTTGCCTTTGTGATGATTCTGCCACTGGTAGCTCTCATTATAACTTCCGGTTTGTTCTTTATCATTCCTCGTCCCGGCTCTGCGCTTGCCTCCTTTGCTTTCGGGGTAGGCAAAAGACAATCCGGCTTTTCTGATCAGGTAAGTATCGGCGATGTGGGAGAAATTAAACTCGATCACTCGGTGGCCATGCGTGTTGCCGTTTCTGGTCGCGAATTACAACATCCAATTTATTGGCGTGGTGCGGTTCTGGATACTTTCGATGGTATACAATGGACAATGGACAAAACGATTCCGCCATATGTCGCTAAAGAAAGACAGTCCAGTTTATTTCAGTTGACGACACAAAAAAAACACAAGCTAAGCAAACAACGCTTTTTCATGGATGGGACTTCTACCAGTTATATTTTTCATGCCGATTTTATAGGTTGGGTTAAGGCGCGCAGTCATCAGCTGAAAATCCATGCAAACGGTTCCGTTGTGCTGCCTGAAAAAAGATCTCATTTGCAATACTACGAAGCCTGGAGTTCAACTTATTCTACCTTTACCATTCCCGAACCGGCCTGGGAAACCTTTTTGCAACTGCCCAACAATCTTGACAAAAGAGTGGTGCAGCTTACAAGACAAGTAAGCAAAGATGCCAAAACTCCCATGGAAGCAGCTTTAAAGATCAAGAATTATTTGCAAACTACATTCGATTATAGTTTGCAGGCAGGCTTAAGACCTGTGGCCGATCCGCTGGCGTATTTTCTGTTCGATCTCAAAGCCGGTCATTGCGAATATTTTGCAACTTCAATGGTAATTATGCTTCGCACATTGGGCATACATTCAAGAATGGTAACCGGTTATCAGCAGGGTGAATATATCGAGTCTGAAGACTATTATCTGGTACGACAATCGGATGCTCATACCTGGGTCGAGGCCTGGATAGGCGAGCACTGGGTAAGGTTTGATCCAACCCCGGCAGCAGGACTTGCAAGCTATGATAAAGGCTTGATGAATGATATCAAGAGTTTTATAGACTCGCTGAGTTTCAAATGGCAGAGATATGTCATAGCCTATAGCGTTATAGACCAGATAGAAATGATGCTGAAAGCAGATGCAAAAATCCAGACCACCAACTTTTACGATGTAAAAATGTGGTTTAAAAAACATTTGCTCGATTTTGCAGCAGTTTTATTGGTGATTGCATTTGCTGTATTATATGTAAAACGTAAATCCATTCTTCAATGGCTTGTTGCTTTGCTATCACAAAAGAGTCGCAGTGAACAATTGTCCCGTCATTTTGAAAAGATTCGTAAAATACTTATCAAGGCAGGTTTGAAAATTGACGACTCCATGACTGCGCGGGAAACCATTGAGCTGGCCACTTTGAAGTTTGACAGCATCAAAGATCCGCTTGGTAGCTGGCTAAAAATATTCGAGCCTCTTCGCTACGACCCGGATTCGGATGTACAAATCAATTCAGAAAAGCTTTCAGAGTTGGAAGATAAAATCAAAAACGGGCTGAAAAACAACCCGTAATTAATTGTCAAATCATTTAAAGAAATCAGGTGGTTACAGCTTCCTTTTCTTTTACATCCTGCATCAGTGCTTTGCCTACGGCGGCCCAGCTTGAGGGGTCAAGCAAATAGCTGTAATGCGTGAAAGGTGTCATGTCAATCTGGGTTGTTCCTTCAACTCTGGCAGAGTCGGCGGGCAATACAAACAGATCGTTTCTGCTCCAGAAGCTGATGCCACGTATTTCCTTTGGCCATGGTTTGGCGTTTATCCGCATTATCAAATCACTCTCGGGTCGCAAATCACGAGTGATGCTGGTGTTGGCATATCTGGCCGGGTAGGTTCCCTTGTGAGGTGTTCCCAGTGTTACCAGCGAGGCCACTGATTTCTCAACGTCAAATTCGACCATCGAGAGTCTGGCAACCAGTCCACCAAGGCTGTGTGCAATGATATCGACTTTTTCTTCTCCGGTAACTTCTTTTACGTCTTCTACAAATTGTGCCAGAGCTTTGGCCATATCGTCCACGTTCTGACCTGAGTCAAAATGAATCTTGTAATTACGTTTTCTTCCGATCAGATGCAGATACCACGACATCAATAAAAAGTTTCCACGGTTGCCACCAAGTCCATGAACGTAGATCAAGGGTGGATGTCCATCCGGTTTCTGTGGATCTATTTTTTCCCGACGTGATACCAAGAGGGAATAACTTAATAAGGGAATCTGAACAAGATGACGCATTACATCCGGGTCAATTGTATGATAACCATCGGCGGTTTTTCTACCGACAAATTTGCCTGCACTTACAATCGAGTTTCCGATTTGGCCCATTACTTCTTTAAAATCTGCCATAACTACCTCCAGAGCAATTTCTGTTAAGCACAGTATAGGCACACTGACGCGCTGTGTCAAGGGTTCGATTGTAATATAGCTGTTACAAAAGATAATTTTGTCGGCATGTCATAAAAAATGACCGATGCAGATGCACCGGCCATTT
>Ga0070728_10002107_pt1 | contig 26001 bp, 24 predicted proteins | sample tdDd471_FD_66723 | JGI IMG/M metagenome (GOLD analysis project Ga0070728, IMG submission 66723) | Marine sediment microbial communities from the Atlantic coast under amendment with organic carbon and nitrate - tdDd47.1 | ecosystem: Environmental > Aquatic > Marine > Coastal > Sediment | place...
CTCGGGCTTGACCCGAGAGCCCAGTCTCCCACGCCTGAGCGGCACTGCTGGGCCGCCGGATCAAGTCCGGCGGCGACGTCTGTGGGGGTGGTGGCGGATATCAACAGATTTCCGTCTTTATCAACCACGTCGCTCTCGGGCTTGACCCGAGAGCCCAGTCTCCCACGCCTGAGCGGCACCCCTGGGCCGCCGGATCAAGTCCGGCGGCGACGTCTGTGGGGGCGGTGGTGGATATCAACAGATTTCCGTCTTTATCAACCACGCCTCACCCGGGCTTGACCCGGGTGTCCAGTCTCCCGCGCGTGTGCGGCACCCCTGGTCCGCCGGATCCAGTCCGGCGGCAACGTCAGTGTGGGTGGTGGCGCGGCTGCACGGCGTCGGTGTGCGTGGCCGCATCGTCGATGGGAGCTGAAACGACAAACGGCGCATCCGGGAAAAACCGGATGCGCCGTTCAGCGCAGATATGGAAAGATCGAGGCAGCCCGTCTGGGGGTCGCAGCGCTCAGAGCTTGCGTTCCACCATCATCTTCTTCAGTTCCGCGATGGCCCGGCCGGGGTTGAGGCCCTTGGGACAGGTCTTGGCGCAGTTCATGATGGTGTGGCAGCGATAGAGCTTGAACGGATCTTCCAGCTTGTCGAGCCGGTCGCCCGTTGCCTCGTCGCGGCTGTCGATGACCCAGCGATAGGCCTGCAACAGCACGGCGGGGCCGAGATAGCGGTCGCCGTTCCACCAGTAGCTGGGGCAGGACGTGGCGCAGCAGGCGCACAGGATGCACTCGTACAGGCCGTCGATCTTCACGCGGTCATCGCGATCCTGCAGCCGCTCCCGATCCGGCGGGGCCGGCGTCTTGGTCTGCATCCAGGGTTCGATGGAGGCATACTGGGCGTAGAAGTGGGTCAGGTCACCGACCAGATCCTTGATCACCTCCAGATGCGGCAGGGGATAGATCTTCACATCCCCCTTCACCTCCTGAATGCCCTTGGTGCAGGCCAGCGTGTTGGTGCCGTCGATGTTCATGGCACAGGAACCGCAGATGCCTTCGCGACAGGACCGCCGGAAGGTCAGGGTCGGATCGACCTCGTCCTTGATGCGGATCAGTGCGTCCAGGATCATCGGGCCGCAGTCGTCGAGATCGACCTCGTAGGTGTCGACCCGCGGATTCTCGCCCGAGTCCGGGTCATAGCGGTAGATCTTGAACTTCTTCGTGTTGCTGCCGTCCCCGACCTTCGGCCAAGTCTTGCCGTTGGACTTGATCCGGGAATTAGCCGGTAGATTGAATTCGACCATGTCGTGTCCCCCAATCCGGGGCCGGAGAAACTATCCGGCCCGGGAATTCCGGTGCTCGATCAGTAAACGCGCGCCTTCGGCTTCACATACTCCATCTCGTTGGAGAGGGTGTAGGTGTGCACCGGGCGGTAGTCGATGGTGACCTTGCCGTCCTCATCGAACCAGCTCAGCGTATGCTTCATCCAGTTCTCGTCGTCGCGGTCGGAGAAGTCCTCATGCGCGTGGGCGCCGCGGCTTTCCTTGCGGTTCTCGGCGGAATGCATGGTCACGACCGCCTGACGGATCAGGTTGTCGAGTTCCAGTGCCTCCACCAGGTCCGAGTTCCAGACCAGGCTGCGGTCCTGAACACCGATCGACGGCATCTGGGTATAGACCTCGTCGATCAGCCCCTTGCCCTCCGCCAGCACCTCGGAGGTGCGGAAGACGGCGCAGTTGTTCTGCATCACGCGCTGCATGTTGTTGCGGATGCGCGACGTCGGCATGTCGCCCTTGGCGTTGCGCATCCTGTCGAAGCGGTCCAGCGCCTTGTTGAGCGATTCCTTGTTGGTGTCCTTGTGCTGCGCACCGGGTTCCAGGATTTCCGAGCAGCGCTTGGCACAGGCCCGCCCGAACACCACCAGGTCGATCAGGGAGTTGGAGCCGAGCCGGTTGGCGCCGTGGACGGAGACGCAGGCGGCCTCGCCCGCGGCCATCAGGCCCGGCACGATGGCGTCCGGATCGCCGTCACGCAGCGTCAGGACCTCGCCTTTGTAGTTCGTCTGGATGCCGCCCATGTTGTAATGCACGGTCGGCAGCACGGGGATCGGTTCCTTGTTCACGTCGACACCGGCGAAGATATGCGCCGATTCCGAAATGCCCGGCAGGCGTTCGGCGATGATGTCGTTGTCCAGGTGATCCAGGTGCAGGAAGATGTGGTCGGCGTCCTTGCCGACGCCACGTCCTTCCCGGATCTCCATGGTCATGGCACGGGAGACGACGTCCCGGCTGGCCAGATCCTTGGCGGAGGGGGCATAGCGCTCCATGAAGCGCTCACCCTCCGAATTGACCAGATAGCCGCCTTCGCCACGCACGCCTTCGGTAATCAGGCAGCCCGCGCCGTAGATGCCGGTGGGATGGAACTGCACGAACTCCAGATCCTGCAGCGGCAGGCCTGCGCGCAGCACCATGCCGCCACCGTCGCCGGTGCAGGTATGGGCCGAGGTGCAGGAGAAGTAGGCACGGCCATATCCGCCGGTGGCCAGGATGACCATCTGCGCCCGGAACAGGTGCAGGGAGCCGTCGGACAGATCCCAGCAGAGCACGCCGGTGCAGGCGCCTTCCTCATCCATGATCAGGTCGATGGCGAAATACTCGATGAAGAAATGCGTGTCGTTCTTCAGCGACTGGCCATAGAGCGTGTGCAGCATGGCGTGACCGGTACGGTCGGCGGCGGCGCAGGTCCGCTGCGCGGCTTTCCCCTCACCGAACTCCGTGGTCATGCCGCCGAAGGCGCGCTGATAGATGCGGCCTTCCTCGGTACGGCTGAAGGGTACGCCGAAGTGCTCCAGCTCCAGCACCGCATTGACGGCGTCGCGCACCATGTACTCGATGGCGTCCTGATCACCCAGCCAGTCCGACCCCTTGACGGTGTCGTACATGTGCCAGCGCCAGTTGTCCGGGCCCATGTTGCCCAGCGAGGCGGAGATGCCGCCCTGTGCCGCAACCGTGTGCGAGCGCGTCGGGAACACCTTGGTGACGCAGGCCGTGTTCAGCCCGGCCTCCGCACAGCCCATGGCGGCGCGCAGTCCGGCCCCGCCGGCACCGACCACAACCACATCGAACTTGTGCTCTGTAATTTCGTAAGCATCTGACATCGTGCTCAACCCCCGAAGGCAATCTTGAGGACGGCAAGCGCGCAGATCAGGGCACCGATCCAGCAGCCGAACGTATTGACGAACATGAGGAACAGCTTTGGCGCATGGCCGTGCACGTAGTCCTCGATCACCACCTGCATGCCCAGCTTCAGGTGCCAGAAGACGGCGACGATCAGCAGCAGCAGCACACCGGCGACCACCGGGTGGCCGACGATGCCATCGGCAGTCAGATAGTCAGCCCTGGTCAGGCGAATCGCCAGCACGACGAAGGCAAAGACCAGCGGCAACAGCGCGATCGCCGTTACCCGCTGCATCCACCAGTGCTCGGTCCCGTCGCGGGCCGAACCCAGGCCGCGGACGTTCTTCAGCGGTGTATTGAGACGTGACTTCTGCATGATCAGCCCCCCCATCCGTACGCGGCAATCCATGCAAGTACGGTCAGGACACTTGCCCCGATCACCACCATGTAGCCACTGCGATAGACGGATGTGATCTCGAAGCCCCAGCCCGCATCCCAGTAGAGATGGCGCAAGCCGTTGCAGAGGTGGAAGAACAGGGCCCAGGTGAAGCCCAGCATGACCAGCCGACCGATGATGCTGCCCGCGATCCCCATGACATATTCGTAATATTCCGGTCCGCTCGCCAATGCGACCAGCCACCAGAGCATCAGGATGAGGCCACCGGCCAGCGCAACACCCGTACCGCGATGCAGGATCGACAGCATGGACGTGAGCTGGGGACGATAGACCTGTAGATGCGGTGACAACGGGCGATTCGTGTTCGCCATGTCTGACCCCCTGCTTGCCTGCCACGGGCTCCGGGCAGTGCATGCCCAACGAAGACCACGTGGGAAAATGATGGCGCGCCGTCCGACCCTCGAACGTTCCGCGCCATCCCCCAATCCTCAGCGTGATCGGCGGGAATCAGATGATGTTTCCGGCCCCCCGACCGCTCAGGAGATCAGTTTGCGGGTACAGGGGCAGTCCTGTCAAACGAAGCTTCGGTTATCCAAGCACTTGTTGATGGTCGTCAATCCGTCCGCACCGCCGTTCGCGCTGCACCGCGTGACGGCTTCCGGTTGCCGGTGCGGCACATTCGGGTTTATATGCGATCCACACGCGCATTTCGTGAATTGGACATTTGCCCATGACGGTCCCGATTGGTGCCTCGTCGCTTGCCGGTCGCCGCGTCCTGCTGATCGTCGGCGGCGGCATTGCTGCCGTGAAGGCGCCGGATCTGATCCGGCGGCTGCGCGAAAGGGGGGCCGCCGTGCGCTGCGTGCTGACGCAGGCAGGCCACGAATTCACCACCCCGCTGGCGCTGTCGTCGCTGTCGGAGGACCGGGTCTTCACGGACCTGTTCGACCTGACCGATGAATCGGAGATGGGGCATATCCAGCTTTCCCGCCAGGCCGACATCGTGCTGGTGGCCCCGGCGACCGCCAATCTGATGGGCCGCATGGCCGCCGGAATGGCACCCGATCTGGCGGCGACGCTGCTGCTGGCCACCGACAAGCCGGTCATGCTGGCCCCGGCCATGAACGTGCGCATGTGGCTGCACCCGGCGACGCAGCGCAATCTGGCGGTCCTGCAGGGTGATGGCGTGATGGTGGTCGGCCCCAACGACGGCAACATGGCCTGCGGCGAGTTCGGACCGGGCCGCATGGCGGAACCGCTGGAGATCGTCGCGGCGCTGGAGGCGCATTTCGGACCGCGCCCGCTGCAGGGCCTGCGCGCCCTGGTCACTTCCGGTCCGACGCATGAACCCATCGACCCCGTCCGCTACATCGCCAACCGCTCGTCGGGCAAGCAGGGCCATGCCATCGCCGTGGCCCTGGCAGCGGCGGGGGCGGAGACGGTGCTGGTCAGCGGCCCCACCAGCCAGCCCGACCCGGCGGGTGTCGAGGTCCGCCCCATCGAGACCGCGCGCCAGATGCTGGAAGCCTGCGAGGCGGCCCTGCCTGCCGACATTGCCGTCTGTGCCGCCGCCGTGGCCGACTGGCGGGTCGCGACGGAGGCGGGGGAGAAGCTGAAGAAGGAGAAGGGCGGAGGCCCGCCCGGTCTGGCCTTCGCGGAGAATCCGGACATTCTCGCCACTTTGTCGGGCAGGGAGAAGGACCGTCCCGGCCTTGTCATCGGCTTTGCCGCCGAGACCGAGAAAGTCATCGAACATGCCGTCGCCAAGCGGCAGCGCAAGGGCTGTGACTGGATCCTGGCCAATGACGTCAGTCCCGCCACCGGCACCTTCGGCGGTGACAACAACAGTGTCACCCTGATTTCGGGCGGGGAGCCGGATACCTGGCCCCCCCTCAGCAAGCAGCAGGTGGCGGAACGGCTGGTCCAGCGCATCGCCCTGCATCTGGGGCGCACATGATTCAGGATGTCTCCATCGAGATCCGGCGGCTGGCGCATGGCGCCGACCTGCCCCTGCCTTCCTATGAAACCGATGGTGCAGCGGGCATGGATCTGCGGGCGGCCCTGACGGACGGCACGCTGACCCTGGACGCACGGGGCGGGCGTGCGCTGGTGCCGACCGGGATCGCCATCGCGCTGCCTGCGGGCTATGAGGCGCAGGTCCGGCCCCGTTCCGGCATGGCGCTGAAGCACGGCGTGACCGTGCTGAACACGCCCGGCACGGTGGATGCAGACTATCGGGGGGAGGTGGGCGTCATCCTGATCAATCACGGGGACGCGCCGTTCCTGATCAGCCATGGCGACAGGATCGCGCAGATGGTGGTGGCCAAGGTCGCACGCGGCAACTGGCAGGAACGCGACGCCCTGTCGGAGACGTCGCGCGGTGCGGGCGGTTTCGGTTCTACGGGGGGACGGTCCGCATGAAGGATGCGCTGCGGCTGCCGAAGAAGACCCTCTATGCACTGGATGCGGTGGTGGACATTGCCTACAACGCCCGACCCGACCCGGTGCAGTCCAAGGACATCACGGACCGGCAGGGCATTCCGCCGCGCTATCTGGAGCAGGCGATGCAGCAACTGGTGCGCGCCGGCATCCTGAAGGGCGTGCGCGGGCCGCGTGGCGGCTATACCCTGGCGCGGGAACGGCGGCGCATCAGCGTGGCGGAGATCATCCGCATCATCGCCGCCGAGGACGAGGAACAGGACCAGGGCGGTTCGCCGCTGGGCCAGGAGATCATCCGTCCGTTCTGGAGCGAAATTCAGGACGAGATCATGGAGCGTCTGGAGACCGTGACGCTGGAAGATCTCTGCCGCCGCGCCCAGGACGCGGGCGTTGCGCGCGCCAGCCGTGCATCACGGGACTTCACGATCTGACGGTCAGCCTTATCTGAAGAGCTGAGCACGAAAGCAAACAACTCCGGGGGACCAGTACATCATGAGCACGGACCAACGTTTCACCGCCCCGCGCGGTCGCATCTATGAATCCATTACCGACACCATCGGCTCGACGCCGCTGGTGCGCCTGAACCGGATCACCGCAGGGGTGGCCGATGGTGCGCAGGTGCTCGCCAAGCTGGAGTTCTTCAATCCGCTGTCGTCGGTAAAGGACCGGATCGGCGTCGCCATGATCGAGGCGATGGAGGCCGATGGCACCCTGAAGCCGGGCGGTCAGATCATCGAACCGACGTCGGGCAATACCGGCATCGCGCTGGCCTTCGTTGCGGCGGCCAAGGGCTATCCGCTGACCCTGGTGATGCCGGAGAGCATGTCGGTCGAGCGGCGGCGGATGCTGAAGCTGCTGGGCGCGACCCTGGAACTCACCCCGCCGGAGAAGGGGATGCCCGGCGCCATCGCGAAGGCCAGGGAGATGGTGGAGGCAACACCCGGCGCGGTGATGCCGCAGCAGTTCGCCAACCCGGCCAACCCCGCAATCCATGTCGCCACGACGGCTGAGGAGATCTGGGCCGATACGGCGGGCAATGTGGACGTGGTGATTTCCGGCGTCGGGACCGGCGGCACGGCCACCGGCATCGGTCGGGTGCTGAAGCAGCGCAACCCGGAGATGAAGCTGGTGGTGGTGGAGCCGGAGGACAGCCCGGTGCTGTCAGGCGGCAATCCCGGCCCGCACAAGATCCAGGGTATCGGTGCCGGCTTCGTGCCGGAGAATCTGGATACCACACTGGTGGACGAGGTGCTGACCATCGGCAATGAAACCGCCTTCGAGACCGCCCGCCGTCTGGCGCGGGAAGAAGGCATTCCCGTCGGCATCTCCTCTGGCGCCGCCGTCGCGGCAGCGCTGGAAGTGGCGCAGCGGGCCGACATGGCGGGCAAGGTGATTGTCGTCATCCTGCCGTCCTTTGCCGAGCGCTATCTCTCGACCGCGCTGTTCGACGGCCTGTGAGTTTGCGGACCGGGAAAGCATGGACATGAACGCCACGAACGAGAGCGTGGATGATGCCTACTGGCAGGTCATCACCCTGACCGACCTGCCGACGATGCAGGCGGTGGAGGCGGCGCTGGGCGACCTGCCGCTCTCCACCTCCGTCTTCAAGGCCGACGACGGGCGCTGGCGGGTGACCGCGATCGTCGATCACGAACCCGACCTCGACCACTGGCCCGTGCCGGGGGAAAGCGAGGTCGCGCCGCTGGAAATGCGCGACTGGGTGGCGGAGTCGCAGGCCGCACTGCCCGCCCTCGACATCGGCCGGTTCCGGGTCCGGGGTGGCTGGGACAAACCGGCCATCACCGGGCGCATCGACCTGGTGATCGAGGCGGGGCAGGCATTCGGCACCGGGCGGCACGAAAGCACCGAAGGCTGCATGATCCTGCTGCAGCAACTCGCCCGGCAGCGCCGCGTGCGGCGAGTGCTGGATGTGGGCACGGGTGCCGGAATCCTGGCCATCGCGGCGGCACGGCTGACCGGAGCGCAGGGTGTCGGCACCGATATCGACGCGGTCTCGGTGACGGTGGCCATCGAGAATGCGGAACTGAACGACGCGAAGCATCTGACGCGGTTTGCCTTCGCGGACGGCACCCGTCACCGGTTGGTTCGTGACGGTGGTCCCTATGACCTGGTCTTCGCCAATATTCTCGCCCGACCGCTGGCCAGCATGTCACGCATGATCGCGGGGCACGTGGCCCCGGGCGGCGACCTGATCCTGGCGGGTATCCTGACCCGGCAGGTGCCGATGGTGCTGACGCGCTATTGTCCGCTCGGTCTGAAACTGGTGACGCATCACCGGCAGAACGAATGGTCCGTGCTGCGGTTGCGGCGGCCCTCGGGGCGCGGACCGGTGCAGCCCCTTGCCATAGCTGGAGTATAAACGTGTCTGATCGCGTGAACCGCCTGCGGGCGGAGATGCAGGCCGCCGGGATCCATGGGTTCCTGGTCCCGCGCAATGACGAGCATTTCGGCGAGTGGGTGCCTGCGAATGCGGAGCGGCTGGCCTGGCTGACCGGCTTCACCGGGTCTGCCGGGCTGGCCATCGTGCTGGCCGAGCGGGCCGCCATGTTCGTCGATGGCCGCTATACGCTGGCCGTGCGCGACCAGGTGGATCTGGAGATCTTCGATATCCGCCATGTCACTGAGGAACCGGCGAGCGACTGGCTGCGGGACGTGCTGAAACCCGGGCAGCGACTGGGTTTCGACCCCTGGCTGCACACGGCGGCGGGCCTGACGGCAATCGGGAAGGCCGTGGAGGACGCAGGCGCTGAGCTGGTGCCGGTCGCCCGCAATCCCGTCGATCTGATCTGGCAGGACCGGCCCGCCCCTCCGATGGCACCGGTCGTGCCGCATGACCTCGAACGCGCAGGTGAAACAGCGGAGGCCAAGCGACAGCGCATCGCGGAAATCGTGAAGCAGAAGGGCGCGGACGCCGCCGTGCTCACCCTGCCGGAGTCCATTGCCTGGCTGCTCAACATCCGGGGTGGCGACGTGCCCCGCACCCCGCTGCCGCTGGGCTTTGCCGTGCTGCATGGTGATGCGCGCGTCGATCTGTTCATGGACCCGCAGAAGATCACCGACGCGGCCCGGACGCACATGGGCAATGCCGTCTCCATCGCCCCGAAGGCCACCTTTGCCGACGGTCTGACGGCGCTGGCGGGCAAACATGTGCTGGTGGACCGGCCCAGCGCCGTGAAGGCGGTGACGGAACGGTTGCGCGATGTCGGCGCGGAGGTGGTGCTGGGCGAGGACCCGACCATGCTGCCCAAGGCCTGCAAGAATCCGGTGGAGGTGCAGGGCAGCCGCGACGCCCATGTCCGCGACGGGGCGGCGGTCGTGCGGTTCCTGGCCTGGCTGGATGCCCATGCCGGTGACGGGTCGGTGGACGAGATCACCGCCGCCGAGACGCTGGAGGGCTTTCGCCGCCGGAATGACCTGATCCGCGACCTGTCCTTCGACACCATTTCCGGCTCCGGCCCCAACGGGGCCATCGTGCATTACCGCGTGACACCGGAAACCAATCGAAGGCTGCAGCCGGGGGAACTGTTCCTGGTGGATTCCGGCGCGCAGTATCTCGATGGCACCACCGACATCACCCGCACCATCGCCATCGGCGACCCCAGCCCGGAGATGCGGGACCGTTTCACCCGTGTGCTGCAGGGTCATGTGGCGCTGGCCATGGCCCGGTTTCCGGCGGGTACGACGGGCAGCCAGCTCGATCCGATGGCCCGCGCGCCGCTCTGGCAGGCGGGGCTGGACTTCGATCATGGCACCGGCCATGGCGTCGGCAGCTACCTGAGTGTGCATGAGGGGCCGCACCGGATCTCCAAGGTGCCGAGCGCCGTGGCACTGCAGCCGGGCATGATCGTCTCCAACGAGCCCGGCTACTACAAGGCCGGGGCCTATGGCATCCGGATCGAGAATCTGGTGACGGTCGTGGCGACGGTGATCGCGGGCGGGGAGCGTCCGACGCTGGGTTTCGAGACCCTGACGCTGGCTCCCATCGACCGCCGTCTGATTGTCACGGAAATGCTGACGGCGGCGGAACGGGGCTGGATCGACCGCTATCACGCCCGTGTGGCGGAGACCCTGACACCGCTGCTGAGTGCGGAGACGGCGGGCTGGCTGGCGGCGGCGACGCAGCCCCTGCCGGGATGAAACATACCGCTGCACCGGCCTTCGGGGTCTATGTCCACTGGCCGTTCTGTGTCTCCAAATGCCCCTACTGCGACTTCAACAGCCATGTCCGTGAAACCGTCGATCAGGACCGCTGGCGTGCGGCGCTGCTGGCGGAAATCCGGGCCTGGGCGGAGCGTGTGCCGAGACAGACCGTGGATACGATCTTCTTCGGCGGCGGCACACCGTCGCTGATGCCGCCTGCCACCGTGGCGGCTGTGCTGAGGCAGATCGACGACAGCTTCGGCCTCGCGCCGGATGCCGAGATCACGCTGGAGGCCAATCCGTCCTCCATCGAGATTGACCGATTCCGGGATTTTCGCAGCGCGGGCGTCAACCGGGTCAGCCTTGGGGTGCAGAGCTTCGATGACCGGGCGCTGGGGTTTCTGGGCCGGGCGCATGATGCCGGGGCCGCGCAACGCGGCATCGCCGTGGCGGCCTCGACGTTCGACCGTTTCTCCTTCGACCTGATCTATGCCCTGCCGGACCAGACGGAGGCCGGGTGGCGGGCGATGCTGGCCGCCGCGCTGGATCTGGCCGGGGATCACCTGTCGCTCTACCAGTTGACCATCGAGCCCAATACCGGCTTTGCGGGGCAGGTGAAGCGGGGCGTCTTCGATCCGCTGGATGACGACCGGGCGGCGGACCTGTTCGAGCTGACCGCCGAGATCACGGCGAATGCCGGTCTGCCCGCCTATGAAACATCGAACCATGCCCGGCCCGGCGGGGAATGCCGTCACAACCTGCTCTACTGGCAATATGGCTCCTGGATCGGTGTCGGCCCCGGCGCGCACGGCCGACCGGTGTTTCAGGGTGGCCAGCGCCACGCCACCGCCAACCACCGCAAGCCGGAGGTCTGGCTGGAAGCGGTGGAGGCAGGCGGCACCGCCCTCGCGGAGGACCGCGCCATCCCGACGGGGGAACAGGCAGAGGAAGCCCTGATGATGGGCCTGCGGCTGGCGGAAGGCATTGATGGTGACATGTTTCAGGCCCGCACCGGCGGCCAGTCCCTCAACCACCTGCTGGACCCGAACGCCGCGCGACGGCTGACAGAAGACGGCCTGATCGAAACCCTGAACGGCACCCTGCGCGTCCGCCCCCAGGGCCGCCTGCTGCTGAACAGCATCACCGGTGCCCTGCTGGGCGGGTGATGTGCATCAGGGTGTTATTCCAGTTCTGGCATCACCCGGCGCATGTACTGATCAAACAGGGGCACCGTAAATGCCGTATCACCGTGTTGTGGCGCGTAGATCATGCCCTTGCGGATCAGGTTCCCACGTGTTGGCCCTACACTGGTTGTCTTGAGCCCAAGCCTCTCCGCCACTTCACCTGAACGATGTGGGCCTTCACCCAGCTCGGCAAGCGCCCTCATGTAGCGCTTCTCCGACGGTGTACAGCGCTCAAACCGGACTCGAAAGAAGCTGTCATCAAGTTTCTTGATCGCCAAGTCACGTGCAGCGTTCACGTCCTGGAGTAGGATTCGATCATTTTCTGCAATGTTCCAGGCCTCATGCCCCCACTGTTGCAGGAAGTATGGATACCTGCCTGTTTCAAGAAGGATCTGATCGACGGCATCTGCATCAATCCTTGCCCCTTCATCAAGCGCCGGATTGACAATGGCGTCACGTGCCGAGACTGGATCGAGTTCGCCAATCGGTGGATAGTGGAAGAGGCGTTCGGCATAGGATTTGGAATCACCGGCGAGCGCGAGAACCTGCGGCAGCCCAGCGCCGACGAGCAACATGGGGAGGTTGTGTTGAGCGATCTGGTGCATCGACATGATTACGGCGCTCAACTCATCTTTCCGGAGGTACTGCATCTCGTCAATTAGGAGCAGAACCGGAACGCCGCATGCCTTCGCAGCTTCTCCAATCGCAACGAACATGTTGGGCAGATCTGCTTCCAGTTGCCCGCTGTCTGCTGCTCCCTCTTCAGGTTCGACACCCAGCTCGACGCTGATCTCTCCAACAGAGACTTTCAGCCCGGCTGCAAATCCCTTCAGCATGCGCAAACCTCGTCGAACGGCGTGCTTGCCTTTTTCCTTGGTGCTCAGTTCGAACAATATGGACTTGAGTTTCGGCACCAGCAGGCTTGGGAATGCCTTGGATTCGTTCGCCTCAATCATCATGGTACGGAATTGGTTCTTGATCGCGAGATCTCGGATGCGAACGAGAAGCACCGTCTTTCCTACTCCTCTGAGTCCAACGAGAATCACGCACTGACTTGGTCGTCCGAGTGCCGTGCGCTGCAATGCGACCCCGGCCAGTTCCAGGACGTCCTTTCGACCGGCCAACTCCGGTGGCGGAGAGCCAGCGCCGGGAACATAAGGATTTCTTACCGGATCCATTCGCGATGCCTCGGAGATTTACCCATTTTGAGCAGGATTTGGATAAAAGCGGAAAAATTCATAATTTTCTTGAACCCTCATCCAGATCACCATATCAGCGGAGTATTGAGCGGATTTATATGGTTTGAGTCAATTTTCAATCAAAACATATAAATCAAATCAATCTGCCCCCAACATCGCCCTGAGTTCGTATTTCAGGACCTTGCCCAGCGCGTTGCGGGGCAGGGCGTCGATGGGGATGACGTCCTTGGGGTGCTTGTAGCGGGCCAGGCGGTCGTGGAACAGGCCGAGCAGGGCGGCGGGGTCCAGGGTCTCGCCGGGGCGCGGTACGGCGAAGATCACCGGCACCTCCCCCCAACGCGGATCGGGGCGCCCGACGACGGCGAATTCGGCCAGGTCGGCGTGTGCGGCCAGCACCTGTTCCAGTTCGGCGGGGTAGATGTTCTCTCCGCCCGAGATCACCACGTCCTTCGCCCGGTCCTCGATGCGGTAGAAGCCGTCGGCGTCGCGGCGGCCGATATCACCCATGCGGAACCAGCCGCCCTCGACGAAGGCCTCCGCCGTCGCGTCCGGGTTCTGCCAGTAGCCGGAGAAGACGCTGGGGCCACGCACCAGCAGTTCCCCGGCCTCCCCCGCTGCCACGTCCTGCCCGTCGGCGTTCACGACCCGGACCTGCACATGCACCGCCGGACGCCCGCAGGAGCCGACATGGTCGAACGCATCCTGTCCGCGCAGCACGATGGCCAGCGGTGAGGTCTCTGTGGAGCCGTAGATCTGACCGACCGGAACCCCGCGCGCGTGAAACCGTTCGATCAGTGCTGTGGGAACCGTCGTCGATCCGGCCATCACCAGTCGCAGCGATGAGAGATCCGTGGTGGCCCAGTCCGGGTGATCGGTCAGCGCCTGCATCATCGCGGGCACGGCCAGCGCCAGTGTCGGGCGCAGCCGGTCGATGGCACCGAGCGTCATCGCAGGGTCGAAGCGTGGCTGCAGATAGACCGTGGCCCCGGCATGAAAGGCAGGGGTGGTCTGGTTGTTCAACCCGCCGACATGGAACAGCGGCAGGTTGGTCAGGATCAGATCGCTGCTGACCATGTCATGCGCATGGGTCGCGTTGACCGCGTTCCAGAAGACATTGCCCTGGGTCAACACTGCGCCCTTCGGGCGCCCCGTGGTGCCGGAGGTATAGACCAGCAGCACCGGTGTTTCATGGCTGGCCTCCGGCGCGATGGCGGCACCCGATGCCGCCGCCGCCAGATGGTCGCTCCAGGCGCTCCACTGCCCCTCCGCCGGGCCGAGGGAAACATGTTTCAGGCCGGGCAGGGTGTCGGGAATGGCGTCCGCGTGGGGAATGAAACCGGGATCGGCGAACAGCACGCCGGCACCGCTGTCGGAGAGCTGAAACCCGTGCTCCGGCGGGGCCAGCCGCCAGTTCAGGGTGACCAGGCTGACACCCGTCCGGGCGCAGGCGAAGAACAGCACCAGCTGCGCCACGGAGTTCTCGCCCAGATGCGCCACACGATCCCCGGCCCTGACGCCCAGTTCATGCCGCAACGCCCGCGCCGCCCGGTCGATGGCCGCGGCGAACCCCGCATAGGTCAGTGTTTCACTGTCGGTGATGATGGCGGGCTTGTCCGGGGCCTGTCCGGCCCAGCCCTCGATCCAGTGCGCCAGATCCATGGGAGAGTTCCTTGGTTGGTGGCCTGTTGCGCCTCTCAGGAGTCTGTTTGCTGTCTGTTCCATCCCTCTCCCCCACCCGGCCACCCACGGGAGTATCCTTATTGGGTGGCCGGGTGGGGGAGAGGGATGGAACAGGCCAACGAACAAGCCCGGAGAGGGATGGAGGAGACGCCCTACAGATGCATGCCGCCGTCGATCACCATGGCCTGGCCGGTGATGTACTGGCTTTCGTCGGCGGCCAGATAGGTGGCCAGTGACGCGATCTCGTCGGCGCGGGCGAGGCGACCCATCTTCTGGCGCGAGACGAAGTCCTTGCGCGCCTGGATCGGGTCATCGAAGGCATTGATGCGGTCATCCAGCGACGGGGTCTGCACGGTGGCCGGGCAGATGGCGTTGCAGCGGATGCCGTCACCGATGTAGTCCGCCGCCACCGACTTGGTGAAGCCGATCACCGCCCCCTTGGTGGCACCATAGGCGCAGCGATTGACCACTCCCATCTCCGAACTGACGACGGAGGCCATGTTGATGATGGAGCCGCCGCCGCTGGCCAGCATCGCCGGCATGAAGGCCTGGGTAACCACGAACAGCGACCGGCAGTTCAGTTCGAAACTGAAGTCCCAGCCCTTCATCGTGGTGTCCAGCAGTGATCCGTGGTCGACATAGCCGGCGCAGTTGAACAGCACGTCCACCGCCCCCACCTGCGCCGCCATCGCGGCCACCGCTGCGTGATCGGTGACATCCAGCGGATGTGTCTCGACCCCGGGCAGGCCGTCGAGTTCCGCCAGCTTCTCCCCGTTCAGATCCGTCGCGATGACGGTCGCGCCCTCCGCCGACCAGATTTCGACCGTCGCCCGGCCGATACCCTGTGCTGCCGCGGTGACGAAGCACTTCTTGCCCTGCAAACGTCCAGCCATCCCGTTTCCCCCTGTTTCGCTTCTGCCTGTTGTTTCCCTGGCCGTTCAGGTGGCCAGATGGTCTCCCACCGGCTCGCCCAGAGCCAGGTGATGTATCGCACCGCCCACCACTTCGCCATCGACCGGCACGGCTTTCCGGTCGGGGAAACAGCCTGCGATCAGGTCAAAGGCCTCCGCATCGCGCGGGTCGTCGAAGCGGGGGATCAGCACCGCCCCGTTGGCGAGATAGAAGCCGCAATAGGTCATGGACGCGGGGCCGATGGCTTCCGGCACCGGCACTTCCTGCATCCCGATGGGCCGGTCGAAGGGATCGGTGGCCACCCGCAGACGCTGCACATTGTCCTGCATGGCGCGGAAATCGGGATGCTCCGGGTCGGCGGGGGAGTGCAGCAGAACCTTGCCGGGGGCGATGAAGCGGCAGAACCGCCCGACGTGGCCGCCGCCGCCGACCAGGCCGCTGATGCCTTCGCCGAGCCAGATCACGCGCACGATACCGAAGAAGTTCATCAGGATCTCTTCGATGTCGCGCCGTCCCACCAGCGGATTGCGGTTCGGGCTCATCAGGGTCTGCTCGCTGACCAGCGCCGTTCCCAGGCCATCGGTCTGCACCGCCCCGCCCTCCAGCACGATGGGGCCGCGGTAATAGGGTACCTGCATCAGGCGCACCAGTTCCTCGGCAAAGCCGTGGTCTTCCTCATGCACGATATGGCGCCCGCCCCAGCCATTGAACTTCCACGCCACGCCCTTGGTCCGCGCCTGCTCGTTCACCAGGAATGTGGGGGCCAGGTCCCGTATCCAGCCATGGGCGACGTCGTGCGACACCAGTTCGACCTTCGGGCCGAGGGTCAGGGCGGTTTCCTTCATGTCCGGCTCCGGCACGATCATCCGCACCGGTTCGAAGGCGGCAATGGTGCGGGCAATGTGCGCGAAGGCGACGCGGCTTTCCAGCAGCCCGGCGGGCATTTCTGTCGGGTCCGTCGGCCAGGCCATCCAGGTGCGCGTATGCGCCGCCCAGTCGGGGACCGGAAAGTAGCCTTCGAAGGAGGGGTTTTCTTCATCCATGGCCGAAGCCTATTGCATTTTCACGGGAAGGAAAGCCGGGAGTCCGGAGTCCGATTGCGGCCTGTTCCATCGGCATTCGTTCGTTTGTCTGCTCCATCCCTCTCCCCCGCCCGTCCGCCCAGCAAGGATACTCCCATGGGTGGCCGGTTGGGGGAGAGGGACGGAGCAGGCCGCAATCGGCTCTCCTCAGCCCTGGGCGTGGAAGGTCCGACCCAGACTGCCCGGTGCGCGCAGCATCGCCCGTGACGGACTGGCGGAGATGGCGACCAGTACCGCGATGGTCACCAGATAGGGCAGCATTGAAAGGTACTGCGACGGGATCGCGATCCCGAGACCCTGCACATGAAGCTGCAGGATGGTGACGCCGCCGAACAGGTAGGCCCCCAGCAACGCCCGGTTCGGTCGCCAGCCCGCGAAGACCACGATGGCCAGGGCGATCCAGCCGCGGCCCGCCGTCATTTCCTCCGACCACAGCGGTGTCCGCGCGATGGAGAGATAGGCACCGCCCAGTCCGGCGAGCGCCCCGCCCCAGGCCAGCGCTAGCAGCCGGATCAGCACCACCGGATGCCCGATGGCATGGGCGGCGTCATGATTCTCCCCCACCGCCTTCAGGATCAGACCGGCGCGGGTACGGGTCAGGAACCAGCCGGTCAGCACCAGCAACAGGATGGAGAGGTAGAACATGGGCTCATGGCGGAACAGCAGCGGCCCGAAGAAGGGGATGTCGGCCAGCAGCGGGATCTCGATGCGGGCCAGCGCGGGAATGGAGAGTCCCGAATAGCCGCTGCCCAGCAATGCCGACAGCCCCAGCCCGAAGATGGTCAGCGCCAGGCCGGAGGCGACCTGATTCGCCAGCAGGACCTGCGTCATCAGCCCGAACAGCAGCGCCATGGCCGCGCCGGCAATCGCGGCACCCGTGATACCGGCCAGATGCGATCCGCTCTCCGCAGTGACGATGAAGCCGGCGACGGCGCCGATCACCATCATCCCTTCCACGCCGAGATTCAGCACCCCCGCACGCTCCACCACCAGTTCCCCCGTGGCGGCGAACAGCAGCGGCGTCGCGGCGAGCATCATGCCGAGGATGATGTTGACGGCCAGTTCCATCAGGTGGCCGCCCGCACGCGCCTGCGCAGGCGAAAGCGATAGGTGGACAGGACGTCCATGCCGAGCAGGAAGAACAGCAGCAGCCCCTGGAACACGGCGGTGACCGCGTTGGGCAGTTGCATGGTAATCTCCGCCGCCTCGCCGCCCAGATAGGTCACTGCCATGACGAAACCGGCGATGATGATGCCCAGCGGATTCAGACGTCCCAGGAAGGCCACGATGATCGCAGTGAAGCCATAGCCGACTGGCAGGCTGGGAACCAGCTGACCCACCGGTCCCGTTGCCTCGAACAGCCCGGCCAGTCCGGCCAGCCCTCCGGAGACCAGCAGGCAGAACCAGATCACCCGCGCCTCGACAAATCCGGCGAAGCGCGCGGCGCGCGGGGCTTCCCCCAGCAGCCGGATCTGGAAGCCGACGACATGGCGGCCCAGCAGCAGCCATGCCATGAATGCCGCCACCAGCGCGGCGAAGAAACCGATGTGCGCCCGCGTGCCCTCCATCAGCAGCGGCATGGCGGCGGAGCCTTCGAACAGACGGCTTTCGGGAAAGTTGAAACCGTCCGGATCCCTGAGCGGTCCGGTGACCATTGCCGAGAGCAGCAGGGTCGCGACATAGACCAGCATCAGGCTGACCAGAATCTCGTTGGCCCCGAAGCGGGTGCGCAGGAACGCCGGGATCGCGGCCCAGGCCATGCCGGCGGCACAGCCGGTGATCCACATCAGCGGCATCAGCCAGAGGCTGTCGGTGCCGTGAAAGGCCAGCCCGACCGCACCCCCCGCCAGCGCACCGATGGTGAACTGCCCCTCCGCGCCGATGTTCCAGATTCCGGCGCGGAACCCGAGCGAGAGACCGATGGCGATCAGGATCAGCGGCGTCGCCTTCACCAGCAGTTCCGAGAGGTTGTAGAGGTCGGAGAAGGGGCTGACGAAGATCACCGCCACGGTCTGAAGCGGGTCCTTGCCCAGCATCGCGAACAGCACCATGCCGACCAGGATTGTCAGGACCAGGGCCAGCACCGGCGTCAGCCAGAGCATGGCGCGGGAGGTTTCGGGTCGCCGCTCCAGCCGGATCATGCGGCGTCGTCCTGCTGTTCGCGCGCCGCGCCGCCCATCAGCATGCCGATCTCCGTCACCGTCACGTCCGCGCTGGTGCGGGGGGCGGAGAGGGTGCCGCCCGCCAGCACGGCAAAGCGGTCACTGATCGACAACAGCTCGTCCAGGTCCTGGCTGATGATCAGGATTGCGGCCCCGGCGCGGGCGAGCTGATCCAGGGCTGCGTGGATCTCCGCCGCCGATTTCGCATCGACCCCCCAGGTCGGTTGCGCGGCGATCAGCACGGTTGGCTCCTGCAGGATCTCCCGACCGATGACGAACTTCTGCAGGTTGCCGCCGGACAGGCTGCCTGCCTGACGGGTCACAGCCGTGGTGGCCACATTGAAGGCACTGACGATCTCCGCCGCGAAACGTTTCGCGGCACCGAAGTCCAGCAGGCCCCGGCGCGCCAGTCTGCGCCGCCCCCGGGCGGAAATCAGCGTGTTCTCGGTCAGGCTCATGGCCGCGGCGGCCCCATGCCCCAGCCGTTCCTCCGGCACGAAGGCCATGCCCATGGCGCGGCGGCGGGTCGGGCCCAGGTTGCCGACCGGCGCGCCGTCCAGGCTGATCGCATCCGGCGTCGCGGTGCGGCGTTCCCCGATCAGGGCGGCCATCAGCTCGTCCTGGCCATTGCCCGCAACCCCGGCGATGCCGATGATTTCTCCTGCCCGCACGTCCAGCGAGATGTCTTTCAGGCTCACACCGAATTCGGTTGCCGCTGGCAGGGTCAGGTGATCGATCGACAGCCGCACCGCCCCCGGTTCCTGCACCTTGCGGATATGGCGGCGCACGGCGTTGCCGATCATCATCTCCGCCAGCGACTCGGGCGTTTCCGCGCCGGGATCGCAGGTGCCGACCACCCTGCCGCGCCGCAGGATCGTGGCGTGGCTGCAGAGATTCCGGATCTCCCCCAGCTTGTGCGAGATGTAGAGAATGGAACGGCCCTCGTCGCGCAGCTTGCGCAGGACGGTGAACAGCCGCTCGACCTCCCCCGGGGTCAGGACGGACGTCGGCTCGTCCATGATGATCAGCCGGGGCGACTGCAGCAGGCAGCGCACGATCTCCACCCGCTGACGCTCCCCGACCGACAGCTGGTCCACCCTGCTGAACGGGTCGAGCACCAGACCATAGGAGGCCGAGACATCGCGGATCCGGTCCGGCAGGTCCGACCCGGCCAGATCGGCGGGCAGGGCGACGGCAATGTTCTCCGCCACCGTCATCGCCTCGAACAGGGAGAAATGCTGGAACACCATGCCGACGCCGGTCGCCCGTGCCGCCGCCGGGTTGGCGGGCGCATAGGGTCTGCCGTCGAACCACATGCGACCGCTGTCGGGCCGCAGCGCGCCATAGATCAACTTCACCAGCGTCGACTTGCCCGCACCATTCTCCCCCAGCAGGGCGTGAATCGTGCCCTGCCCGACGGTCAGGTCGATCTGGTTGCTGGCCACGATCCCGGGAAATGAACGGGTCAGGCTCTCGAGTTGCAGAAGCGGGGGCGCGGTCATGGTTTCCCAGCAATACACGCGGATCGAAACCGACGCCATACCGGTGCTGCCAAACCGGATCGAATGCCGTTATGCTCCCGCCCGGTTTGCAAATGGGGAGCACCGACATGACCGATACACCCGCCTTCGAACTGCCGCACTGCCTGATGCCGGCGGACCAGATCCTGCCGCTGCTGGAGGGCAAGCGGGAACGCAGCAAGGGCCGTGTCATGGACCCCAAGGCGCAGGTGGTGGCGGAATTCTCCCGCTCCGTCCGGGTGCCCGGCTATTTCCCGCCACTGCCCGAACTGCGCCAGCAGATCCGCACGCTGGTGCAGCTGCTCGACACGCCCGCGCCGGAGCTGAAGCGGATCGAGGATATCCAGGTGCCGGGGGCCGAGGGGCCGGTTAATGCGCGTGTCTATGCCGACCGGGACGGGCCGCTGCCGGTGCTGGCCTTCTTTCATGGCGGCGGCTGGGTCCAGGGCGACCTGGAATCGCATCATGGTCTCTGTGCCCATTTCGCCAAGTGGTCCGGGGTCATGGTGGTGGCCATCGATTACCGCCTGGCGCCGGAGACGAAGTTTCCCGGCGGCCTGAACGATTGTATCGCCGCCTACAGCTGGCTGCGGGAACATGCGACAGAGATCGGGGGCGATCCGGCACGTGTGGCCGTTGGTGGTGACTCGGCGGGCGGCAATCTCTCGATTGCGGTCAGCCAGCAGGCGGCGGCGGCGGGACAGCCGGTGCCGGACTTCCAGTGGCTGATCTACCCGGCCACCGATTTCGCCATGACCGCCGCCTCGCATGATGAATTCATCGAGGGCGCGATCATCCCGCGGGATCGGGTGATCTGGTACCGCGACCAGTATCTGACGCAGGAATCGGACGGCAAGGACGTGCGCGCCTCACCCCTGCTGGCCGACAACCTGGAAGGCCAGCCGCCGACACTGATCCAGACCGCCGGGTTCGATCCGCTGCGGGACGAGGCGCTGGATTACGCCAATCGCCTGCGCGATGCCGGTGTCCACACCACGCACCACGAGTATCCGGGCCAGATCCATGGCTTCATGATGCTGACAAAGGCGATCCCGGAGGGTCTGGAAGCCATTCGCGAAGGTGCCGACTACGCCCGTCGTCACTGGGGGCTCTGAACACGCGGCGGGCGCAGGGTCATCGTCTTCAACCAGCCGTCAGACCCTCGATGATGCGGAACTTCTGCACCTTGCCCATGGGGTTGCGGGGCAGTGCGTCGGTCACGATGACCCGGCGCGGCACCTTGTAGCCGGCCAGCCGTTCGCGGCAGAACGTCTCCACCGCGTCGGGCTGCAGTTCCGGGTCACGGCTGACGATCATGGCGGTGACCAGTTCGCCCCAGCGGTCGTCGGGCAGGCCGACGACAGCCGCCTCGATGATGTCGGGGTGTTCGTGCAGGATGCGCTCCACCTCGGCGGTGTAGATGTTCTCCCCGCCGGAGATGATCATGTCCTTCTTGCGGTCAACGATGCAGAGCCGTCCGTCCGGCTGCCAGATCCCCACGTCGCCGGACATGACATAGCCCTGCGCGTGGCCATCAGGGCGATGCCAGGCGGCCTCCGTCGCGTCATCGCGCCCTAGATAACCGGAGAAATGGGTCAGCGCCTTGACGCCGACTTCCCCCGGTTCGCCCACCGGGCAGGGCTGTCCCGCCTCGTCGAACACCGCGACCTCGTTGCCGAAGGTGGGCCAGCCGACCGAATGGGCCAGCAGGGTCTCCCGGTCCTTGACCTCGAAGGTGACCCAGCCCCCCTCCGTCCAGCCATAGGCTTCCGCGATCTGGGCGTTGGGGAACATCTCCAGGCACTGTTTCGTCAGGGACAGGGGCCCCGGCGCGCCGGAGGAGATCATGAAGCGGAAGGCATTGATCGGCGGAAAGTCCTGCCTGCGCCATTCCTCCGCGATCATCGTGGTCATGGAGGGGACAAGGAAGGCGAAGGTCGACCGCTCCGCCAGTTCTTCCATGGCCAGCGGGGCCTCGAAGGTCTGCATGATGCGGATGCGGGCGCCGATGGCCAGCGCCGCGAAGGACAGCCCGGCATAGGACAGGTGGAACAGCGGCCCCGGCACCAGCATCACGTCGCGGGCGGTCAGGCCGAACTCCCAGCCCCAGCGCATGCAGGATGTCAGATAGTGGTCGTTGGAATAGAGCGCGCCCTTCGGAAATCCCGTCGTGCCGGAGGTATAGCCGACCACCGCATGCTCCGCGCCGCGCCCGGATTCGCCCAGCACCAGGGGACCGGACCGGTCCGGTGTATCGATGCTGTCTGCATCGATCACGGTGGCACCGGTTGCCGCCGCGAGGGTCCGCGCCGCCTCCATGTAGGGTTCGGCGGCGAGGATCAGCTTCGCGTCCGAATCCTCGATCACGAACTGCATCTCCGGCGGGGCCATGCGGCTGTTGACCGGCACCGCCCCGGCGTTCGCCCACTGACAGGCCATGTAGGCCAGCACGTGGTCTGACGCGTTGGGCAGCAGGATGCCGACCATCGGACCGTGCCGTCCCGCCCCGACCCCGGCGATCGCCTCCGCCAGCGCCAGGATGCGGTCCCGGACCTGGCCATAGCTGAGAGCGGGCCCGCCCTGCAGCACCTCGATGGCGATGCGGTCGGGGTGATTGATGCAGCGGTTCAGAATGGTCTCGGCCAAGGTCAGACGCATGGCGATCAGCTCCGCGTCACGATCATCGAGGCATTCTGTCCCCCGAAGCCGAAGGAATTGACCTGCACCACGTCGAAATCCTGATCCTTCGGGCGCCCGGTGACGATCTCGAACTCGGCGGCGGGATCGGGGTCGGTGGTGTTGGCGGTATGGGCGAAGCGGCCATCGGCCATGCCCATCAGCCCCTCGATCAGGGCCATGCCGCCCGATGAGGCACCGGAATGCCCGGTATGGCCCTTAAGCCCGGTGACCGGCAGCGGCGACTTCCGACCGGACGCCTTGCCATGCACCAGGTTGATGGCATTGATCTCCGCCGTGTCGCCCTTCGGTGTCGCCGTGGCATGGGCGAACAGGCCACCGACATCGGTCGCACCCAGCCCGGCGCTGCGCAGGGCCTTCTGCATGGCACGGGCCTCCCACTCCCCGCTCGGGTCGGGGGAGGAGGGGTGATAGCTGTCGGCCAGCGAGCCATAGCCGCGCAGGTAGCCAAGTATCCTGGCACCACGGGCCTTTGCATGGCTTTCGCGCTCCAGCACGATCATCGCGGAGCCTTCACCGACCACGATGCCGGAGCGGTTGACGTCGAAGGGCAGCATGGCGCGTTTCGGATCCTCGATCGCTCCCTCCATGCCATAGGCCCCGCCGGCGTAGTACATGGCGGGCACGAAATCGCCGTCCTGGGTGCCGTCGGACAGGGCCAGCCCGCCCTCCGTGCCGCCCGCCACGATCACGTCCGCCTCGCCCGCGCGGATCAGGTTTGCCGCGGTGCCGATGGCATCCAGCGAGCTGGCGCAGGCGGTCGTCACGGTCAGGTTGGGACCATGCAACCTGTAATGCAGCGCCACCTGCGCCGCAGCCATGTTGGCCCAGACCTGCAGCTGCGTCTTGCGCGGCACCGCCTCCGGTCCCTGCGTATCCAGCATGTACTGCGCCTTCTGGAAGGCACGGACGCCACCGCCGGAGGTGCCATGGACGACCCCGGTCCGCTCCGCGTCGAAGCCGCCGCCATCCAGTCCAGCCTGCTGCATCGCCTGGCGTGCGGCGGCAATGGCGAACTGGGCGAACATGTCCGAACCTTCGGCCACCTTCGGCGACATCCAGTCGTTCGGATCGAAGTCTGTCACCACGCCCCAGAAGATCCTGCGCGGATCCCGCGCCGGATCATACCAGGGTGCGACCCCGATGCCCGTCGCCCCGGCCATGACGTTGCTGTGGAACTTCGGCACATTGCTGCCGAGCGACGAGACGACACCGGCACCGGTAATCGCGATTGCTTCCATGGTAGTTCTCCCCTTGAGCCAATGCTAAACCGCAACCGGACGCGCGTGAACCGGCAGATGGTGGCGCGCATGGCTCATGTGCAGGAGAATTCGTGATGGCCACCCTGGTGCTTGGCAATCGGATCTATTCATCCTGGTCGCTGCGCGGCTGGCTGCTGGTCCGGCAGGCGGGGCTGCCGGTGGAGGAGATCGTCATTCCCCTGCGCACACCGGACACGGCAGCCGAGATCGGCAGGCATTCACCCTCCGGCAAGGTGCCGACACTGGTGGTGGATGATCTGACGGTCTGGGACAGTCTGGCGATTGCGGAATATTGCGCGGAGCAGGCACCGGATGCCGGTCTCTGGCCTGCCGGTGCAGCGGCCCGCGCGGTGGCGCGATCGGTCTCGGCGGAGATGCATGCGGGGTTTCAGGCCCTGCGCGGGGCCTGGCCGATGAACCTGAAACGCAAGGGTCCGGCGCTGGCGCCGGACGCGGCCGTCGCCGCCGACATTGCCCGGATCAGCGCCATCTGGGCCGACTGCCGGGCGCGCTTCGGTGCGGCCGGATCCGGGGACGGCGGCCCGTTCCTGTTCGGCGACTGGTGCGCGGCGGACGCCATGTATGCGCCCGTTGTCAGCCGGTTCGTCAGCTATGGCGCGGCGCTGGATCCGCAGGCCACAGCCTATTGCGCCGCCGTGATGAACCACCCGCTGATGCGTGAATGGTCCGAACTTGCGGCCAGCGAGACCTGGGCGATCAGCGACGTCGACGCGCTCTGAACCGGTCGGGGTGCCGCACCCGGCAGCACCCCACACCCGCAGCTTACTTGTGTGTGAACTTCGGCTTCCGCTTCTCGGCGAAGGCGGCCATGCCTTCGCTCTGGTCGTCGGTGGCGAAGAGGGAGTGGAACAGGCGGCGTTCGAACATCACGCCTTCGCGCATCATGCTCTCGTAGGACTTGTTCACCGCTTCCTTGGCCATCATGACCGACGGGCGGGAAAGTTCGGCGATGCGGGTGGCGACCTTCAGCGCTTCCTCCACCAGGTCGTCGGAGGGGATGATGCGGCTGACCAGACCGGAGCGCTCGGCCTCCTCGGCGTCCATCATGCGCGCCGTCAGCACCATCTCCATGGCCTTCGACTTGCCGACGAAGCGGGTCAGGCGCTGGGTGCCGCCGGAACCGGGAATGACACCCAGGTTGATCTCCGGCTGGCCGAACTTGGCACCGTCACCGGCCAGGATGAAGTCGCACATCATCGCCAGCTCGCAGCCGCCGCCGAGTGCATAGCCGTTCACTGCCGCGATCACGGGCTTGCGGCAGCGGGTGACGCGCTCCCAGTTCGCGGTGATGAAATCTTCCTTGTAGGCATCCATGTAGGACTTGGGCTGCATCTCCTTGATGTCGGCGCCCGCCGCGAAGGCCTTGACCGAGCCGGTGAGGACCACGCAGCCGATGGCGTCATCGGCCTCGTATCCGTCCAGCGCCTGGGACAGTTCGTCCATCAGCTGCTTGTTCAGCGCATTCAGCGCGTCCGGCCGGTTCAGCGTGATCAGGCCGACGGGACCGCGCGTGTCGGTCAGGATGCATCCATAGCTCATTTTCAGGTCTCCCCCTGGTCGTGTCAGTTGACTGTTCGGTCTGGCTCAGCCCTCGGGCGAAAGCCGGAAAATCACGTGTGTCTGCCCGTCGCTTCCGGTGACGGCAAGGGTCAGCGCCTCGCCGTCGCGCAGGAACCGGCTTGCTCCGATGGAGCGCCAGCCAAGCTCCGGCAGCACCCGCACGTAGTACTGCTCCACCGTCGCCGCCGCAACATTGCCGCGCGCCTCCACCACCACGACGCGGCCCGTGGCGGTCTCGAAGACCGTACCCGCCGCGTCATCCTCCACCAGCCCTTCGGCCAGCGGAATGTCGAGCTGGTCCAGCCAGGATTCGGCAAGGGCGCTTCCCGCGAACAGGATCAGGGACAGAAGGATCGCCGAGATCTGTTTCATCGCTGGCACACCGGACAATGGAAGGTTGAACGCCCCGACTGGACGATCCGGGCAATGGTGCCACGGCACTTCGGCTTGCGGCAGGGCTCCCCCTCCTGCCCGTAGGCACGGAAGTCGTGCTGGAAATATCCAAGCTCACCGGAGGCCTGCACGTAGTCGCGCAGCGTCGATCCGCCCGCCGCGATCGCCTCCG
>Ga0070728_10002113_pt1 | contig 25949 bp, 21 predicted proteins | sample tdDd471_FD_66723 | JGI IMG/M metagenome (GOLD analysis project Ga0070728, IMG submission 66723) | Marine sediment microbial communities from the Atlantic coast under amendment with organic carbon and nitrate - tdDd47.1 | ecosystem: Environmental > Aquatic > Marine > Coastal > Sediment | place...
GTGCTGGACCTGTATCCCAACATCGTGAAAAAAACCACCGAAGTCTTTACCTATGCCGCCGAGGCCTCCATTGCCCTTAACCGGTATGCCAAAGCCCGTGATTATTATCGCTTTGCAGGTAACGACCTGGGAGTGGCAAAAACCTTTGAGCTTGAGGGCAACATCGAAGCCGCTGCCCGCATGCGTGCCGAATACTACGAAAAGACAGAAAATTACCCTGCCGCAGTTGAAGAATTTGTCAGCATCGAGGATTTTGAAGCCGCTGGCAACCTGTGCTTCAGCCTTCAGGATTATCGTTCCGCTGCTGTGTTGTATGCCCAGGGCAGTAAACTCAGCATGGTGGAAAAATGCTTCCTGCGCATGGGAAAACGGCTGGATATTTCCAAACTGAAACGCATTGACATACATAACCTCTTTGGAGGCAAAGGTGATCTCGAATTGTAGTACCGTAAATCCGTCCGCCGTCATTGCATTGCTCATCTTCGTGGGAATTACGGTGCTGATCATCGCCGCCCCCCGCAAACAGGGCGAAGCATCAAACTCCATGGGAATGGCGATACGCCGCCTGAAGATCGGCGGCGCCCTTATCGCGCTGCTGGGAGCATCCATGATGGGAGCCGCCCTGATATTTGACATCATCCCGGAGCGATATGGAGAATGGGGCGAAGGCACCGCAGTTTTTGGCCTTGCTCTGCTTGCCTATGGCTTCATAAAGGGTATACTGCTGAAAAAGTTTTCTAACCAATAAACCGGAAGCTGATCATGACCACTGCCAATACCACACACCCCACAGATGAACGCCTCGCAAGAACCTATACCCGGGGACTGGCGGCACTGCTGGCGTTAATCGGCTTATGGCTCATGGTCTCTTTGGCCTTTTCCGTGGGATTTCAGGTATGGGAAGAAACCATGCGCAGCCGCCGCATTCCCAAAGCGCCCATGATCGCCCTGACAAGCCAGGAAGCCTCCGACGACTGCAAACAGCGCATCCAAGGCTTTTGGAATGAATTTCACAAGCACGCAAAACTGAGCTGGGGCACCATTAAAAAGGACCCGACCCTTGGTCAGGAGCGCTGGGTTACCTGGTTCCACAACTGGTGGCAATCCTATACGACCCTTGGAGAACGCTACGGCTTTACCCATACGATCAAATCCCCGGGCCCCTATTACAAAGCCAACAAAAAGCAGTACAAAAAGGTGCGTAAAGCGGCAAAACGCTACAACGAGCATCTTGCAGCGCTGTTCAAATTATATCTGGAGGAACTGCCTTCAATCGAAGCGGAATTCCATCCGGAGCCCCTTGAACTTACTCCATAGATAGCAGGATTTTATAAATCTGTTTGGAGGGAACGCAGAACTGCTCACCAAGCAGTCGTGACACTTCCTTGGTGCCCATGTCCTTCAAAGACACATCCGACAGCAGGGCGTCCTTTACCATGGACCGCAGTTCGTCTTCTTCGTATTCGCGGCGCTTGTGTACGGCCCTGCCCTCGATTACCAACGTAATCTCGCCTTTATAGCGGGTTTCTTCCACCTGTTTCACCAGTTCAGCAAAACTGCCTTTGATGTATTCCTCATGCAGCTTGGTCAACTCGCGGCAGATAACCGCCTGCCGTTCCGGCCAGCGCCGGGCGAACTCTCCGGTACGGGCCCGCAGATCGTGGGGAGGAATATAAAACACCAGCAGCATGGGCAGCGGGTCCAGCAACTCATAGAGTTTGTCCCGTTCACCGCGTTTTTCCGGGGGGAATCCCGCAAACACAAAGCCGTTGGCAGCATGTAACCCGGCGGTGCTTACCGCTGCGGCAGCGGCGTTGGGACCGGGAATAGGCACCACCGGCACGCCCTGCTGCACTGCGGCGGCAACCAGACGGGTGCCGGGGTCAGACAGCACCGGAGTGCCTGCGTCGCTGATAAGGGCCATGCTTTTACCCGCGGCGATTTCCTGCAACACCGATTCGCTGCGCTTGCTTTCGTTATGCTCGTGGAGGCTTTTCAGGGGCTTTTTGATATTGTAATGCTGTAGCAGCTTTAAACTGTGGCGGGTATCTTCGCACAGGATCACATCCACCAGGTTAAGAGTATCCACCGCACGATAGGTGATATCGTCAAGATTCCCGATGGGGGTGGCGACTATGTACAAAGTACCTGTCATGATTCCTCTTGTTACAGACGTTCGCCGTTTTGGGCGTCAAAGTAATGCAGCACCGCCGGTGATGCCTTGAGGGCCAGTGCATCGCCGGGCTTGAGATCTGCGGCCTGGAAGGACGGCCACTGCACCATAAGCTCCTGATCACCCACCATGGCGTGAATAATGATTTCCGCGCCCAAAGGTTCCGTCACCTTTACCGTGGCGGCAAACATGGGAACTTCGTTTTCTTCCACCGGCTCCAGATCTGTGGGACGTACGCCCAGCACGCAATCCTTATTGTGGGCTGCAGCAATGGTCACGCCCTCGGCATGGAGTTTACCGTCAGAAGCGGATACATCCAGGAAGTTCATCTGGGGAGATCCGATGAAACCTGCCACGAATTTGTTGGCAGGACTATTGTACAGCTCCAGCGGCGATCCCACCTGCTGGATAATCCCCTGATTCAGCACCACGATACGATCCGCCAGGGTCATGGCCTCAATCTGGTCATGGGTGACGTATATCATGGTGACACCCAGCCGCTGATGCAGGGTTTTGAGTTCCACCCGCATCTGAGCCCGCAGGGCGGCATCCAGGTTGCTCAGGGGTTCGTCAAACAAAAACACCTTGGGACGCCGCACAATGGCGCGGCCCATGGCCACCCGCTGCCGCTGCCCGCCGCTCATGGCCTTGGGAAGACGGTCCAGCAGATGCGTAATTTCCAGAATCCCGGCGGCTTCCTCGATATGGCTGTCCATTTCCGCCTGAGGCATTTTGCGGACTTTAAGGCCAAAGCCCATGTTCTCCCGCACCGTCATGTGGGGATACAGGGCGTAGCTCTGGAACACCATGGCCACGTCGCGGTCTTTGGGGTGCAACTGATTCACCACCCGGTCACCGATAAGAATGTCGCCTTTGGTGATATCCTCAAGGCCCGCCACCATGCGCAGCACCGTGGATTTGCCGCAGCCCGAAGGGCCCACCAGCACCAGAAATTCACCATCATCGATATGCAGGTCCACGCCTTTGACCACATGAACCTTGTCATCGTAAATCTTGTGTATGCCGCGCAGGGTTACGTCTGCCATATTACAACTCCGGGCTTGTCAGGGAATATCGGTTTGGGGAACCAGAATCTTGGCGCAGCGGCGGCACACCTTGACGGTCACCAGACCCGGCATGCCATCGTCCGCTGCGGTGGGATTGGGTTCCACCGTGTATCCCGGTTCGTTATCCTGGAACTGATCCACGGCGTTGCCGTCGTTCAGCACGTCGATAAGCCGGGTGTTGGGAGCAAAGCTCACCTTCATCTGGGATACGGGGCCACCAGCGGTTTCCTGATACGCCGTATGGCTGAACAAATGCGTATCACTGGGATCAGCGGCATTCACCACCACCAGCACGCTTTTGCCTTCGTAGCTGCGCTCAAAGGCCACCACGCCCATGTCGCTCATGACACCGGCGGCGGGATCGGTACGCCGTTCAGAGGTCCATCGGAAGGAGAAATCACCGCGCCGCAGCGGTGCGTACTGCTTGCGGATGCTGATGAGTTTCTGGGTATGGATAAAAGTCAGGCCGCTGGTCTGGAATCCGCCGCCAAAAAGGTCTTCACGGTTGGCGGGATCGTTGCCGCCGCTGAAGTCCTGCTCCGTACCATAGTAAATGCAGGGCACGCCGTCGGTGGTCAGCAGGAAAGACAGCGCCGAACGCAGGGCCCGGGTATCCTGCTTGTCATAGAGGAAGCGAGGCAGATCGTGGTTGTCAATGAAGTTGACCAGGCTTTGCTGCGGTGCAATGCCGATGCCGCCGGGCTGGGGCTGATCGCCGTAATTCCGCTTGCGCATTTCCAGCAGTTCTTCCATGTTTTTGGTGGGATCGTTGTACTTGAAAATCCCATCAAAAACCCAGAATTTCTGCGAGAAATAAAACACGGAATCCACTTCGTTGGGAACCGTATAGCTGCCCAGCAACTCGTCGTCGCCATCAAAGGCTTCGCCAAACATAAAGAAGTTGGTCTTGCCAAGCTCTGCGGCCCGCTGCCGCACCGCAGGACAGAAGTACTGCCAAAACTCGTGTTCCACATGCTTGAGGGTATCAATCCGGAAACCGTCGAGGTTGAAGTTTTCCATCCAGTAGATAAACACTTCGGTGAGGCGTTTCTGCACCTCGGGATTGGAGGTGTCCAGATCCTTGAGGCCGCCGGGGAAATCGCCCTTCACCACCTGCTCTGCGTTGTTCCAGTCCGTCACCCGGCCCATGCGGTTGAACCAGGTTACATTCTGAAACTCCACGGGCATGGGAGGCGCATGGTTGGTGTACGGGTCGTAGTTCCAGCGCACCGGCGCGGGTCCGGCTTCGCCCAAAGAGGTAAAGGACTGAATGCCCCGGGGATCGTAATCAGGATCGTATTCCGTCACCCGCTGCAGATCAGAGGTGGTGCCGGAACCGTAAATGGCCACGTCGGGCTTGCCGTTTTGATTGATGTCGTAATAAAACAACTGCCCCACATGGTTGGCAACGATATCCAGAATCACCTTGATGTTGCGGTCGTGGCAGCGTTCCACCAGTTCCCGCAGCTTGGCCTTGGAGCCGAAATGGGGATTGATGGACAGGAAATCCTGGGTCCAGTAGCCGTGATACCCGCTGAAACCAGCGTCTTCTTCCACGTTTTTCACCACCGGGGATATCCAGATGGTGGTGACGCCCAGAGCTTCGATGTAATCAAGGCGATCAATAATCCCCTGAAAATCGCCGCCGTGGTACTGGCCCAAGGCGTTGCGGTCAACGTTGTAATTATTGTTGGCGTCGCCATCGTTGAAACGGTCGGTAAGAAGCTGATAAATGACCTCGTCCCGCCAGTCATCCACATGATTGGTAATCTCCGGAGCCGGGGGATCGGCCAGACAGCCGGTCAACATAACCAGACCGCACAGGGCGATCACCAATTTCACGGTTCGGTAAGAACGTACATCCATTGCCGGTATCCCTTCATTGCGGGCGCGGTGCATAATCGCGCCATAATCACTTTATACCATGCTCACAAGATACTAGCAGATACCCGCTGCAACGCAAGCCGAAACCCGGCGAAAGCCCGGAGCGGATTTCTCTTTTTTACAGATTTAACCATCAAAAAGAAGCTATACCCTTCCACGTCATGCGCTTAGGTGCTGTCCCCTGTGTTTCAGGCTGCTATATCACTAAATTTTAAAGCCAATGGAAAAATAGGGAATACCCATGGGAGTGTATTTCCAGATGTATTTGATGTAATCCTCAAACAGAGGCATGGCAAAGCCGATATCTCCGAAGATCAATTCTCCGTGGCCCCGGAATCCATAGAACAGCAGGAACAAATCTCCCGCCATATAGGTGCCTTCAGGCCCCGCAAGGAACGGCATGCTCAGCTCCACCTGGAATGACCAGCGGGGAGTAAAGGTGGTACGGAATCCAATGTTGGGGATAAGAATCGCGCCGTCAAAGGCATCGGTGTCCGAAAGCCCAAAGCCGCCGCCCAGGGCAATCATGCCAATATTGATGACGTTGTTGCGGGTAATGGCAAAGGTCATTTCCGCGTGTCCGCCTATCATCCAGATGGAAACATCCATAAGACCATCGGCAAAGGGACCGAACACGCCGCCAAAGGCGCCGCCGCCAAGGGCGATGTTATCCGTCAGGTTCACATGGGCTTTGATGGAGGGAAACACGCCCGCCACCATCACCGGAAGCACCACAAAGGCGCCCAGTTGCAGGTTTTCGTTAACCCCGTACTCAAATTGCCACAGGCCTGCGCCATAGCCGGTAATAGTCACATCACCGGGTTGGATGCCCAATGCCGTGCGCCCAAGGATAATGCGGTTTCTGGTATTGTCCGCATACACCGGAGCTTCGGTTGCGGTCGCCGCCACAGCCTGAGGCTCCGCCGGGGGAACCGCCGCGGTCGCGGCTTCGGCCTGCAAGCTGCACAGCGGCTTTTCCGCCATACTTTTGACCGTCTCCAGTGCGGTGCATCCCGCAGGGCACACCCGCACATCAGCGGATACTCCGGCCCGGAACTCACCCACCAGACCGATGGGAACGCAGCCCGACGGACAGGAGGGACACGGCTCTTCGGCCAGGGCCGCAGCTGAAAGCATTGTGATTGTCAAGCATACAAAAATAGCCGCAGGAATCTTAAAATACCGCATATCTTCTACCTGTATATTGTTATACGCGCCTGTTTACAGTTTGAGTATTGTAGCACCTGTCCGTAAATCCGCAAGGCAAAGTGTAATCGCCGTTATATCCTGAATCCCACACCCACATGGGGCAAGCCCGGTGGCATATACTTCAGCAAGCCCAAAAGATCCCTGTTGACCGGCAGGAAAAAGCCGATGTCACCAAAAGCCCGGCCCCATGTCCAGCGGAACCCATAGGTAACCAGCACCAGATCCCCAAAGGAATGAGGTAAAAAACGCTCAAGAAGCGACAAATCGATTTCAGTGTCCTGCACAAAAGCATTATGGGCGGCAGTATCTTCCGTCAGCAGCAAACAGGGCATACTGATTTCCATGTACAGCGACCAGCTTTTGCTCAATACCGTCATACCGCCTATGTGGGGCAACAGCACAACCTGATTGTGCAGGTAATTATATTTTGAATCCACATTCACCCAGGAAGCAATGGCCCCAAAGTTGAATATAAAGCTGTCATCTCTGGAAATCGTGACTTCTGCATGACCGCCGGCCAGCCACAGGGGGGCCAGCAGTGGCACTGAGGCGACATTGCTCACACCACCGCCAAATACTCCGGCTCCCAGAGCCACATGCCGGTTCAGATTACCGCAAAACCGCAGGGTTGGAACCGCCCCAAGCCCCAGCACCGGGGATACCAGAAATCCGCCGAACTGGACATATTTTGCCGGGCTGTACTGCACTTCCCACAGCATCAGCATATAGGAGGTAATGGTGACTTCTCCGGGTTTCCGGTCCAAACCGGTTTTACCGAACATGATCCGTCCCCGGGTGAAATCGGTGGCGGACGGAACATCGTCGCTCTCATCCGCTTCAGCATCCGGCGGCACGGCTTTTTCCGGTTGTGGCGGATAGGGCAAGGGTTCGGCTATGGTGAATTCTTTTGGCGGCGGAAAGCCTTCGGGTACATCATCGGCTTGCTCTACTTTGAATACATCTTTTACAGGAGTCGGCTGATGCTCTGGTGCGGATTTCTCCGCATCGGTTTTCTTTTCTTTCAGATACGCGCAGGGGTCCGGGTCTTTGATACGCAGCACGGTTTGCAAGGCCACGCAGCCTGCGGGACAGGCCCGGATATTCTGTGGTGACGGCGCGGGAATAAAGCGATCAACAGACTGAATAGGCACACAACCATCGGGGCAAACCGCACAGGTCGTTTCCGCCCGTGCCGTTGTGCCATACAGCAATGCCCCAAGCATCAGGAATATGGTTGCATATTTCATAACATGCGCATTCCCTTCCCGCTTACATTCGTATGCCAAAGGAAAGGTAGGGAAAGCCCGGCGGACAGTACATCAGATATCGTATCAGATTACGGTGCATTGGGATAAAAAATCCCAGATCGCCGTAAACCCGGTTTTTTGAAAATCGGAAGCCGTAATAAAACATAAAGGGATTTCCAAAATCCAAACCATCCAAATCCAGATCAATATTAAAGCCCCAATTACCGGTCTCAGCATTATCATAGTCATCCGAATCGTCATTATCGTTACTCGAATCGCCACCTCCTCCAAAATCGGTCACCGGAAAAATGAACTCCGCCACAAAGGTCCACCGGGCAGAAATCGGGGTACTTATTCCAAGGTAAGGCACCGGCACCACAGTATAGCCGCCCAAGGCATCATGTTGACCAACCACTGCGGCAATAGCGCCGATATTCACCATCGTGCCGCCATCGGACATCATGGTAACGCCGCCGTGCCCCCCGGCGAACCACCTGTTGGTATCGTTTATCAGGGCTCCCACGGTACTTAATCCCCCGCCAAAGCCTCCCAAGCCAAAGGCAATATGTTTGCTGGCATTAATGTTCAAACGCACCGTCCCCATGCCTCCCAGCCCCAACACAGGAAGTATCATAATCGCTCCCAGTTGCAGATATTCCGTAGGGCTGTATTGCAGCTCCAGTATTTGCAAATCATGAATGGCCAAGGACAGCTGCCCCGGGATTTTTTCCTGCACCGTTGGGCCCAGCAACATGCGGCCCCTGGTGATGTCTCCCAGGTCCGGTGCAGCTTCCACGGTTATGTTCTTTGGGTCCGGTACAGCGGGAGCCGCACCAGCCGGAGTCAGCACAGGCGGTTTATTTGACTGCCTTTTCTGTGAAATCTCCCGTGGCTTTTCCTTGAGTTTCATCACTGTCTCAACCGCCACGCAGCCTGCGGGACAGGCCCGCATCTTTTCCGGCGATGGTGCCGGAATGAATTGCGCCACCGATTCGGTGGGGACGCACCCATCGGGACAGACCTGCTCCGCCCGTGCCGTTGTGCCATACAGCAGCACCCCAAGCATCAGGAATATGATTGCATATTTCATGGATCGCGCATCCCCTTCCTGCTAAATTCGTATGCCAAAGGAAAGGTAGGGAAAGCCCGGCGGACAGTACATCAGGAACTTAATAAGATAGGAGTTCAGAGGTATGAAAAATCCCATGTTGCCATAGATTCGTTTCGTGGAAAATCGCGCTCCGTAAAACAGTAGAAACGGATTTCCAACATCAAAACTATCCGGGTCATCCGGGTCAATCACACTGGTCAGGGGTAGAAAAAACTCCCCCACAAAGGACCATTTTGAAGATATGGCTATGCTCATTCCTATATAGGGAACCGGAAGAAAACCAACTTTTAGATCATCCTGATTAAATTGCTCCATAACCACGGCAGATAAAATCGCCCCCATATTAAACACCGTACCACCCGATGTACTGAAGGAGACACCTGCATGAGCTCCGGCAAAATACATGGGGTGATTGGTCATCATGGAACCAACGCTGGTGACGCCTCCCCCAAAAGCGCCAACCCCCAAAAAGATATTATCCGAAGCGGCGAAATTGTACCGTAAAGAACCGAACCCGCCCAGGCCCAATACCGGCATGGTCAGAATTGCCCCAAGTTGCAGATTACGATTCAGGCTGTATTGCAGCTCCAGCACCTGTAATTCGTGGACATCTACAGAAAGCTGGCCATCAATACCCACCATGGCGGTGGGACCAAAAACAATACGGCGGTTGGATGCGTCATGCACCGATACCCGGACCGCCTCTGTCACCACTTCCTCCACCCGGGGAAGATTGGGCTGGGCACCAATGGGAGGCAATTCCGGCGATTTCTTTTCTACTCCACCCGCCGTACCCCGGCGCATATCCCGCTGCCACTTGACCGCCTCAACCGCTACACAGCCCCCCGGACAGTTGCGAATATCCGGGGCCGACGATGCATCCGGCACCGATGCGGCGGGCACACAACCCGGGGGACAGCGCACTGCGGCGGCGTCATAGCTCTCCGGGGCCGCATCTGCCGCTTCAGGGTCCGTGGTGTTGGATGATTGTTCCGTGGTTGGGGTGTCTGGTTCCGTGGTTGGGGTGTCTGGTTCCGTGGCGGTGGTGTCCGGGGCCGTTGCGTCGGCCTCCTGCCCCGGGCTATCGGCTTCAGTGGACGCGGTGGTCCCCGGAGCATCCCCGGAGGATTCTTCCGCCAGCGCCGTCCCCGTCAGGCACCATATAAAAAGCACTGCAATACCGTAGCGCAGAACCATACAACTCCGCATAGTGTGCCCTTGTCAAAGGTAATGTCAATGTCATGTCACCACAGGCATTGTATCACAACCCCACAAATGCGCAACTATATATGTACGGTACGGATAATAACGGTTACGGACGCAACAGGCGCAACTCCCCTGCCCGGGCGTCGGGCACCACGGCGCTGCCTTCAATGCGCAGCAGCATACCCGTATAGGGCCGCAGATCGCTGCCAGAGCTTACCACCAGCGGTTTGATGGGATCGGGCATGGTAATTTCACAGCCGTCCATCAGGGAGCCGCCCTCAAGGGTCAGCCAGGAGAACCCGCCGTCGGTGTTGAATACGCCAACGATGTCCAGCCAGCGACCGGGTTTCATCAGCCGCGGCAGTTGCGGCGTGTGGACAAACAGCCCTGCACGGGCTTTGGCGTCGTCCTGCTGCACATAAAAGCCGTCTTCGGTCACTGCGGTCACCTGCACGCCGGGAATCAGCACACGGGTGCCGGGTTCCACCTGGGCCCAATGGCCCGGGGTCAGCAGTTCCGGGATAAGCCGTGTGGGGGCTTCGCCCAGGGCTTTTTGGAACAGGGCTGCCGTGCCGCCGCCCGCCGCCGGTGCGCCACTAACGGAGCAACCGCTTTCCGCCACCCGGGGGCAATCGGCTTCCGTAAGGGTGAACTCATCGCAGGCATCGCCAATGCCGTCGTTGTCAGCGTCAAACTGATCGGCGTTGTTGATGGTCGGGCAGTTGTCGGTTCCGTCGTCAATGCCGTCCATATCCTGATCGTCGGCAATCATCACCGCCGGAATGGCGGGATATTCCACGTCGGGATGAGGATTGTGTTTGAAGGCGCAGACCTGATCCGGCTGGTCTGCGGCGTACTCGTCGGTGCCGGGGCAGAAGAACAGGGGCATGACTTCAAACAGATATTTGTCTTTTTCCACCGCTGCTTCCCGCAGGGGCGCAATGACGGCTTCGAGTTCGGATTTCACGTCGGTAAGGGTCTGGTTCTTTTTGTCGGTGTCGTCTTCGCCCTGCTTGACGCAGATAAACTTATCGTTGCCGCAGACATCCAGGGTTTCGCAGAACTCGCTGTGGGGCGCAAAATCAGTGTCGCCGTAGACCGGCTCGCCGCCGATCATGGTCATGCGGATGTCCCAGGCTTCGGCGTTGCGGATGGTGCGGAAGGGGAAACGCCGTCCGTTTTCATCTGTGGCCACGATCACCACGTCCGCGAGATAGCCCGCCTCAAGCTTGCCAATCTGGTTGTCAATAGCCAAAACCTCTGCGGCCTGGTCCGTGGTCCAGCGCACAAGCTGTTCATCGGAAACAATACCGTCCCAGTATTCTTCGCTCACATAGCGGGCGCAGCGCATTTCCTGAAGCTGGCTGAGGCTTCCCGAGGGCGTCCAGTCCGGGCCAATGGCCATGGTCACGCCAAGATTCAACGCCACGGGAACATTGGTGGTCTGGCCGTACAGGTCAATGTTGGAACGGGGGGACCACACCAGCTTCGCGCCGCTGCATGCCAGCAGCTTCAGCTCGTCGGTAAAACCGCCGGTGCCGTGAATATTCACGATTTCCTTTGTCATGAAGGTCAGGTCTTCGTTCAGCGGGTCCGGCATGTGCAATTCTGCAAATTCGTCGCGGTTATGGCTGTCAACACAGCCTTCGGCAACGTGCAGCAGCAGGGCCGTGGTGGCGCCGGACTCGAACTTGCCGCAGTAATTGGCAAGGCCGTCTTCGTCGTTGACAATGGTGTGGACCGCAAAAATGTTGGTCTGCATGCGGTCGGCCTCAAGGCCGGAATAGCTGGTGGCCTGATCGAGATTCCGCACCATGATGTTGAAGCAGCGGCGCATCTGGCAGGCGCCCGCCACACCGGTGGTACCGTGAATCATCATGCGGGCCTCGGCCCATTTCTGCATTTCGCAGGGATAATCGCCTTTTATGCTGTTGTAATACACCTTGAGCTGACTTTGATATTCCTCATCATCGGTCCACTCGTGGCGGTTGCGGTACAGGCCGTCTTTACGCAGGCACTTTGTGCCGTCGGGCATGCACTCGGGATCGGTTTCCGGGTTGCAATTGCGGCACTGCAGGTCGCCGGGGTGCTTCCAGCGGGGAATGGTGTTGTACCAGCTGTGGTTGTGGGGGTCCAGCATACCTGGCATGACCACGCCGTCGGCGCACAGCACCGTGGCTTCGGCATAGTTTTCGTGGGCCGAGCAATCCTCGGCGGCGCAGAGGATCGTCCCGCTTTGCCGGTCGGTGAGCACTTCGCCGTTGAGCCAGGCCTCGGTGGGTGTCACCACGGTGCCCTTGGTCAAAATAATATCGCGGCTGCCCTCCTGCGGGGTGCAGGCGGCGATTTCACCCTGCAGGCCCTGGGGTTCTTCTTCTTCGGCTTCGATTTCTTCTTCGATATCGTCCTCAACGTCAATCTCCGGCTCTTCATCGCCGTCAATAACGCTGTCGGTTTCGGTTTCGGTCTCCAGCTCCGGCTCCAGATCGCCGTCAACAACCTCGTCGGGCTCCTGATCCGGGTCCGTCACATCAATATCGCCGTCGGGGTCCGCCTCTTCTTCCTGCACATCAACATCGTCAATATCATCGACGTCATCTATATCATCGCCATCGGTAATGTTCACATCACCGTCCACAGGACCGGGATCGGCATCGTCTCCACATCCGGCAATGGTAAGGGCAAAAAGGGCAAGAAGAGAAAGGAGTATGTAAAAACGTTGCATATTTAACCTCATATACTGCTTTGTTCTGTCCCGGAAGTGCACCCACACTCCGTGACTGTAGAGGCAGTATACAGTTTTTTGCCACGCCATGTAAGCGGAATATAATTTTTTTATGAAATTTCCCCAAAAAATATCCGCAGGATTACAAATATTTTTTGTTAAAGTTTTTGCCTTTTTGATAGGTCTATTATATGATTGTGGCATCTTTCTATTCGGAGGACCAAGGCATGAAAATACTCTTTGCTCCGCAATCCACCTCGCTGACCCATGTGGGACGCAGTCTGACCCTGGCCCGGGCGTTGGCGGAACGTGGCCACGACATCACCTTTGCCGGTGAGTCGCGGTTTTTGCAAAACCCTGATTTTATTGGAGAACCCTTCTTCCGCTTTGTGGAGTTGCAGGATATTCCCGCCTCGGTGGTGATCCGCAAAACCCAGGCGGCACAGGGTCTTTCCACTTCGCAAATGATCAACGATCTCATCAATATAGAGATTTCATTTTTACGCCAGGAAAACTTCGACCTGGTGGTGGGTGACCTGCGCCCCACGATTTTCATCAGCGCCATGCTGTCGGAAACCCCGTCGGTAAGCCTGTTGAACGTCCGCTGGTTCCCCAAAATGTATGCCCGGAGCTTTATAGCCCCCGGCACCCTGCGGACGCCCTCGGAATGGCATGAAGAGCTTGCGCCCCTGAGCCCCGAAGAACGGGCGGAGCGCATCGTGTGGCTGAATCAGGCAGCGGTGGCGGAGCCCTTTAATGAGCCCATGCAAAAACTGGGGCTGCCGCCGGTGGAATACTATTGCGACCTTTTGGAAGGCGACCTCAATCTCTTTTTGGACACCGCCTTTTTTGCACCCACCATCGGACTGCAGGAAGGCTTCCACCAGATTGGCCCCATCTTCTGGCATCCGCCCTGGGAAGCGCCCAAATGGATTGATGACCTGCCGTTGGACCCGCCGCTGGTATATGTCACCTACGGCAGTTTTACACCCCAGGATCTTTTTATAGAAACCATCAAAATGCTGAAACGCAAGGACGTGCAGGTGGTAGTGCATACCATGCGGCAGCGCCCTCCCCTGCCGGATCTGCCCCCCAACGTGCGGGTGGTGGAGGAAATGCGGGACGAACGCATCTTCAGCAAGGCCGCCTTTGTCATATGCCACGCCGGCAATCAGACGGTGTACGAGGCCATTCGCGGCTCTGCGCCGCTGTTATGCGTGGCCAGCCATGTGGGACAGGAATTTGTGGCCGAGGATGTACGCCGCCTGCGTATGGGCCTGAGCTGCACCACTGACAGCATACTGGAAGATCCCCGGCGGCTGGAACGACTCTTTGACGAACTGATGGAACGGCGCAGCGAATTTACCAAGCGCATGCAACTGGCCCACGATGATCTCCTGTGCCACAACGGCGTTGAAACCGCCATTGCCCGTATCGAAGAAACCTTTGGCGTCTAACAGCAACCCCAAACGCCGGACGACCACGTTGAAACAACTGCGACAACTCCATATCACCTCCGCCTGCCTGTGGCTAGTGCTGCTGGCGGGCTGCTGTTGTTTCTCCGGGGCGGCGAATGCGGCAGAAGAATTGTCGCAGCACAACGACTCTGTGCAACTAATGCATGTGGACGGCGCCATCAGCGGTGAATCCCTGCAAATCCGGCTGCATTGCGACCGCCCTCCCACCTTTACCAGTTTTTTGCTTACCGGCCCTGCCCGGCTTATCGTTGATCTGCCCGGTGTGGAACGCAAATGCGAAGACTGCCGGGGCGAACAGCAGATAGAAGGACTGCGGGTTAAACTGCGCTACAGCAGCCGTAAACAAATTTTCCGGGTGGTTATCAAACTGCCGCCGGACGCCGATTACAACATCCGTCACGAGGCCAACAGCCTGATACTGATCCTGCTGCCCCCGGCGGGCAAAACCATTGCCGATCTTTTGGGCACTGCCCCGGCGGTAGCCACAAACCAGAAAGAATCACCGCAGCCGGTCAAACAGCTTGCCATGGCGGATAGCTCGGCTCCCCCACCTCAGGCAACGCCGCCCAAAGCCCCGGAATCAAAACCGCAGCCCGCTCCTCAGGCGGTTGAGAAAACAACACCCCAACCGACTCCGACGGTGGCAAAACCCGCTCCGGAACCTGAACCGGTCCCGACACCGCAGCCTCCAAAGCCGGAGCCGAAACCCGAAGTACAACCAAAGAAACCGGCCAAAATTCCTGCGGTGCCCCGTTTAAAGGTACAGGAATCACCAAAAGCAGATACACAGCCGGTCAAACCGGCAACCAGCATTCCCAAACCCAAACCGGAGCCACAGCCCGCACCACAGACTAAGCCCAAACCCGCGCCGTCTCCGCAGCCAACACCTGCGCCTGCGGTGGTAAAGCCCCAAAAGACCGAAGCTCCGGCGCCACAACCGGTTGTAAAGAAACCGGAACCCAAACCCGAACCCGCTGTAACGCCGAAACCGGAGCCCGCGCCTCCTGTGGTAAAAAAAGAAACGCCTCCTGCGCCTGCTAAACCGACAGCCACGGTGCCGACTCTGCCGGTAAATAAAGTAACGATTGCTCCAAAAAAACCGGAACCCAAACCGCAAGCGCCCAAACCCGCAACACCGCCCTTGAAAACCGTTAAGGTAAAGGTGCCCCATAAAACCAAACAGGCTCAGGACAAAGTCGCCAAAAGCCCCAACGCCGGAAACCGCCCCGTGGAACCCCTGTACGATTACGCCACCAACCGGGCACCGGCCAAGCTGCATTATCTTATCCAGAAAATCGTCAGCGAGAGCCTGACCCGCTTTGCCGCCATCAGCGAAAAGCCGGTGCTGTACAAAATCTCACTGGTGGAACACGACGTGGTGCGGCTGCGGCTGTACAACATCCGCATCGTAAGAAAAATTCATACCATTCCCATGCCCGGCAAGGGCATACACATACGACGAATCGTTCCCGCCTACCACATGGGCGAATATACCCTCACCCTGGACATACAACTGAAGCAGCCCTGCCGCATCAAAGTGAAACGCGCAAAAGAAGGCAAAGCGATCATCGTCGACTTTGAAACCCCTGAAGACATTACTTTTGATGAGGAATAACCATGAAACAAGATGTAGTTGTTCTTGACACCAATGTCCTGCTCGACGACCCCATGGCCTTTCACAATTATCCGGGCAAACTCATCCTGATACCCATTGTGGTGATCGAAGAAATCGACAAGTTCAAAAAAGACCTCAATGGTCTGGGCCGCAACGCACGTGAAGTCTCACGCCAGCTTGACGCCCTGCGGGAACAGGGTTCCCTTTCCAACGGTGTGGACCTGGACAATGGCGCACACCTGCAAATCGTGCTGCGTGCCCAAACCCAGGGACTGGCCCATCCCCTGATGGCCTCCATGCCCGCCAGCAATGACAACTATATTCTGGCCGTTGCCGTGGACGCCCACACCAGCAACAAGTACGAATCCGTGGCCCTGGTGTCCAAAGACACCAACATGCGGCTGAAGGCCGACGCCCTTGGGGTGCAGGCACAGGATTTCCGTGCCGATATGCAGGTTCAGATTGAAGAGCTGTATACCGGTCAAAAGGAAGTCAAAACCACCCGGGAGAACATCGACACCCTGTTTTCCACAGGCACCCTGTCGCTGCCCGAAGAAGAATTTTACCCCAACCAGTATGTGCTGCTGGCGGATGAAATCGACCCCCAGCACCGTGGTCTGGGCCGTTTTGACCCCACCAGCCAAAGCATTGTGCCGGTCAAGCCGCCCCACGAAATCTGGGGCATCAAACCCCGGAGCCTTGAGCAGAAAATCGCCATGGATCTGCTGTTGAGCGACAGCATCCCCCTGGTGACTCTGGTGGGCAAGGCGGGCACCGGCAAAACCCTGCTGGCGCTGGCCTGCGGTCTTTCGCTGACCGTGGATCAAAACCGTTTTAACCGTCTGCTGGTCAGCCGTCCTGTCTTCCCCATGGGCCGTGATATCGGCTTCCTTCCCGGCGAACTGCAGGACAAACTGAAACCATGGATGCAGCCCATATTCGATAACCTTGAATTTATTCTGGGTGGCGGCTCCGAAACCAATGAGCCCCAGTACCGGGGCAAAAACAAGGGCGGCGATTACGAGGATCTGATGAAGATGGGCTCCGTGGTGGTGGAACCCCTCACCTACATCCGCGGGCGCTCTATTCCCAAACAGTATTTCATTGTGGACGAATCCCAGAACCTCACGCCCCACGAAATCAAAACCATTATCAGCCGCGCCGGTGAAGGCACCAAGATTATCCTTACCGGTGATCCGTACCAGATCGACAACCCCTATCTTGATGCCTCGTCCAATGGTCTGGCCTATGTCACCGAACGCATGAAAGGCTCTTCGGTCAGCGGACACATCACCCTGCAAAAAGGCGAACGTTCCCTGCTTGCCCAGGCTGCGGCAGATCTGCTGTAAGTCGTTATCTACCAGTATTTCCAACGCCCCGGTGCTTATTTGCCGGGGCGTTTTGTATGTACACCGCTTTCGTATCCCGCGCCATTGGCGCGCAAACTCCGGCACGGTAGTGCCACCTTTCATGAAATCGCGTTCAGAGGTTGCCATACTCCGTTATATGTAGTACATTTTCAGAGTAATAGAACATGTACGCATTATCGGGCAGAGAACATATTTCACCGGGAAAGTTGTCGAAGCAATGAACATAAAATCATCAGGTCTTTCCGACGTTGGCATCCTTCGCGACCACAATGAAGATTCCTATGTAATCAACGATCAGATCAACTTCTACCTGGTTGCCGACGGCATGGGGGGCCACGTTGCCGGTGGCCGGGCATCCCAGATGGCGGTGGATATCATCGAACAATCGGTGATTGAAGGCATTGAAGACCTGCTGGACGATGCCCCCCAAACAGCGACAGAGGAACTCGAAAACCCTGGCAACGATGATACCGTTGTCAGCGAGACTCCTGTCGATGAACCCGAACCCCAGGGCATGCGCCCCAAAGGCACCATGATTATGGGCACGGTTCCCGATGAGGAAGCCATTGTGGCGGAAAAGGAAGCCGACCCCATTATCCAGCTTTTGACCTATGCGGTGCAAAACGCTTCGGGTACCATTCTTAACGAATCCAAACTCCACCCTGAATTCAGTGGCATGGGCACAACCGCCACCTGTATGCTGATATGGGACGACAAGGGCTACTTCGGGCATGTGGGCGACAGCCGCCTGTACCGCATCCGCGAAGCCTCCATCGAGCAAATCACCGAGGATCATTCCCTGGTGCATGAACACGTCAAAGCGGGTATTCTCAACGAAGAAGAAGCCCGGCTCAGCCAGTTCAAAAATATCATCACGCGTTCCGTTGGTTTTGACGCCCATGTGGCCGTTGACACCGGCGTTATCGATATTCAAAAGGGCGACCGCTTTCTGCTGTGTTCCGACGGACTTTCCAACCTTGTCACCGATGAGGAAATCCACGAAATCGTCACCAGTCAGGATTTGCAGACAAGCCTTAAATTCCATGTGAACCTGGCCAACAGCCGGGGTGGTGACGACAACATTACCGTCATCATCATCCAAATCGACTAGGAGCTGCCCTGTCCCATGGAAGCCTTTGCCGCAGCCCTTGGAAGCGGGCTTTTGGCCTCGGTTATCTATCATCTGCACCTTTTGGGGCCGCTGATTGCCTACAGCATGGTATTGTATCTTATGGCCCGGTTTATCAAACGGGGACTGTACAAAAGCCTTGGATGGCGCGGGGTTTTGTTCTTTGCCTGGATCGGCACCCCGGTGCATGAACTCAGCCATGCCTTTGCAGCGGTGCTGGGGCGCCATCAGATCGACCGTATCAGCCTGTTCAGCCCCAACAAGCGAACCCGCACCCTTGGTGAAGTGGTGCATCGCTATGACACCGGAAGCTTTTACCAGCGCACCATCGGCCTGACCATGGTGGCCTTTGCCCCCTTTGTGGGCGGTGCCGCCATTTTAGCGCTGTTGACGTATCTTGCGTTGCCGGTACTGTACCGCCACGGCATGAGCCTTGGCTCCATCACCATGGCGGACTCCGGTCCATGGTTGCAGGCCGCCGGGGTACAGCTGTGGACCATTGCCGCAGACACCGCGCAGGCGGCCCCCTGGCGTTCCTGGTGGTTTTACGTCTATCTCTTTGCGGTGATGTCCATCGGGGCGCATCTGGTGCCTTCCCGGGACGATATGAAGGGCATCGGACGCCCGGTGACGGTTCTTGCGGCCATCAGCCTGCTGTTGTTTGCGGTGCTTGCAGGGGTGCTGCAAATACACGGCCCCTTCCAGTGGCTGCTTAAAGCCTCTGCCTATCTACAGAATTTGTTATTGCTGGCCATTGTGCTGAACATGGTGGGCGTGGTCATCACTGCAATTCTTCTGGCGCTCCACGCCCTTACCGGTTCCGAATCCCGGGCGAATTAACAAGCCCGCGTATCAGGGAACTTCCACAAATTTATCCACCGGGGCGTTGCATACGGGACAGGGCTCCTCGGGCTTGAGCTCGTGGATATAGCCGCAGACCGTGCATACGCAGTAATGGTGGTCGTCGTCCGCTTCGTCGGCCATCAGCCGGTTGAGGGCGTTTTTGTAAAGTTTTGCGTGGACTTCCTCAACGTCACGGGCCTGACTGAATACCAGGGCGGCGGCTTTTTCGCCTTCTTCCTCGGCGTCCCGGATCATGGCGGGATACACGTTGCCGTTCACCGCCATTTCCGATTCAAAGGCCTGCTCCAGATTTGACTGGGTGTCCTTTACCCGTTCCAGCAGCATAAAGTGCCTGCGGGCATGAACGCCTTCGGCGGCGGCCACGGCGCGAAACAGCCGGGCAATGCCGGGCAGCTCTTCCTTTTCGGCGCGTTCGGCGTACAGCTTGAGACGCTGGGCGGCCCGGGCTTCACCGACAAAGGCGGCAATGACATTTTTGTTGGTCTTTTCATTCAAGGTCATGGTCATGCTCCCTGTAGTATCAATTGTTCAGTCGGACGTCCGAAGACGTTCAAGTTCTTTCTGATATACTGTCAGATCGCCCTCGCTAAACAGCACAAACTGCACCTGACGAATCTGCGGCATGGATTTGAGGGCCTGGGACACGGTTTTCAGCGCAATGGGACAGGCCCCGGTAATGGGATAGCCGTACACCCCGGTGCTGATGGAGGGAAAGGCGATGGTGCTCAGCTTGTGCTGCTGCGCAAGTTGCATGGATTTTCGGTAACAGGATGCCAAAAGCGCCGCCTCTGTGCCGCTGTTGCGGTAGATAGGCCCCACGGTGTGAATCACATGGCGGGCGGGCAGATTGTAGCCTTTGGAGATTTTTGCATCCCCGGTGTTGCAACCGCCAAGGGTACGGCATTCTGCAACAAGTTCCGGCCCTGCTGCCCGGTGAATGGCCCCGTCGACCCCGCCACCGCCCAGCAGCGAGGGATTGGCGGCATTCACAATGGCGTCCACATCCTGATGGGTGATATCGCCCTTTACCAGTAATATACGGTCAAAACACATAACAGTATCCTTTGCGCATATGAGATCCCGACCGCTGCATGAAACATCCTCATGAACAGTTATACTCCATTGCAAAAACATTGCAACCGCCGGGGCGCTTCAAGATCGGACAATGCATATAAAAAGGACGGACACCCGAAGTCATCCGTCCTGTAAAACCTGTATGAGAGAGACACTTACGGAGCGCAGACGTCGTTCATCATGCCCGGGGTTCCGTAGAGATCTTCGTCGATCATTTCGGTGCCGGCCATCTCGAAATAGTTGTCGTAGACGTTACCATTGCAAGTGCACCAGTTGTCGTTCAGATTCTGGTAGCTGCTGAACTGATACATGTCCGCGTCCAGAGCATAGCTCCTGTACTGAGTCACATGGGAAGCATCGTATTCAATCCGGGCAATTTCAGTGCCGTCGCATTCAATGACGATTTCATCACCGTCGTTGTCAAGGGTAAACGACCTGTCATAATAACGATATACCCCATAGCTGGGCCGCAGGTTTTTCCGGTTGAACATGTCCAGCGGGGTAAAAATGTAGGAAATACCGGGATACATATCCATGGTATTGCCTTCTTCCTTAAAGACCCTGTTTGCAATCAGGGGCACCTGCTGACCATCATCATCCTTCAACGTGCACTGGTCCAGGGTCAGGAGCACATCGGGATTGGTGTTGATCATCTCAAACCATTCGTACTCGCTGTCGTTGGGACCATCGACGGTGTAGGCATTAAACTCGGTGATGATAATGTCACCGGAGGCGCTGACGGTTTCCCGGGTCAGACAGCGGTTTTCCATATCCAGCTCTTTGCCTTCGCCACAGCGAATGCAGGGCATATGCAGTGCAGTACCAAAAACATAGTTTTCATGATCCAGGGCATAGATCTGCATGCCGTCAATCACCACGTCATTCCACCGCGCGGAATAAGAATTTTCGGAATCATAGGGATCAAAGGGACCAGTGAAGTAATGTCCCGCCGGCTGCGGGTTGACGGGATCGGTGATATCAACCACCATAATACCGGATTCCATACAGGCTACAAAGGCAAAATCTTCATACAGCCGCACCTGATAGGTGTAGCCTCCCGGATAATGACTCCTCAAAGATTGCGGATCAGCGGGGTTTGAAATGTCAATGACCTCAAAACCATCGTTACCCACCGAAGCAAATGCCAGGGTGCCCCGCACCGTAACATCCCAGTAATAATGTAACATATGATGTTTATAGGAGCTTACCAGGGTAATGCTGGCAGGATTGGAAATATCCAAAATCACCATACCCAGGTTTCCGTCACCCACATAGGCATAATTGTCCACAATCTGGCAACTATGGGTATCGGTAAAGGGATAGCTTCCCAAAGGGGACATATTGCCTGCGGTATCGGTGCTGACCAAAAAGATGCCATCATTACGCGCCACAGCACAAAGCATGGAATCGCTGATAGACAGTCCGCCGCCATCGCTGGCAACGCTGATACTCTCTACAATATCGGGAAGCTCGGGATTACTGAAATCAATGGATGTCAGGTAACCGCTGCCGGACAGGACGTAGGCGATATCTCCCTTTGCCGCAATGCCGCTGTTGTACGGTCCTCCCGCACTTTTTTCCGCAAGCAGTTGCGGGGCGGCGGGATCGCTTACGTCATACATGAGCACCGAATCGTTCATGCCGATAAAGGCGTTAGTGCTGCTAATGGCCAGTGAATATGACCAGTCGCCCAGCGCTACCTCAGTTTCAGCATTGACAGTGCACTGGCAGGAGGCAGTATCGTTGCTGTCATCACACAGATACGGGGTGTCCTGACAGGCATCGGGATGATCACATCCCATCAGGCAGCTGCCGTCTTCATCGTTATCCTGATACCCGGTATCGCACTGGTCACAGGCATCACCGGTATAGCCAGTTGCACATACACATGCGCCGATACCATCGCATTCCTGATTATCACCGCAGCTGGTTCCGGCGTTCACCGGACTCCAGGCTTCGGAGCCGCTTGCCACGTCGCATGTTTCGCAGTCGTTCTCCGGATTCATGGTACCGTCGGGAATACATTGATTATTAATGTCGCAATAACCGTCTTCGCACAGACATACATACCCTTCGGTTTCGTTGGGCTGACACACGTTCCGGGCGCCTTCGGTGCAGGGATTGGGATTGCAGGGATCCGGGGGCAGCTCCAGCTCAGCCTCAATCTCGGCCTCAGGTTCTGCTTCCACTTCGGTTTCCGGTTCACTGTCACCATCGATTTCTGCTTCCACTTCGGTTTCAGGCTCAATATCGCCATCCACAACCGGCTCTTCATCACCATCAGTGACATCTTCCGGCTCTGGATCGATTTCCGAAACAGCCTCATCTTCCGTTGCATCGCCATCGGCCACCACATCGGTGTCACCGTCAGGCTCTGTGGTTTCGTCATCATTGCAGGCCGCCAGCAGCGCCACTGCACAACATAACAGCATCAACAACCAAATGTTTTTATACTTCAACATTTCTCCTCCTTGTGTACCGAACAATTATTGCTGCATCCTACACGTATGTAAGCCATACACTGCTGCAAGTCAAGGGATAAGCCGAATTGCGACACCCGATGCCATAAACTCCCTCACCACTTCCTCCCACTTGACAAGCCGCCGGTTTTGCCCCATGACTTAAAGGGTATCCCCTGCCTCATTGCCCGGAGCATAAGATCTGATAATCTTTTGACGAAATGTGCGCATTTGCAATGACGGAAACCCCGGAAACCACATATACAGAAGCCCCTGAATCCCCGAAAACCACCGGGGCTCATGCCTACCTTATCGTTTCGGATCTGCATTTGAGCGACATTGAACAGCATGCGGATGGCTGGAAGGCTTACAAGCATCCCCGCTATATCTTTGACGAAGACTTTGACCAACTTGTCAAGCGATTCAGCAAACGAGCCCGCAACGGCGAAAAAAAACTCACCCTGATTCTCAACGGCGATATTTTCGATTTTGATCTGGTCATGGCGGTGCCCCGCAAACCTCCCTGGAAGGTGCGATTCAAGGAAAAGCGCCGGGGCCTGGATGCCACCAATGAAAAATCCGCATGGAAACTTGAGCAGATCCTCAGGGATCACCCCCGCTTTGTGCGTACCCTGGCCCATTTTTTAAGCCGGGGGCACAGCATCGTATATGTTATGGGAAATCATGACCGGGAGTTTCATTTTCCTCTGGTACAGGACACGCTTAGACAAGCCCTGCATACTGCGGCCACAACCAACGGCGGAGATTTTTCCGACAGCGCCCTGATGTTTGAACCATGGTTTTTTTATGTGCCCGGGCGGCTCTATGTGGAACACGGTCAGCAGTACGACTACTACACCAGTTTCCATTACCTGCTACAGCCCACTATAAAAAAGAAGGGCGAGGAAGTCATTGCCCTGCCCATGGGAAACCTTTCCAACCGGTATCTGGTAACCCGCATGGGGTATTTCAATCCCCACGCATCGGACTATATCCTCAATATGTTTCGCTATGCCGCCCACTGGCTAAAGTACTACGCGTTTTCCACCCGCAGTCTGGTGTTCAGCTGGTTCTTTGGCAGTATCGATGTCATGCGCAGGCTGTTGCACAGCAAAGAGCAATTGCGTAAAAAGCCAACGGGCTACGACGAGCTGATGGATGCTGTTGCCACGAAATACAATCTCCCCCGCCCGACAGTGGACAACCTGAAAAAGCAGCATCGCCTGCCCATCACCACCCGCTTCTTTCGTATCATACGGGAGTTCTGGCTGGACAGGCTTACCCTGTTTTTGCTTATGGCAGGTGGAACCGTGGCGTTGGCAATGGGCTCTATCCCCTTGTGGATCAAGCTCATGGTACCTTTGACGGGCTTCCCTTTGCTGTTTTTCATATACGAAACAGCGGTGCAGGGAGAGTCCATATTTACCGTGGACCATCGTATGCCCAAGTACGCCCGGGATGTAGCCCGTATTCTCGACGTGCAACTGGTGACTTTTGGCCATATTCACATGCCCCGGCTGATTCCCCTGGGCAAAGATGTGGTATTTATCGACAGCGGAACCTGGGCTCCCATCATGAGACATCAGGACAGCCCGGAATTGGCCGACGGCTACCGCAACTACATCACCGCCAGTTTCGGTAACAGCCGCTCAACCATTGAGTATCACTCGTGGCAACCCTTTTCATCCAGGGAAAACTCTGACTAAGGAAGACAATGATGTTCCGTTACTCCCGCTATACTCTCATCTTTGTTCTTGTGCTGATGTACTGCGCCTGTAGCAGTCCTGAAGACCCCAGCAAGCAATACCAGAGCAATGAGCCTGTCCCGGATCCACCAGTGAAACAGGAAAAGGCCCGTCAGCTTCCGCCGTCACTAAAACAGAAAGCCACCGCCAAACAGCAGGACTTCGGGCCTCAGCCAACACCCCGCAAGGCGCTGGAAGCCTATGCCATGGTGTTATCCAAACGCATCAAGCGCTCCGATCTTGGGGTGTACAGCCCAGAGACCCGGCGCTTTTTATCCAAATGGAAGGTCACCGATCAGCAACAGCGCAACGAACTGAATGATTTGCTAAAAGTTTTTGACCGGCAGGAAACCCACCAAACCCTTGACCGGGCGGTTATCCGCTTCCCCACCAAACACCGCCATGCAGCGCCCTACTTTTTTTCCAAAGGGGCAAAAGGCTGGATGCTGGACCTGAACGCCATGAATAAAAACATCGGATTCAATCACAAAAACCAGTGGTTTTTACGCAATCATGACCATTCCTTTATGTTTGGTTTTGATGACTGGCGCTTTGACACCAATGGTTTTCCCTCCGGCAAAAAATAAGGATTCAGGCCAAATAGCCGGTAATGGCGTCACTGAGCAGCGCCGCCGCCATGCCAAGCATCAGCATACCGCTGAGAATATCCGATAAACGGCGGTGCCTGCGGAAAAAACCGGAGGCTCCGGTGCCCACCGCCAGCAGACCCGGCAGAGTTCCCAAACCAAAAGCAAAAACCATCAACGCACCGTCAAGAGCGCCCGGGGCAGCCAGGGCCCGTGCAAAGGCGGCATAGGAAAGCCCGCAGGGAAGAAATCCCAGCAAAAGGCCAAACAGCCAGGCGGAAGCAATTTTTTTATGCACCGTGATATCCCGCCGCACCACCGCAAAGCCGGGAATTTTTGACGGGGAAGGAATCGCCATCCACCGTGGTTCTGCAATAAAGCCGATACGGGCCAGCCCCAGCCACAGCAAAAACAGGGCCGCCACAACGGAAAACCCCACCTGCACCATGGCCACGGTGGAAAGATACGACTGGGTATCGCCATCAGAAAAAGCGCCGAACCCGCCGCCAATAAGCCCCATGACCGCACCAACAGCGGTATAGGTGGTAATGCGCCCAAGGTTATACAGCAGATGAGGCAGCACCCGTCCATACCGGGTGGGTATGGCAACCACCAAAGGACCGCACATACCAATACAGTGGCCGGTTCCCAGCAACCCCAGCATAAACATGGATATCATTACCTGTACAGACATGGGGGCATGCTAACAGAAAGAGGGCCCGGAGGCAAAAATCAATCTGCCTGCGGGCCTCTTGTACATCGCTTACACTATGTGCAGTGGGGAACTATTCGCCGTAGGTTTTCACCATATCCCGTAGTTGCTCCAAAGGCACTCCCGCCGGACACAGGCCGTTAAGGCCGACCGTGTCTGCATCCTGCGCCGTTGCAGCGTCCAAAGGCAGGGAAAGATCCCGCAGTTCCCGTTGCGGCAAAGCAGCGGCGTCACCACCGGAAAGACGGCATAATCCGCAGCCCATGCAGTGCTGCATATCAAGGATATGCTCTA
>Ga0070728_10002115_pt1 | contig 25941 bp, 33 predicted proteins | sample tdDd471_FD_66723 | JGI IMG/M metagenome (GOLD analysis project Ga0070728, IMG submission 66723) | Marine sediment microbial communities from the Atlantic coast under amendment with organic carbon and nitrate - tdDd47.1 | ecosystem: Environmental > Aquatic > Marine > Coastal > Sediment | place...
GTGGGACGGCGCAGCGCTACGTTATTATAACGTGGACAGTGAGCAATGGGTGTATGCGTTCCGGACGGGAACGAGTGACGAATTCACAGGCCAGGCTGAAATGACCGATGCCGAGTATGCACCTACCATCGCCCTTGCAGAAGAGCTGGACGAGATTGAAAGCCGCTGGGGCGAAGAGGAAGATTTGGGAGGGTATGGTGTGCCAGGGTATTCGCGTGCCATTTTTGGTATTCAGCAGGACCCTACCATGACACGTGACATTGCACGTGAGTACAAGTATTCTGTCCGGGCGAGCGAGCAGAGCAGTATTGATCGGCTTGTTGGCGATCTGACCACTGCGTGGGTGGCTGCAGCGAAAAATGCAGGCGTCCCCAAGAACCTACGCCGGAAACCAGAGAGCGCCGCGGCGGTAATGGATGCTATCAAGAGGGGCCAACTAACCTTGTCAAGAGTCACTGTGCCTGACGGTGACTTTTGGGCGAATACCCCAGCCGGGAACCTCGTGAGGGACAGCTTGAACGAGGGGCATCCGGAAGATCAGCTCTCTGTGTTGCGTGTACTCTCGAATCTTTCGAGAAAGGTGAAACAGAGGATGGCAGTGTGAATATTTACTCGACCACCAATACATCAGGCAGTGCACTGTTTACCACAGGATCTACGACCACCTTTTCTGCGCCACGCACCCACCTGAACAGTCGCATGAATCCAAACGCGGCCAGCACGCCACCAGCTGCAAGAAACACCCAGCTCCATCCACCAAGATCCACCTTCTTTGCCACTGTCTTCGATGCCGTCTTAGGGCTCGGCTTCTTCGGTGGAGTGTTGTACTTCTGCATGTCTTCAATGTAGGCCTTCATGGCAGGGCTCCCGTCATTGTCCAGCAACTGGGGTGGTGCTGGCTTGGTGGGGTGTTCGGGGTACTCGATTCCTTCCTCATAAACCACTTCAAGTGCTTCGTCTCCACTATCCATACTGACAAAAAATACCTGTGCAACTAGATCTTATTTATATGTTGCACGAGCACCACACTCGCTTCAATGTGAACTGGGTGGGGCATCGATTACGACAGAACAGGGCACGCCGTACTGCTTTCTCACTGGTGGCATGGATCATAGCCACGACTTCTCCGGTTCCCTTGTAACAGAGCTCCCAGGCGTAATGGGAGTAATTGTCCTCATCTGAAGAGTTGGTACCGCCCGAGTGATGTAGCTGTACGGATCTCTCATGCGGGGGCGTCCAGCCGCACGACAACTGTTTTCTTTCGCGCGCTGACATGGTTTGGCTGCTTCTGCGACTAGGTCTATGCCAAATGGGTGCGTTAGAAAGGGAATGTCACTGTGGGTACCATTCTCCATACTGGGGATGGCACCAGGCAGGCCCGTGTTTCGTATCAAGAAATCAGAGGCCGTAGTCTGGTAATGAGAGCCCTGGTCTCCAATGTAGTCATGCTCGGTCTTTTCCGTGTACGGCTCCTTGGCGGCCGGGGGGTGAACCACGGGCAAGATGTAATCCTTGTAGTAGCTCAGTGCAAGTGGCACTAGACCAATCAACAGGAACGTACTCATGGCGATGATGTCTAATTCTACCTGCCTTAGAGACTATGAATTATCTTGCATTGGGTGGTCTTTTGCTGGCTGGAGTCAGTACCTATGAGTACACCCACACCACCCACGAGAACTGGCTTGCCTCTCTCGGCCAGGTGGTAGAGCGAATCTGGTTTCCTAACTACATCTGGGAAGACCTGGTACCTCGATTCCACTTTGAGAACCCGGAGTGGAAGTACCCGTACTCGAAGCCATGCGTGCCATTCCCACAGCCAACCTTGGAGCGAGACTACCGTGTGCATGGCAGCTCCCTGGACCGAGATGCTATCCAGCGGGCCATTTGGTTCTACACGGACCCCAAGTGGGCAAAGCTAGATTCCAACTACCACAAGTCGTGGAACTGGGACGAGCGTGCCCCTGGGGAACCGAAAGGCGACAACCCATACCAATGGGCGCACATTGGAGAAATCGTGAATTATGCGCTCTACAACGTGCACTACGAGCTAGAAGACCCGGATCAAACTGACTTTGCGATTGGAGCAAGTCCGATTGCAGACTCGTCCACGTGGATGTACACCCCGCCCAAGACCTACAAGGGTTGTACCCCAGTGGAAGGAGTGGGAGGAGTGCCTCATCACTGGCAAGGGCCCAAGGGGCAGCCCGCCGTGGATCCTCGGAAGTATACTCTTGGTCGGTTAATGGGTGCAGGTACAGAGGATCTGGCAGACACCATACTTGGCGGAGAAATCCGCCCAGGGGATTTACCGTACAACGAGGAGTTTTTCAGTGTGACCCCCTATGCGACAAATGAGGCCACTAAGATCGCGGTCGAAACGGATGCAGCGAACCAGAACGAAGTCACTCAGTTCTCGATCATGCAGCGCATAGCGAGGGAAGCTGGTACCTCGTACACCTTTGCGGAAGACGGTGCCCTGTTCCAGCCTCCGGCGATCACTGCAGAAGACATCATCCCAGTGACGCGAGGACCATCCGTTCGCTCTGGTGCGAGCATTCTTGCAGGAGGCAAAAACACAAGTGATGTGTTTTCCACGAGTTCAGATGCACGCGTGGACTATCTTTACAAGAATCCTCCACTGCATGCCGTGAGTGATGGGTACCAGTGGCAGGGTGATGGTACATGGGATTATGTGGATCGTCAGTCTGGGAGCTCGGAGGCACTGTCGAACCAATCGAAGGACGAGGCTGCAAACTATGTGACTCGTATTCTTACTCGTGACCTGAGTCAGCTCGAGACGCATCCAGGACACCAGTAAGCGTAGTCTAAATACACCGATCCATTTATCAGCAAGATGAGTTCCACTGGCCCAAAGATCGTGAACGCGAACCGTACCACCGCAGGGGTGGAAGCCTTTGTGGACAAGGAGATGGCGAGTCGCCAGCCTCAATTGGCACCCGGAGGACCGACGGATCGATTGGGTGGATTGCCTGGGCAGTACAATGTGCCCGTGGCGGCCCCTTCGGCCGAGGATAACTACCTGGCGTTCATGCAGGCTATCACTGACCCCGCAAAGCTGAAAGCGTATCTCCCTGATGCTCCGGGAATTGACAACTCTGCCCTCAGGAATGCACTCGGGGAGGTCGGTAAGAACTCGTTGGTACAGAGGGAGCCGTTGGCGGCGATTGCACAGAGCAAGGCCGAGGAGGCCAGGCACCGCAACTTCCAGTCATGGGTGGGAACCAAGTTCGATCTCACCAACTTGTACGAGTTGGAGAAGTACAACAAGTTGATGCCCGAGATGAAGGAGATGCGGGCCCGACAGATCGAGAATGCCTACGCAGTGTCGGGTAGGATGCATGCGCTCAACTTGATCGGTGGGCCCCAGACACGGGACGACCTGGAGTTCATGTTTGCTGTGGAGCAGGGCGACCTGGTACCGGCCGAGATGCTGTTTAAGGGTAAGATTCCTGGATACAACCCTGAGCAGCAGGAAACGGGCGACTACAAGAAGGGGATGTTTGCGCCGATGAACACGCTGGCCACAGAAGCGACAGAGGCTGGCAACTACGGTCGGCCGACGTCTCAGGCCCCGGGCTACAACTGGCAGCATAACTACGCGAGAGAATCCAGACAGCAGGCGCTGTTCGGTGCACCAAACATCGACCTTGGTCCACCTCTACCCAGTGTACCTCTCGCCACCCCGCAAAACTGGTAAGAAGAAAGGCGTGTTTAATGAAACAATCGTACACGGTTGGCACCTTGTGCTCTATGTGCGCGTACATATGGGTCCGAAATATCCATCGGATCGGTCTGTCCTGCCATGTTACCATAAACACGCAATCGCAACACCAATCGTGTAAACACGGCTGCTCTTCCTGTGGCATCACTCACGCGAAATGTGAAATCTGTTCTTCCTCCTCCCGTGTGACAGCCCACTAGTGCAGGATGAGTGTACTCGTGCCGGGTGACTGCGCCATCCAGTGGGAGATTGACTCCACGGGTAGGCCCAGAATTACTGGAGAATCGGGCAGGGCCTTGCATTTCTTCCACTCTCACTACAAAGTCAGTCACATAGGGCTCTGTACCCACCAATGGTACCCCGTAGGCATCGAACGAGATGAGCTCCACACTGGTTGCCCTGTCAATGACTGTAGGGCCGAGTCCTATGTTCTGCTCTGCTGCAGTGAGCTCGATCCAGATTTCCTCCATAATGATGTCTAACTGTGAAAGCTTTTAGACACTATGGGTTTGGTCTACAGCACTCCGCTCTATATGACCATTCTGCTTTCGAGTATGTATGTGGGGACCTATGGCCTGCCGTGGGGGGTAAAGGTTTTCTTCCAGGGTGTGAACTCTAAGAGCCTGGTATGTACTTTTTAAGCACAAAGCATGGAAGTTGTACTGATTGCAGCAGCAGGGCTCATTGCCAGGGATCTTACAGCCGGGATCTGGGAGGACGGCGGATGGGATTGGGGAGCCTATGAAGGACGTTCCCTCGGTGGAGGAACCGGATACGGTGCCGGGGAATCACGAATCGTCCGGGAGCGGGCGGGGGCAGCACCTCGCAGCAAAGTGCAGCCCCGGGCAAGGGACATGCAGTTCTTCAGTGACAACCAAGAGTTCCAGAAAGGCGCGCGGGGTGTGCGGATAGAAGAGTCTGCTGCCACTTATTATGGGATTCCTATGTACAAGGCCTATGTGGGTTACTCCAACGTGCCTGTGTTTGTGGGAAACCCTAAGGCGTTGAACTTTTAATGAAGATGACAGACCGGCTTCGTGAGTTTATCGACGCGAAAGATTACTCTCTGCGAGCACGTGCACGTAGAGGAGTGCTTGCCAAGATGCACGGTGGAGTGTGCAAGTACTGTGGTAAAAGGGTGAAGGATTTCTGGAACATGGGACTGGGTGCACCGAGAGATCAACAATTCGAGTTTGATCACATTTACCCGCTGGATTTCCCAGAATTCGTCATTTCACCAGAAACAGGAATTCGGCAATTTCGGATTTCGGGAAATGATGCGTCTCGGCATAGCTGGCAGAAAGTGAGTACCCATTGTATGAAAGATACAGTATTGACTTGCCGCGAGTGTCACTACCATCGAACTATGGCCAGAGTGGCATGGCTCAAGAGAGCAGAGGGGGCCAACATGGTAGAGTTCTACCGAAGCCGTGACTTGGAGATTCCTGCCATGATTCGTGAGAAGCTACAGCTATAAATACTATCTTTTTGTATGTTCATTTGTCATTTGATATGGGCAAGGGTCGAACCAATGCACGACGGATCAAGTTGGATTGGCAGCTGCTGAATGAGATCCTCTCGCATCCCTCGGAGGTTGTACTGGTGACCGATGTACAAGACACAGACGGTCTCATGGATGGCGTGTTTACTATCCGTACCACATTCAAGTTGGTAGAACAACTCTACAACGAGATCATCGATGGCGAGTATGACAAAGAGATGTTCTTGATGGCAACACCCAAGGCGGGTACTCTCCTTCTAGGAGTTTCAGACCTCTGAGCACAATCGGTGGGTAAAAAGTAAAAAGAGTAGTTGTAGTACTACATTATAGTAGTTACCCCTAAAGTAATCACGATTTATTGATCTGGGAAACAAATTTCCTAATGTGAAGTTCCTAGATTACAGACTCGCAATGGCAGAGAAGGCAGATTTTGCGACGGGAGGGCTCAGTGCCCTACTCAATGATGTGCTGTACTATCCGGTACAGTTTACTTTTGGCCAGCTCGGACTCACTTCCCCCATGCATCGTGGTGTGGCTGGACTGGTGCTGGGTTACTTTTTTACTACGGTGTTTAAGCCTGCCATCTCGTGGGATGTGAAGAAGCATGAGGATGGATCGGAGCCCACAGGGAAGGCCTATCTTTGGTCTTTTAGTGGACGTGCACAGAAGCTTGGTCTTGCACCATCGGACACCACAGCCTTCCCTTGGTGGGCATGGCCGCTGCTGTTCGGCGGTGCGTTCGGCCTCTTCTTCTAGTCCGCCCCGAACGGAATCTCCTCCAGCCTCTCTGAATTCTCCTTTGCCTTCCGCAACAACTCTCTCCTGTCCGGCTGTGAAGCCTCCTTGACCTGCACGCTGGCATTGGCCCTTGCCACCTGCTTCACGACTACACTGAACCCAAGTAGTAGTCGTGTCCACGGAGAGCTGGAAATCTCGCCAAGCCACTGAATACAGATCTCATCAAATGCATCTGCCAGATCAGGATCCTCTGTCAATCCACGATCCAGCACATCTGTGAAACTGTGCGGCACACTCAGGTTACACTGGTGGGGATCAACCCCTGCCATTGCACCCACAGCAGGAGCCACATCCTCCAGCAGGTCGGTGAGCCACAGCAACCCCTTACGAATCACAGGCTTAGGGTCGGTCAGGCACAGCTCCTTCCCCAGCGCAGTACACAGCTCCATGGCAGCATCCTCGGTCAGAGTGGCAAGATCAGGAGGAGGCAACATCTCTGCCAGTCTCGGAAACCGAGCATAGTATGCCTTGATCTTTCGCTTGCACTTCACCAGCAAATCAGGGTTGCTGATGGGGATGGAGCCAGTGGGTGGCTTCTGTTCATCCTCCTTCTTCTTCTTGGGCGGTCGGCCAGGGCCTCGCTTCTCTGGCTCTGGTTTCGGCGGAGGGGGAGTAGGAGCAGCTGGCTTGCCCTCTACCAGCAACTTGATAGCCTCAGGATCATCCAGCATCTCCATGAACGCAGTACGCGGCTCGGGAGCATCCTTCATGTTCTTCTTGTTCACCTCCTGCATCACCTCGTCAAGGTTCTGAGGGATCTCCTTGGAGTTGGCATCTCCCGCCTTCTTACTCTTTCGCTTCTTGGCACTTTCTACGGCTCCTTTCACAACAGACATTCTGAATTAACATATTAACAGAACATAGGAAAAAGTTCCCTTTTATAATGGACACTGATTCTTCTTCCTCCGATGATGAGATGGACGTGGACCCCACCTTTTCGATTGATGGTGCCTCGTATCATATTCCCCCGTGCGAGCTCGAAGAACACGAATGCTACCCTCTGCGAAAACTGTGGAAGCGACGATGGGGAATTGACCCAACCGATGCTCGTGAATGGGATGGGGATGTAGAGCTGGACTATGATCCAGTTCCTGATAGTATGCTGGAAGGCCCTTTACTTGGAAAGGTCACCACCTCATACGGTAACCAGTTTGCCATTCGCAGGTTCGAGTACAAGTTCATTGGGGATGACTTTACGGTGGCCATCTATGCAAAACGACGTGCAGGCAAGACATTTCTGATGAAACAAATCATGAAGTCTCGCCGCAAGTTCTTCCCCGAGGTAATCGTGTTCTCAGGAACCACCAGTGATTGTGAGTATCTGGAGCTACTGCCATCTACTGCCATTATCAAAGGACTGGACGTGGATGTGTTACTGGGGATTCTTTCAGCCCAGCATGACAGGGTATGGGACCTTCACAGTCGTGGCAAGAACGACAAGAACATCAAGATCATGTTGATTTTTGATGATTGTCTTGCAGACGGCTATCGCTACGAGAAACTGCTAGATGAGGTGTTTTTCAATGGCCGCCACTTGGAGATTGAGATTTATGTGATCTCCCAGGATGTGAAAGGTTTACCTCCTGCTCTGTGCTCCAATGCAGACATGGCCATTTGTAGTCGAGTGCGATCTCAGCGTGACAAGCAAACTCTACGAGAAAAGTTTTTGGATTTCCTCAAGAACGACGAGGAGTTCGACTCGATGGTGCTCCCTATCCTTCGAGCAGAGAAGTTTAGTGTGATTGTGAGCCACATGGCTTACCCTCATTCGGACCCCGAGGATTCCGTGTTTGTGGCTGTATTCGACCCCATCGAGGAAACAGAAACACAGCCACTGGTGATGGGATGCAAATCCTTCTGGGAGGGATGTGAGGATGAACTGTTACAACACCCTGGTGGTGAAGGATGGCTGTGTGCAGATGCGTCTGATTGGGGAGTCATCACAGATCATACTCCAGGGTTTGACTTGGCCAAGTATGTGTCGAAGAAGAACATCTGGAAGGCCTATGATGTAGAGACTGATTCATTCCGCTCCTGATTCAATGTCAGGAGGAAGTGGTGGTTGTATATTGTACTGCTGTGCTTGATGCTGGACAGGCTCCATGTCACTCTGCCCGAACAGATTGTTTGCCCATGCACCCACAATGGTACATGCAAGTCCCACCAATACAGTATCGCCTGCAGCAGGAAAGTTCTGTAAGACTCCACTCCAGCCAAGCCCAAGCAGAAGAAAACACCATAGCAGCACAAATACGCTGATGAATGCAAAGATGTAAGTCTTTTGCCCCTCAATGGTTTGATGCACTCTTCGTCTCCGCATGTAGCTCTGTGATTGCACCACTCTCCCTGCATGATCATACGAAACCGAGTGTTCATTCATGAACGAGGGGGGAGAGTGATTTGAACCATATTCATCGATCATTGTGTGAGTATAGGCAGAGAGACCACTGTAGATATTTTCAGTGCCTTTTTTAGCTGCACCTAAAATTAGCACATGGATGGGGGTATAAATACACTAGTGCCAATTTCTGTATTGTATAGTTTTCTCCGATGGAGTACAATTTCCTCACGGACGTGGCATTGGACGAGGTTCAGACAATCTCCCCTCTTGATGCAGGATCACTCTATTATGTGCATCGGGGAGGGATTCGGGAGCGGCGAGACCATTTCGCGCTCGATATCAGTACTGCCTTGTGTGACAATGCATCCGTGGAGTACCATGCTGTGTGGACTGACGCACTCCCTTACATTATTGCGGCGAAACGAGTATGGGTGATTCAACCGCGGTCACACGTGGGGGTGGTGCCAGTACACATGTCGGCCGTGCTGGTCTGTGCCTCTCCTCATCTGAAGTCCTGTATCTTTGTGTTTGGCGCACATGCCAACTTCACTCTCCTGTTTCGCAATTACAAGTTTACGCAAGTGGAGGCAGAGATGGGGCCGATGGTTCGAGCCACCTCTACCTATCATGGCGACTTTGCGCAAGCTTTACTCTAAAGGTTTGTTTGTTTCCCATCAGGATGACTTCCGTCAATGCCAAGAATGCCACCGAAGCAGACCACCGCAGCAGGCCGCTGATGGGAGATGCGGACGGGTTCCCACTGAACCAGCAGCTGGGAAAGCGGTATGTGACTCTGGATGCATCTGGTGCACCAACGGAGAAGTACCCGATTCAGCTCGTGGATGGTACGTCGGGTATCCTCACCATCACCTTTCCCGACGACATGAGCAACTACGTGGGACAGGATATCGCCTTTATTAGTATTGGGACACAGCGTGCGCATGTCATCACGGGCAAGGCAGGCTGGCTGCAAGGCGACGACAGTATCACGATGCCGGCCACCGGGGGGTCAGTCACCATTCACGTGTACAGCCCGACTGCGGCAGGAATCGTCGGCACTGGAGGAGTGGGTACGTATGTGATCGCGTAGAGAGAGTACTCTAAGAATACAAACTCTCTTTCAACACAAGATGAGTGAGACCATTGCCACGCTTTTCTCCCACACCGGCCGTGTGTTTGTGAACACTGTCTCGAACCTTTTGGTATCTGCGGCATTGGAAGCCATTTTCCCAGACCCAGACCCAGAGCGCAAGTTTATTCAGTTTTTGGAGGGGATTCTTGCACTCAGCATTCAACTCACCATGGCCGCATTCATGGCAGAGCAGCTCATGCCCTTCAGCCCGTATGCAGAGTTCGACAAGGTGAGCATGCTGGCACTGGGCTGGTGGTTCATGGGCGGCGCGCGTCGCAAGCTGATGTTGTTCAAGGACGACATGGTGACTGCCTACAAGCGGAGTGTCTAAACTGTTGTATTGAATTCAATGAACGATGTCAGAGGTTGCAGATTTCAGTGGAGCAGCCATCGCACTCGTGATCACCGGGGGCGCACTTGCCCTTGCTGCATGGTTTATACCGAGTCAGTTGCTCGATATTGCATTCAGCCAGCCATGGATCAGCGGGCTCACTCACCTCTATTTGGCAGGGATTCCGTTCGCTGCCGTGCTCGAGGTATGTGGTGGGTACTACAAGGAGAGTCTGGCTACACGATTGATGGTGGGTGCGTACAATGTGATCCTGTGGCCGCTGGCGTGGATGTGGCGATGGGCACGCAAGTTCGCGATTACCTCCAAGGCAGAGGAGATTGCAGCTCTACCGAACCCAGTGAAGAGTCAGGACTGGAAGAAGATCATGAGCACGAATTGCAAGAGCTGGCATTTTTATGCAAATCCAATTCAGTGCTCCATCCAAGAGGACCTCAAGAAGCTCACCCACCGATGAGCATGATGCCAATGAGCGCCGTGCCCAATACAAGCATTGCCTTCATACCCTCTGTTGCAGTCACCTCTTCTGTCATCCCATCCCAGTCCTTCTTGGGCTTGACAGTGTAGCCGGAGTAGTCCTTGTACTGGAAGGGCTCGTCACTTTCATCACTCACCATCCGCAGATAGGGCAGACGAGCCTTGGCGGTCTGTGAAACATAAGCTGGCTCAATGTGGAAGATCTCTGGAGGGAATTGTTTGTTTCGTCCATACTGTGAAGCCTGCAACTGTTCAAGCAGACTGGTGGGTCCACCCCCGCGATCCTCATACACTTCCTTCACATACTGATGACCACCTGCGCCCAGTCCGCCCAGGCTACCGCGGTGCTTCAAGAGACTTAGCATGACTGATTGAGAGATTTTATTCCTCTGTTAGAATGAACCCCCTTCACGTACCGGCAGCGGGAGCCTCCTTCTTCACCATTCCGGCCACGTAGTCGGCAGCCATGAAGGCAGAGGCAGCTCCCAGCAGACCCTGGAATCGAGTGTCTCCACCCTGGCCCAGCATCCAGGAAGCAAGCATGTGCAGCAGGATACCGTTCACGGCACCTCCGATGATCATCTTCATGAAGTACGGGCCACCTGCATCATAGCGCAGGCGGTGCTTCCCCTCCACATTCCCTCCGATGAGGTTCACGGCAGCATGCGTACCTACATAAAACACCATACCCGCCGCCAGTGAACCGAACAGCCCGATCTCATTGATGCGGCTAGCCAGGTATCCGATACCGGCAGCATTCACACCTGCACCAACAATACTCGCGAGATAGAGAGTGGACATCTTCCTTGCAAGTATGTGTTTTCTTTAGAGTATAAATATGGAGTTGGATGAAGTGTATTTTTTATTTCATTACCATGAATGCACATGAAGTTGGTGTATCAATGATGATGGCCACCCCTGAGGCAGTGGCAAACGCCAAGGCGCTCGTGTGTGGATGGGCGATAACTCATTTCACTGAGTTGTACGCACACATCCCCCAGTCTGCGGTTGACGCATTCTGGGATGAGCATGGCAAGCTGATCACCGCGGTGCTGAGCAAGGCCGGTACGCAGTTCTTCAAGGTGCTAGAGGAAGATGAGTGCGCCTATGAGAATATCCGTGTGCGCGCACTGGAGTTCGCTCGCACGTGCAGCACAAGTCTGGCAACGGTCAAGTCTGTGGCGAATGACCGAAAAAAGACGAGCGCCGCATTGGATGATTTGGGGGAGCTATTTTTGTCATTGTGAGTTATTTTTGGAGTGTGGGTATAAATACAGTGATGAACGATATTCTTTCATTGTCATTTTCATGATGGAGAAGCTACAGGAGGCGAAGGATTTGGCTGTGGAGATGCTGGGGATCTCTGAGGTACAGAACAAGTGCATGGAGAAGGAACTGGAGAAGGAGCGAGAGTTGCGGCAGACCATGGCGGATGCACTGGTGGCCTGTCAGAAGGGGTATGCAGAAGCAGTTCAGCGTGCGCAGCAACTGGAGAAGGACTTTGCTGCTTTGGAGGAGAAGTCAGCGACTGATGCATTGTTCATGGAGCGCCAGGCGGCAGCGCGAGCGCACAGCGAGACCGGGGATCAATTGGAGCTTGCAAAGCTGAAGGCCCGTAACCGTGCTCTGGAGAAGGAGCTCAAGAAGCTGAAGAGGTGCGGGGGACCCCAGGATGTCAACTGGGCTGAGATCGAGCTGAAGCGAGCACGGTTGGAATGCGTCAACTGGGAGACTATGTGCAAGGCAGCAACGAAGGATCGTGATGCGGCACTGGAGAAGGTGAAGGACCTCGATACCCGGTCGAAGGCTGCGGGTGTGGACGTCGTGGAGCTGCAACGGGCCCTGGCGGACGCGCGCAAGAAGGTCGATGTGTTGAAGGAAGAACTGGAGGACGCCAAGTGGTGGGCAAAGAATATTGCTCTGCGCCTGAAGGAGAAGTGTCAGGTGCATGAGAGCCTGGTGAAGCAGCTGAAGAAGACCGAACTAGCAGTCCAGTCCTGGAAGGAGAAGGCGGTCATGTGGGCGGCCAAGTCCAACGAGGAGAGCGAAGCGCTGGAGAAGGCGAAGGAGGAGAGGCGGCGTGTGGCGGCGGACCTGGCAGTCGCGAACGAGAATGTGGGGCGCTTATCGTGCGAGCTGGGTAGAAAGGACTGCAAGCTGGACGAGCAACGATCCGACATGGAGGAGATGAAGAAGCTCTACGACGAGGCTCTGGAGCTCTCTGGCAAGCGCCTGAAGGGACTCCAGTATACGGCCCGTATGCTGCTGATGTGGTTGGCGCGCGGTGACCTGCATTTGGACATGCAGCTCGAGATGGTGGAGCTCCTTGACAAGTATCCCAAGCCGCCTGAGGCCAAGGCATAAATGCCCTGCTGGTGTTTGTCATTGTAAAAGTATAAAGATGGAGGATGACGATGGAGGAGTTTGTTTGGTGATCGATCAGGATGATGGCTCTGCCGGTCCCCGCTTTAGCCGGCACCCTTCGGAGAATCCTCGGCTTCTGGAGAAGTACATCCAGCCCACCGACGACGGAGCCTACGTGTGGACCAGCGGAGAGAATGGTGAGTCCGTGTTCCAGTTCATCGAGCGAATCGGGCGAGTCGAGGACCGACGAGGAAAACACACAAAGGCTTCGCGTGCAGAAGCTGCTCGAAAGAAGGCAGAAGAAACAAAACAACCGCGGCCTCCGCCAGCGTACTCGCGAGCTGCTTGCCCGTGTGCAGGTTACCATGGTGGTTACTGGAATGATGGTGTATTCTGCTGTTACATGTGCGTCACGCCGTATCGCGGACAATGTGATTGCATACGCCCCCCTGTACACGTCGTTCACCACCATGACGGGAGTGACATTTGCGAGGATTGTGGAACAGTTCTATCCAGACACCGCGCCCTTACTCTTGACGTCTACACTCCTGCTGGTGAGCTCGATCAATTTCACAATATTGTGCATGCATATGAACAGCGTCCATTGCTGCCTCGAGCGCCTCGCCAGAGCGCACCCTACTACTCGCCGTACCATCTCAACGAGCGACTCGCTCAATGGACCAACCGAGAACCGCGCATCCCATTCCCCCACCTCGAGGTGCTTGCACAGCTGTTCGAGGAACACACCGACGGGACGCTCACCCCTCCCCCCAAGTCCGCGATCCGGTGGTGCACCCGACATCTTGGAGAGCGCCTACGCAGACTCGATCCCGGGCTACCTGCCTCCATCGACGACGCATACCACAAGAAGTACGGTGAGCGATGGGTCCAGATCTGGGCATACCTTGCCGGAGACCGGGATTCATTGGCGCCGCTGGAGATGCTCGGATATGAGTTCCCCAACCGTGTGGTGCTCGACCTCATCCGGCAGCTTGCGGTCGTCTTCTACGAACAGTATGTGCGTTGCCACGGGGGGAAACTATTTCGAGGAAGACACAACATCCCTTATCTCGACGCCGTCACCACCCAGCTGCTACTTCAGCTCGACCGACAACTTGCCGTGCGACTGGGCTGGCATTTCCGACAGCTTCGAACTACAGCATGCCGCGTCAATTCGGAGAAGAGGATTGAGACAGTCATCTGCGCCATCGCTGCTCGAGCACCAGTGATGTACTTTACCTCGTACAACAGGCACGTGCGGGTGGAGTGGAAATATTACTCTTTGTTGTTGCCAAGTGATTTATTATAATTTTTGTTTCCCGGTGGTGACTAAATAACCCCATTCTGAAACACTGCATCCAGTGCCTTCTCAATCTCACTCGGAGACTGGAATCCCTCGGGGCTCTTGCTACCCTCTGGCAACTCACCCTCCTCAAGCTCTTCTTCCTCCTGCTGCTTCTTCTTCTGCTTCTTGCGTGGCTTCTGGGCAGCGGGGGCTCGCTTCCTCTTCTTGCCAGTCACTGGTTCACTGGGCTCCAGCAACGAAGCCTTGATCACCTCGTCCATTGCGTAGCCATCCACCACCGATGAGCTCTCCGTCTTTGGCAGCGAGATCTTCACTCGCTCCACCTCAGGACCTCCTCGCGCAAGTTGCTTGCCGTTGTACTCCCCGACCCGGAACAGCAGCGCAGGCCGAATTACTATGTTCATCAGAAACACGGCCTTTTCCGATGTGATCCCGGCGTCGTACAGGATACTTCGGATCTCACCCCCGACAGGTGCCGCATCCTTTCGGCCCCACCACAGCTTTCGGAAGGACGCAATGTACTTCTTCAGCTCCTCGGCCTTGTCCTCGCCCACGATTGCGCACAAAGCAACCTCGATGAACTTACTGATAAAGAACGAGCCACGCATCTTCGGGCCAACAACCATCTGTAGGAGCAACCACTGGAGTCCATCCGCTGCAACGAATCGCGCGTCTTCGACAAGCGCCAGTGACTTGTTCTCCTGTTCCTCGAGGGCCCACAGTGGCAAAGCCTGATCCACACAGCGAAGCCAGTGAGGTTGAATTGTGTCACAGATGAACCCATCCACCAGAGGAGGTATGACCAGCCCACATTCCACCGGGATGTTGCGAGGCAGATACAAGCCTATCATGCCAGTGCTGTTATGCACATCACGGATCAGCTGTACGACATCCATGTTGTCGATATCCATCGCCGCGAAAAAATGATAAACGAAATGACAGCCATCCTTTTTTATACACACAGGCGTTCTAAAAATAACAACCATATCAGCGATGAGCGATACATATAATTTTGACCGTGTTGCCAGTGTAGGGATTCTCCCCTATCCCGGGGACCCCCGAGATTTGGGAAGTAGTATTCCTGAGGACATGGTGATGGTTCGCTCCCAATCGCCATGGAGTACACTTCGGCGAATGTATGCCAACATGCAAGAGCGGGATGCAGCACTGGTAAAGTCCAGACTTCACGGCGGGTTTGGTCCAGTTGGTATTTCACTCACTACAGGTCCAAGCCCCCTTGAAACCCCTATTGGTCAGATTACAGGAAATGCCAGCGCCATTGCTCTCCACCGCGACTATCCCGGAAGTGCCAACACCGCGTACCCGGCGCCTGGTGCCCGACAGGAGCGAGTCTTCGGACTGCAGTCTGCCCTTCGCCCCTCCGCGCCCTGGGGATTCCACCACATCTTGCTCACCCGTCAGAACCCTGAACGAGAGATCCGAGACATTCTCCAGCGCGAGGGGGAGGCGGTCGTAAGTAGCCTGAGAGCCAATACCTCGAATTGTTCTGACTGTGAGTGTGCTGTGCCAGGACTATGCAGGGAGGAGGACGTGTGGTCATCGTAGGTGTAGATCCTGGATGGGTGAATTGTGGGGTGTGTGTGCTGGAGGTGGTCGGTCACCCGTACGAGTATCAAGTGCTTCATCAGAGTTGTATTGATTTGTGCTTAAAGAAGTGCGACTCACACCAATCCTATGCTGAGCAAATTCATACTGCCTTCTCCTTTCTACCCGAGGATGTACAGAGTGTGGCCATTGAGGGAGGGGATGCAGGTGGAGCTGTGTTGAAGAAACTCGTGACGGCAATGGCTTCCTATTTCTGGGAAAGATACCGTTGCCGGGTTTCGGTGATCGCACCTAGGTCGAACAGGTTGGCGTGGAAATTGGGAAATCACAAAAACAGATTACTGAACAAGGATGCCTCATTGGCCCGTTGGGAGTCCGCAATTACGGAGCCAAAAATAGTATCAGACCACGAAGCCGAAGCAGCATTTTTGGCAGTGGTGGGGTATTTATACCAGGGTTCTCGTAAGCCACGATCATTTTCCGTGGATATCTCTCAGTGCCGCATCATGACAACCGAACATCGCTCTGCTACCCCTCAGGAGATCGAGGGGCTACTACGATCTCGCTCACCGGGTGAACTCGATGAGACGATTGACGCGTGTGATACTTGGCTCGGCAATTTGACTTCCTATACCCCGCTCAAGCGCTGCCCCTTCTGTGGCGCCGATTTGATGCCGTCACTTAACCTGGTGCAGAGTGGACCCAAGTCCAAGCGACCCGGGCAAACATTCCAGAAGTGCCACTCGTTGAGCTACGGGGGGTGTGGTAACTTTTTCAGCTACCTGGCAGCGGAGGCACAGCCGTGGATGGAGAAGAAGCTGAACGATTCGAAGGCTGCAATCCAATCGCTCCGTGACATCCAGCCACCGGCCGTGCAGGCAGCGAGGATTCATCATGCCACCCAGCATGAGGACGAGCACGTGGACATCTGTGGAGGAGATGGCGGCGGGGACGAGGAGGAGGACCCCGACACCGACGACGAGTGGGACTGCATGCTCGAGCGCTTTTCGGAGCTCGCAGAGGGGCACGAACGCGCACAGGAGCACATCCGTACACTACAAGGCTACATTCTCAAGAAGAAGCAGTACGCTGGTGAGAGGAGTGCAAAGCTTTCGCGTGCTGCTCGTGGTCGTGTGTTTGAACGCAGTGACGTTTGTTGAAAGAAATACAGTTTCTGTATTTTCCCACCAGACTTCGCCTATCCTCGGAAGAGCACAGTCTGGCGAGTGGCAGCCTGCTGGCTGAAGTTGAGGCAGATCGCAAAGATGTCCACCTTGAACTCTGCCACTGCACCCGCACCGGAGAAGTAGAGCTTCACAGTCGGGTTGGTGAGCTTAGGCCACGGGATGTACCCAGTCTGGGCGTTGTCGGCCAAGGGCGCTTCTGCAAATGTGTGCGTGAACACAGCATCACTCGTCCCCTTCCCCACTCCGCGCATGAACTCCTTCTTGTTGTGGAAGTTCATCTCGCGCCGCGACAACACTGTCACGCCACTCGCCTCGATCTCGATCTCACAGTTTGCAAACAGCGCCGGATCATAGTTAAAGTAATCATACGCTCGATCCGTCAGCACTGTGCTTCGCCTGAACTGAATCACCAGCGTCTCCACCGGGTGGCTGAAATTCCTCAGCTCAATGTTTGTCTGTGTGTTTGCAGCTGAAATGGTTTGCTGCGGGTGAACCTGCACGGTACGAATGAGGTGCAGAAGACCCGGGTCGTTCGGCATGCCCGACGGGTTACTCGCCAGCACATGCTGAGCACGCTCGTCGTCCAGAAGCTGGATGTAGTCGAGCACAAGCTCCGTGTTGGCCGTGGTGATGGTGGCCGGGGTGGCAGCCAGAGCAACATCCGACTGAATCACCTTATCCCATGAATCCACCGAGTAGCACTTGAACGTGATCTTCTCCGACAACCCCAGCACCTGCGGGGCCTTCCTGCTGTCCTTGTGCCAGTGATGGAAGAGTGGGAGGTGGAAGGTTTGTGCGGCAGTGGCACGAGTGTTTCGCTCTGCGGCAGTGAGGTTGGCGCCCAGGAACTCGTCCATGTTGGCGCGCTCAAAGTCGTTGTAGCAGCGCTGGTACACCCATCGCCAGTAGTCGCGGTGGATGGTGTAGAGCTTCTCCTGCGAGTTGTGCACCTCAATGCGAGGGAAGAAGGCAACAGGAAAAAAGTCACACAGGCGGGTGTAGGTGGCACCGGCCCCTGCGGTGAGAGCGCTGATGGTCAGCTTCAGGTACAAATTCACGGGCACATCGCCAAGCTGTGGAAGCTCAAACTGTGGCTCATAGGGCAAACTGCCACTCAATGAAACCAGAGGCTTGATCTCCTTGCGTTCGCGAACCTGCTCAACACCAACAGCGAATCCACGCACGGGCTGAAAGGGGTCTCGCTGTGGCACAGCGCCCGGCGCGAGAAGCAGACTTTCGCGACCAATCTTGGTAGCAAACAAAGCACGCGACATTGTTGATTAAAGTAGACAGCAAAAATAGACTATATTCACTCGGAATCAGAGTCGGACCACAGAAGATCTACCTGGGGGACAGATCGAATAGGGGCAAAGTAGCCGACACCAATCACTGGCTCATTGTCAACGTCGATGCACATGGACACGAGTGTCAGGATGGGGGCAATGGCTGCAATGCTCTTGCCTCGCTTCGGCACACACACAATACTGTGGCCATGTGTGTCATCCTTGGTGATGTCGAACCGCTTCAGTAGGTCCGCCAGTGGCTTACTCTCACGAGTATCGTGGATGGCCATGCACGCGATCAGGAAGAGCTCGATCTTTTCCAGCACCTTCGGCGGGACATCCGCAATGCACACAGCAGCACCAGCACGCAGTTTCTCTGCACACTCCCCAACTGCATGTTGTTTCAAAGTGTCGGGGATGTCATCATACCGATGGGCTACATGAAGCACGAATGGAACGAGCATGGCGTGCACACGAGATGCATACAAGTCATCCGGGTAATAGGTATCCAGGACCTGAGTTCGAAAGTTCTCCCTGACCGCCATCACAAAAAAAAACTATTATTTTTTTTTTTCAATTTCCCTCTCTTTTATAGTCGTCTGGAACCAAAAATAGACTCTGAAAATTTCAGAGGCTAAAAATACCACATAAAAGGGGCACAGCCCCCGGTGTGAGTATGGAAATGAGTGATTTCGAGGTCAGGTACCCAGGTCCCAGTAATGGAGTGGTTGCTTGGCGTGGAGGAAAGCATCCAGAGTTTCGCCATGTCCCCAGCTGGTGTGTACCTTATCTGGGAGCCTTTGGTCCTTATTGGGGTTTTCAACATCCTTTCCGAACTCAGTATCCTCGCTGGTTGTGGATCCTGGACGGCCACGCTTTCCATCCTTACGCAGATGTCGATGGATATGCTGCGAGTGGGAGTGACGATGATGTGGCTGCAGTCGCTACTGAGATCGAACGAGAACTTTTGCGCCTGGAGATCGTCTTGGCCACACTGGCGTCCCGGATGTTCGAAGTTCGTCCATCTCAGCTTGCTATGGATCGTATGGTTTCCAATGCGACTCGCTCGCTACCTGATGGTCGGATGAAGCTGTCAATTCATGTGGTGTTCCGGATTCGCCACGGGCTGAACTTTCTGCTGCTGCCAAAGCGAGTGATGAAGGAGTTGGTGCTATCGTGCGAGCCCAAACACCTGGACCCGGCACCATACCACGAAGGGATGCAGCTGTTTCGTGCTCTTGGCTGTGCTGGTTCTGGCTTGGATGAGACTGCACGGCATTCAGTGCTTCGGCCCGTGATCTCTCCACTTGGCTGGGTACTCATGTGTAGATGGCGAGAGATGGGGTTGCCTGTGAAACCATTGTTCGAGGCGTACTTCTTTATCGTGGAGTATCGATGGCACTACCCTGGCTGGTGCGAACACGAGCGATTCAGTGCTCCCGTGTTCACGATGGAGGAGTATATGGAGAAGGGAAAGGTACAGCTTACTCTGCGGTCGACTCCGTTACAGCGGGTACTCGCGCCCGTGGCTGTGGCCCGGGAGAGGCAACTACTCGACTTTGTGCGGGATCGATACAGACAAGTGCTACCCCGTGAAGAATCCATGTTGGATGCCATCCCTGAAACCAACCGTGAGCGGCTATTGTTCAACTTTGAGGACATCCCAATGGTGCGCAAGTTCAGGGTGGTATTCCCCCGGTCTTTGTTTGCTCGTGCTGCAGGCCACCTCCCTCGTGGTGCGATTCGGGGTCCTGGGAGTGGTACCTATGACGTCTACTTCCTGTGGCTACAAGCAGCGGTGGCAGAGAATGCACGAGATGACTGGGTTCGATTCTGCCGGGACCATGTTCCCCTGAGCCGATGTCGTGAGCCACTGGCTGCATTTGATGAACAACGAGTACGTGTGGATGGTCTCCGCGCACAAGGTCGACCAGTACGGGGGATCAGGTCATTGCTACAGTTTCTCCAGACCACCTATGGTGTCGATATTCCCGTGGAGGATGAGGGTCCAGAGGACGGAGAGATGATCTGCTGTACAACCAATGTGGAGGTGTGGGCATGCCCTCTGGGAAACAGGACTTGGTCCGTCTCTCGGGTGTGTATGGACTGTCGCCGTGTGCGAGGGCTTGGGCAGATACATCCAGACTTGAAGTATCCCGATCCCCAGTGGGTGAAGGTACCGAACGTGTGTGATGTACTGTACAGGATCAAGCAGTCATTGCAACAGGTTCATTACAATGCCGACGCAGGTGAGTTTGTGCGGCAGAAGATTGCATTGTTTGCGGTCGTACCTTGTGGGATGGGGAAGACCCAGGCAGCAGTACAGTATGTGCGGTCGAACACACAGCCCGGTAAGCTGGTAGTGATCCCGCTCATTACCTGTGCACTGGTAAACTTTTGGAAGCAGTCACTGGATGAGGCGCTGGACGGCCGACCGATCCGTGTGTCGGTCGTACACTCGAACGCACCGAAAGAAGGGTTGGGGTGGTTGAACCCCTCAGGCGACTACCCTATTCCCTCGGTTGTGGTAGTGACACCTGAATCCCTTTGGCGGGTTTGGCGGGTGATCGAGGCACGGCGGGATGAGATTACGAGCTATGCGGTGATCCTCGATGAAGCCTCCAAGGTCCTGCAACACTTCAACTCGGAGACGATGAGGAACCGATTGGTGCTACGTGCCGATTCTTTTGCCAAGATGCTCCAGGGTGCACGAGAGATTTTGTTGCTGGATGCAGATATTAGTCTCTGGACGATCCATGCTGCTTCTCTTTTGTTTCCTGCGCACCACGTGACTACGTTGCTCAACACAGAGGCGAAGCGAGCAGGCCGGATCGCGTACGTGTGCCACAAACAGACCGATTTTGTGGGTCGGCTGCTGCATGATGTGTACAACCATGAGCATGGCGTGTTTCTGGTCTACTCCACCAGCAAGCGATTTGTGGATCAACTGGCAGTGCACCTGGTAGATGTGGTCCCGGAGGATGTCACCGTGCAGCTGTTCACATCAGAGAATGCAGTGCCAGAGGATTTTGTGGAGCATGCCTTTGAGCAGGAGGGGAGAACGATCTACCTCTTCAGCCCTGTGATGAGCGCTGGAGTGTCTCTGGTACCCCCGGTGGGGTCGAACGCACTTGCCTACATCCACACCGCCGACACCAAGTTTCTCATTGCCATACAACAATCGCAGCGACTGCGATCTACCACCCCTCTTGTGGTGTTCTGCCCGGACATTCGCCTCCACCGACCTTCTTGTCGACTGGAGGATACCACCTACCAGAAGATCTTTGAGGCATTGAAGGAGAATCGTGCCGTGAGCAACCATTATCTCATGCCCGATGAGCTGCTCGTACTCATGGTGGAGTACATTGGCAACCAGAAGTGGGCAGAGTTTTTCCCCCTCTTCTTCATCATGTATGGGCTCCTGGTACGGGAGGGACTCACCCCACAAACGCTCCCGGCTGTGCCAGACCGTTTCGTGGACATGGCAACTTTGGGTGATGGCAAGCCTGATATTGCAGAGGCAGTGGAGCAGGACATTGACTACGCCGTGCCTTTCTGTCTTTCGACTGCAGTGATGCAGGGGGTCGAGATGCAGAGCACCAAGGACCGTTTCATCGCCTTTTGCCTGGGTAACAACTTCACCCGGTTTCTACTGTGCTGTCTCTACCCTGATGATGCCAGGTTTGACTTTCGGTTGATCCGTACGGATGGCTACTATGGGAACACCCTTCCTTCACAAGTGTTTGGGTTTCTCGAGTATCTCCTGAACAACCTGGGGTTTCAAGGGGGTGTGAGATCAGCTTACCAATGGAATGGGAATGAGTGGCTCGCACCGGGAGAATTGCGTGCGATGGCTCGCGAGGCTGTAGGCGATAGTGCCTCTATCGAGTTTTTGCGAAGAACAGTGGATGCCCTACAAGAGTGTGGGTTGTCACAGGTGTCTTATGCCTATCGTACCTTGGTAGAGACTCTGTTGAAGTTAGCCAGGTTGCCAGAGGGAGAGGCAGTGAAGCGACGTACTCGGAATGATTTCCTTCGGTGTGTCATGGCTGTCTATGGTCTGCCTGTGTTTGTCAGGGGCAAGAATGTGTCACTGGCATCGTACCGGAGATTCTTTCTTTCGGTAGTGTTTGACTTTCCTGATGGGGTGCTGTACTCGGATGAGAAGGAGTTAGCAGTGGGTACTACGTACGAGGATCTCAGCTCTGCTGCTCAGAAGCGATACTCTCTTCTCCCTCCCTACTTTACCAGTCGCTATGACTGTACCGAACTCCCGGGATGGGCGAACGCATGGGAGATTCTTTCTACCGAATCCTAAATACACATTATTGATCTTTTAGAGAACATGGGTGCCATTCTTTCGCATGTCATCGACTCGGATCCAGTGTGCAGTGATCATCATGTACCGACTCGTTCAGCAAAAGAAGAGTTTATCAGTTGGCAGAAGAAGATTCATCGCAGAGGGGAGGTAAGACCCGGAATTCACCCGGTTGGGGTACCACCACCCTTCCATTACTGAGCCGATGGTAGTGGACTCGATAAAAGATTGTGCTTGAGATCCGCAAGTCATCCCACTCTCTCTTCCCACTCACGCGTCGCCTGATCTTGCACCCGGCCTTGTTCATCTCCCTGGCATGCCACAGCATCTTCTTCATCAGTTCCCACGACCGCACCGAAAACTGAATCTCCCACACAATCAGCTCCGGTTGCTCTCGCCCTCGGTGCCCCGCTGGCGCGTACATGGCCAGGAAGTGATACTTCGTGCCCAGTACAAACATGTTCACGAAGCACTGAATCACGTGGATCACCCGGGGCACAGAGTTGAAATGACCCTTCGCATAGTACGGACACTTGACCTCCAGGCCGCAAAAGGTGTTGTTGTGCTCAAAGTACACCAGCCCATCAGGGGTACAGCCGTACTTATCCCGCATGTACATGGGCGGGTCCTCGATCACCTCGATCCCCCAGAAGACCAGATCTCGCAAGGCCTGAAGCGCCTGTGGCTCGTAGTGGGTGCCGTGTCGCATAGCCTCTGTCTCAGTAACCGAAGCATCCTGTAGCACATCCCACGCATGTCGGTAACCCAGGCCAATGAGACTGGGAAAGTCTGAAGCGGACGCCACCTTTCTTCTCTTCTCGAAATACTCATCACTCCTATACTTCACGCCGATCAATGCCTCCATACCAGAAAAAATACATTCTTTCACTCTTTCATGGTAATATTTATGTGCCAAAAATAGTATATGGGCTATTCTTAGAAGTACAAGTACTCTTCGGTTATGGGACGAGCCCTCTTTCCCTCGGTAGCAAATTTCCGAACCACCTCAGGACCCTGCATGGTCCCCGGGGTGAACGTCCACATTCCTTCAGGATGAGGGTCCCAGTGAGTGTCGTGCCGGGGCTTGCTGGATACAGTCTCCACCAGTATGGGCTTCGAGAATGCATTGCCCGGCAAACCACTGTGGTTCTGCTGGTTGCGGAAAGTGACGGGGTCATGAATGCGGGGGTCCACTCCCTCCGAACCAATCACATGGATTTCAGGCACAAAATGCCACGTCTCCACAAAGCTTGGCAGTGTGTTCGAAGGCAGACCAACCAGTGGATCATACCTCTGCGACACCTGCGCAATACCTACAGGCTGTCGAGCTCGTCGAAGATATCCACTGAGTCGTGCCCTGCCCAAGAGTTCATCGGGGTGCACACTGAAATTCTCGTGGCCTGATAGTGAAGCAAGAAAACCCAATTCCTCTTCCATCTATGCGGGAAAAAAAAGAAAAATTAGGTTCTCTTTTTCGTTTATTTCCGCATGGATTCACCGGACATCAAGAATCTTTCTCGTTCTACGGCCAAACATCGGTCCACCTCTCCCCTTGCCCATAGGTCACCGAAATGGCAATAATAGTTGTTGCTCCCCCTAGACGGATCCGGACCCATGGACACTCCGATGATGTCAGGAGTTTCCTCGTTTTCTGTGCCAAGGGGGCGCTCGAGTGGAGCCAACGTCGTAGGAAAGTCCCAGCCTCGGTAGGGCCCTGGTAGGTAGCGCGCGACAGGTAGATTGGGAACGGGTACGGGTTCATGCGCACCACCAGCCGAAGATCCGTGCACTCCGGAGGCATCAAGACCTGGAGACTGATCTGTGTGAGTGCGTTGCATACTTGTGGAAACAGTGCGTGAAAACCATCCACCGAGCCCATTCTTACTCTTCGGGTTACTCGTCCTTTTTTTGATGCTCCCCAATGTCTAAAAATAGTAGAACCAAAAATAGCACCAGATGACCGATCAACTTTTTATAGGACTAGTCAATGACCGAGTGAAGTGCTATATTACCGATGACACTGAAGTATTGGCGGTGCCGACCGACATCACTCTGATACTGGTAGATAGTGAGTATCTGCATGTGGGGGTGCGTGGCATTCAACAGTATCAAGTCTCCATGAGCAGGGTAGTGGATTTGGCAGGGAGCGCCTACACGGGCGGGACGTACACTGCGCAGTTTCTCGCTCTGGTGAATACACTCTACGCCCTCTGAAGAGCCGCGCACATTGCTGTGTACTCTTCGTCGTCGCTGTGAATAAACTCATCCACGTGGTAACAATACTCGGTACAGAAATCCAACAAGTAGCGTCGGTCCTCGGATGTGTAGTCCAGGCGCCAGTGGGGATCTCCCTCCTTGATCGGCCGCTTGCAAGTATAGCAGCGTTTGTCCGGCATTGTACAACTATAAAACACCTGGTAGAAAATGATCTCTTTTATAATCGATGGAGTTTGATCGAATGTTTCCTGGAGTCTCAAAGGAAGAGTGGGCCGATGTGGGTGTGAATGCCCCGGAGGATTTACAGAAGCTCACAGCAGCCAGAGTGTCATGTGCTGCCATGTTTTATTACCTTGATGGTCGACGTGTAGCCATGATTGGTCGAGCTGTGTACGGAGACACCATGTTCCTGTACGACGAGGATGCCAAGGTTGTACACATGTTCAGGAGTACGGATTCAGGCAGGTCATGGGAACAGATTCAGTATGTGTGAGAATCTGGGATTTGGAACCATTGGTGGGTAAAAAGTAAAAAGAGTAGTTGTAGTACTACATTATAGTAGTTACCCCTAAAGTAATGACGATTTATTAATCTAGGAAATCATGTGTACTCATTTCCCAGATTCTGTTCCAGATTTCCTCATCAGGAGCAGGAACTGAATCAATGCGAGCACGAAGACACTCGAGCAGAAATCCCATACCGTACTTGGTAGGGTCATCCATGTGCTTCTCACACAAGTCGCAGACCTGCTCCAGACGATGGCGGTAGAGTCGAAGGATATCCACCTCGACCTCGGTGGTGATCAATGCCTGCTTTGCCCAGCGTGCGATACCCATCATGGGTGTCTCGCGGATGAAGAGATGCAACTCGTAGGCCACCCGAGTACGAACAAAGTCGCCAAGTACCCCGCGATCAAAGAGATCCAGTAGACACACCGTGTTGTCGGAGAAGAAGAGCCGCTGGTCGAACAACGCTTCGAGCCATTGGTCCACCTCGTAGGCAGCGAAGGAAATCTCCAGGTTTCGGCACACGCTCGACGATTCAGCCATTGTATGATATGGACTGGTAACCGCGTGGCTCTGTTTATAACCTCCTCACTTTTCCAGGAAAACAGAGCGGAGCCACTCCGATTGGTGGGAACTCCGAAGGCTCCGAAAATTTCGGAGTAGGGTAACAAAGGACGGGAACGGGGGAATACTTTTTACTTGGATTCTCCCACTGATGTACGCTCCAGCCACTCCTCCCAGGACAACGCCACCGCGTTCAGGTACCACGCCTCCCACTTCACCGTCCCATCCTCGTTGTATTCGGTGATGGTGGGGCCGTTCTCACGGTGGAGCTTGCCATTCCATCGCCACAC
>Ga0070728_10002117_pt1 | contig 25899 bp, 19 predicted proteins | sample tdDd471_FD_66723 | JGI IMG/M metagenome (GOLD analysis project Ga0070728, IMG submission 66723) | Marine sediment microbial communities from the Atlantic coast under amendment with organic carbon and nitrate - tdDd47.1 | ecosystem: Environmental > Aquatic > Marine > Coastal > Sediment | place...
GCCGACGGCGACGGCTTCGCCGAGTTCGTCGAGCTCCGCGGCGCCCCCGGCGAAGCAACGGACGGATGGACGCTGGCGCTCGTCGACGGGCGCACCGGCGACACGTACGCGGTCGTCCCTCTGCTCGGCGCGGTGCCCGACGACGGACTCCTCGTGGTCGGGGGTACCGGAGTACCCGAAGCGGACGCGATCCTGCCGACCGCCCTGCAGCAGGGCCCCGACGGCGTGGTGCTCTACGACGCATCGGCCCACGCCGCCGACGCCGTCGCGTGGGGCGGGCCCGTGGCGACCGTCCCCGGTCCGTCGGTCGAGCGTCCGTCCGAGGGGCACAGCCTCGTGCGCTGCGTCGACGGCTGGCGCGCCGGAGCACCCACCCCCGGCCGCGACGACCCGTCCGTCTGCGACCCACGCCCACCGACACCCGACGCCGGCGGATCCGTCGACGCCGACGACGTCGTCGACGCGCCGGTCTGTGCACCTGCGGCGGCGAGCGTGCGCATCCACGAGGTGCTCTACGACCCCGAAGGGGCCGACGGGGACGGGCGTGAGTTCGTCGAGCTCGTCGGCCCCCCGGCCACGCCCCTCGACGGCGTGGTCCTCGTCGGCTCCGGCGACGACGGCACCGTCTGGCTCGAACAGGCGCTCGACGGCATGGTGATCGACGACGACGGGTACGCGCTCGTCGGCGGGGCCGCGCTCGCACGATCCGACGCCCCGCTCGCCTCGGCGCTGCAGAACGGCCCGGACGGCGTCGCCCTCGATGTCTGCGGGGCGACGACCGACGACGCGCGTTGGCCGGCGGGTCAGCCCCCGGGCCGAACGCTCGCGCGCTGCGTGGCGAACGACGAGTCGCCGACAGGATGGTTCGCCGCCGACCCGACGCCGCGGGCGGTGAACGACGGATTCGACGAGGGCCCGTGCGGGCCACAGTGCCACCCTCTCGTGGACCACGTCCGCATCGCCGAGGTGCTCTTCGACGTGCCCGGCCCCGACAGCGGGCATGAGTTCGTCGAGCTCACCGCCCCGGCCGGGACGCGCCTCGACGGGCTCGTGCTCGTCGGGATCAACGGCAGCACGGGCACGCCGTGGTTCACGTCGATGCTGTCCGGGGTGGTGCCCGACACCGCGCGATTCGTGGTCGCCGGCGACGCCGTCGACGGGCGCGATCTCGCGCTCGAGGCCACGCTGCAGAACGGCCCGGACTCCATCGTGCTCGCCGACTGTGACGGGCTGGTGCTCGACGCGATCGGGTGGGGGGCATTCGGGGCGTTCGACACCTTTGCCGGCGAAGGGACACCGGCCCCGTCACCGCAGGCCGGATCCTCGTTGTCCCGCGTGCACGGCGACACCAACGACAACGCGGCGGACTTCGAGGCGACGCCTCCGTCACCCGGTTGGTGACGGCGTATCGTCGCGATGCACGACGCCTGCGGTCGCGAGCGCGCCGGTCAGTTGATGCCCCCCCTGCGCTGGTGTAGAACCGGACCCGGTCCCGGCTGCTCGGCGGCCGACACGTTCGGAGACTCTGGATGATGCATCGCGCGATCACCGCACTCCCCCTGCTCGCCATCGGCGCAGCGACGCTCGTCGGCTGCACGCAGGACAATCCGGCGTTCATCGAAGTGCAGGCCGTCTGCGCCGAGAACGAGTTCTACGTTCGCGAGCCGTTCCAGCTCGCGAACCCGGACGAGGTCGACATTCTCTTCGTCGTCGACAGTGGCCCGACGTCGCTCGTCGCCCAGCAGGCGCTGGCCGACGCGATGCCCGGCTTCGTCGAGGATCTGAACGGCGAAGAAGACCTGAACTGGCGCATCGCTGTCACCAGCACCGACCTGTCCGACGACGGGCGCCTGCTGACCGGCATCGCCGGGCAGGCGGGGTGCCCGGTCGACCGCCCCGACTTCGTGCAGCGCAGCACGTCCGAGGCCGCGACCGCGGCGGCGTGCAACGTGGTGCTCGGCCAGAACGGCGACGACATCCGGCAGAGCTTCAAGACCGCTCGCCTCGCCGTGCAGAACGGCGGGTTCCGCCGCGACTCGGCCCGCCTCGTGGTGGTCTTCTTCTCGCTCCGCGACGACTGCACCGCGTCCGGCGGCTTCGACCGCACGGACGTCGACAACTGCATCCGCGACCGCGGCAACCTCGAGTCCGTCGGCGACTACCAGCGCTTCTTCGTGAACGACGCCAGCGGGCGCCGGGGCACCCCGGTCTCGATCGTCTCGATCACCGGCCCGACGAACCCCGAGGCGGGGCTCCAGGCGGCCTGCACCGGCGTCGCCCAGGCGTGGTCGGGCAACCGCACGAATGCGCTGAGCGACTTCGCGTGGCTCGAGCGCAACTCGTTCGACACGAGCATCTGCGCCCTGAACTTCGCACCGGCCCTCGCCGACGTCATCGACGTGGCCGTCCGCCCGGCCGACGACGCCCTCTGCGCCTCGCTGCCGATGAGCGGATCGCCCGAAGCGGTCGTGCTCCGCGCGAACGACGACGCCGACCCGATCGAGCTCTCGGCGTTCGGGGACTACATCACCGAAGGATCGACGGACTGGTGCGACAACGGCGTCATCGCCGTCTCGACCGACGCCCACGACGCGTCGACCGGCCACCGGGCCGAGGTCTGGTTCTGCACCGAGACCGACCCGCGCACCCTGCAGTGACCTGGGACGCGAGCCGGCACACCGGCCTCGCGACTTCGTCCCGGCCCCCTGCCTCGACCGACGCTCACGCCCTCACGGCGTGGTCGGCGGGTCCGGCACGGACAGCATGAACTGAACGGACGCCGTCGATTCGGCGTCTTCGCTCGCCGCCGAGCGCTCGAACGTGGCCGCGACCTCGTTCAGCTCGACCGCGCCATCGCGGCGTTCGCCGCGCCCGATGATCACCCGCAGCGGGTTCGTCACCGAGCCGTTCGACGGCTCGAGGCGCGTCGCCTGAAACGTCACCGTGTTCTCACCGAGCACGAGATGGCCGGTGATCTCCTCGACAATCTGCGGGCCGTCCGGCTCGAGCGTGGCCACGAGCTCGCCGTTCACGACGACCGCGATGCGATCGGGCACGGCTCCGTCCGGCGCCGGGACCGTCAGCAGCCACCACGTCCCCCCGAGAACGACGGCCATGCCCCGGTTGTCCCGCGCGAAGGCCTCGCCATCGGCGCCGCGCAGATCGATCGACGGGGCAAGGATGTGTACGTGGCCGTCGGCGTCGAACACGAGGCGCTCGACGTCGGTGACCTCGAGATCCCGCACGGCGCCGGTGACATCGCTGCCGTTGACGTACACGGACTGGGCCGCCGCCGGGGCGGGCGACGCCCACGCCGTCGCCAGCAGGACCGCTGCGCAGCAGACCCCGCGTTGACAGCCTTCGCGGACGGCTCGTATCGTCGTGTGCATGGTGCCCCCGGTCGGATGTGAATGTCGGGCCGGGCGACGCGCGATCCCGCGCCGTTCGGCCACGAACACAGGTTGACGATGAGCGACGCCCTGGTCAATTCCCGCCCGATCGCCTCGCGTGACGGTACGCGGCTGCATCTGACCGAGATGGGCGACGCCGACGCCGCTCGCACCCTCGTGGTGATCCACGGCTACGGCGAACACGGCGGGCGCTACGTCGAGCGGATGAAGACGTTCACCGACGCCGGGTACCGCGTGCTCATCCCCGACATGCGCGGGCACGGGCAGAGCGAGGGCGCGCGCGGCCACGTCATGCGCTGGTCCGACTACGTCGACGACGTGCGCGCCGTGTTCGGCGAGGTCGCCACGGACGCAGGCTCCACCGGCGTGCTCGGGCACTCCAACGGCGGCCTCATCGTCGCGGCGTCGATCCTCGCCGGCGCCACCCCCGTCGCGGCCGCAGCCCTCTCGTCGCCGCTGCTCGGGATCTCGGTCGTGCCGCCGAAGTGGAAGCTCGTCGGCGCGAAGGTGCTCAGCCGGTTCGCGCCGAAGGTGTCGCTGCCGTCCGAGATCGACCCCGAGGTCGTCAGCCACGACCCGGACGTCGTCGCCACGTACCGCACCGACCCGCACAACCACCACGTGAACAACGCGCGGTGGTACACCGAAGCCGTCGCCACGATGGACGACGCGCACGCCCGCGCTCACACCATCGATCTGCCGCTGCTCGTCATGCAGGCCGGCGACGACCGCCTCGTCTCGGCCCGCGCCTCGGCCGCGTTCGCCGACCGGGTGCCGGACGCCGTGTACGAAGAGATCGCCGGCGCCTACCACGAGCTCCTCTTCGAACCCGATGGCCAGCGGCACGCCGACCGCCTGCTCGCCTGGTTCGACGACCACCTCGCCGGGGGCGCATGACGTCGACGCGCCTCATCGCCGCCCTCTTCGCCGCCGCCCTCGTGGGGGGCTGCGGCTCGGACGAGGTCGAAGAGACGCCCCCCACCGGGCCCGAGGTCGCCGCACCCGTGCTCGAAGCCGCCTTCGCGAACCCCGAGCCCTGGGTGCGCGCAGAGACCGCACGCCTTCTCGGCGCCACCGGGGATCCCTCGGTCCGGGACCAGCTGCAGCAGGCGCTGCGAGACGCCAGCCCCCTCGTGCAGAACGCCGCCATCGAGGCGATGGTCACGATCGGCGACGAAGAAGCCGAGACCGCGGCACTCAGTCGGCTCGTCGCGGGCACGCGGGATCAGAAGTTCCAGCTCCTCGATCTCCTGCTGTCGAGCGAGTCGGCCTCGTTGCGCACCGAAGCCCTGCGCCGTGCGCTGCGCGACGCCGACGCAACGGTGCGCGTTCGCGCGCTCGACCTGGCCATCCAGCGTGGCGTCGAGCTCGAGACGAACGAGATCGACCGGCTGCTCGAGTCCGACAATCCCGAGATCGTGACGGTCGCCTATCGGCTCCTCGTGAGCCGGGATCCGGCGCGAGCGACCCGGCTCGTGCTCACGCGCATGCGCGACCCCGAGGCGACCGTGCGCGCGACGGGCCTCGCCCTCGCGCGGCACCTCGCGCTCCCCGAACTGTGGCCGACCCTGCGCTCCTGGGCGCGTGGCGATGACACCGAGGCCCGCACCGCCGCGCTGCTCGCGCTCGGTCGCCTCGGCGATCCGGAAGCCGAAGAAGGCCTCCGCAACATCGTCCTCAGCGGCGCCAGCGCCGAGGCGGCGGCAGCCCTCGAGGCCCTGTCGTGGATCGAGTCCACCCGCGCCTTCGAGCAGGCGGGCCGGATGCGGTCCGACACGCGGGCCCCCGTACGCCGCGCGGCGCTCGAGGTGATGCGACGCCTCGAGTACCCCGTCGACGCGTTCGCGCCCTTCCTCGAAGACGAGGATCCGGACATCGGTCGCCTCGCGCTCGTCGAGGTGCAGTCGCGCGATGCCGAATGGGCAGCGAACCTGCTCGACGTCACGCTGCGCGACTCGGCGGAGCCGTCGCGGGTACTGCACGCGCTGCTGCTCGCTTCGATGCGTGCGGACCTGCGCGTCCTCATCGACGCCGCGACACCCCGCCTTGCCCAGCTCTCAGCATCGGCCGACGCCGAAGTCGCCGGCCTCGCGACGCGGCTGCTGCTGCAGGCGGCGCCGCTCAGCGCGCACGTCGATCGCATCGTCGCGCAGGATCAGCCGGAGTCGCTCTACGCACTCATCGAGGCGAGCCTCTCGTCCGGCGACAACCTGTCGGACGTCTACGCCCACGCGATGACGTCGGACCTCGTGCTGATCCGCGTCGCAGGCGCCGTCGGAGCGCTCCGCCTGCGCAGCGAGTACCTGCCCACCTCGGCAACGAGCGCCGACGAGGGCTGATCGCAGGTCCTCGAGCGGATGCGGCGTCCGCAGTGCCCGGGGACCGAGAACCGTGCGCGTCCAGGCCGCCACGTTGGCGGTGCCGGACGCACGAGCGAATCAGAAGCGGGTGCCGAAGTGCACCGCGGCGCCGCCGCGAATCGGCGAGATCGCGAGGTCGCGGTTGCGCGTCGCCTCGTCGTCGCCGTCGTCACCGCCGCCGATCGTCGACAGGATCAGGCCGATGCCGGTACCCGCCGCGAGTCCGCCGAGCGCCGTGAGCGCCACGCCGCCGCCGGTCGTCTCGTACACTTCGGGGCACGCGGTGATCGCGCCGCTCGAGCAGTTCGTGTTGCCGTCGATCGCGAGCAGCGCGATGCCCGTCACCAGCGACGCACCACCGACGCCCGCCATCACGCCACCCACGGCGCGACGGTTGAACGACGGCCCGGCGTTGTCGCGGTTCGCGGGCTGACGTCGCGCGGGCGCCTCGACCACCGTCACCTCCGGCGCGAGGTGCGCACGCAGGTAGATCGGCCCGACCATCGACTCGGTGAGCGTGATCGACTCGGTGAACTCGTCGTGCCCGTCCGCGAGGATCACGATGTCGAGCTCCTGCGGCGCGAGCGTGAGGTTCGCGCGGCCGGTGCCGACGATCTGCCCGTTGATCCGGATCTCGGCGCTGTCCGGGACCGCCGACACACCGATCGGGATGTCGCCCTCGATGAGCTCGGCCGTCACGGGCTCTTCGACCGGGTCCGGCTCTTCGATCGGGTCCGGCTCTTCGATCGGGTCGGGCTCGACCTCGGCGACCGCGTTCGGATCCGGCGTCGGCTCGGGGAAGGTGTCGACACGGTCGATCGCCGCAGCTGCCGTCAGACGAAATGCGTCGAGCGCCTCCGCCACCGGGCAGAAGGTGCAGTCGCCCATCTGCGCCGGGATCACCTCTTCGCCGGTGTTCAGGTCGAAGATCTTGATCGTGAAGTCGTAGATCTCGGCTTCGGCGTAGATCTCGGCATGCACGCCGAGCGCCGCGGGCGTCGCCTCACCGGCCGCCACCGCGCAGTCGCTGTCCGAGCAGACCGCGCCGTCGCCGAGCAGCTCGCCCGTCGCTTCTTCGTCGACGAGCTCCACGCGGGCGTCCGTCGACAGCCCCTCGCCGAGCGCATCGCGGAACGACTGGGCATCCTCGTCCCCGAGGTCGCCTTCGATCGTCGTTTCGAACGTGAGCACCTGACCGACCGCCATCGACGGCAGGAGCAGGGCAGCAAAGACAAGGAGGCCAGCGTTGCGGAGCATCAGAGCCGCCGGGACGACATGAGCGAAAAGCGCGCGAGTGCGACGCGTCGGGAGCATACTCCGAGGGCATCGAGACGCTCAACCTTCGCGCGTTCGGTCCGCCCCCCGAAACGATGCTGTCGTTCGTCCGGGCGAAAACTTGATCGGTCCAGCCCCCCCGGATACCGTCCTGAGAGCCTGTATGTGAGCGATCTGCCGCCCCCTGTTCAAGACCGAGGCGAGCGAATGAACCGTTTCGAACTGTCTCCGGCTGTCCGCGGTGTCGCACGCGGTGTGCTGCTTTTTGCAGTCGCCTTCGCGTCGACCACCTTTCTCGCCGCCTGTGGCGACGACCCGTCCCCGTCGTACACGCTGGTGTTGCGCACGGATCGGTCGACGCTGACCAGCGACGGCACGGACACTGCGACGGTGACCGTCTCGGTGCTCGACCAGAACTTCAACCCGCCGGCCTTCGGGTCGACGGTGACGCTGGTGTCGTCTCCGGGCGGCAACATCAACGACACGGGAGAGTCGTTCGGGCAGGGCCAGACCGACCCGCTCGGCTTCGTGTCCTTCCAGGTGCGCTGCACCGCGGAAGAGACGATGCAGATCGTCGCCAGCTACGAGGGCAGCAACGGCGTCCTCATCCCCGGCATCGACTGCCGCGAAGCGCCGGACGGCAACTGGCAGATCACCGTGTCGGCCGAGCCCCGTCGCATCCAGACGAACGCGGCCTCGACGGTCACGGTCGCGGCGACCGACGAGAACGGTGACCCCGTCCCGTCCGACACCGGCATCGACCTCGAGATCACCAGCGGCAACATGACGTTCGCCAACGGCGGTCAGAACCTGTCGCGCGGTACGAACGACGCCGGCATCGTGCAGACCACCGTCATCTCGGGCGACGTCGAAGACACGTCGACCGTGTGCGCGAGCTTCAATGACACCCGGTACGGCACCGGCGCCGTCTGCGTCGCGATCATCGTGAGCAACGAGCCGGTCACCGAGGCGTCGTGCATCGCGACGTTCTCGTCGGCCACCGCGCCGGCCGACGGACGCACGGTCACGACCGTGACCTTCACGATCGCGAACGACGTCGGCACCCCGGTCGAGGACGCCACGATCGACGTCGCCGCGAACGCCGGCACCTTCCTCACCGCCGCCGCGGGCGACCCGCTTGGCGCTGCGGTGAGCCTCGAGTCCGACATCAACGGCGACGCCGTCACCTGGATCCGCTCGCCGAGCATCGCCGGCGCGGCTGACCTTCGGGCCACCGCGACGTTCAGCGACGACGGCGATGACCGCGAGCTCACGTGCGATTTCTCGGACGCCCTGCAGTTCTTCGGCCCGCCGACCTGCGAGTTCACCGGCATGGACCCCGACCTCCTCGGTGTGCGTGACTCGGGCCTCGACGAGTCGGGCGTCATGGAGTTCTGCTTCACCACGAGCTTCGGCGACCCCGTCGACTCCGGCGTCCGCGTCGACTTCGAGCTCGAGCAGAGCGTCGTCGGCGCCCGCCTCTCGGCGAGCTCGGCCCTCACGGACTCCACCGGTTGCGCCAAGGTCGCGCTTGAGACCGGCACCCAGGCGGGTGTCGTCCAGGTCCGCGCCAGCCTGCCTTTCGGTGACAACGCCTCGACCTGCCCGTCGTCACCCCTGCCCATCCGCGGTGGTCGGCCCACCGAGCAGGGCTGGAACGTCCAGTGCTCGCAGACCCGCGTCGCGTCGTACATCAGCCGCGAGGGCGACGACGTGTTCTCCGACTGTCCCGTCACCTGCTTCACGTACCTGCGTGACCGCTGGGGCAACCCGGTCACCGGCGATGACGTCGAGGTGTTCTTCGCCGCTGAGACCGGCACGATCGTCTCGCCCGTCACGCCCGACGCCAATGGTCGCGTGACCACGACCTGGACCCCGAACGGCCTGCCGCCGGTCGACGTCGACCCGTTTGCAAATGAGCCGCGCCTCGTGCGCGCCATCGACGGCGCGACGCTGAACCCCCGCGACAGCGCCGTCACGATCATCGCGTGGACGAACGGCGAGGAGGCGTTCGAAGACGACAACGGCGACGGCTTCTATCAGGACGGCGAAGTCTTCACCGACCTCGCGGAGCCCTGGGTCGACGTGAACGACAACGACGAGTTCGAGCCGAACGCGCCCCTCTTCGATCACTTCGTCGACATCGAGACCGCAGATCGTCGCCTCAACGACGTGTGGGACGACGCGAACGGCGTGTGGGACGGCAACACGGCAATCTGGGCACGTCAGACGATCTTCCAGACCGGTGTCCCCATCGACTCGGTTGGGGCCGGATTCGGCCCGGATCCGGACGCCCCGGACATGTCGCCGCCGGCAACGCTGTTCTATACCCAGCGCAATCTGGTCCGGGACGGGAACTTCGAGAGCGGCGTCCCGATCACCCTCTACATGGCCGACCAGTACCTCAACCCGCCGCCGGCCGACGCCATGCGCGTCGAGCACGAGGCGCTTGGCGGCTCTGTCGCCATCGTCGAGCTCGACACCGAAGACGAAGTGCGGACGGCGGTTGGTGGGTCGACGACCATCTTCCGCGAGATCGCGTACCTCGACGCCGGCGGGACGGAGACGACCCCGGACCGCGCTGCGTATCATCGATGGCGGACGGTTGTGCGGCCTCCGGTCCCGAATGCATCCGGGCAGTGGCGGATCGGCGCGGTGCACCGATTCGGATTCGCAAATGACTCGGGTGGCGTGCAGCGGACGGCTCTGCAGTCCAACATCAGACTCACGACGTCGAGCGAATGCGCGGACATCGAAGCCAGCCTGAGCTTCATCGTCGACCCGGCGATCGTGAACTGACGCAGCGCAACCCGACCCCGACCCACGCCGACGCCCCCCGCGTCGGCGTCGTCGTTTGAGGCCATGTCCGACGATCGTCCCATCGGTTTGTTCGACTCCGGTATCGGCGGGCTCACCGTCGCTCGGGCGGTGATCGATGCCCTGCCGAACGAAGACCTCGTCTACGTCGGTGACACCGCGCGCGTGCCGTGGGGCAACCGGGCGCCCGCGACGATCCGGCGCTACAGCGTCGAGGTCGCGCGCACCCTCGCTGCCGCCGACTGCAAGCTCATCGTCGTGGCCTGCAACACGGCGAGTGCCTGGGCGCTCGACGCGGTGCGCGACGCGGTCGGTGTCCCGGTGATCGACGTGATCTCACCCGTGGTCGCCGCCCTCGCCGCCGCCCACCCGACCGGCCGTGTCGGCGTGATCGGGACCCGGGGCACCGTCGGCAGCCGCGCCTGGCCGCGAGCCTTCGCGACGGCCGCCCCCGGCATGCACGTCGTGCAGCAGGCATGCCCCCTCTTCGTGCCCCTCGCCGAGGAGGGGTGGGTCGACGGCGACGTCCCACGCCGTGTCGCCGAGACCTACCTCGCCGATCTGCTGGCCCGCGAAGCACTCGACGCCATGGTGCTCGGGTGCACCCACTACCCGGTCCTTCGCGACGTGATCGGTGAAGTGGTCGCCAATCACAGCGCGACCCCGACGCGCCTCTACGACTCGGCCACCCACACGGCCCGGGCCGTCGCGGCGCACCTCGAGGCAACCGGCACAGCGACCGCGCGCCAGCGTGCCGGCCGCCACCGCTGGGCGGTGACCGACGACCCCGAACAGCTCGTCGACCCCGGGCGGCACTTCCTGGGCCAACCCGTCGCCCACCCCGAGCGCATCGAGGTCGTCGCCGAGGGATCCTCCGCCGATTGACCGGGGCGGTGCGATCCTCGCGAGCGGGTCCGTGCCTTGCGCCGAGATCGACGCAGGGATACCTCTGATCGGTGTCGGGTGCCGCGACCGCGAGCGCCCTCCCCCGACCCCGGTCTCTGCATGTCCCGTCGCGCGCCGGTCCTCGTCGCTGCCCTTGTCGGACTTCTCGTCGGCTACCTTGCCGGCACGATCCGCCCCACGCCCGAGGCCGAGGCGCGCCCCGACGAGACCTGGGAGCACCTCGACGTCTTCGGCGAGGTGCTGACGCTCGTGCAGAACCGCTACGTCGACGACGTGCCGCCCCGCGACCTGATCGACGGCGCCATCCGCGGCATGGTCGACCAGCTCGACCCGCACAGCCGATACCTCGACCCGGATGAGCGCGACGCGATGCGGGATGAAACCCGCGGCGAGTACGTCGGGGTCGGTATGGAGGTCCTCGCCGGCGACGACGGCGGGGTCGTGATCGGTGAGGTCTTCGAGGGCGGCCCCGCGTTCGACGCCGGGCTGATGTCCGGGGATCGCATCCTCACGATCGACGGCGAGGACGCGACCGGATTCGGGACCGTGGACGTCGTCGACCTGCTGCGCGGCCCGCGGGGCGAGTCGGTTCACCTCGACATCGAACGCCCCGAGGTCGGACCCCTCGCGTTCGACCTCGTCCGCGACGTCATCCGCCTCGTCGCCGTCACCGAGGAGATGATCGAGCCCGGCATCGGGATCGTCCGCGTGCGGTCGTTCCAGTCCGACGTCGCATCGGACGTGCGCAGCGCCATCGACCGACTGCAGGACGCATCGGATGGCGAGCTGAACGGGCTGATCCTCGACCTGCGCGGCAACCCCGGCGGTCTGCTGTCCGAGGGCATCGCCCTCGCCGACGTGTTCATCGACGAGGGCGTGCTCGTGTCGACCCGCGGCCGCGACCCCGACGAAGAACAGCGGTGGGACGCCGGTCGGTCAGCGACCCGCTACCACGGCCCGCTGACCGTGCTGGTCAATGGCGGCACCGCCAGTGCGTCCGAGATCGTCGCCGGAGCGCTGCAGGACCACGAGCGCGCGGCAATCATCGGCACGACGACCTGGGGCAAGGGGTCGGTGCAGACGATCATCGACCTCGCCGACGGCAGCGGTCTCAAGCTCACGATCGCCCGGTACTACACGCCGTCCGGGCGGTCGATCCACGACCTCGGCATCGAGCCGGACATCGCGGTCGACGCCGCGGCGCTCGCCGGCGACGCCACGAGCCCGGACGCCGATCCGTGGATCCGCGCGGCCATCGACGCCCTCGCCGCGCCCGCCGAACCGACCGCGGACGAAGGGTAGCTTCACCGCGCCGCCTACCCCGTGGTACGCTGCGCACAGCACCCGAGCACGAGGGCGGCGCGATGCAGATGGGCTTCAACAACGACGTGGAGTACCGAGGCTTCACGCTCCACATTCAGACCGAAGACCACGGACTGCGCTCGAACAAGATCACGTCCCAGGTGTTTCACTCGGGCGCGATCTTCGACACGAAGACGGTCTCGTACGAGCAGGACATCGAGCCCTTCGAAGCCGCGAAGGAGCGCGACGAGTACATCCGCCGGATGATGAAGGCGCTGCACCGGCACTTCTACAAGAAGATCCAGGGCGGCGCGTACGACGAGCGGCTCGGACTCGCCCCCGAAGGTGGCGCCGAGGAAGCCGCTCCGGTCGAAGCACCGGTCGACGTCGAGCCCGATCTCGAAGCCGCGCTGGCGGCCGAGGCGGAGGGCGCCGTCGACGACGACTTCGTCCCCGCCGGGCTCGACATCCCGCAGGAGCTGCTCGAGGCCGAAGGCTTCCGCGTCGCGGGTGAGCAGGCCGAGCTCGGTGCCGTCTACGAGGCACACAGCCGCGGCCCTGCGATGCCCGAGGCCGATCTGAACCTCGACCCGTCGACGAAGACGTGGCTCGGCGTGCCCGAAGCGCTCGCCCACGCCGAGTCCGCCTTTGCGGATGCGCTCTTCGACGCACTCGGCGGGGCCTGACCCCCGATGCGCCCCGCGGCGATCCGAGCGGCACTCGTGGTCGGGCTGCTGTCGGCGGCCACCACGGCGTACGCGCAGGATCAGCTGCGTCCGGCGCATCTGCTGACGACCACCGCAGAAGACCTCGGCGCGGCCCCGCTGCTCGCGCCGCTGCGGGTCGAGCATCGCGCCGCGACCGCGGCACGCGAGGTCGTCGACACGGCTCGGGGCGACGTCACAGCGGCCCTGACGCGCACGAGTGCCGTCGCCGAAGGTGCATGGGCGGCCGGTCGCGATCACGTCGCCGCTGCGACCTCGTTCGGTGACCGGGTGGCCCCGCTCGATCCCGCATTCGCGACCCGGGCCGGCACGCTGTTTCGCCCGTGTGGCGCTGCGCCCTGGGCCGCCGGATTCGGGGCACGCACGCGAGCCGACGGCACCACGACCCACCGGCACCCCGGGATCTCCTGGACGGTCGCCGCAGACACCCCCGCCGCCGCGGTCGCCCGCGGCCTCGTCGTGTTCTCGGGCCCGATCGATGGCCTCGGCATGGTCGTCGTTCTCGCCCACGGCTCGGGCGAGCACACCGTGTACGGCCAGCTGCGTCGGGTCGGCGCTGACGAAGGCGAGATCGTCGAACGGGGGCAGTGGCTCGGCGACGCCGGCGCACGCACCCCGGATGGGCGACGGGAGTGCTACTTCGAGATCCGCCTCGATGGCGTCCCCGTCGACCCCGCGCCGTGGTTCGAACCGCGGTGAGCGCCCGTCAGGGCAATGCGGCCCGACACGCCTCGATCTCCACACACTCGGCCGTCGCGAGACAGGTCGCCCACGTCGTGTACTCGGACGTCCGCTCGATCGCGGCCTCGCAGCCGAGCACGCACGAGTCGACGTCCGCGCCAACGCCGAGCGCGTCGACGGCGTCGCACTCGGCCGCGTGCGCACACGCGTCGCCGCACAGGGTGGCGGGGTAGCACGCGCAGGCGACACACCGCCCGTCGGGGCACTCCGCATCGGACGTGCATCCGCAGGGCTCGGGGTCGACGACGTCGTCGCCCACGTCCGTGCCCGCGTCACCGTCCGTCACGACTTCGAAGTCACCACGCAGCGCACACATTCGGCCGATCTCGACCTCGACCTCTTCGCCGTCCGCCGTCACCTCGTCTTCGTACAGCGGCTCGCAGACCGCGACGAGCGCGCCCTGCACCGTGCCGAACGAGCCGCAGGTGCTCGCGAACTCGTCACGCACGCGGTCCAGCCCCAGCGGGTCCGGGGTCTGCGACGCTGCGATCGGCTGATCCGGGCGCACGTACACGACGGCGCAGTCCGTATCGACGGCGCAGTCCCGCGAAAGCTCACGTTCGACGCCGTCGAACCAGTCTTCGAGGTCGGCGCACCGCTCGGCGTCTTCGGGGCCGCCGCAGGCGGCGAGCACCACCGCGGCGAGGAGTGCCAGGACAGAGCGTGTCACGAATCGTCCTCCATGCGCCGGCGAAGTCGCCCGAGCGCGTCGTCTTCGTCGCCATCGTCGTCGCCGGCAAGGCGGCGGCGCTCGCGGTCGAGCTCGAACCGGCGGAACCGGGCCTCGACGTCGTCGTACAGCGGATCGTCCGGCAGTCGCCCGGCGCGGTCGAGCTCCGACGCGCCACCGACCTCGGCCTCGAGCCCGGCGATGCGCCCCTCGATCTCGGCGAAATGATCCATCGACGTCCGCAGGGCATCCGAGGTGAGCGCGTCCGGGTCCGGGTCCGGCGGACGCGGGGGCGGCGTCGGACGCGCCGGCGGGGGCGACGTTGGCGGCGTCCACCGGGGCGCGGGTGCGTCCACGTAGGGGTTGCGCGGGGGCGGCGTCGCCGACGACGGCGGCTGCCAACCGCCCCGCTCACGGCGCGCGTCGATGCGCATCTCGAGCGCATCGAGCGCGCGACGAAGATCGTCGAGCTCCGACCGCTGGCGGTCGAGCCGCTGGCGGATCCCGCTCGCCCGACGCTCCGCATCCTGTTTTGCGCGCAGGGCTTCGTGCGCCGAACGCTCGTCCCCCGTGCGCAGCGCGCGGATGGCGATCTGCTCGTACCGGTGCACGTCGTCGAGGGCATCCTGGTAGTCGCGGTTCAGTCGCTGCTCAGCCGAACGGTTGCGCTGCAGGGCCTGCCGCGCCTCGCCCAGCGTTTCACGAACAGCGCGTCGCCCGTCCCCACGTCGGGACAGGCTCGACATCTCGGATCGCAGCAGGAGCTGGAGGCGGTCCAGAATCGACATGGTCACAGGCGCGCGCGACGGGCTTCGAAGCAGACCCGCGAAGCCTAGGGGGACCGCCGGTCGAAGTCCATCCCGTGCCCCGGCCGTTGCTTGACGGGCGCGAGACCAGCGCCGACGATGATCGCACGTATGTGCCGAGCATCCATGAACGACGAAGTCGCCGAGACCATCGAGCTCCTGCACCGGCGCGAGCAGGAGCGCGGCTACGACGCCTTCGGGTTGCGGCCCGAGGCCGTCGCACAGGTGTTGCCGGCCGCCCGGTTTCTGTACCGGCACTGGTTTCGCGCCGCCGTGTACGGCATCGAGCACGTGCCCGACGGGCGCGTCCTGCTGATCGCGAACCACAGCGGCCAGCTGCCCTTCGACGGCGCCATGATCGGCACCTCGCTGCTGCTCGATCGCCGCCCGCCGCGCGTCGTGCGCGGTATGGTCGAGAAGTGGGTGCCCACCCTGCCCTTCGTCTCGGTGCTCTTCAGCCGCGCCGGTCAGGTCGTCGGTACGCCGGCGAACGCGCGCGCGCTCCTCGCCCGCGAAGAGGCGCTGATGGTGTTCCCCGAGGGGTCCCGCGGCATCTCGAAGACCTTCGACCGCCGCTACCAGCTCGAAGAGTTCGGCCTCGGCTTCATGCGGCTCGCCCTCGAGACGAACACCCCGATCGTCCCGATCGGCGTCGTCGGCGCCGAAGAGCAGCTGCCGTCGATCTACAACGCGAAGCGGCTCGCGCGGATGTTCAACATGCCCGCGATGCCCATCATCCCGAACCTCTTCGTGCCCCTGCCGGTGAAATACCACCTGCGCTTCGGCCCGCCGATGACGTTCGAGGGCGAGCACGACGACGAAGACCGCGTGATCCGCGCGAAGGTCGATCGCGTCGTCGACGCCATCGAAGGACTGCTCGCCACCGGGCTGCGCGAACGCCGCGGCCTCTTTCGCTAGACCTCGGAGACTCGACCGATGCCCGTCCGCCGCAAACGCCGCCATACCGTGGTCATCACGGGCATCGGCTCACGCCTTGGCCGACGGCTCACCCGCGCGCTGCACGGGGACTATCGCATCATCGGGATCGATCCCCGCGGCGCGAAGCACATGCCGAAGGACGTCACCGTCCACCCGATCGACCTCCGCCGCCGCCGCGCCGAAGACATCTTTCGGCGCAACCAGATCGACGCGATCGTCCACCTGAACCCCGAACCGGAGTGGAAGGGTCGCGCCATCGAGCACCGCAACCTCGCGGTCCTCGGCACCCACCGGGTGCTCGACTTCAGCCAGAAGCACGACGTGCCGAAGGTCGTGCTGCTGTCGAGCGCGAACATCTACGGGCCGAGCCCGGACAACAACCAGTTCCTTACCGAAGAAGCTCCGCTGCTCGCGGGCCAGCGGTTCCCGACGATGCGCGACCTCGTCGAGGTCGACATGTACTCGCAGAGCTTCTTCTGGCGGCACCCCGAGATCGACACGGTCATCCTTCGGCCGGTGAACATCGTCGGGCGGCTGAACAACAGCGCCAGCCGGTACCTGCAGCTGCGCTCGGTGCCGACCCTGCTCGGCTTCGATCCGATGGTGCAGGTGATGGCCCCCGACGACGTCATCCACGCCATCCGGCTCTCGCTGAAGCCCGGCGTGCGCGGCATTTTCAACGTCGCCGGACCGGGCCCGCTCGCGCTCTCGGAGCTGATCCGCCGCGTCGGGCGCCCACGCCTGCCGGTCCCCGAAGGCCTCGCCCGGTTCACGATCGGCGCCCTCGCCGGCATCGGCGCGTCCGCCGTGCCGAGCGCCGAGATCGACTACCTGAAGTACATCTGCATGGTGGACGATCACCGCGCCCGGCAGACCCTCGGCTGGGCTCCGACGCTGACGCTCGACCAGACGCTGGAGCCCCTTCGCGGGGTGACGTCGACGAACGCACAGCCGACGTTCTGAGCGAGACCGGCGTGCGGCGCGACCCGCTTCGCGGTCCGTCACACCCGAGCCGGGCAACATCGTGCTCGACACGTCGACCCCCACCCCGGGGGCCCCGTGTCGCGCGTGCATCGACCGGATGGTAGGGCACTGGACCGGCGTGGTTCGGACCCGGCGTGGTTCGGACCCGCTCGACGGACGGTCGCTCGCGTGGTCCACGCAACACCGCGCCCGACACGTCGACCCCCACCCCGGGGGCCCCGCGGCGCGAGCGCGCCGACCGATCGGTAGAGCGCAGCACGCACCCTCCATTGACGCGACGCGCCGTTCACCAGCATCGACACGAGCCGACCCGAAAGGTACCCGGGTGAGGAGTCCCCCACCGCCGAGGTCGGCCATGTCGGACGCGAAGGTCCTGACGTTCGAGCACATCGAAGAAGCCCGCCAGCGCATCGGGGATCGCCTCGACGTGACGCCGCTCGCGAAGGGCCAGAACCTCAGCGACCTCACCGGGTCGCGGCTGTGGTTCAAGCTCGAGAACCTGCGCATCACCGGCTCGTTCAAGGAGCGCGGGGCCCTCAACAAGCTGCTCACCCTCACCGACGCCGAGCGCGATCGGGGCGTCGTCGCCGTCAGCGCTGGCAACCACGCCCAGGGCGTCGCCCTGCACGCGACGAAGCTCGGCATCCGCTCGACGATCGTCATGCCCGCCGCGACGCCCATCGTGAAGGTGATGCGCACCCGGCGGTACGGGGCCGAGGTCATCCTGCACGGCACCGGCTACGACGACGCGGCGGCCTTTGGCCACGCCCTCTGTTCCGAACGCGACGCGACGTTCGTTCACCCCTTCGACGACATCGAGGTGATGGCCGGACAGGGGACGATCGGCCTCGAGATCCTCGAGCAGAACCCCTACCTGCAGTCCGTCATCGTGCCGATCGGCGGCGGTGGACTCATCTCGGGCATCGCCTGCGCCATCAAAGAGACGAACCCCCGCATCCGGGTGATCGGCGTCCAGACGACCGCGTTGCCGTCGATGCTGCGTGCCATCGAGGCCGGCCACCCCGTCGAGCTGCCCTACGCCCCGACGATGGCCGACGGCATCGCCGTGCGACGCGCCGGCGAGAACACGCTGGCCTCGGTGCGCGAGTACGTCGACGAGATCGTCACCGTCAGCGACGAGGAGATCGCCGAGGCAATCCTGCTCCTGCTCGAAGAAGAGAAGGTCGTCGCCGAGGGGGCCGGCGCCGCCGGACTCGCCGCCGTTGTCTCGAACCGGATCGACGACATCGCCGGCAAGCGCTGCGGGATCATCGTCTGCGGCGGCAACATCGACACGAACGTCATCGCCCACATCATCGACCGAGGGCTCGTGCGCGCCGGTCGCCGCGTGCGGCTCGTCGTCACGGTCCCCGACAAGCCCGGGTCGCTCGCCACGCTGACCCGCTTCGTCGCCGACCGCAACGCGAACGTCCTCGAGATCCACCACGACCGGGCGTTCGCCCGCGCGGCCTTTGGCGAGACCACCGTCACGATGACCGTCGAGACCCGCGGCGCCGACCACGTTCACGAGCTGCGGCGAGACCTCGACGGCGTTGGCTACAGCGTCGTCGACGTGCCGGGCTTCGAGGCGCTGCCCGTCGACGCGGACCCTGAAGACGCCGATCCGGACGACATCGGCTGACGCCTTTTGTTGTTGACACCGCCCGGTCGGAGCGGCTATTTCCGCGCTCCCTCGCCGACGTAGCTCAGCTGGTAGAGCAGCTCACTCGTAATGAGCAGGTCACCGGTTCAAGTCCGGTCGTCGGCTCTCGGCCCCCTCTCGGGGGCCGATTTCGTTTCGTGCACCGCCTCCGGGTGCGCCCCCGCGCACGGCTCGTCCGCGCGCACCGGCGCCCGCGGCGCACTGCCCCGGACACCGTATGCGACTCGTCGTTCTCGGGACCGACACCGGCGTCGGCAAGACCCGCGTGGGCTGCGCGCTCGTGCGCTCTCTGCGCGACCGCGGCGTCGACGTGGCCGTCAGCAAGCCGGTCGAGTCCGGCGCCGACACCGGCGACGGAGTCCTGCGCCCGGCCGACGCGATCGCCCTCGCCGAGGCCGCCGGCGGCGCTCCCCTCGACCTCGTCTGCCCGTGGCCTCTGCCTCGCCCGGTGACCCCCGCCGAAGAGCTCGAGATCCACGCGCCCGACGTCACGCTCGACACCCTCGCCGCGGCCGCCGCCCGCGCCACGGACGGTGCTGCGGTCGGGTTGATCGAGACGGCCGGTGGCGTGCACTCGCCCCTCGTGGGCACCGCCGGGTCGGTGGCGCTGGCCGCCGCCCTCGACGCGCCGGTGCTGCTGGTGACCCGCGACCGCCTCGGCACGATCAGCGTGACGTCGACCGCGATCGACGCGATCCGGGCCGCCGGCGTCCCTCTGCTCGGCTGCGTGCTCAACCGCTGGGTCGACGAGCCCGACGGCGACGTCTCGCTGCGCACGAATGCGGAGTGGCTGGCGCGGCTTCACCCGTCGGTACCGGTCTTCGCCGCCCGTGGCGACGCGCCACCGGCGCTCGTCGACGCCGTGCTCGCGGCTGCCCACGCCTCGTCCGACCGCGCCTGACCGGGGACAGCGCCCCCCGCAGCAGCACTCGCAACGGCGCGCAGCGTACCGGCGAAGATCAGAGCGTCGGCGGCGGACCACGACGCGGCGGCGGATCCGGCGTCGGGGCCGGCGTCGGCGTGGAGCCCTGCGCCGTGCCTCCGGTCGAACCGCCGGCGGACCCACCGGTCGCCGGCCGATTCGCTGCACGGCAGGCGTCGAGATCGCCGTACCAGCGCGCCGCCACAGAGGTACCGAACGCTTCGCGCATCTCGATCACCGTGGCGTCCGCCGCGTGGCAGTTGCCCGCATCAAGGTGGCGCCGTGCGTCGGCGTCCCAGCCGTCGAGCTGCGAGAGCGCGGCCGTGAGCGCGTCGACGTCCGCCCCGGTCGCGCCGTCGTTCGACAGGGCCGTCGCGGCGGCTCGCGCGTCCGAGATGGCGCCGGATCGCAGGCTACGCAGGCCCGATCGAGCACGTTCCGCGGCGGCTTCGGCCGCAGCGGCCGCAGGGTCGGGCGTCCGCGCTGGAGTGGGCGTCGGATCGGGCGTCGGCGTCGGCGTCGGCGTCGGCGTCGGCGTCGGCGCTGGCGTCGGCGCAGCAGCGGCGACCCCCGTGTCAGCGGTGTCGCCGGTCGCCGAAGCGTCCGCGCCTTCGCCGGATCCGGCCGCCCCGGGATGCGCGGCGGGCACGGCCGCGGCGATGCCGTCGCCGGAGGCCTCGTCGGCGGGCTCTCCGTCGGTCGCCGTCGCGGCCGCCTCGTCGGTGGCTTCCGGCTCATCCGTAGCCCCGCCACCCGGCAGGCCGCCGGTCACGAGCACGACCACCCCGGCGAGCAGGGCCACGCCGATGAGCGCGACGGCCGCGAAGGCCGCCTTCGGCGTGCGATCCGGCCGACGGCGCAGGTGCGTCGCCGGGCCATCGAATCCGTCTTCGCCAAAGCCCCAGTCGTCGTCGCCGCCGCCGCCCGTCGCGCCCCCGAGCTCGAAGCGCTCGGACGTGGTCGACGGGCCGCCGTGCAGGCCGAGATCGAACTCCGCGGTCGACGACGCCGGCGCGTCCCCGAGCTGGAATCCGCCGGACATTGACGCGGGCATCGTGAGCTCGAGCTGCTCCGGCTCACGATCCGGATCGTCGTCGATCGTGTCGAGCAGCGACGGAGCCTCGGCCGGGGCCCCACGCTTCGCCGCCACCTTCGTCGCGCCACTCGCGATGCCACTGAGTTCGGCGTGCAGCGCCGAGGCGGTGGCCGGGCGCTCGTCCGGATTCTTGGCGAGGAGCCGCGCGACGAGGTCAGCCAGCGCGTCCGACACCGGGTGCTGCGCCGCGCGCTCGACCGGCGTCGGCGCCTCGTTGATCTGCCGCTGCAGCAGCGCCAGCTTGTTCTGGCCCTCGAACGGCGGGTGCCCCGCGAGCATCGCGTAGAGCACCAGCCCGAGCGCATAGAGGTCGACCCGGTGGTCGACGGGATCGCCCGCCGCCTGCTCCGGCGCCATGTACTCCGGCGTGCCGAACATCATCCCGGTCTGCGTGAGCCCACCGTGCAGGTCGTCGTCGAGCATCTTGGCGATGCCGAAGTCGAGCACCTTGATCGAGTGCCGCCCCACGCCGCCGTCGACGAGCATGATGTTGTCGGGCTTCACGTCCCGGTGCACGACCGCGTGCTCGTGGGCACGCTGCAGCACCTCTGCGACCTGCAGGGCGATCGCGACCGCAGTCTCCCCGGTCATCGGCCCATCGCGGCGCAGCCGCTCGGCGAGCGGCTCGCCCTCGACGAACTCCATCACGAGATAGAGCGTCCCGTCGTCGAGGCGCCCGAAGTCGTAGATCGACACCGCGAGCGGGTGCTTCACCTTCACGGCGGTGCGCGCCTCGTTGAAGAAGCGCGCCGCGAGCTCTTCGTCGTCAGCGAACCGGCGATGCAGGAACTTCACCGCGACGGTCTGCTGCAGCTCGACGTGGCGGGCGCGGTACACCTCACCCATACCGCCGGACGCGATGCGCGTCTCGACACGATACCGCTGCGACACCATGCGCCCGATGAATGGATCCTCGTTCGCCGGCACCGACCGCAGCGGCACCTTCTCGCCGCAGTGCGGACAGAAGCGCGCACCGCTCTCGACCGGAGTGCGGCACGACGGGCACGGATGGGTGGGTGTCGAGGTCGGCATGGTGCTCCACAAGACAATCGCCGCGCACGCAGCGGGCGAGCGGCGACGGTCCCATGGTAGGCCGAACACCGTGGTCTGCAACTTTGTGCCGCGGTCTGCCGCGGTACACCGCACGCCACCGCACCACGCGGCACGAAACCGCGGGTTGTGCACCGGCATGCGCCGAGATACACCCCGGTCGAACGCACCGACGCACGGCCCCGATCTACCGATGTCCGACCGCCTCGATCAGTTGTCCCGCGACCAGCGCGTGGACTCCTTCTTTGTCGTCACCGACTGCCGCGAGGCGACCACGAAGTCGGGCAAGCCGTACTGGACGCTCAAGCTGTCCGACCGCACCGGCACGATGGCCGGGCGCGTGTGGGATCCCGCCGATGCCGCCGACGGTCCGCTCGACGTGCCGGGCGTGTTTCGTGTGGTCGGCGTCGTCGACGCGTGGCGGGACGAGCTGCAGCTGAAGGTCGACCGGGTCGAGCCGTTCACCCCGCCGGACGATGCGTTCGACGCGCTGGTCCCGGCGTCGAAGTGGACCGGCGAGCGGCTCGTCGAAGAGCTGCGTCAGCACGTATCGACGACCGTGCGCAGCGACGTCCTGCGTCGCCTGCTGCTGCACGTGATGGATCATCCCGAGGTCGCGCCGCGGCTCGGTTCGGCGCCGGCGGCGGTCGCGAATCACCACGCGTACCGCAGCGGGCTCGCCGAGCACACGCTGTCGATGATGCGCCTCGCGACGCTGATCGGGACGCACTACGCGCACTACTACCCGGGGCGCATCGAGCCCGATCTTCTCGTCGCGGGCGTGCTGCTGCACGATCTGGGCAAGGTCTGGGAGCTCGAGGGTGACCTCGCGACGCGCTACTCGACCGTCGGCAACCTCGTCGGGCACATCCCCATGGGCGCGGCGTTCATCGCCCGCGCGGCCGCCGAGCTCGGGGACGTGCCGACGTCGCTGGTGCACGAGCTTCAGCACCTGATCCTGAGCCACCACGGCGAGCTCGCGTATGGGTCGCCGCAGACACCGAAGACGCTCGAAGCCCAGCTGCTGCACTACATCGATCAGCTCGACTCGAAGGCGAACCTCTTCGTGAACGCCGCCGGCGACGCGCCCGGGTGGAGCCCGTTTCAGCGCAACCTCGGCCGCCCGGTGCTGCAGCCGTCGGCGCTGCGGACCGAGTGGGCCGCTCCGGCGGTCGGCTCGCTCGGCGACCGCGGGCCGGGTCAGCCGATCGACGCACCGTCCGCCGCCGGCCGTGGCGCGACGGTGAAGCCCGGCGGTCGCCCTGCCCGCGTGCGGCCGGCCGCCGAGCCGGACGCGGTGGCGGCCCCGGCCCCCAAGGCCACGCCGACTCCGGCGCCCGAGCCGACGGTGCGCGAGGTGGCGGCCGCGCCCGCACCCGCGTCCACGCCGGAGCCGACGGTGCGCGAGGCGGCGGCCGCGCCCGACGCTCTCGCCCCCACGGCGACCCTGCGCGAGACACCCGCCCCGCCGTCCCGCGGCGCCGACGAACCGCCGCCGCCGACCGACGACGACGCCCCGGGCAACCTGGATCTGTTCGACGGGCTGGGATAGCGGGCGGCACGGGGCGCGGGGCGCGGGCGGCGCAGGGCGCGGCCCCTCAATGACAATTGGAAAAAGCGACGAACGCCCGCCTCGGGACCGAGGCGGGCGTTCGCGCGTCGTACGTCGCGTGGGCGATCAGTACCGGTAGTATTCCGGCTTGTACGGGCCCTCGACGGGCACGTCGATGTAGTTCGCCTGCTCGTCCGAGAGCTTCGTGAGCTTCACGCCGAACTTGTCGAGGTGCAGACGGGCGACCTTCTCGTCGAGCGCCTTCGGCAGCGTGATCACGTCGATGCCGTACTTCTCGGCGTTCTCGAGGATGTCGAGCTGCGCCATCACCTGGTTGGTGAACGACGCGCTCATCACGAGGCTCGGGTGGCCGGTCGCGCAACCGAGGTTCACGAGGCGACCCTCAGCGAGGATGATCACCGAGTGGCCGCCGCCGTTCGGGCCGTGCGTGGTGTTCTTGAACTTCCACTCGTGGACCTGCGGCTTGATCTCGATCTTCTCGACTTCGCCGGCGGCGACGAGCGCCTCCATGCCAGCCATGTCGATCTCGTTGTCGAAGTGGCCGATGTTGCAGACGATCGCGTTGTGCTTCATCTGCCGCATGTGATCGGCGGTGATGATGCCCTTGTTGCCGGTCGCCGTGCAGTACAGGTCGAACGTCGGCAGCGCGTCCTCGACCGTGATGACGTCGAGGCCCGCCATCGACGCCTGCAGCGCGCAGATCGGGTCGATCTCGGTGACCGAGACCTTCGCCATCTGGCCCTGCAGCGAGCCGACCGAGCCCTTGCCGACGTCGCCGAAGCCGCACACGAGCGTGCGCTTGCCGGCGAGCATCACGTCCGTGCCGCGCATGATCGCGTCCACGAGCGAGTGACGGCAGCCGTACACGTTGTCGAACTTCGACTTCGTGACCGAGTCGTTCACGTTGATGGCGGGGAAGAGCAGCTTGCCCTGCTCCATCATCTGGTACAGGCGGTGCACGCCCGTGGTGGTCTCTTCGGACACACCGCGGACCTTCTTCGCCATCGGGCGCCAGAAGTTGTCGCCCTTCTCGGCGCGCACGGCGTGCAGAATCGAGAGGAACACCTTCTCTTCTTCGGATTCACCCGTGGACGGGTCCGGCCACACGCCGGTGGTCTCGAACTCGACGCCCTTGTGGATCAGCATCGTGGCGTCGCCGCCGTCGTCGACGATCTGGTCCGGGCCCGAGCCGTCGTCCCAGAACAGCGCCTGCAGCGTGCACCACCAGTACTCGGCGAGGGTCTCGCCCTTCCACGCGAAGACCGGCGTGCCGGGGCGCGTGTCGGTGCCGACGACGGTCGCCGCCGCCGCGTGGTCCTGCGTCGAGAAGATGTTGCACGACACCCAGCGCACGTCCGCGCCGAGGTCGACGAGCGTCTCGACGAGCACCGCCGTCTGGATCGTCATGTGCAGCGAGCCCATGATCTTGATGCCAGCGAGAGGCTGCGCGGCGCCGAACTCCTCACGGAGCGCGATGAGACCGGGCATCTCGTCTTCGGCGAGCTCGATCTCCTTGCGGCCGAAGGCGACGGTCTTCTCGCTCAGGTCCGCGACCTTGTGGGGCAGGTTCGCGAAGAGCGGGAGGCCCGTGTCCAGAAAGGGCGCCGAGGTGGTGGCGGCGGTGTTCATGCGCTTCTCCGTGGTCTGTGGGGCCGGGGGCGGCCCCGAATCCGTGCGTTTCGGTACGTCCGATAGCGGGCTTATTGCGGGCTCGTGCGAACCGCAAGGGCTGCGGGCCTGCGCGATCCCGTCACGGTCGCGTCACGGCCGCTCGTCCGCCCGGCACGGTGAATGATGCGCGCGGCGCTGCGTCGATACGATCAGTCGCGGCATCGGGGGGTGACGCCAGTCCGTCCCTCTGCCAGACTCTTCGCGCTTCACCCGAACCGGGTCTCGTCATGCGAATCGCTTCCGCCGTCCCCTACGTCCTCGCCGCCTCGGCCGCGCTCGGCCTCGCAGGCTGCGAAGAACTCACCAGCGCCCTCAACGGCGACTGCACGACCTACGAGTCCGAGTACGCCGTCGAGCTCGACAAGAGCGGCGAGCTGCTGCCGACGATCTCGGCCTCGTCCGAGTCGTTCCCGATGGCGCTCGTGTTGAACCAGGTCGCCATCAACGACCTCTTCGCGCGCCTCTCGGACACGCAGCTCCCCGTGCTGTCGGAGTCGATCCGCCTGCTCGGTCAGGAGGTCACGCTCTCGGTGCAGCCCGAGATCCCGCTCCTCGCCATCGGCGGCAACCAGGCCTGCATCGACTGCCTGTCCGCGTCGGTGCCCTTCTCGCTCGGCGTCGGCTTCAACAACGCCGAGCCGCCGACCCGCGGGGGCATCATCGACGTGCAGATGCCGGTCGGGCTGATCCCCGAGGGCGATCGCAAGACGATCCTCAACGCGGGCTTCGAGAGCTTGCAGGTCACGGGCATCACTGCCGACTTCGGCGACGTCGGCAACACCGCCGTCACCGCCCTCGAGCCGCTCCTCACGACCCTGCTCGAGGACTGGCTGCGCACGCGCTTTCAGAAGCAGCCCATCGCCACCCTCGACTCGTGGACCCTCGGCCAGGGCGAGGTCCTGCTCGCCGGACGCGGCCCGTTCGTCTACCCCGACAGCGGCACGATGGTCATCGCGATGCAGTCGAACCTGCCGACGGACGCCGGCACG
>Ga0070728_10002120_pt1 | contig 25889 bp, 19 predicted proteins | sample tdDd471_FD_66723 | JGI IMG/M metagenome (GOLD analysis project Ga0070728, IMG submission 66723) | Marine sediment microbial communities from the Atlantic coast under amendment with organic carbon and nitrate - tdDd47.1 | ecosystem: Environmental > Aquatic > Marine > Coastal > Sediment | place...
CCATCAAACATAGCTGAAAAGACAATCAAAATATCGTATTAGAATTGAATCCTGCCTGCGAGTCTTTTTATATTTTCTCCTTCAGGATTTTTCTTCCATTAATTAACTTGTTTTTCTTGTATTAATCCCGGTTTCCCTATATCTTTCAGCGTGAATATTGTCCGCTATTTTCCAAGGGACATAGTTACTTTCAACCAACTTTAGAAGATTCGTTTTAAACTATCCGGGATCAGGTATCCCACAGCAGAAAAGAGAGGATAGATGAGCGAGAAGACAATCAGGATTTTAGAAGAGGGTGCTGGTAAAATGATCCAGCCTTTTGACATGGATGACTTCAGGGAACTGAACCGCTCCAAGGAAAAAGCTCTGGTAGACAAGCGCATGAGCGAGCAACAAGCTATCTCCACTTTTGTCAAACAGGATGACTATGTAGGTATCGAGTTGTATGGCACCGTGCGTTGTCCCATGTCATTGACTCGAGAAATAATTCGTCAGGGCTACAGCTCTCTAAGAACAGCCGGACAAGGTGTCTACGAGTCCGACCTTTTAGCTGCTGCCAATACCATTAAAGAGATGGACTGGACCTATATCGGTCTGGAAGTTTACGGCGTTTCGAGCAATTTAAGACGCACGGTTGAGTCCGGCTATGTGGAAAACATTGTCGAGTGGTCAAATGCTGCACTGGCCTGGAGATTCAAGGCCGCCGCCATGGGCGTTCCCTTTATACCGGCGCGCTCCATGCTTGGTACCGATACCCTGAAATACTCGGCTGCCAAAGTGATCGAATGCCCCTTTACCGGCGATCCCGTGGCACTTATTCCCGCACTGGTTTTAGATGTGGGTATTATCCACGTTAACCGTGCCGATAAATACGGCAACTGCCAGATAGACGGTATTACAGGCTTTGCCGCAGAGATGGCCAGAGCCTCCAAACGTCTGATTATCTCGGCAGAGGAAATTGTCGACGACGATCTGATCCGCTCCCAGCCTGATCGCACCATCATCCCCTATTATCTGGTGGATGCAGTGGTTCATGCACCCTTCGGTTCCCACCCAGGCGAGATGAATGGTGTTTACGAGCGTGACGAAGAACATATCAAGGCCTACTTTAAAGATTCCAAGGATGTTGAAAAAACCAAAGCCTATCTGGATAAATGGATCTACGGGGTGAAAAACCACGAAGAGTATCTGGAACTGGTCGGCAAACAGCGTCTTCACGAACTGAAAATAGAGGAGGGCTAAAATGACAGAAGCACGTTACAACGGAACCGAGTTGATGATCTGTCTGGCGAGCCGTCTGGTGGAAGACAAAACCACCGCTTTTATCGGGACAGGCGTTCCCATGCTTTCGGCATCACTGGCGCAAAAAAGACATGCCCCAAACCTGATGGCGGTCTTCGAGTTTGGTGGCACAGGTGCAGTACTTGAAAAACTTCCCCTGGCAGTGGGAGATATGCGAACCTACAACAAGTCGCTGCATGCCTCCGGTATTTGCGATATCATGGAAACCGCCCAGCGCGGTCATATCGAATACGGCTTTTTAGGTGGCGCACAGATTGACCCCTACGGCAATCTAAACACTACCGTCATAGGCGATCATGACAAACCGAAGGTCAGATTGCCGGGTTCTGGTGGTGGTAACGATGTGGGTTCTGCCTGCTGGCGCACCATCATGATAATGCGTCAATCCAAAAGAAGTTTTATCGACAAAGTTGACTTTTTAACCACCCCCGGTTATCTCGATGGCCCGGGAGCCAGAGAAAAAGCCGGCTTGCCCAAAAACACCGGGCCATACAGGGTTGTAACAAATCTCTGTGTAATGGATTTCGAAGAGAGTAGCAAACGGATGCGACTGATTGCACTTAACCCCGGTGTAACTCTTGAAGAAGTCATTGAAAACACGGGCTTTGAACTTGTTATTCCTGATACTGTGCCACAAAACGAAGAACCTACAGATGAGGAATTACGTATCCTGCGAGAAGAAGTAGATCAGGATCGTTACTATATTTAATCAAACTGGTTGTATTGCTAACGGAGTAAGTAATGATTTTAAGAAATTTCGATGAGCTTATCGGTGTGGCCAAAGTACGCGGCAGAAGACGTGTTGCTGTTGCTTTAGCCGAAGATGAACTGGTCTTGAAGGGTATGAAACTGGCCTGGGACGAAGAACTGGTCAGTCCGGTTTTGTTTGGTAACGAACGCAGAATCTCAGCTCTTATCAAAAAACTCGGTCTTCCCGAAGAATGGGAAATAATGCATGTGGATGGCGATGATGCCACAGTGGCCATGCAGGCGGTGCAGTCCGTCAAGCGTGGAGAAACTGAACTTTTAATGAAAGGTCAGATGCACACCGCCACCTTGTTTTCGGCAGTTCTGAATAAAAAAGAAGGTATGGAGCACGCCAGTATTTTGTCTCATATTGCCTTTGTAGAGGTTCCCGGATACAAGAAGCTGTTTGGTACCACCGATGGTGGTTTGAATCTGGCACCAAGCTTTGATCAAAAGGTCAAAATCGTTCAGAATACCGTTAACGCCTTTCATCATCTGGGATATGTTTCTCCCAAAATCGGCCTTCTCTCTTATGTGGAAAAGGTCAAAGCCAACGATCCGGAGACAGGAGACTGGGCCAAAATTACCGAGATGGCCAAAGCTGGCGAGTTCGGCGAGGCCACCATCGACGGGCCCTTCGGCTTTGATCTCTGTCTGAGTCAGGAAGCCAAGGAAATCAAAAACTGCAAAAGTGAAGTCGCAGCCGATGTGGATGCAATCGTGGCACCAAATATCACCGCCTGTAATGCCAGCACCAAAGCTCTGGTACTAAGAGGTGGTTTAGGGGCCGGCATCGTAGTTGGCGCAGCCGTGCCCATCGTGGCGCTCAGCCGTGGCGATTCACCACGAACACGCCTCTGCTCGATTGCAACCGGTATTGCCATGCTTGGACATAAGGATTAATCATGAGTAATTTATTAATAATTAATCCCGGGGGCTTGTCAACCAAAATAGCCTATTTCAAGGATAGTGAAATAGTACATAACGAAACCATTAACCATGATATAGCTGATCTGGAAATGTTTAAAAGTTCCAAAGATCAACTTGATTTTCGTATGATGACCATTGGCGATCTGATGCATAAATGGGGCATTAGTATGGAAGATGTGGACGCCGTTGTCGGTCGTGGCGCACCTCTGCGCTCTTTGCCGGCCGGCTGCTACGAAGTGGATCAGCAGATGATCAGCGATATCAACAGCGGAAACATCCTGACCGATCATCCAAGCCTGCTTGGTGCTCTGCTGGCCAAAAAACTTACCGCAGCCACAGACAAACCGGCCTATATCGTGGATCCGGTCTGTGTGGATGAACTGAGAGATATCGCCAGAATATCCGGCGTTAAGGACATCAAGCGTGTTTCATTGTGGCACGCCTTAAACAGTAGATATGTTGCCAAGAAAGCAGCAAGAAAACACGGGCTGAACTATGAAGAGTCCAGACTCGTGGTGGCACATCTTGGCAGTGGCATCAGCATTTCGGCCCATGTAAACGGTAAAGCGGTAGATGTCAATAATGCCAACGACATGGGGCCCTTTTCACCTCAGCGTGCGGGAGCCTTACCCGTTTGCGGTCTGGCTAAATTATGTTTTGAAGAAGGTGCAACCAAAGAAGGCGTTTTGTCCCTTTTGACCAAAAAAGGTGGCCTGACCGACTATCTTGGTACGGGTGATCTGAGGAAAATTGAAGAAATGGTCAGGCAAGGTGACGAAAATGCGGGCCTGATTCTCGATTCCATGGTATATCAGATAGCCAAGGAAATCGGAGCTATGAATGTGGCCTGTGGTATGGCTCAGTTAATCGTCATCAGTGGTTCGATGTCATATTCCCAGATGTTACTGGATAAACTTAATGTCTGGATAAAAAACATTGCCCCAATAGAAATTATTCCGGGCGAAATGGAGATGCAGGCTCTTGCCGAAAGTGCGCTTGAAGTTATGTCGGGTAAGGCCAGAGCCATGAGTTATAAGGATACAAAGTAGATTTAAACTTATTGGTATTTGTGCAGCAGCAAAAGGAGGTTTTCATGAAAGCCGTTCTATCGGGAAATGAAGCGATTGCCCGTGCAGCGTGGGAAGCGGGTGTCAGAGTCGCCGTAGCATATCCCGGAACACCAAGCACCGAGATTTTACAAAACTGCGGGAAGTATGAAGAAATGCATTCCCAGTGGTCGGTTAACGAGAAAGTAGCATTGGAAGTGGCTTCCGGTTCCGCCATTGGTGGTTCGAGAACATTGTGCGCCATGAAACATGTTGGCTTGAATGTTGCCGCCGATCCGCTGTTCACCATGAGTTATATCGGCGTTAATGCAGGACTGGTTCTTGTTACCGCCGACGATCCGCAAATGCACTCCAGCCAGAACGAACAGGACAATCGTCATTACGCCAGAGCCAGCAAGACCCCCATGTTAGAGCCCTCCGATTCCGCCGAGGCACTGGAGTTTGTCAAGGCCGCCTTCGAGATGTCCGAAAAACACGACACCCCGGTTTTGGTTCGGGTAACCACTCGTATCTGCCATGCTCAGGGTATTGTGGAACTGGGTCGCAGAGGCAAACGCAAAATAAAAGACTACAACAAAAACTTCGAGAAAAACGTCATGCTGCCGATCAACGGCAGAAAACGTCATGTGGTAGTCGAGGACAGAACCGTAGAGTTAACCAAACTCGGTAAAACCAGTCCTCTTAATCGTATCGAAAAGGGAACAACCAAGGTTGGTTTCATCACCTCCGGTATTTCCTATCAGTATGTAAAAGAAGCCTTCCCGGATGCCTGGGTTTTGAAATACGGTCAGGTTTTCCCGCTTAACACCGACATCGCCAAACAGTTTGCCAAAAAAGTGGACAAGCTCTATGTGGTGGAAGAGGGTGATGGCTATCTGGAAGAACAGATCAAGGCTGCCGGCATTAAAGTAACCGGCGGTAAAAACAAAACCGGATTTTTGGGCGAATTGAATGTCAACCTTGTTCGCAAGGCTTTCGGCAAAAGAGTCAAAAAAGGTCTGGCCACAGAAGTTGCAGTTCCGGCACGTCCGCCCGCACTTTGTGCAGGCTGCTCCCACCGCGGTATTTTCAATGCCCTGAAAAAAGAAAAAGCCACCGTCTTCGGCGACATCGGTTGTTACACCCTGGCAGCCATTCCGCCACTTGCCAACATGGACACCTGCATTTGCATGGGCGCATCCATTTCGGCTTCCAGCGGTATGACACTAGCCAGACGCGAGCTTGATGAAAAACGTCGCATGTCTTGTGTGATTGGTGACTCAACCTTTATGCATTCCGGAATTACCGGACTGATAGATGCAGTACACAACAAGGCAGCCTTTGTCACCTGTATTCTGGACAATCGCATTACCGCCATGACCGGACACCAGAACAACCCTGTAACCGGAAAAACTCTGGTGGGTGAACCTACCTTTGCGGTGGATCTGGAGAAGCTGGTCAAGGCTTGCGGAATCAAACATGTAGACAAGGTAGATGCCTACGACACCAAGGGTATGCGCGAAGTATTGCAGAAACACTGGGAATACGACGAGCCTTCCGTGGTTATCGTGCTGCGTGACTGCGTGGAATGGGGCAAAATCAAGCTGACGCCCTACACTGTCGATCAGGATTTATGCGTGGCCTGTAAATCATGTGTCAGAATTGGTTGCCCGGCAGTTATCTTCGACAGCAAGCTGAAAAAATCTTCCATCGACACCACCCTCTGTGCAGGCTGCTCGCTTTGCTTCCAGGAGTGCAAGTTTGATGCAATCTATCGCACCGATCAACAGGAAGAACACGACAAGTTAAAACCTAAGGTCTTGAAAGAGCGCGCCGACAGAAAGAAAAAAGCCATGGCCAAGGCCAAAGCTGCCAAAGGTAAAGGAGGCCGCAAATGAGTGATAAAATAACCAATGTCTTAGTGGTCGGAGTTGGTGGACAGGGCATCATTTTAGCTGGTGAAATCCTGGCGATGGTTGCCATGAACGCCGGGCTGGATGTCAAAAAGAGCGAAGTACACGGTATGGCCCAGCGTGGCGGTAGTGTCAACTCGCAGGTTCGAATCGGCAAGAAAGTTTTTTCGCCGGTAATCCCCGATGGCGAAGTTGATATTCTGTTATCCTTTGAAAAACTGGAGCCTCTGCGCTGGATCGAGGGCTGCAACAAGAAAACCATCGCGCTGGTAAACTCCCAGAAAATACACTCGCTGACAACCGCTACCAGTTTGCAGCAATATCCCGAGGATGTCGAAGACGAGCTGAAAAAACAGTTCAAAAACCTGCACTACGTCCCGGCCAAAGATATCGCCGAGGAACTGGGCAATATCCGCGTGGTCAACGTAATCCTGCTGGGACTGATGGCCAAAATGATGGACTTCCCCAAACAGGCCTGGATCAAAGCTCTCAAGCAGCGTCTGCCCGAAAAACTGATTCCAATCAACATGAAAGCTTTCGAGCGTGGCTATGAGCTAGGCTAAATCAATCAAATATAAGCAAAAAGACGGGTTTCGATCCGCTCAAGTCTGCTGACAAAGTCCCCGCAATTTTGCGGGGACTTTGTTGTTTTAAATATAATTTGGCAGGCAGCTCAGACAACTTAAGCAGAATTTTCAAAAAACAAAACCCCACCTGAAATAGATGGGGTTTGTTAATGATCTTAGGTGATACTTGTAGATCCACCTTAAAAGATATCAGCTACAAATAGTTAGGCTGGGTTTCTTTCCATGAAGTCAATCATGAACTGTTCCAGTTTTTCTACACCTTCATCCGGCATGGCATTGTAAAGGGAAGCGCGACAGAAACCGTACTGGAAGTATCCGGCCAGACCGCTCATGTTCTCGGCTAAGGCTTCAATGGAGAATTTCTTGTCCATTTCCTTGGTTGGCAAGCGGAAGCAGAGGTTTGTACGTGAACGATCCTGTTTGTCGACCAGGCATTGATAGTATTCGGGGTATTTGTCGATTACACCATAAATTTTGTTGGCGCGCCAGTCGGCTTTACGATCCATGGCTTCAAGACCGCCCTGCTCTTTTGTCCACTCCAAAATACCTTTCATGATGTAGATGCAGAACATGGCAGGAGTATTGAACATGCTGTTATGTTCCGAATGAATGTCATAGCGCAGATATGTTGGCAGGCTTTTATTTGATTTTTCAATCATATCTTTTCTGGCGATTACCACAGCCATGCCACCGGGGCCAAGATTTTTGGTCAGACCGGCAAATGAGAGACCGATTCTGTCCCATGGTACGGGGCGGGTCAAGATATCTGAACTCATGTCGGCAATAATCGGGATGTCGCCGGTTTCGGGGTACTCATGTAATTCGCTGCCAACGATGGTGTTGTTGGTGGTTACATAGAGATACTCGGCTTTGGGATCTACCTTGAAATCTTTGGGCACATATTTGTAGTTAACATCTTCACTGGAGGCGATAACTCTGGCATCACCAACGGATCTTGCATCATCCAGAGCGCGTTTGGCCCACCAACCGGTAATTACGTGCTGGGCAAATTTTCCGGCTGTGAGGAAGTTCATCGGAATCATGGCAAACTGCAATGTTCCACCGCCTGAAATCATCAGGATGTCATGTGTGTCTGGAATCTGAAACACTTCATGCATCAGATCTTTGGCAGCATTATGAATTTCTTCATAGGCAGGAGTGCGGTGACTGGTTTCCCAGAGTGACATACCACTGTCCTGATAGTTTACAAATTCATCTCTGGCTTTTTCCAGAACGGATAATGGCAATGTGCAGGGGCCGGGAAAAAAGTTAAAAATTCTGCTTGGCATTTACTTCTCCTTCAACAGAACAGTAGCTGTTCCGGTAAAAATAGGAACTCATAATTCGGATATTGGGGACATAAAAACAGAACTGTAAATTCTGAAAACCTCAAACACCTTAAAAGTTCCGGTTTAAATTGTCAATCCAAAAACAGCCGGAAGGATGTTTATCCAACCGGCTGAATTAGTTCCAATGAACTACAAATTATTTTTTATGAGCAAGATGTGCGTACTTCGGCAGGTAGCGAGTAGGCATCTCTAAAGCATCACGTCTGAACGGCTCGGCCAATACTTCTTCACCGCCCTGGATTATAGCATTAATTACGCAGGGTTCGTTGGATTCTACGCATTCACGGATTACATCACCGACTTCATCGTAATTCTCGACGGTGTAACCTCTGGCTCCCATATCTTTTGCCAATGTGGCATAGTTCGGGTTGGTCGGGAGGTTTGATCCGACAAAACGGTTGTCGTAGTAGTCGATCTGGTTTTTCTTCTCTGCGCCCCATTCTTTATTGTGGGCCACAATGGCGATAACCGGGATGTTTTCACGTACGGCTGTCATGACTTCGGACAATCCGCTAATTCCGTATGCTCCGTCACCCTGGAAGGCGAAGACAGGTGCGTCCGGTTTTCCAATTTTGGCACCCATGGCTGCGCCATAGGCAAATCCGCAGTTACCCCAGCTAAGTGCTGAAATATGCTGGCGAACATCGTTGAATTTCAGGTATGAGTTACACATGGAGGAGTTGTTACCGATATCGGTGGCAACAATTGAACCTTCAGGCATTGCATTGGCCCATTCGCGCAGGAAGCGACGGGGATGCATCAGTTTGTTGGTAGAGGTTGACCAATTTTCCAATTCGCCATACCATTCGCCTTTTTCTTTTTCAACATCACTCAAACGCTCTGCATTGACTTTCAGATCGGGTTTGATGGCTTTGATTGCACCAAGCAACTCGCCGGTGAATTCTTTGACATCGGAGCAACTTGCGACATCACATCTTCTGGAAAGACCAAGGATTCTGGCGTTTACGTCAACCTGGATCAGCTTGGCATTTTCGGGCCAGTATGTCATGTCGTACTGGGGCAGGGTTCCGAAGGGTCCAAGTCTGGAACCTAAAGCGATGACGACATCGGCTTTTTTGATGGTTCTCATGGCAGCTTTGGAACCGCAATATCCGATTGGGCCACAGCAAAGCTGATGATTCGCCGGGAATGAATCGTTATGCAGGTAGCTGTTGACTACCGGTGCGGTGAGGTATTCGGCTACGGCTTTAACTTCTTCCAGAGCATCACCCTGTGAGACACCGCCACCGGCCAGAATTACGGGGTATTTGGCGTTGGCGAGCAGTTCTGCGGCTGCCTGCAAGTCTTTTTTAGGTCCACAACCTCTGGAAATAACTGGTGTTTCATAAATTTCGTCTTCGCAGACACCGTAGAAGTAGTCGCGAGGAATATTGAGCTGGGTCGGGCCGTTTTCAAGTTTGGCCATATAGAATGCACGGCGGGTTAATTCTGCCATACGTTCGGGGCGGTTGACTCTGACTTGATAGACGGTCTGCTGTTTGAACATGTCCATCTGATCCAGTTCCTGGAAACCACCAGTGCCGATACCCATGGTACCTGTTTCGGGGGTGATTGCCACGACTGGTGAATGTGCCCAGTAGGCGGCGACGATGGCTGAAACAAAGTTAGCTGCACCAGGACCGTTTTGGGCAATACATGCCTGCGGTTTACCTGTTACACGTGCCAGACCATCGGCTGCGTGTGCTGCTGCCTGTTCGTGAGCCACGGGGATGAATCTTATACCGGCTGCCGGGAACAGATCAAGAGCGTCCATATAAGCGGATCCAACAATACCGAAAACGTTTTCAACGCCTTCTGCTACCATGCTTTCAACCAATGCCTCACTAGGGGTCATTTTCTGTTTAGCCATAACCATTCCTTTCATTACATACAAATTCAGTTAAAACGAGCAGTGTTACCTGTTCCACAAAAAAGATATCTGATTTTAGCGTTTTTTAATGTTGTTGTTGACACAAGCACTTTACAACATTGTTCCGCCAATAGCCTTTGCAATTGTTGTGCCACTGCTTTTTGATGCTTTTCACAAATCGGAACTGCTGGGTCTTTTATGTCAATTCGGCTGGCTGTAAGCCAATGATTTGGTTGGGAGCAATGTTCATGATTATGCTTCACCGAAGTGCAGTGCTTTGTAAAATTAATGTTGTGATATAATAAAACTTAAATTCTTTCTTGACCTGTCTATAGCTTTATAGTTTAGCTTGTGTTCTAGATAGCGTCGGACGCATTGTTTTATTGTTACAAATTAGCTATGCCAAAGTTACAATCTTTTTCGGGGACGCCCTAGGATGATTTGACTTTTGTATAGTCAAGAAGGAGACGATGATGTTGAATAAGGAACAATGGATCAAATTGATGGAAGCCACAGGGCTTGATGATGCTGCTATGAGAAAATTTCATCAGCAATTTGAAGCGATGTCAGGAAATGATCATCAAGAATTTCTGGAGATTCTTGGTATTAATAAAGAAGAAATTAGAAAAATCAGATCTTTTGCTGATTAGTCAGTTGTTTCAACATGAATCTGGATCGGGGCTGTGTGCCCCATCCTTTTTTCTTTAAAAAGTTCCGGGATTTCTATACAGAAATTAGCGAGGCTCCTCAAATGATTACAATTGGCAAGCTGGCCAAACAATTTGATTTATCCAGAACTACGCTTTTATATTATGATTCCATCAAATTACTCTGTCCATCTGCTCGCAACAGTGCAGGTTATCGAATATACGAAGAGAAGGATGTTGACCGCCTAAATCGTATCTGCCGATACAGAGAAGCTGGATTATCCCTTACAGATATTAGAAAACTACTGGATGATGTTGGTTCGGCATGTTATGCCACAACTCTTGAAAAACGTTTGAATGACCTTAACGAAGAAATTGGGGCTTTGCGTAAACAGCAACAATTGATAGTCAGGATTTTGAAAGAAGAAATAAACAGGGAAAGCGATCAGGCGATGAGTAAATCCCAGTGGATAGAATTGCTGCGCAACTCCGGACTTGATGAAAGTGGGATGCAACGCTGGCACGTAGAGTTTGAAAAGCTTTCCGGTAATTCACATCATGATTTTTTACGTTCTCTGGGACTTGAAGAGAAAGAAATCAAAAGAATAAGGAAACAATCTCAGGAATAGACGGGTGGCTGTGAGCCTTCAAATATCGACCCGATAAATCCATGTCCAAACCACAAACAGGAATCACAGCCTCCACATCTTCAATGGTGAGACTATGGAACCCTTATTGATACACGCATTTGAGCATCTGCCACCCGTCCGAATCCATAACGAGTGGTATGGGTCAAGCGAAAGCTTGCCCATGTTTTGTGGTTATGCCATTTTATATATTGTATTACCCAAACATGACACACGGGCATGTTTCGTTTTACTGTGCTTGTTCACGTGCAGCTCATTACAATGAGCACCTGGCGACTAAAAAAAGACAGGCAGACAAAGCTGCCCATCTTTTTATCCATCGCTATAGATGTTTTATGAAGGGTCAACCAGCTCAACCAGCGTGGCCACACCTACACCGGTTCCACCTTTGGGAAAATGTCCCTCGGCTCCGGTCTGGAAAGCCGGCCCGGCAATATCCAGATGAGCCCATTTTTGTTTTTTGTCCACAAACTCCTCGAGGAATAAGCCCGCAGTAATGGCTCCGCCCCAGCGACCACCAATGTTTTTCAAATCGGCAATGTCGGACTTGATGAGTTTTTTCATCTTCGGATTCAAAGGCAGGGGCCATGCATCTTCACCGGCTCTGTCAAAGGAATCCAGCATCTGATCCGAGAAGTTGTCTTTGGCAAACACGCCAACCGTGCCTTTGCCAAGAGCCACCACGCAGGCACCGGTAAGGGTTGCCAAGTCAACCAGCAATGAGGGCTTGAAGGTTTCGGCGTAGGTTAAAGCATCCGCCAGGGTCAGTCTTCCCTCAGCATCGGTATTTAAGACTTCAACCGTCTTGCCATTCATCGCGGTAAAGATATCGCCAACCCGGTAAGCTCCACCGCCAATCATATTCTCACAAGCTGCCACAATGGCAATCACCTTTTTCTTGACCCCCAAACGCGCCAGAGCAGTAATAGCACCGACTACCGCAGCAGAACCGGCCATATCGCACTTCATGGTTTCCATACCGGCAGAAGGTTTGAGGGAGTAACCACCGGAATCGTACATCAGACCTTTACCGACAAACACAATCGGGTCGCCCTTTGCGCCCTTGGGATCGTAGGTCATGGTAATTAGTTTTGGCGGATTAACACTGCCTCGGGCAACTGCCAAAAAGAGTCCCATCTTTTTCTTTTTAATCTGGGCCTCGTTTTCAACCTTGACCGCAAAGCCATATTGTTTACCAAGCTTTTGTGCTTCTTTGCCAAAATTCGCAGGGGTCATGCTTTCGGCGGGTTCGTTAACCAAAGTTCGACTAATGTTAACACCCTCACCAATTACTTCACCACGACTGACAATTTTCTTGCCAGTTGCCAGTGCAGGCGCATCACCCATGCCAATAAAGGTCAGTTTTTTTAATGCTGCCTTTTTGTTCTTTTCAGCAGTCTGCTTTTTATATTTGTCAAAGTTATAACTGCCGGAAACCGCACCAAGAGCAAATTTAGCCAGCATTATCTTGTCAAAACTATCTTCTCCAAAACGCATAGCCAGACTTACACTATTAACAGTTTTAAGGCTCAGTTTTCTGACGATTTGATGTCCGGCATCCCAGGCATCTTCTGCATTAAACTTAGCAGGCTTACCAGAGCCCCACAAAATAATGCGATCCATTCCGTCTGCAAGATAATTCTGCAGAACAAAGCTGGAGTTCTTTTTACCCTTGAACCCGGCTGCCTTGGCTCTTTTGACAAGCTGCTTTCCCAGTGTTTTGTCAAGTTCTAAAACTGAAACATCCTTGGCCCACTTTTCGTTCACTACGAGAACCAGCGCATCACCAACCACTTTATTAAGATCACCTTTTACATATGTCAGTTGCATTGTTTAGTCCCTTCTTTCAATTATTTCACTATGTTTATTTCTTTCACCATATACAAACATATACATTCATACAACACTTTTATTGATTTTCTCTTTTAAAGAGAGTAATTCTTAAAGATGCTTCACCACTTACCAGATACAAATAGTCAAAATTAACATCCTCCTTGGGCGAGTAAACAAAAACGGCCCGACCGCCGGAATCAGTTTTTATTTCGTTTTCCAGCAACTCACCGGAACTGGTTCTGGCAACGATTATTGCATCAGGCAAAATCTCTCCTTTGAAATTTGCCAGCTTAACAGCAATTGCCACTGAGTCAGAGCCATTCATTTCAATACTGTCGCCAGACAGGGAAACAATGCTTGCCGGGCAGTCTTCATCCTTGGCACTTATATCAGCTCTGAAATTTATGGCACAACTTTCACTTTGGCTCAAAACCGTATATCCTGTTTCGTCTGCCAATCTATCTTTTGGTGCAAACAAAAGGTTTTTAAGCTCTTGATCCATAGACAAACTAGAGAGTGGATCGCCCTTGATTATTTCAGCTAAATCGTACAACTGAAGAGGCTGGGCCGTGATCTGCTGATCAATACGTTGCAAGATAAGATTGGCAATTAAAGTGTTGCCTGTTTTGCTGAAGGTCTTTTTATCCAGCGAAAAGAGTCCCTCCATAAAATCGAAGCCAAGCAGATACTGCTCATCATCAGCACCCGAAAAGAATAGATTGATCTCGCCGTTTGCACCTTCTTCAAGCAGAATGTTCTTTCCGAAAAGATTCACCGAAAATCTGGCAGACAAAATATCGTTGAAAAAGCTGTATTGATCAACCACAAAAACCCTTGGATGGTCTTTAAAGTTGTAGTTGATTTCTTTTGCTAATTCCGAAAGTGCATTGTTGATCCAGATTGTCTGGTATCTTTTCTGGCTGTCATATTTTTCACCGGGATACATCGAAGGGGGCGGATAATTAAGAATCACCACGTATGGAAAAACAGGCTGACGATAGAGATAGGATAAAAATGAATTCATCGAGAATTTCACCTGACCCACAAACTCCTCCGGGCTGTCATACTTGAAATTGAAAGCACTCTCTAAAAGCTGGTGACTTACTAGTAAAAAAGATGGCGTAGCATTTAGCAAATCAAAAGCGGGAGCCACTTCAGTCTCCAGCTGGTTTCTGTCTCTGATCAAATTGCGATAAACTTTTTCCCGCTCGGAAATATTATCCGCGGCAAGCAACTGCTGAGCATCGCCACCAGAGGGGATGGAAACATTCTGCACCTCGATTTTATCATCAAGTCGCATGGATCGTAACAAGTCAAAATCTGTCGCGTATTTCAATATCTCGGCTGCTTCATTCTCTTCATCGTAGCTGCCGTCCTGTGGATTAAGATCGTCTATACCAAGATATTTTGTTACTCCGTCAGACTTCACCAGTGGCTGCGGAAAATATGCGCCAAGTTTTTTGGCCACCAGACTGGCCGGGGAATCAAGCTGGGCATTCCAGATTAATGAACGGTTTTGTTCACCTGCAAAAAATCCACCGCCTATGGCCCAGAAATTTTTAAAAGCAAGATCGACTGCCGGCAGATATTCAAGCGCACCATATTCGTGCTGCTCCTGATCATTGGTCTTGACACTGATCACGGCCTTGCCCGGAAGGGCTGATCCCTGCACAAAGCATTTTAACGAGTTTGAGGATAAAGCCTCTGTGAAAAGACAGTTTTGATTGCTTACAAACACCTCAATCGCTGAAGAGTCTGAGAGATCCAGCATTAAATTTTCGATGACAATCCACTGATGCCCGTATTGCGATATTTTATCTGGGTTTACCATTAGTGGTTTTTGAGGGTTGCCAATAATGCCCTGATCTCTGTAATTATCCCCATTACAGGCATAGAAGCCCGTTAATGATAAAGCAAGGGCGATAATAAAGGCTTGACCAAACTTGCAAATTTTCATTGCCGGTTTATAACCTCCCCCACAGATACGGATCAGTTGAATCCTGCACCATATCGGTGGCCTGAACCTTTTCAAGGTTCACATCATTGCAGCTTCTTCTCAACTTCAGCCATCTTCGCTACAATAGTCGCGTCATTCGGTGCCATACTCAAAGCAAGAGACAGGTTTATTTTGGCGGCGGAATAGTTTCCTTCGCCAATGGACGAAACAGCCAGATTATAAAACTTTCTGGCTTGTGGATTAGTGATTGAGGCATCCACCCTTTTAGGACCTTCGTTTTCACGGCTCTTGGTCAGCAGGCGCAGACCTTCATCCTTTGCCAGTATCTCATCATATGCTTTGCGTTTTTCAGGTTTCAGGATAACCTGATATGCTTCACTCATACATTTGAAAATCTTGGCAACTTTTTTACTCAGTTGAGCATTGCCCACAATGGCATAGCGATCCGGGTGGTAATCCTTGCTCAATTTGAAAAACGATTTTCGTATCACACCGGCATTGGTCGCGGGTAAAACCCCCAGCAAGGCATAGTAGTCAGTTTTATCGAGCTGCTGGTAGAGCGAGGCAATTTCGATCAGCTTCTCTTCACCTATTGCAGCAATATTCTCGGCACTGATACCGGCAAATTCTTTTGAAAGATCCAGCTTTAAAGTTTCAACCAACGGTCTTTTGAAAGTAATTTTGGCTGGCTTTTTGAAAGCTTGGTTTTTAAGAGCATCAGGTGCCTTGACCGTCGTTTTTGCTGCCTGTTCCTTTTTACCGTTGCGCTGTGCAATCAACTGTTGCACCAGAGTCTTAATCTTCTGTCTCAGCTTATCCGGTTTATAGGGAAGTTGAATCAGATCATCCGCCCCCAGCTTGCGGGCCGTATCAGCCCCCAGTATTTCATCGTTTAAATCCTTGCCGGCCAGCAGTATCTTCGCACTGCTTCCACTCTTTAGTTGTCTGATCTGTTTTACCAGAGCAATTCCCTGGCCATCTTCCAGATCCGCCACAATCAGAACCAGCAGTGGTTTGTCTCTGAGAAAAAACTCCAACCCTTCTTTCAATGTATCGGCAGAAGAAATCTTAAAAGAGCGCTGCAGCATCTTCTGATAGATCTGTTTTCTTTTTTCGTCAGAATCAACAATCAGTGTTGGAAGCATAAGTATATCTTTTTAAATTACGGTTTACATAACATCGGGAGCGTTCGAGTCGTCTGAGCCTTCAGCCAACTGTTCAGCAGTCATCGAACTACCATGATTGATACCGTACAAATCAATTTCGGCACTGGTTTCATGTCCAGTCAAAGCATCTCTTGCACTAACCTGAACAATACCATTGGTATCAATCTCGAAAGTAACTTCAATCTGGGCCTCTCCTCTCAAGGCCCGCTCATCAAGCTCTGTCAATTCCAGCATTCCAATAAGATCGTTATCACGCTCTTTATCGCTTTCACCCTGATAAATCCTGATGCGTACCTCTTTCTGGTAATCTCTGGAGGTGGTAAAGAGTCTGGTTTTTTCAACAGGAATCGGTGTATTGCGCTCTATTATGCGCTCAACCCGACCACCAATGGTGGCAACGTTGAGTGACAAAGAAGTAACATCAAGCAAAACCGCATCCTTGGTGGCACTTCCGGCACTGGTGGCACCAGCTAAAATAGAACCCTGAATAGCGGCACCTAAAGCAACCACTTCATCAGGATTGACACCCCAGAACGGTTTTCTGCCAAAATATTCTTCAACCATGTTTCTTAAAAGCGGAATATGTGTTGTTCCGCCAACCAGCACCACGCTTTCAACTTCGGAAACATGGGTGCGGGCAACCTTCATCGCCTCGTCGCAGATGACAAAACTTTTCTGGATGGTATCCTGTACAATGTTGTTGAAGTTATCACGAGTCAGAGAGACATTGAGATCGACCACACCTTCTTCGGTGGTAATCAAAGACGGAATCTGAATTAAAGCCTGATCTTCGGAAGAAAGTCTGCGTTTGGCCTTTTCCGCCTCGTATCTGACACGCAAAAGAGCAACCGGGTCGCTTCTTAAATCAACATTGTAATTTTTCCAGTAGGAGTTAACGATCATTTTGACAATCAGGTTGTCAATATCATCACCGCCAAGAAAGGTATCGCCGGCGGTTGAGACAACCTCGAAAATGTCGTCACTTATCTGTAAAATGGTGACATCAAAGGTACCGCCACCAAAATCGTAAACGGCTATTCTCTGATCGAAAGATTGACCGAAGCCATAGGCCAAAGCTGCTGCGGTGGGTTCGTTGATCACCTTCAAGACATCCAGACCGGCGGCTTCACCGGCCAGCTTGGTCGCATTTCTCTGACCATCGTTAAAATTGGCAGGAACGGTTATTACCGCCTTGGAGACTGATTCACCAAGATAATCCTCGGCAATCTTTTTCATTTTCATCAAAACCAGCGCGGCAATGTCGGTCATGGAATAGTTTTCACCAAACAGTTCCACCAGTACGCTGGAATTCGGTCCTTCAATGATATTGTAAGGTGCCAGCTCCCTAAAGGTTTGTACCTCTGAAGACGAAAACGGGCGACCAATCATACGCTTGGCGGAGTAGACGGTATTCTGCGGGTTATATACCATTTGTTCCTTGGCTTGATGTCCCACAACTCTGCGACCATCCGGGAAAAACGAAACAATAGATGGTTGTGTTCTTTTTCCCTCACTATCAGGAATAACGATTGCATTGTCACCTTCAACAACCGCCACGCAGGAATTGGATGTCCCCAGATCAATACCGATAACTCTGTCCATACCCATTTTCTCCAGATATTTTACTACTGTAAAAAATTTCCTCTGTATATTACAAGGCGGGCATTTTACTGCCCGCCTTGCAGCAACAGCAGATAATTACAAAGTCATGCTAGACTTCAAGAATCTCAGCTTCCTTGTGTGAAAGCACGTCATCAATTTTTTTGATGTAGCTATTGGTGATATCCTGAGTTTTATCAAATGCACGATGCATATCATCTTCAGTGATATCTTTTCCTTTTTCCGCCTTTTTCAATTTTTCATTGAAATCACGGCGAATATTTCTCACTGCCACTTTGCTGTCTTCAGCCATTTTCTTGACTTGGCGAACCAGCTCTTTTCTGCGCTCTTCGTTCAGGGCAGGAATAGGAAGGCGAATAACATTGCCGTCGGAAACAGGATTAAGTCCCAGATCCGCAGCTGCAATGGCTTTTTCCACTTCCTGAATAATGCTTTTTTCCCAGGGTTGAACCACGATCAGGCGTGCATCAGGTACGCTCACAGAGGCAACCTGAGTGAGAGGTGTGGGTACGTTGTAGTAATCCACTCTGATGGTATCCAGCAATGAAGTCGAGGCACGTCCTGTTCTTACACGGGCAATCTCTTTTCTGAAAACAGTCAATGATTTCTCAACGGCTTCTTCCATGTCCATATAAAGTTCATCCAACATAACTTTTCCTTTCTTCATGAGTTATGATAAATGTTCACATTTTCTTATGACTGGAACATTATCTCACAGACTCTTTAACTGTCAAGTTATCCCTGTCAAAGCTGATGAAGCTACCAAATATCAGTAAGTATCATCCAACTCAGACAGGATTGTAAAAATGTTGCTTCAGACTCTCAATCAGATCCACTGGTACATGAGAGTATATTGTCCCAATTAAATTAAATTACTTCGTTTCAGTCTTTTTCTCAGGCAAGGCAAAATTATACAGCATTTCATATTTGCCGTCTTCAACCGGAAAATCGTATCTGCTTTCTATAAATTTTGCCTGCAACTTCTTCTCGATATCTGCACATGCAAGCGAGTCACAAAAAACTCTCAATTCTCTCAATGTTGCTACAGAACCCATAGCCTTGAACTGTAGATATACTGCCAAAATTTTTGGCGAGTCGGCCTTTTTTTTCAGAGCTGCCGACAATATTTTTTCAACATCTGGCTGTATAACTTTTACAGTCTTGGCCAAGGCTCTTTTTACTGGCCCCTTGGTAATATTGTTGAGCCATCTTTTATCAGATTTTTTTGGTGGAAGGTTTTTTTTCTGAACCGCAACTTTATTGTTTGTCTGGGCAACTTTTTCCTTAACCTGCTGCTGCTTGGCTGCACTTTCATCTTCCCAGGGCAGACGACCAAGGCTGGCTTTCCCGTTCTGATCAAGATTAATGAAATACCCTATTCCAACACCAACAGAAGCTCCAACAACAAACAAAAGCACTATCATCCATAATGGTATGGGGAACATCTTTCCGGATCCCATAAATCCTCCTGCAAAAAATAATCAGCCGCAAAAACAAATATCAGTTGCCGGTAAGTCTCATACCGGATCTGGTCATCTCAAAATAAAATCCAAAGGGAAACTTGATCTTGCCATCTTTCTCGGTAATTCCACCGGGCGGATTCGGAAACGGAGCCGACCTTTTAATTGAAGCCAGCGCTTCCTGATCCAGAAAATCTACACCACTGGAACGCTTGATACTTACATTTTCAAGCGAACCATCTTTGGTTAACACTATATATACTACCGTATATCGGTTCTTATAGCCATAAATTGCGTAACTTGGGTCATATCTTCTTTGTACCTTGACCGGATCCCAGCGTGAGGCAACCTTTCGTTTGATGCGATTATAATAGGTCGCATACTTGAAAGCCCTTGTATTCAGCCATGTTTCCTCGCCTTCTTCCACATCCGGAAGATAGTCGCTCATGGGGGCTCCGCCGGTATCCATACTGGATAGAGATGGCAAAAGATTTTGCGGAATGCTGTTTGGTCTGGCAGAAGATCGTTTTCCCTGCTGCCCTTTTCGCGACTTGTCGAACTGCAAAGCCAGCTTGTCGGCATCACCCTGTTTCGGGGCCTTCTGACCTTTGCGACTTTTGAGCTTCGATCTTTTTCCAAGTAAATCTTGCTCCAGTTGCAAGGGCATCTTCAGTTTGGGCAAAAGAACAAGGTTGCGACCAATCTGCTTTTCCGAATCATCAGATTTCTTCTGCATATTCAGCGCTATGCTTTTTTTACTCTGATTAAACTTCTTGGTTTTCCTTAGCTTTCCGGCCTTGCTTCTCTTTGGTGCAACTTTCTCGGTCGCCTTGCGATGTTTGGATTTGCTCTGCTTTTTGACCTTGGAATCATATTGGCTGACCAGCTTGGCCTCGTCCGGAACCTCTTCCTTCTCTGGCATGGCAATGTCAACAATCTGACCCTCAGGCTTTATTATTTTTTTCTTTTTCTTTTCTTTTTTAACAAGACGCTTGGCAGATTTAGTGTTCTTTTTGCTTTTGGATTTGATGCTCTTGTTTTCCATCCACTTTTTAGAACTGTAACTTCTCATCTCCACCGATTGCTTGAGATCGTCGGTTTCCCGCTCGGGCCAGATGTGATAGATTTGCGGAACCAGCAGCATAAGAATCAGCACAGAGGCCAGCACAAAGGGCGTCAGCCTCCTTATGTGTCCGTATTCCCTCTGTCTTCTCCATTCATCCTTCAGCATATATCCCAAACCATAATCGACAGTATCACTACAATCTTATCTCATTGAGCATCATTTTACCACAATTAACCCTTTTAGACTCAACTATATAGAACCAAAGCAGATGCCTCAATATTCCTTCAAAACAGCTATTTTGAAAAAACAACTGTACATTAAGGATAGACAGCCAAGTCCCCGGTTTGTTTCATTAAAAGAATTAAAAACTGATGTTATTTGGAATACTTAAAATTTGGCTGGAAAACAGATCCCTTTTCACCATTGCTCAACGGCAATCTCACTCTTTTCGGTTTCGAAGCTCCGCGAATCTCATGCGGGCAATCTCCGACCAGGTGCCATTTGGATAACGCTCCAGGTAATCCATGAAAACTTTCTTGGCTTTTTCGTATTCCTGCAGGTTGTAATGACATTCTCCCAGCATAAATCTGGCTTTTTCCGAGAGTGCTCCGGGGTTGTTACCAATAAAGTTTTCAAGATTTGCAATGGCCCTTACGGTGCGACCACCTATCATCTGCTTTTGGACCGTTTGAAAAAGTTCAGAAACAGCATGTTGTTCGTTTGGACTAAGTTCATCCAGGGCTACCTGCCAGGAAGTTTTCAAGACCTCCATCTCGTCCGGCTTGGACTCTATTTGGACGGGCTCGGATGGTTCCACTTTTGTGGCAATGGTTTTTATTGCTTTAACAGGTGCCTTTGTTTTTGGAAGCAGTGCTTTTCTTTCTTCTGCCAAAAACAGCTCCAGTATCTGTTCAGCCTGCGCAATGTGTTCGCTTCTTTTTTCCGCTCTGGAAATCACGACCGGCTCTTGCTTGTCGCTCCAGCTCGCCTTAAGACCTGACTTAACATTGCTGCTTTTATGACCGGATCGCTCGATTAAAACCTCTCCCTGCTCCACTTCGACACGAATCTGTCCCGTGTTTTCTGCCGTAACAGCAAATTTGGTGCCGATATCGTGCAGTCTGGTTTTTTCGGATAGCAGAATGAACTTTTTATCAGGATTGTGAGTAATATCAACAACTACGGTACCCGAGACGAGATAGGGCATTACGCTGTTATGGTATTCGTGAAAGCGCAGACTGGTATTTTCAAGCATCGAAATCTTTACATTTTCATCAAAGGCAAAATGCAGAAAATCATCCTCACCGGTTTTAAGAACAGCGCCAGCTTTGATTGTTCTTAAACTGCTGACCTGCTTTGCTAATTCGGGGTTACCTTTCGAACGTTCAAGCTTGAAAGCTTTACTGATTCCAGTTGCTTTTGCAGATCCGGTATCAAATTCAACCTTTTCTGGCAGCTTGACCGTGTATGAGGGATTTGGTTGTTGTACCTGTAAAGCATTTTTTTCTTCGATCCGCGGTTCAGCGAGAATGTATAGGCTGGCAAAAACAATCAGCGCAAGAGAGAATGTCGCAGCCAAAACGGGCTTAAAGTTGAATGTAAACCAGGATTCGCTAACCTGATCCTTATCCTTCAGCGACTGCATTACCTTACGCTCGATTTTGTTCCATCCGGCATCATCCGGTGCGCTTATTTCTTCAAGTGTATCAATAGCTTCGATGATTTCTAACTCGGCCTTTAACATTGCCGATTTGTTCAATTCGGCTTTTAGGACAAGGCTGTCTTTCTCGGATAACTCTCCGCGTTTGTATTGCAATAGGGTTGTGCTGTCCATGTTGTTTTTCATACTCTTTAAGCCTGTCCTACTTGTCATCTTCCGATTCACCACCGGATGTTTCCTGCGAAACAAATACCGCCTGTTGCCGTATCAATCTGTTAAACTCTTTTCGAGCGTAAAACAGCCTGGATTTTATGGTAAATTTGGAACAATCCAGCATTTCGGCAATTTCCTGTGGTGTATAACCTTCTACCTCGTGCAGCATGAAAACAATCCGTTTTTTGGCCGGTAATTGCTGGATAATTTCCTGAAGCTGTCTTGCTCTTTCCATCTGCCTAACTGCTTTTTCAGGATCAGCCTCATTGCTGACAAGCTCATTGGCAAACAGATTAACATCAACCGGGGGCAGATTTTTTTTGCGCTTTCTGATCTGCTGATAGGCCACGTTTACCACCACCCGATAGAGCCAGGTGGAAAACTGACTTTTGCCCTGAAAGTTCTTGATAGATCTGAAAACTTCCATCAAAGCGGTCTGGATGATGTCATCCATTTCACCATCGGCCCCGATACTTCTGAGAATGATATGATGAACATCCGAGCGAATCAGCCGGAACAATTCATTGTAGGCAGCCTCTTCGCCTGCTTTGCAACGTTTGACAATCAAGTCCAGCTTTTCTCTGCTCTTGCTCAAAAAGAATCTCCAGTGAGGTAATAGTCAGCCAGAATGTTAACATAGCAACGGGATTATCACAAGCCGAGTAAAAGGTTATAAAGTTTTTAAAGACCCGCATCACAATATATGTTGGTTGTCTTATATAAAAAGATTAAATTTTCATGATAAATGTATCTGAAACAATGCAGGACAGGAAAAAGGGCCAAAAGGGAAAGAGTCAGGCAGGAAGTTTCTGTATTATGCTGGCAGTTTTCTTAATGCTTCCTGGGCTGTATACGATGGAAATACAGACAAAGCAGATCAAACCTTAGATTCGAAAATTTTTGATCGAAAACTCTGATTTCTGACAAGAATGTGTGGCATGGACTAACCCCAGGTTGCCCATGTAAGTTTGCTGACAAAGTGGTATTGCTTGAAAAAATCAACCCTCAACATCCGTCATACCTGCGAAAGCAGGTATCCCGAATTTGGAATCAATGGCATTGGCTTGTCAGAATTTTTTATTTTATTGTTCATGAAATTTAATTCTTAATTATTTCAACGACATAGCCCTGTGGATTCCCGCTTTCGCGGGAATGACGAAAAAACCATATTGCATATATTATAAGTCATGCAAAAATTTCGTACAGCAGTGATTTTTGAATAATATGAAGAGATTTGACTTACTCAACAGTCTGGCATAGGCGAACAATAGGTTGCCCATGTGTTGTACCCACAAAAACCCTTAATAAGGAATGTAAGTCAAGTCAAGTCCTGCCGGGTAGGCGTAGGAAACATATTCGTCATAGCCATAAACCAGCAGACCCAAACGGCTGTTGGCGGTTATCTTATGGGTTCCGGCACCAATTTTCATCTCCATTACATAGGCATCGAAATTTCCGTCACCTAAGCGGGTGAAGCTGTTTTGAATGGTACTGCCGTCAAGGCTGATGCTGATGTTGGGGTCGGTGGCCATCATGGTTATCCAGCTTGTGTGATAGGTTTCCGGTACCAGAAAGATGTAATCTTTTCTGAACTGTTCCACCGGTGGTACCAGCACAAAAGCAGGATCGCCCTCACTGACCCAACTGCTTGCATGACCCTGACCAACCATGAACTGACCCACCATCACCGGATGTCCGGGATTGGTCAGAAGCAGAAAATCATCAAAGGTTTCAAGGACACAGGACTCGCCACGATTTAAAATTTTGTTGCAGGGTTGATTATGATTGGGAGCCGCCTGATTAAGCACGTCGGGCATGGTGGTAAGCTCGGTGCCGTCTTCCTTGGCCAGAATCTTGACATAGTTCGGATGCCTGCTGCTCGGCAGATGCATGCGACTGATAATATACTGGGTAGTCCATGTTTTGGTTGGGAAAAGCTGCTGTTCCAGATGATCGCCGGCCCAGCTATAGTGAGGCACAAATGCCTGATAATTTCCGGCATAAACCACCACACCTTTGCTGGAGGTAATTTCTGTTCCGCTCAACTCCGGGCCCAAACAATATTCGATCCAGTCCCATCTGCCATCTTCGATATTGCCGTCGTATTTGCAGGTGGCTTCATCCTTGAAGGAAAACTCTTCCGCGCTGGCAAACTGCAAAACCTCACCAGCATTCATGGTGGTGGTGAATGTCTCGCCTGTATTCAGGGCATTGATGGTATTTTCGCCGTAATCATTACTGGCACGCAAGGGAGCCGAGGCTTTGACAGTAACCGAGGTATTGTCCTTGCTGGCTACAATCGCAAAATAGGAAGGCTGAGTCAGCTCTTTTTCGACCGGATTGCTTTGTCCGTCTTCACCGAGATAGTCGCCCGTGCTCATGGCCGAGCGATAATTCATCACCAGATATTCATTTCCTAAAGCGTGAGTGGGAAGTAACAACGAGGCATCGTTAGTGTTGGCGTACTTCTTGGTTTTGACATTGATTGAGGCAGTAATAGGATTGAATTGGTAGACCGTAACAGGAATGGAGCTGGTCAATTTAAAGCTGTTCATGGCCTTGAAGGTACAGGCCGCAGTGCCGACGTTATTTTTGTCGGAACAGATTATGCGCTTGTAGGGCAGCCTGATGGTCGCATCATCCAGCGGTTGAACAGTAACCGATCTGCTGCTGTTGTCGCCCATGAATTCGACCGTGACATTGGCGCTTAAGCTGGAGTTGGTGTTGGAAACCACCACCGCAAACTCGGACTCATCGCCAAGGGTGAAATAAACGTCCACCGGATTCGGTAGCACCACCGGCCAGTATTCACAACCCATGTAAGAATCGCTTAAGGCTGCGATATCACAAAGGTTTGCACAGATGCCCTTGAAACATTTCTGTCCGTTGGTATCTTCGCAAAAAATGGTTTCGTCCAGAAATCCGGTGCCTTCGGCATTACAACGGTGAATTATTCTCGAATCGCTTTCGTCGCAAACGGTGGAATCGGGCTCGCAGACCTTGTTTTCAGCCACGCAACCGGAAGCAGATTCCATGCAAACCGTGTTTTCCGGGCAAGATTCCGCCGACATATATCCGTTGCCTTCGGGGTTGCACCATTGAATATTTCCTGAAATTGTGCAGCGGAAATCCACTCCGGGATTACAGTTTCCCTCGACACATTCGCCCATCTGACAGATGTGATTGACTGGACATGAGACAGGTTCACCAAACGCAGTTCCCGTGGAATTACAAGCCTTTAGACTTGTTTCAGATACACATTGCATATCCATTCCCGGCTTGCAGATGATCAGATTATTGTCAATGCACTGCCCGGCGTAACAGGTTTGACTGCTCTCGCAATTACTGGCGTTTTCCCAGCCTGTACCATTGGCATTACAAGTTTCAACCGTGCTTTTGTCCTTGCAACGGGTCTCGCTTTGGGGTTCGCAAACCTGAGAGTCGGCAGGGATACATTCTTTTTCGGAACAGACATAACCGACATCACAAAGCTCTTCTTCCCAGCCGGAACCTAAAGTATTGCAGGTTAAAAGTGTGCTAATGCCCTCGCAAAGTTTTTCACCAGGCTCGCAATCGCTGTTATTTGGATCGTTGACGCATTGATTATTTCGGCAAATTCTTCCAGTAACACAATCCTGCGGATCGTTCCACAAACCTTCGCTGCTGCATGTCTGAATCTTATCACCCACGCAAATAGCTGTATTTGCTTGACATAATCCACCATCACCATCGGTCGTGCCTTCAGCTTTACAGGTTCCAGCTTCACAAATATAATCCGCCGGACAGGCCAGACTGTCGCCCCACTGACCGGAAGAGTCGCAAACCCGGTAGCTGAATCCATCGGCACATTCCGTTTCAAAGGCTGTACAAGCGGAA
>Ga0070728_10002123_pt1 | contig 25854 bp, 23 predicted proteins | sample tdDd471_FD_66723 | JGI IMG/M metagenome (GOLD analysis project Ga0070728, IMG submission 66723) | Marine sediment microbial communities from the Atlantic coast under amendment with organic carbon and nitrate - tdDd47.1 | ecosystem: Environmental > Aquatic > Marine > Coastal > Sediment | place...
CCATCGTTCATCCGCTATCGCCGCTGGCTGGACATCCAGGTCGACAGTCCCGCGATCATGCGTGCGTTCGATCTGCGGCCGGTTCATCACAAGGTCGATCACTGGACCCTGTTCACCAATCCGACCTTTGCCGCGTTCGCGTGCATGCTGTTACGGCAGGAGGACCCGTTGCGGCATTTCGATCTTGTCTTCCGTCATGGGCTGGACCACAGCGAACACAGACAGGGGACTGCAACGGTCGCGCGCCGCGCCTGACGGTCGCTGCCGTTCGCAGGTTGACTGGTCGCACACCGCTGGTGGTTGAAGCCCCGCCCGGCCGTGGCATTCGCACCGCACAGCCACACATGGTCCGACCCCGGTCTTGCGGCGACATCCGTGTCCTGGTCGGCTTTTCCTTTGTCGGACGAGCACGTCAGGTCTGTGCCGATTGCTGTCGTTGACGCTCGATTGGAGCAATAAGCAATATATGAACACAGTCAATTTCAATATAGATTGCCCATTGTTTATGGAGTTATTCAATTCTGTGGTGATGCAGGTTTCGAAATCAAGCCACGGTATCTATATTTCGTATAATATATGCGAAATAAATTCAAGATCATGAATTAATATTAATGCATGATTTCTATAATTTTACTTATAATTGATTTCAAATTCGCCATTTCAGGACTTTGTGAGCCACGATATAAATCAGAATAATAAAAATGGTGGATTTTGATATATGATTCAAAACCACGACCAGCTCCGTTTCAGCTTTCACGGCTTGAAGAAAAATCAATGGGAGCCAGAAGATCACCGTGGGGAAATTTTTCCCCAATACTACTACCAATCGTGTGACAAGGCCATAAAACGCACCAAAAAATCCCATGAAAATAATGCCATATGAGCCAAAATTGACCCATGACTCACCTAATACACTGATGCCGAATGAGGTGTTATTTGAGACAGAGAGTCCGGTATATTTTTTGAAAGAGGCTGAAACCTCGACTGCACGCTTCTCGACAAGGAATCTTGGCAAAATGCTTTCTTCCAGCGCGGATATAAAGGTTGCTCCTTCCTCATGCTCCTGTACTGCGGGCATATAATTCATGATTGCGCTGATGATCCAGCCTTGATTAAGGCGGGCATTGAGCATGCCCAGGGTGTCGTTTGTTGAAGAAAATTGCGATGTCTCGAACAAATAATTCTCATACATCGTGTCGATCAATGTGCTGATATTTGCGTTTTCGGGGTTCTGGAAAATTCGCAGGCGATATTCAGCCTTGGAAGCCTGAAGTTGTACAGAAAGAAGTATAAACCCGAAAAAAACAAGAATTTTTGTTAAAAATCGAAGTCGAAATTCGGCGCAAATATATGAAGCTATTAATGTTGACCATAGAAGAAGGGCGTGAAAGAGGCTATTTTCAATAGAATTAAGGATCAATACTAAAAAAGCCATCGCCAAACAAAGCCAGCGATATCGCATTCTTAACACAATCATGTAAATGGATGCGATAAAAGTAAACTGAGTCATCAGGAAAACGGCAAAATTCAGCGAATTGGGAACATATCCCGATAGAAATTCGGAAAAAATTCCAACAGAGAACAAGACGTATATACTTTGTGCCGTCAAGTTACTCTGTTGCAGTACAATTTCACGCAATCTGTTGATATGTATCGCAGGTGAAAAATAACGTAAAAAGAATATCATGGCAAATAGGGATGGAACTACAAAGTCAAAATATCGATCCTCCGGGACATACATTCTGTATTTCGCTGTCACCGCTTCATGATAATAGGCGAAATAGGGGCCAACTACCCATTGCGCAGCCGCGATCATGGAGACGGTAGGTGCTATGGTGATTTCCACGCCTGTTGCGTTAACAAACCATATTAGTGAATACGCAAAAAGTCCCAAGCCTATGGCTGGCATCAAATCGACGCCCCACAGGATTGCGGCACCCATCGCGCCAACGCCCAGAGCGAACTCAAAATAAACATTTGCTGGACGTGAGTGGATGTTGTTGAGTGCTATAATCTGTCTGATTGCTGCAGTCATAATATCGCTTTTTGATAAGCTACTGGGATAGCAGTCCGTAATCGCGAAATCTGTCATCCTTTTGGGGGAATGCCCAGCCTGGATGGCGCGGCGGACTCTGCCGCCAGGGTTGGCGTTGGTCAATGTGCAATTTTTCCAGCGGCGCAACGGGCAGGCAGGTTATCGGGCGCCGAAAAAGGGCGGAACGTCGTCCGGTCCGGGATTCCTGCGGTCACGCGTGTTGACTATCCGGCCCGCATCCAGACCGTGAACCATGAGCAGCACGCCCCTATCAGCCGCTTTGGGGGACTGACGGGCTGTCCCATCGCCGTCAACACCAGCTTCAATGTGCGCGGGGAGCCTGTCGTCCGTACGCCCCGGGATGCTTTCCTCTGTTTCATGGGGGCGGAGCTGGATGTTCGGGTCTGCGGCGATGCGGTGCTGCGCAAGGACCGGCAGCCTGCCCACCTGAAACAGACCTGCGAGGACAAGAACGAACGTGATTGATCGGGCCTGTCGGGAAATCGCGCAAGGCGTGTTGACCGAATTCGCTTGCTATTGGTCGCGGAAAATGTTCGTTGTCGTTTATCGCGTGTAACTCGCGTGACGATCCGGGTGGCCGATCAAGATGCGCCACCGCCAATACAATAGCTGTCATCCCCCGCCTTCTGGCTTGGTCGTGACCGCGACCGATGGAAGACGCTAGTTGAAAAACGATACCTTTGAAGGCCTTGCCGGGCCGGACCTCGCGACAAAGACCGCTGAGAGCAAAGACAGGCAAACAGTCCAACACAACGTGAATTTCGCGCAGACCGCCGTCGTGGCAGGTCGCGATATCTGACCGAACGATCGCGTCAGCGGAATTCCCACGAGTCACCCATACCAACCAACACCATGCAGAAGGAATAAGCATCATGGCTACAGGTACAGTGAAATGGTTCAACGGCACCAAGGGTTACGGCTTCATCGCACCCGATGAGGGCGGAAACGACGTGTTCGTTCACATCAGCGCCGTCGAGCGTGCGGGCATGAATGGCCTGAACGAAGGCGACAAGATCAGCTACGAGATCGAAGTCGACCGCAACCGCGGCAAGTCTTCCGCAGTGAACCTGCAGGCCGAGTAATCATCTGATCTGACCCGATCACCGTGGTGGTCGGGTCAATCGAATGATGACCTCTGGTCAGGAATTGGCGTCAGCCTGCATGTCAGGCTGGCGCCTTTTTTGTTGTTGCCTCTATTATTCGGTCGGCTGTTCATTGGGTCATGGACCGGAAGAGGACCAGCCGCATCAGCAAATGGGGCCGGAATGGTAGCGGAACGTCCAGCGAGCAGTGTGACCGGCAAGCCGGAGAAGCGCGTCCGGCGCAATCCCGGGGAAACCCGTCGCCGCATTCTGGATGCCGCGACCGTCGAATTCTCAGCTGTCGGCTTCGAGGGCGGGCGGATCGGGAGCATCGCGCGCCGCGCCCGTGCCAATGCGCGCATGATCTATCACTATTTCGGCGACAAGGCCGGGCTCTATGTCGCCGTTCTTGAGCAGGCCCTGGGCGATCTGCGGGAAGCGGAGCTTCAACTGGCGGTCGACAGCTTCGGCCCGCGGGAGGCGCTGCTGCAGTTGTTCGATTTCATTTCCGGGCATTTCGACCGCCATCCGGAGCTTGTGAAGCTGCTGTCCGGCGAGAACCTGCTTGATGCCGTCCACCTGCGCCGGTCGGAGGCGACGCCGGTGATCTCTTCGCCCTTGCTGGGACTCGTGACGCAACTGGTGCATCGCGGCGCGTCGGACCGGAGCCTGCGCCGCGACATGGACCCGCTGCACCTCTATGTCACCATGGTCGCACTCAGCTATTTCCATCTCTCCAACGCGGCCACGCTGTCGGTGATCTTCGGCACGGATCTGCGCGACGAGACCTGGCGTGAAAGCCACCGCGCCATGGCCCGCCAGATGCTGGATACTTATCTGTCGCCCACTGCCTGATTCATGTGCAGTTGGTCCAGTCCTGTCTGAATTTCGGGCAGAATGCAGTCGTTGACGGTACGCGCCTGTCGGAAAGAATCACACAAGCATCTGAAATCAAAAGGAGAAGGAGAAAGATCCGGATCTGGCACGCTTCCTGAAATATTTGTAAATGAATGTTTACTTAGGCTCCGCCCGGATGATGATCATCCTGGCCGGGCAAGAGCAGGAGGCTGGAATGAAGAAATGGTTGGGACTGGCCATCGCCGGTGTGATGGGCGCGACGGCGACCGCGGGAGCGGCCGAGGAAAAGGTCGGCTTCATCTATGTCGGCCCGGCAGCCGACTACGGCTACAACATGTCCATGGATCTGGGGCGTGAGCATGTCGAGAAGTCGATCGGGGGCGTCAGCACCACGACCTTCGAGGCGATACCGGAGTCCGCCGAGGTGGAGCGGGTGATGGAGCGGCTGATCAGCACCGACCACAACATCATCTTCGCCACCAGCTACGGCTATCTGGATCATGCCATCAAGCTGGGCAAGAAATATCCGGAAGTCTCGTTCCTGCATGCCGGCGGCCTGAAGACGTCCGGCAATGTCGGGACCTACTGGGCCGATTCGGATGACGGCATGTATCTGGCCGGGGTGGTCGCGGGCTCCGTGACGAAGACCAACAAGCTGGGTTTTGTCGGGGCCTTCCAGATTCCGCAGCTCTTCCGCTCCATCAACGCCTTCACCCTCGGCGCGCAGTCGGTCAATCCGGACGTGACCACGACGGTCGTCTGGACCGGTGGCTGGTGGGAGCCGCAGAAGGAGGCCGAGTCGGTCAATGCCTTCGCTGATCAGGGCATCGACGTGATCGCCGAACAGGTGGACTCGCCCATCACCATCGCCCAGACCGCCGAGAAGCGGAATGTCTTCATCATCGGCAAGGACGTGGACATCTCCGACCGGGCACCGAATGCCTGGCTGACCGGTGTTTCATGGAACTGGGGACCGATGATGGTCGACCTGGTGAAGGAGATCCAGGCGGGAACCTGGAAGCCGGGCCATGTGCGCGGTGATCTGGCCAGCGGTCATGCGGTGCTGGACCCCTTCGGGAAGAACGTGCCGGAAGCCGTGCGTAGCAAGGTGCTTGCCCTGAAGCAGGCGATCATCAGCGGCGAGAAGGAAGTCTGGTCGGGCCTGATCGTTCGCCAGGATGGAACCGTTGTTTCGAAGGCTGGCGAGACCATGCCCATGGAGAAGGTCGAGAGCATGGACTATCTGGTCAAGGGTGTGACGGGAGCCAGCAACTGATGACAGAGGCAGGCAAGGGGGGCGGCAAGCTGATGGGTGTCGCCCCGGGGGAAAGCTGGCAGGTGACGCCGGACCGGGTCGACATGACCCGGCCGGTACCGGCACCGAAGCCACTGCCGGTTCAGGCGGAACCGCAGGACATCGTGGTCGACGCGCACAAGTCCGCGCTGATGATCGTCGACATGCAGAACGATTTCTGCACGGAAGGCGGATGGCTGCACAGCCGGGGCATCGACATCGCCCCCAACCGGGCACCTATCGAGCCGCTGCGGCGGCTGGTCGACGGTTTCCGGGCCGCCTCCCTGCCGGTCATATGGGTCAACTGGGGGGTCCGGAAGGATCTTCTGAACATCCATCCCTCGTTGCTGCACGCCCACAATCCCTCGGGTACGGAGGTGGATCTGGGCAGTCCCGTGCCGGGCACGCGGTCCGAGGTGCTGCGCAAGGGCAGCTGGGGTGCCGAGGTGGTTGACGAGATCAATCCGGGCAAGCGTGACATCCAGATCCTGAAGCACCGTTTCAGTGCCTTCTGGGATACCGAGACGGACGCGGTGCTGCGCAATCTGGGTGTGAAGACACTCTTCCTGGGCGGTGTGAACATGGACCAATGCGTGATGACGACCCTGGAGGATGCCAGCTTTCTCGGCTACGACACGATCCTGGTGGAGGATGGCTCTGCCACGACGTCTCCCGACTACTGCGTCCAGTCCGTGCTGTACAACGTGAAGCTTCTGTTCGGCTTCGTGACCCGGTCGGACGCCATACTGCAGGGCCTTTCGGACGCTGGACTGCCCGGGGAATCAGTCTGATGGCCAGCTTTTCGGGCAGGGCGCGCGAACTGGGGATCGAACTGCCGCAGGTGCCGGTGCCCATCGCCAACTTCCGACCCTTCAGCCTGCATGGCGACATGGCGATCCTTGCCGGTCAGACCTGCGAATGGAACGGCACCATGACCCTGCGGGGCAAGATCGGTCTGGACCATGATATCGAGGCAGGGATCAAGGCGGCGCGGATCTGCGGTCTCAACCTGATCGCGGCCCTGGCGCTGGCCTGCAACGACGATCTGGACAGGGTTGCCGGCTGCCTGCGGCTTGGTGGCTTCGTCAATGCGCCCGCCGATTTCGACCTGGTGCCGAAGGTGATCAACGGTGCTTCAGACCTGATGCACGAGTTCTTCGGAGAGATTGGCGCCCACGCCCGCACGGCGGTCGGTGTCGAGACCCTGCCGCAACGGGCGGCTGTCGAGGTCGATGCCATGTTCGCACTGCACCCGGCCTGATGTCCGGGCGCATGATCCAGTTGCGCGGAATCACACGGCGCTTCGGATCGCTGGTGGCAAACGATGATGTCAGCATCGCGATTGCATCCGGTAGCTGCCTGGCGCTGCTGGGAGAGAACGGAGCCGGCAAGAGCACGCTGATGAAGGTGCTTTACGGTGCAATCCAGCCGGACTCGGGCGACATCCTGATCGACGGCCAGCCACAGCAGTTCCGTGGTCCCGCCGATGCCATGGCGGCAGGAATCGGCATGGTGTTCCAGCAGTTCTCCCTGGTGCCTGCACTGACGGTGCGGGAGAATCTGCTGCTGGCCAGTCCGCGGGCACCCTGGTTGCAGGTGCCGGGTGCGCCCGGTCTCGATACGGTGCTGGAGGTGCTCTCCCGGCTTGCCCCCGATCTGGACCCCCGGTCCCGCGTCGCCGATCTGGCAGTGGGGGAGCGACAGCTGATCGAACTGGCGAAGGTGCTGAACCTCGATGCCCGGACGATCATTCTTGACGAGCCCACATCCGTGCTGACCCCGGCGGAGACCCAGCGTCTCTACGGGCTGATCAACGAAATGGTGGCCGACGGCAAGGCCGTGGTGATGATCACGCACAAGCTGGCAGATGTGGCGGCCTGTGCGGATCAGACAGCCATCATGCGGCGGGGAAAACTGATCCATGCCGGGCCGACACAGGACATGTCCCGCCAGCAGATGGTCGACAGCATGATCGGGGCCGGCAGCCCGGCCTCCGCCAGTCCGCCGCCGCTGCCGGAGCGCAATGTGCCCCGCGTGATCGTCCGTGAGCTTGGCGCACGCACGGAGACCCAGCAGATCCAGGGCATCAGCCTTGAGGTCGCGTCGGGGGAACTGCTGGGCATTGCCGGTGTCGTCGGCAATGGTCAGACGGTACTGGCGGAGGCGCTGGCGGGCTTGCATCCGCTGACGGCAGGCGATGTCACGGTGGACGGCATTTCAGTAGCATGGCGTCCGACACCGCCCGTGCCCGACGGGCGTGTCGCCTATGTGCCCGAACAACCGATGCTGAACGCCGTGGTGCCGACGCTGGATCTGGCGGCCAACCTGCAGATGCGCGATATCCGCCGCCGGCCGTTCTGGCAGTTCGGCCGACACGGGCAGGATGATGTCGCGGCCCGGCTGAAGGCCGCTGACGTGCGCCCCCCGGAGCCTTCGCGACTGACCGCCACCCTGTCCGGCGGCAACCTGCAGAAACTTGTGCTGGGCCGGGAACTGGCCGGGGAGCCGTCGCTAATCGTTGCCTGCTATCCCACCATGGGGCTGGATGTCGCCGCGACCAGAACCGTCTATCGCCAGCTCTTCGCCCATCTGGCGCGCGGTGCGTCGATCATCTGGTTCTCCGAGGAGCTGGACGATCTGCTGGAGTATGCGCACCGGATTGCCGTGCTGCGGGAAGGGCGGATCGCCGGGATCAGGCACCGCGACCAGGCCGACAGGGCCGGTATCGGCGACCTGATGCTGATGCATGACATGGCCCGGAGCGCCTGATGCCGAACCTGGCGAAACATGAACGGCTGGCTGGTGCGGCGCTTTCGGCGCTGGCCTTCGCCATTGTCGCCCTGGGGTTCTTTGCCGTGATCGGTGAACCGCCTCTCGCGACCCTGCTGTCGATGGTGGAATATGCCGTTGGCGACCGCTATTCGCTTTCCGAGACGCTGGTGAAGATGACGCCGATCCTGTTCTGTGCGCTGGCGGCCATTGTGCCTGCGCGCCTGGGGCTGATCTCTGTCGGTGCGGAGGGACAGTTCCACATCGGTGCCCTGATCGGCACCGGCATGATGCTCTGGACGCAGCCCTTCGATGGCTGGCTGCTGCTGCCGCTGGTCCTGTTCGGTGGCGCGCTCGGCGGCGCGCTTTTCGGCTGGCTGCCGGGAATTCTGCGGGCGCGCCTGTCGGTCAACGAGACCATCACTACCCTGCTGCTGAACTATGTGGCGGTTCTGATGGTCAGCGCCGCTGTCTATGGCCCGTGGAAGGATCCGGGCAATCTGGGCTGGCCCGCGACGATTGCCTTTCCCGATGCCGCGGTACTGCCGCAGCTTTTCGGAACAAGGGTCCATGCGGGGCTTCTGATCGGCCTGCTGCTGGCGCTCTGCCTGCACGTGCTGTTCCGGTTCAGCCGCTGGGGCCAGTCGCTTGATATCCTGAAGGGCAACGTCCGGGTGGGACGGATGATGGGACTGGATTACCGCCACCACGTCGTCATCGTGATGGCGCTGGGCGGGGCGCTTGCCGGGCTCGCCGGTATCGGGGAGACCTCGGTCATCCAGGGTCGGCTGCAGCCGGGCATATCCGTGGGCTATGGCCTGACCGGATTTCTGGTGGCCTGGCTGGCGGGACACAACGCCCTGCTGGCGGTGCCGGTCTCGTTCCTGATCGGCGGTCTGATCGCGGCCGGGGACACATTGCAGCTCTTCAACAAGATCCCGGCCTCCAGCGCCACCGTGCTGCAGGGTCTGATGTTCGCCACGGCGCTGGCCGTACCGGGTCTGATCGCGCTGTGGAGGTCCCGCCGTGGATGAGGCCACGCTGATCCTGATTGCGGGCTGGGTCGCCGCGATACTGCGCAGTGCGACGCCGCTGCTGTTCGTCACCCTGGGCGAGACCCTGTCCCAGCGCGTCGGCATCATCAATCTCGGCATCGAGGGGGAGATGCTGGCCGGGGCCTGTTTCGGCTTCGCCGCTGCGGCGACCACCGGCGATCCGCTGCTGGGCCTGATCGCCGGCGGTGCCGCCGGGGTGGTGCTTTCGATGATACATGCCGGCCTCTGCATCGGACTGGGGGCAAACCAGTTCGGCAGCGGACTGGCGGTCTGGATGATCGGACTCGGCATCACATCCTTCTACGGGCGCGCCTTTGTCGGCGGGCAGGTGGATGCCAGCGGCAGTCTCGGCGGTTCATGGGTCAGCGACAGTCCTGTGCTGGGCCAGTTGCTCGACAATCTGAGCTGGACCGCACTCGCCGCTGTCCTGCTTGTCCTGCTGGCGGGCTTTCTGCTCTACCGCACCCGCACGGGCCTGGCCTGGCGGACTGTGGGCGAGGCACCGGAGGCCGCACGCGCGGCTGGACTCTCCGTGCCGCGCATCCAGGTCTCGGGTGTCCTGCTGGGCGGGTTCCTGGCCGGGATCGGCGGGGCGGTACTGTCCGTCGACTATACCCAGACCTGGGCGCAGGAGATGACGAAGGGCAGGGGACTCGTGGCCGTGGGGCTGGTCATCGTCGCACGCTGGAACCCCTACCTCGTCCTGCCGACGGTGCTTGTCTTCGGCGGTGCGGAGGCGGCGGTGACCCGGCTTCAGGCAGGCGGCTTCGCCCTTTCCAGCCATGTGCTGGCCAGCTTGCCCTACGTCATCGCCCTGCTCGTCGTCATCGGTGCCTATGCCTGGGGACGACGTGGTTCGGGCATGCCGGAGGGACTGAAAGGCGTCTTCGCGATCCGCGGCTCCTGACCAACCAGGTCTCTGCCTGTCGCTGCACTCAAACCCCGGCAGACGCTACGTGAATGCCAGGCCGTCGAAGTCACCCTTGTCCCGCCACTTCTTCAGATACCTGAAATAGGCGGAAGCACCAGCCGGATAGCCGACCCGCAGCCGGGATTCCGGTGTCGGTTCCTGGCCTTCGTTGTTGTAGTAGCCGGGGGTGCAGTCCGGCGATGCACCGACCATGCGTCCCGCTCCGGTCAGCAGCAGGTCGATCCAGGCCTGTTCGGCCTCCGCCGTCACCTCGACCTCCGACGCCCCGCTTGCCAGCGCATGCTGAACGATGGCGGCAATCGTGCGGCCTGACTCGGTCAGATTGTGCGGAATGTTCGAAATCAGGTTTGCGCCCTGGGTCGGTTGCACGATGAAGGCATTGGGAAAGCCATGCACATGGACGCCGTGCTTGGTGCGCATCCCCTCCGACCAGTGTTCGGACAGCAGCTTGCCGTTGCGCCCCTTCAGGTCAAAACCGGCGCGGCGACGGTACTCGGTCCCGACTTCGAAGCCGGAAGCATAGATGATGCAGTCGACGGGATACTCGGTGCCCGCCACGACGACACCTGTCGCCGTGATCCGTTCCACACCCTTGCCGTCCGTATCGATCAGGTGCGCGCCGGGTTCGTTGAACGCCTGCAGGTAGGCATCGTGAAAGCAGGGGCGCTTGCAGAGTTGCCGGTACCAGGCCTTCAGGTTTTCGGCGGTTTCCGGGTCATTGACGATGGTCTCGGCGCGCGCGCGGATCTCCTCCATCTTCTCGAAATCGGCATCCTCCCAGGCAGCGAGCATGTTCTGCGGGGTAATCTGGTCGGGTGGCAGCTGCATGATCTTCGTGCGGATGCGGCGTGCCAGGTCGGTCCAGCCGTCCTGCACCAGATCCTCGCTGGCCTGGCCGCCGGTCTGATTGTCGGTGAAGTTCTCCAGCCAGCGCTGCTGCCATCCGGGGGTCGCGACCTCCGCGAACCAGTTGGCATCGATGGGCCGGTTGGCGCGGACATCGACGGAGGACGGCGTGCGCTGAAACACGAACAGCTCGGCGCAGGCGCGCGCCAGATGCGGCACGCACTGGACGGATGTTGCGCCGGTGCCGATGATCGCGACGCGCTTGTCCGCCAGCTTCTCCAGCGGCGTGCCGGACGGGTCGCCGCCGGTGTAGTCATAGTCCCAGCGGCTGGTATGAAACGAATGGCCCCGGAAGTCTTCGACCCCAGGGATGCCGGGCAGTTTCGGCACATGCAGCGGACCCGTTCCCATGCCGACGAACTGTGCCGTGAAACGATCACCGCGACTGGTCTCGATCCGCCAACGTGTGGCTGCCTCGTCCCATTCCAGCGCCGTGACCTCGGTGTGGAACAGGGCATTGTCGTACAGGCCGTACTGACGCCCGATGCGCTGGCAGTGGGCCAGGATCTCCGGTGCGTGCGCGTATTTCTCGGTCGGCATGTGACCGGTTTCCTCCAGCAGCGGCATGTAGACCATGGAGGCCGTGTCGCACTGCGCGCCCGGATAGCGGTTCCAGTACCAGGTGCCGCCGAAGTCGCCGCCCTTCTCGATGATCCGGATATCCCGGATCCCCACCTCCGTCAGCCGCGCGCCGGTCACCAGACCAGCGAACCCACCACCGATGAAGGCGAAGGTGACGTGATCCGTCACCGGCTCACGCTCGACCCGTGGCGTGTATGGATCGTCGAGGTAGTGCGCCAGCTGACCCTTCAGTTCCAGGTACTGGTCATTGCCTTCCGGGCGCAGGCGCTTGTCGCGTTCCTGCCGGTACTTCCGGCGCAAGGCCTCCTTGTCGTACGATGCCTTGCTTCCATCCGCCGCCATACCGTGCTCTCCCGCGAAAATCCCAAGCAGGCACTTTCCGGTGACCGGGCATTCAATTCAAGCCCCGGACGTCCGATCACGCGCGCGTGCGGCAGACTTTCCTTTCGCTTCAGGGTGGCTAGATCAAACGGTGGCCGCTTCACGACAGGCGTGCCGTTTGCAACAATGAGTGCCTCTCCTGGGGAGTGAGCGGAGAAGAAGCCGCGGGTACCCGAATTCAGAATGAAAGATGTCACACGATGAATGATGCAACGCCCTATATGCCGCCGAAGGTCTGGAAGTGGGAACAGGAGAACGGCGGTGCCTTCGCCAACATCAACCGTCCTATCGCCGGGCCGACGCACGACAAGGAACTGCCGGTCGGCAAGCACCCGCTGCAGCTTTATTCCCTCGCCACGCCGAACGGCGTCAAGGTGACGGTGCTGCTGGAGGAACTGCTGGCCAAGGGCCATACGGGTGCCGAATATGACGCTTGGCTGGTGAAGATCCGTGACGGCGAACAGTTCGGCAGCGGCTTCGTCAGCGCCAATCCGAATTCCAAGATTCCGGCGCTGGTGGACCACAGCACCCCGACCCCGACGCGGGTCTTCGAATCCGGCTCCATCCTGCTGTATCTGGCGGAGAAGTTCGGTGAATTCCTGCCGAAGGATCCGGCGAAGCGGACGGAGACCCTGAACTGGCTGTTCTGGCAGATGGGCAGCGCGCCCTATCTGGGTGGCGGCTTCGGCCACTTCTATGCCTACGCCCCGGTGAAGATCGAATATTGCATCGACCGTTTCGCGATGGAGGTGAAGCGCCAGCTCGACGTGCTCGACCGCCAGCTTGCCGACAACGAGTACATCGCCGGTGACACCTACACGATCGCCGACATGGCGATCTGGCCCTGGTACGGCGCGGTGATCAACAATGCGGTCTATGACGCAGCGGAGTTCCTGGACGCTTCGTCCTACAAGAACATGGTGCGCTGGACGAAGCAGATCGGGCAGCGCCCGGCCGTGAAGCGGGGCCGCATGGTCAATCGCGCCATGGGCGATCCTGCCTCGCAGCTGCACGAGCGCCATGACGCCAGTGACTTCGAGACAAAGACCCAGGACAAGATCGAAGCCGCAGGCTGAGCCGTCCCCGCCGACTTCCCGTCATCCCGGCCCCGACGCCGGGGTGACGGAACGGTGACGGCGCGTCAGCTACCGACGACCCGGACCGGTTTGCCGTCGATGAAGGCGAGGATGTCCTCCAGCATCTTCTCGTGAAACATCTGCCAGGTATCGTCGGAGACATAGCCCACGTGGGGCGTCAGGATCACGTTGGGTGCCTTCCGGATCGGATCGTCGGCGGGCAGGGGCTCGTGCGCATAGACATCGATCCCGGCACCGGACAGGGCGCCTGACTCCAGCGCGGCGATCATCGCAGGCACATCGATGATGGGACCGCGCGAGGTATTGATCAGGGTCGCGCCCTGTTTCATCCGGCTGATGGCGGCTGCATCCAGCAGTCCCTCCGTCCGCTCCGACAGCCGGACATGCACCGAGACATGATCGGAACCGGCCAGCAGTTCCTCGAAAGAAACACGTTTCACGCCCACTTCCGCCGCGCGGGAGTCGGTCAGGTTCGCGCTCCAGGCCAGGACGTTCATGCCGAAGGCCTGGGCGTAGCCCGCAACGCGCCCGCCCAGCTTGCCAAGGCCAATGAGGCCGAGCGTGCTGCCCGCCAGGCTGTGCCCGATTTCCTGCGGTTGCCAGCCGACGTCGGCCAGAGCCGCCATCTGCTGCGGCATCCGGCGGGCCAGCATCAGCAGCAGGGTGAAGGTCAGTTCCGCCGTCGGATGGCCCGGCCCCTCCGTCCCGCAGACGGTGATGTTGTGGGCGCTTGCGGCGTCCATGTCGATGGCGGCATTCCACATGCCGGTGGTCACGATCAGTTTCAGGCCGGGCAGACGCTGCATCAGCGCCGCCGTGATCGGCGTGCGTTCCCGCATCACACACAGGATCTCCACGTCGCCGATCCGGGCGGCGAGAGCATCCGGGTCGGGAATGTTCTCGTTCACCACGACCAGCTCGGCCTGCGGCGGCAGGCGGCTCCAGTCGGCGTAGCTGCGGGCGACGTTCTGGTAGTCGTCGAGGATGGCGATCTTCATGCTGGCGGTTCCCCCCTGTCTGCCCGGGTCATGGCAATCATGACCACAAGGGTAACATGCGCGCGCTGCCATTGTGCTGTCTGCCCCCTTGAGTCACTGTCATGGCAGGTCCAGTCAATCTGGGGAGGGGACGATGACCGACGAACTGTCCGGTATCAGGCCGGAGCAGGAATACCGCGCGCATCTGGCCGAAGGGCGTTTCATGCTGCTGCGCAGCCGGTCCAGCGGGCGCTGCATGTTCTACCCCCGGGTTGTCGAGCCGGTGACAGGCAATACGGATCTGGAATGGGTCGCCGCATCGGGTCGCGGCACGGTCTATTCGACCACGGCCATCGGTCAGCGCCCGCCGAAGCAGTCCTATAATGTCGCGCTGATCGACCTGGAGGAGGGGCCGCGCATGATGAGCCGGGTCGAGGGGCTGGCGGCGGAGGATGTGCAGATCGGCATGGCGGTGAAGGCCAGGGTGGCGGACGAGGACGGCACCCCCGTCGTTGTCTTCGACCCCGCCTGAACGCCGCCTTGAGCCTGAGGATCAGATCATGAATGGATTTCCGCGCGGCAAGACCGCAATCACGGGTGCTGCCACCTTCGGCATCGGGCGCAATCCCGGCCTGAGCAGCATGGACATTGCGGTAAATGCCAGCATCCGCGCTCTGCGGGACGCAGGGATCACACCCGGCGATGTGGACGCCCTGTTCATCTGTCTGCCGGACAACTTCCTGTCCGGGCTGACGTTCGCGGAGTATCTCGGCATTCAGCCGAAGATCACGGAGAACAACCGAACTGGCGGCTCCGCCTTCCTGACACACCTGCAGTCGGCCTGCCTGGCTCTCGATGCCGGTCTGTGCGACGTGGCGCTGATCGCCTATGGCAGCAACCAACTGTCCGGCGCGGGAAAGCTGGTGACGCCAAGCGGTGCTGACCCCTACGAAGGCCCCTACAGGCCGCGCCTGCCGGTCAGCGCCTATGCGCTGGCCGCCGCGCGGCACATGCATGAGTACGGCACAACGCCGGAGCAGTTGGCCGAAGTCGCCGTCTCCGCCCGGCAATGGGCCAACCTGAACCCTGACGCCCACATGCAGGGGGATCTGACGGTCGACGATGTGCTGCAGGCACGGCGCGTCTCCACGCCTCTGGGGGTGCGGGACTGCTGTCTGGTGACGGACGGCGGCGCGGCCATCGTCGTGACCCGTGCAGACCGTGCCAGGGACCACGCATCAAAGCCCGCCTATGTGCTTGGCGCAGCGGCGGCGACGTTCCACCACAATATCTCGCAGATGCCCGACCTGACGGTCACCGCTGCCTCGGAAAGCGGGCCACAGGCGTTCGCTCAGGCGGGTGTCGGCCCGAAGGACATCGACGTCGTCGAACTCTATGACGCCTTCACCATCAACCCGGTCCTGTTCATGGAGGATCTGGGCTTCTGCGCGAAGGGGGAGGGCGGGGCCTTCTTCTCGAACGGCCACACCGCCCCCGGCGGCGCGCAGCCCGTCAACACCAATGGCGGCGGCCTGTCCTGCGTCCATCCCGGCATGTACGGCCTGTTCACCCTGGTGGAGGCCGTGCAGCAGATCACCGGAGTCGCCGGTGCCCGCCAGGTCGAAGGCGCGAAGCTGGCCCTCGCGCACGGCAGTGGCGGCTACCTGTCCAGCCAGGTGACGGCAATCCTGGGGGCGGAAGAGACCTTGTAGGACTCTCGGCTCGGACACGAGCGACTATCAGAACAAGTCCTCAGTAATTTGGATCAAGATACTGAAATACGAAAAATTTATTCGCTCTCCGCGCATCATTTGTCAATTTGTTTGACATCTGATAGTATTTTCTGAAAATTGAAGCGCCTTCAGGGGTGAAGTATTGATTGGAAATTATATCAAATGTCGAAATATCGATATTTGTTCCATCAGATGTCTTAATTTTTATTTTTTCTAATATTTTTGATGACTCATTTTTGTTTTTCAGATACCATTTTTCTTGATTGTCATCGATGTAATCGTCGCATTTGATTCGAGAATTTTCTTCGTTGTCCACATCAACAAGTGCAGCCGCGGCAGTAAGTGCAGTTATTGTTGATGTTGTGGATGGTTTTATGTACGTTCCATCGTTCAATGTATAGTAATTGATAGCGCAGAACGAATATTTTCGGTCCGCCATATTCAATGCATCACCCCGAAATGTTGCAGCGATCTGTTTGAAATTTTTTGTAAGTTTCTCGCAAAATTTGTGTGATCTCTGCCCTCCCCTGAAGGAAGTTGTTCGGCAGAAATTTTCGTTCTCGACTGACCATGTGCCTGGGAGGATGTATATTCCTCCTCGGTTGGACCATCGCTTGTATTCGCCGTTGGGACCGAGATACACGAATTTCATTTCATGCTCAGTTTGATACAGGATTGTCGTATCAGACAGGGCGGCAACAGCTCCCTGGTCATCGAGACCCTTGAACGCTGTTGGTATTGTCTCCCGCGCACATGAGGCGACGAGAATGACTGCGCCCAATATGCAAACGAATTTGTGAATCGGCTTCCAATGGATGATATCTGGCAATTTCTATTGTTCCGCAGCTAGGATTTGTTCATTCTGATCAGGCGTATATTTTGTAAAAGAGGTAGTCCGCCCTAGGCGAGTTGGCTGCCCGCCCCAGGATAGACTTCCTGACATGCCCGTGTGTAATCCAGAGGGCATGGCAAGCATGCCCAGGCACTGCCGTCACCGGTATCCGATGAGGGAGCAGCTAGGGAAGCCCCAGGCTTCTCAACGTCCCTTGAAGTTCGGGACGCGGCGTTCGGCGGTGGCCTTGATGCCTTCGCCGAAGTCTTCCGTGGTGCGCAGCTTGTCCTGCACCGCGAGTTCGTGGTCGGTCGCGGCCTTGACCCGTTCCGCCAGTCCCTTGCGCATGGTGGCGCGGGTTTCCAGAACGCCCAGCGGTGAGTTCTCGGCGATCTCGGCTGCCAGTTCCATGGCGGCAGCGCGCAGTTTCTCCTGCGGCACCAGCACGTCGACCAGGCCCATCTCCGCCGCTTCCTCGCCCTTGATGCGGCGGGAGGTGTAGAACATCAGGTTCGCCTTCGACGTGCCGATGACTTCCGGCAGGGTCGTGGTCAGGCCGAAGCCGGGATGGAAGCCGAGCCGGGTGAAGTTGGCGGCAAACCGCGCCTCCGGGCAGGCAACGCGGAAGTCCGGCATCATGGCCAGACCCAGGCCACCGCCGATGGCCGCACCCTGGATGGCACCGATCACCGGCTTCGGCGTGCGGAACAGGCGCACGGCCTCCTGATACAGGTTGCCGCCCTTGCCGATGTTCTTGCTGTCATCGCCGCTGAAGTCGGCACCGGCACAGAATGACTTGCCCTGCGCGCAGAGCACGATGGCGCGGCAGTCCGCCTCCCGCCCCAGATCCTCGAAGCAGTCGGCGATGGCCCCGATCAGTTCGAAGTTGAAGAAATTGTGCGGTGGGCGCTGGATCTCGACCACGGCGACGTGATTGTCCAGCGTGACGCCCAGTTCCGGATAGTTCCCGTATGCAGTCATGTTCATCCTCCCCAAAAATTCCGTTGTCGTGCGCCGTCCCGTATCAGGACGCCTTCGAGAATCGATCCCCCTTCAGGCGGATGCCCGCAGCCTCCCGGTCCCAGGTATCCGGCGTCACCGCTTCGTCCCGCAGCATGGCCTTCTGGACCTTGGCGGTCGGTGTCTTCGGCAGTTCGTCAACGATGCGGATGTAGCGCGGCACCATGAAGTGCGCCATGCGCGGGCGCAGGAATTCAATCAGATCGACGGGATCGATCTTCTGTCCTTCGACAGGCGCGACGACAACCATCACCTCGTCCTCGCTCATTTCGTTCGGGACGGCGATGGCAGCGACCTCGCGCACTGCCGGATGGGCGCCCACATCGGCCTCCACCTCGAAGGAGGAGATGTTCTCGCCCCGGCGGCGGATCGCGTCCTTCATCCGGTCGACGAAATAGAAATTGCCCTCCGCGTCCATGCGAAAGGCGTCGCCGGTATGGAACCAGCCGTTCCGCCAGGCCTTCGCCGTGGCCTCCGGGTTGTTGTAATAGCCGGAGTTCATGCCCCAGGGCCGGTCGGTGCGGATCATCATCTCGCCGATCTCGCCCAACGGCACCTCGCAGTCATTGTCATCGACCAGCCGGACCTCGACGCCATCACGTGCCTTGCCGCAGGTGCCACGGATCTCCGGGTTGGGTTCGGAGAAGATCGGTGTCGAGACCTCCGTCATGTTGAAGATCGTGTAGACCTCCACCCCGAAGCGTTTCGCGAACGCCTTGATGTCCCCGGCCAGCGGTACCATGAACATCACCCGCAACGGGTTGTCGGCGTCGTCCGGGGCAGGGGGAATCTTTTCGATGAACTGTGCCATCACCCCCAGCAGGAAGGTCGCCGTGGTCTCCGTCCGCCGGATCACGTCCCAGAATGTGGTGGTGTCGAAGCGCTCCACCAGCGTGATGGAACCACCACGCACCAGCATGTTGTAGGTGATGCCCGTCCCGCCGATGTGGAACAGCGGCAGGTTCACCAGGAAGCGGTCCTCCCCCGTGATGCAGGGCCAGGATTCCGGCCCCGCATTGGAATAGATGTGCAGGTAGGAACACAGCACCGCCTTCGACGGGCCGGTGGTGCCGGAGGTGAAGATGATCTGATGCGGGTCCCAGGGCTCGATGCTGCGCTCCGGTGCCGTCAGCGTGCCGGATGTCGGCAGCAGGGCCGCGTCGTAGGTGGTGCAGTCCAGGCCTTCCACCGTGACCGCGTCACCGACGGAGATCAGCCGCTCCAGCTTCGCCGTATCGACCTCGGTCAGGCGCGGGGCCAGGTCGGCATGGGCCACGATCAGGCGCGCGTCGGAAATGTTGACCACATGCGCCAGCAGGTTGCCGCGATAGCTCGTGTTGATGCCGACATAGACCGCGCCGATGTAGTTCAGCGCCAGGAAGATGCGGACATTGGCTGGTGTGTTCGGCATCCAGACGATCACGTGGTCGCCCTGCTTCACGCCCTGCTGCTGCAGGCCCAGTGCTGTCTGGATGACCAGGTCGCGCAGTTCGGCATAGGTCCAGGTGCTGCCATCATCCAGCACCGCGTAGACCTTGTCTGGCGATTCCCGGTTCCAGCGTTCCACCAGATCGCGGACCACGACCTGGTCGCGCGGCGGAATGCGCGGATCCGTGGTCTCTGCTGAAGGGACAAGGGAATCAACCTGGATGTCTGTCATGAACTCTGCCTCTTGGGTACTGGAACGGATCGCGGCTGGGGAGGCACCATGATCGCGTCGGCAGGCTACCAGCCGCGACGCGTGCTCCGCAATTGCCCGCGGGGCCGTCGTTGCCTGTCATGTCACGGGCGCAGGCCAGTCTCGGTCAGGAAACGATGGCGCCACGCTCGATGACATATTCCCTGTCGGCGACGGCGTGCGTATGGCTCAGTTCCGACTGGGCGATCATGATGGACCGCTGGCTGGCACGCAGGGTGCCGATGACCTCCGACAACCGGTTGGCCAGTGCCGGGGCCACGCCCTCGAACGGCTCGTCGAGCAGCAGCAGGCGTGATCCGGCCATCAGCGCCCGCCCGAGCGCGGCGAGCTTCTGCTGCCCGCCGGAGAGCAGCAGGGCCTTCCGATCCTTCATGCCTGCCAGTTCCGGCATCAGGTCATAGATGAAGTCGAGGCCCGGTTGCTGTTCGATCGCCGGGTTCACCCAGGCAGGGAGCAGCATGTTCTCTTCCACCGTCAACTGCGGCACCAGCCGACGGTCTTCAGGCATGTAGCCGATACCAAGGGCGGGACGGCGATAGGCGGCGAGACCGGTGATGGTGTTGTCGTCGAACTTCATCTCCCCGCCGCGGGGCTTTGTCATGCCCATGATGGTGCGCATGGTGGTTGTCTTGCCGGCACCATTGCGACCGACGAGGCTGACAAGCTGTCCTGCGCCGACTTCCATCGAAAGGCCACGCAGGATGGGGGTGGACTGGATATCCACGTCGATGTTGGCGAGCGACAGCATCATGATGACGCCTCCGCCGGTGCGGTGCCGGTGACATAGCGCTGGACCTGCGGGTCGCTGAGCACTTCATCGGGGGCATCATCGGCAATGATCCGCCCGTCATAGAACGCCAGCACCCGGTCGGAGTAGCGGGTGACAATGTCCATGTCGTGCTCCACGAACAGGGTCGTGACGTTCTCGGCGGTCAGCGCCTCCATCACCAGATCCATGATCGGGAACTTCTCCTCCGCCGCTACACCGCTGGTGGGTTCGTCAAGCAGCATCACCTTCGGATGGCCGCACATGGACATGGCGATATCCAGCAGCTTGCGCACACCCGCAGAAAGCTCCGTCATCAGCCTGCCGCGATGCTCCTCGATCCGGAACCGTTTCAGGATCTCCATGGCACGATCCTCGGCCGCGCTCTCGCGTGCCTTGCGGAAGAAGGAGGGCGGTTTCGGATCGGCGATGGCGAGGGCGACGAGCACGTTCTCCAGAACCGTCAGTTCACTGCAGAGCTGCGGGATCTGGAACGACCGGCAGATGCCTGCACGTGTCACTTCGCGCGGTCCGAGCCTGGTGATGTCCTGTCCCTGGAACAGGATCGTCCCCTGATCCGGATGCAGATAGCCGGTCACCATGTTGACGAAGGTGGTCTTGCCTGCGCCGTTGGTGCCGATCAGCGACCAGACAGCCCGCTCAGGCACCGAAACGGTGATGTCATGTGCTGCGGTGACGGCACCGAAGCTCTTCATCAGGCCCCGTGTTTCCAGCGCGGGCGTGCCTGTCGAAGCCGAGGTGCTCATGATCCGCCCTCCCGCCTGCGGTGGAACAGGGAACCGAGGCCATTCGGCAGGGTCAGGATGATGACCAGCAGGAACACGCCCAGCACCATCTGCCATGTGTTCGGGAAATAGAGGTTGGAGAAGGACCGCACCAGTTCCAGGATGATCGAGGCCACGAAGACCGCCGGGATCGACAGGTAACCCGCCAGGATGGCAACGAAGACGAACTCACCAGATGTGGTCCAGTAGGCATATTCCGGGTCGACATGGCCAATGGCGAGGCCGGTGATGACGCCGCCGATGCCGCCGAGCATGGCCGAGATCACGTAGTTGATGGCGTTGGTGCGCCGCACCGATGCGCCGAGATACTCCACCCGCAGTTCGTTGGACCGGACGGCGAGGGAGACCAGCCCGTGCTGGCTGTCGAAGCCGGTGCGCAGGATGGCCCCGATCGCGACCACGATGAAGGAGGTGTAGAGGTACAGCGACAGCGACAGCGCGCGCCCCTCCGGCGCGTAGCCTGCGAAGGTCGGCGCGGCGACGTTCAATCCGTCCGTGCCGCCCAGCGAGTTCATCTTCGACAGGATGCCGTAGAGGATCATCGACAGCGACAGGGACAGCATCGCGAAGAAGATGCCGCGATAGTTGGCGAGCAGAGGCCCGAAGATGCCGCCGATCGCCAGGCAGGCCAGCACGGAGATGCCGGTCAGCACGAAGATGTCGGTCAGCCCGGCGAAATTGGCCATCAACCCGGCCACATAGGCCCCGATGCAGAAGAACAGGCCCTGGCCGAAGGACACCAGCCCGGCCCGCATCTGCACGACGATGCCGAGGGAAACCAGGGCCTTCGCCAGCCCGATGGTCATCAGGAACAGCGCCCAGTCGGGCAGGGCGAGGCCACCACCGATCAGCAGTGCAAGCGCCAGCAGTGACGCGACGCGAATGTCGGAGAGCGCTTTCATATCTTCCTCGTCTGGGTACGCACGAAGATTCCCTCCGGACGGAAGATCAGAACCACTGCCATCACGAAATAGATGATGAACAGCTCCAGCTCCGGCATCAGGTGGACGGAGGCAGCGCGGGAGATGCCGACCATGACAGCCCCCAGGGCCGCGCCCTCGATGGAGCCAAGTCCGCCGATGATGATGACGGCGAAGGCGACAATGATGACATTCACGCCGATACCGGGGGAGACGGAGATCATCGGCGCGGTCAGCGCACCACCGAAGGCCGCCAGGAAGACACCGGCGCCAAAGGCGAGCAGGAAGACCTTGTCCACGTTGACACCCATGGTCTGGCTCATTTCCCGGTCGTGGATGACGGCCAGCATGACCTTGCCGCGCCGCGTCCGGTTCAGGAAGTACCAGACCGCGAACCCGGCGACAGCCGAGACGGCGATGACCAGAAAGTCATAGGCGACGTAGAACAGCGGTCCCGCCTCCACCATGCCCAGCAGGTCATAGGGTTCGTAGACAAACAGGGGATCAACGCCCCAGATCAGCTTGATCGCGTCCTCCAGGATCAGGAAGACGCCATAGGTGACCAGGACGCCGATGACCTCGTCACGATGATAGAAATGGCGCAGCAGACCGCGCTCCAGCAACGGTGCGATGACGACCGCGACCAGCAGTGCTGCCAGCGCCATCACGGCATAGGAGCCGAGAGGGAAGGCGTCGCCACCATAGGCGAAGTAGATGCCGACAGCGGTCGCGGTGCTGTAGGCGCCAATGGCATAGAGGCTGCCATGGGCCAGGTTGAGGATGCCGAGCACGCCGAAGACGAGCGTCAGGCCCACCGAGACGATGAACAGCCATGCGCCGTAGATCAGCCCGTCAACCAGAATGACGAGAAAGAGGTCCATATGGTCCGCCCTGAAGACGACCGGCACCCCGAAGAGTGCCGGCCGGTTCGCATCAGTTTTCGGAGATCAGAAATGCAGGCTCAGTTGCACTTCGCGCCGGGGAAACCGGCCTTGATCCAGTCAACGGCCTTGATGCCGTTCGGCGGGTTCACGCATTCCGCGTCATAGTATTCGACATCGACCAAGGTCATTTCGCCTGCGGCCTCATCCCACTTGGTGGTGCCGATGGCGTTCGGCTGGATCGCCTGATGACCATTGCCCAGCGCCATGGTGATGGTGCCGGACGGGGCTTCCCAGGTCTGGCCCTTCATGGCCGCAGCCATCTGCTCGGCAGTCGGCTTCTTGCCGCCATTGGCTTTCATCGCTGCCTCGACGGCGGTCTTCACACCCAACAGACCCTGCCACATGCGGAAGGGGGCCTGGACGGGGAAGACACCATATTCGGCCTTGTAGCGGTCCCAGAGCAGGTCAACCAGTTCGCCGCCCTTGGCATGAGCAGCCAGACCGTTCATGCCACGCGCGCCCAGGATGATGCCATCGGGCATCTTCTGGCCAAGCTGCGGGATGACATGGTCACCGGCAGCCAGCGCGACCTGCATGCGCTTGTGAATGCCACGGGCCGAGGCCTGCAGCATGAAGGCCTGAAGGTCACCGCCCCACAGCGAGGAATGCAGCAGGTCCGGCTTCTCCCGCATCACGGCGGAAATCTCGGTGCCATACTGACCGGCGAAGATCTTCGGGAACAGCGACGTGGTGGCCTTCGCGTCCGGCATCAGGATGCCCATGGAGGCAACGAAGTCGGCCCAGCTGTCGTGGCCCCAGGCATAGTCCTGGTTGACGCCTGCGAAGCTGCCGACCTTGATGCCGCGGGACGTCATGTACTTGGCCAGCGAGATGTTATCCATCGCCGCATGGGCCGCGGTACGGAAGACGTAGTTGTAGGAGCCTTCCTCGAAGACGCGCGGGGTGCCGCAGTCATACAGCACCAGGAATGCCTTCAGTTCCTCCGCCACCGGCGGAACGGCGAGGCAGTCGCCGGAACTGACGTAGCCCAGCACGGCATCGACCTTCTCGCGCTGTACCAGGTTGCGGAATTCCTGCACCTGCTTGGTGGCGCCACCGGCCTCGTCGATCTCGATGGCCTCGATCATCAGGCCGCCGAAGCCCTTCTGGTCGTAGGGGGCAGGCAGTTCGCCCTTGTTCAGCATGTCGATCATCAGCTTGCCGCCGTTCCATGCGGGCACGCCGAAGCTCTCGGCCGCGCCGCCGGACAGGAATGTCACGACGCCGATCTTGAATGTCTCTGAATGCGATGCCGCCTGTGCGCCAGCCGCGATACCGAGCGACAGTGCTGCCGCTGCGGTCGCGCTGACGAGGCGCTTGACCGAAGATCTCATTTGTTCCCTCCCGAGGATGGGCGCTTCTTGTTCAGCGCCTTGACCCGCACAACAGTAAGTCAATCCGGGGGACGGTCAACCATCGTCCCCCGGGCCTGACTCCACAGGTTGCTGTGCGATGCCCTCGGGAGATGGTTCAGTCGGCAGCGTCACCCATTTGCTGCAGCGGCATGCGCGGGCTTTGCGGGGTATCGGACGTCATCTCGATCCCCTCGTAGTCGTTCCCGGCGATTTCGGTGATCCGCTGCACGTACTTGGGCGAACCGCCGTTGTAGACGAAGTAGCGGATCTTGCCCTCCTCGTGTCCATCGACGTTGGAATTGTAGCCGGTGAACCAGGACTTCGCCTTCCGCATCAGCATGGTCGAGTACATCTTCTCGACATGCGAGGTCCAGCGGGCCTCTGCGGCCTCTGTCGCGTTGAAGCGGGTGAAGCCGTGCTCGCGCAAGTATTCCAGGAACTCGGTGCACCAGTCGACACCGGTCTCGATCCCGCGCGGAAAGTTGGTCGAAGCGGAACCGCTCTGCGGTCCTGCCGGCATCACCATGTTCGGGAAGCCATGCACGAACATGCCGAGGAAGGTCGAGGGGCTGTCGAACCATTTCTCGCGCAGCGTCTGGCCCCCAATGCCCCGGATGTCCATGTGATCGTAGGACCCTGTGATCGCGTCAAACCCGGTCGCATAGATGATGATGTCGAACTCGAACTCCTTGTCGCTGGTCCTGATGCCGCGCTCCGTCACCCGTTCCAGCGGCGTCTCGCTGATGTCCACCAGCTCGACATTGTCGCGGTTGTAGACTTCGAAATACCGGGTCTCCAGCGGCACCCGCTGGACGCCGAAGCCGTGATCCTTCGGGATCAACTTCTCTGCGACGACAGGGTCGTTCACACGCTGGCGAATACGGTCCGCGATGTAATCGGAGAATTCCGCGTTGGCATCCTCGTCCGTGAATATCTCGCGGAAGTTCTGCAGCCAGATGCCGAAGCCGGGCTCTTCGTACAGACGGTCCCAAAGCTTGAGCCGTTCTTCCCGTGAAACCTCCCAGAAGCCGCGCCTGTCGGGCTGATGCTCGAAGCCGCCGGGGCTCTTTGCACAGTTGGCAAAGATCTCGTCGTAACGCTTCCGGATATCGGCCATTTCCTCTTCGCTGATCTCGCTGTTGTTCAGCGGCGCGCTCCAGTTCGGGCGACGCTGGAACACGGTCAGCGAGCCGACCTTGTCGGCGATCTCCGCGATTACCTGAATGGCGGTCGCGCCGGTGCCGATGATCCCGACCCGCTTGCCCTTCATGTCCACCGGCTCGTGAGGCCAGTAGAAGGTATGAAACGACTGCCCCTTGAAATCGTCGACGCCTTCCAACCGCGGCATGGTCGGCTGCGAAAGCAGACCCAGCCCCATGATCAGATAACGGCAGGTCAGGGTGCGACCGTCACTGACCGTCAAGTGCCAGAGATTCGCCGCCTCGTCGAAATGCGCGGCCTCCACCTTGCAGTTGAACTGCATGTACTTGCGCAGGTCGAACTTGTCGGCGACGTACTTGAGGTAGCGCAGGTTCTCGGGCTGGCCGGAGAACCGCTCCTTCCAGTGCCATTCATCCAGCAGTTCCCTGGAGAAGGAGTACCCGTAGGTGTAGCTCTCCGAATCGAAGCGTGCGCCCGGATAACGGTTCCAGTACCAGGTGCCGCCCAGGTCACCGGCGCTGTCCAGCACGATGGCATCCATGCCCATGTCAGTGAGCTTCTTGATCTGGTAGATCCCGCAGACCCCGGCCCCGATGATGATGGCCTCGTGGTCCGGTGCGTTCTGCATTG